>Ga0082212_10003011_pt1 | contig 24099 bp, 22 predicted proteins | sample TergutNt197P3_FD_71548 | JGI IMG/M metagenome (GOLD analysis project Ga0082212, IMG submission 71548) | Neocapritermes taracua P3 segment gut microbial communities from Petit-Saut dam, French Guiana - Nt197 P3 | ecosystem: Host-associated > Arthropoda: Insects > Digestive system > Gut ... | reverse complement strand
TCCCGGCAATTAAGCCGTACCGTACTCCAAGAAGCAAATCGTCCATCATGAAGCATCTTTCATCGCGCTGGAGAACACCATTACTCCCAGCAAGCCGATGATTACACCCACGGCAATGATCATGATTGGGATCGCCCCCTGTATGGATTCAAGCATGGTCTGCTGATGCTCGGCGATGGCGTTTGCAATGCCTTCGGGGTCTTGGGCGTTTTCTATCAGTTCAAGCAGTTCATCCATTGGGCTATTCCTCCTCGGAGAATATGAGCTTGCCTTTTGTGTTGCGCTCGACCTGCACGACCTCACCAACGGCAAAATCGGGAGCAGGCATTTTTTCGTACTTTGGATCGAACGAAATTTTCTCCGCTTGCATTCCTTCGGTTCCTTTGGCATTGAACCCAATCCAATACTGGGTCATGTCAATCTTGTTTTCGTCTTTGTCCTTGAAATCCAGCTTTCGTATTCCTAAAACCGTTCCTTTCATGGCTTGTCCTCCTTTCCTCCGTCGTTGGGGTCGCCGGGTCGCCGATCGGCGGCTTCACCTCCTGTTATGTACCCAAAAAAAAGATGCACAGAGGGCGGTTTGCCCTTGTGCATTTAATGTTACTACTTACCCATTTTTAGAATGCGGTGCATTGGTCTTGCGCGGAACCGTCCGGCGTGATATACTAATCGAATAAATTGCGAAAGGGGGCGCGGCGGTTATGTCTGAACTGCGTTGGGAAACCGCTTGCCCCGACCAAGAAGCCGTTTTGAGCCTTGAAAAGGCGGGTTACCTGCCGCTTGCGGCGCGAACCCTTGCCCGGCGGGGGATTTGCTCGCCCGAAGCAGCCGAAGCGTTTTTTACTATGAAACCGGACAACCTTCATGATCCGTTCCTGCTCCCCGACATGCAAAAGGCGGTTGACCGCCTGCGCCACGCCGCGGAAAAAGGGGAAACGGTTGCGGTATACGGTGATTACGACGCCGACGGCGTTACGGCGACCTGTGTGATGATACGCGCTTTGCGCGCATTTGGCATAGACTGTATATGGCACATCCCCGACCGCGAACGGGACGGATACGGGCTGAACGCCGAAGCGGTGGAAGAGCTCTCCCGCCGGGGAGCTTCCCTGATCGTCACGGTCGACACAGGCGTTACGGCCTATAAAGAGGCTGAGTTGGCCAAAAGCCTCGGCGTTGATATGATCGTCACCGACCATCATGAATGCCGAAGCGAATGGCCGGACGCCGTTGCCGTGATCAACCCGCGCCGCCCGGACAGCGGTTACCCGTTCGACGGGCTGGCGGGCGTTGGCGTCGCCTTCAAGCTGGTTTGCGCGCTGACCGGGGATTGGCGGGGTTCGCTCATTCGGTATGCCGACATCGTCGCGCTGGGAACCATTGCCGACATCATGCCTGTGACCGGGGAAAACCGCCTGCTGATCACCCAAGGATTGAAGGCCATGGCGGTTACGCGCAATCCCGGCTTAAAAGCCCTTCTCAGCGAAACGGGGCAGGATTTCCAAACGATCACATCCGACACAGTCGCTTTCGTCCTCGCGCCGCGTATCAATGCCGCGGGAAGGGTCGGCCGTGCCGACGCCGCGCTGGAATTGCTGCTGGCCGATAATGGTGTTCAAGCGGCTGAGCTTGCGCGGTCTTTGTGCGAACTGAATGATCTGCGTCAGAGTTTGGAAAAAGGCGTCCTTCAACAGGCAAAAGCGATGGTTGAACCAACCGCTTCCGCGCTGGTTTTGGCCGGGGAAGGGTGGCCGTCCGGCATTTCCGGGATCGTCGCGGCCAGGTTGTGCGACCAGTTTGAACGCCCGGTTTTCATTGCCTGTTTGGACGGAGATCTTGCGCGCGGCAGCGCGCGCGGAATAGCGGGCGTCCACCTTGTCGAACTGCTGGCCAAACACGCCCATTTGCTCGAAGCCTACGGCGGGCACGGGCAGGCCGCCGGGTTTACCATACGGCGGGGTAACATTGAAACATTCCGTCAGGCCATTGAAAAAGACGTCGCCGCCCTCGGGCGGATCGAGAACGTTTTGGAGATCGACGCCGAAATTTCCCCCGAATGGCTGGACTTAGAAGGGCTACGCAGTTTGGAGGCGTTGGCTCCGTTTGGGAGGGATTTTCCCCAGCCGGTTTTCTCCCTGCCGGATTGCACCGTTGCGTCCGCCGCGCCGATGGGCGGCGGGAAACACTTGAGAATCAACTTGGATTGCGGCGGGCGGAGGCTCAATGCCGTTTGGTTCAATCAAACTTTGGAACAATTTGATCGATTGACAAGAAGTAGTATGGGAGCCAACGTCACGTTGGCCTTCCGTGCCGAGATCAACCGTTTCCGCGGGCAGGAACAGCCGCAGCTTCGGTTGATTGCTGTGAGAGAGAGCGGGGTGAATGACGTTGCCGGATGAGATTTTTGATTATGAAGAGTATGTAGAGCGGCGGTATCAATGCGTCGTAGAACGGCTCTTGCAGTCCTATCCGTCGCTGGATAAGGAAAAACTACGGGAAGCCTTTGATTTCGCCTGCCTCGCGCACGGCGGGCAGACCCGGAAATCGGGCGAGCCGTATATCATCCACCCGGTCGAAACGGCGCTGATCGTCGCCGGGATGAACCTGGACGCCGATTCGGTGGCCGCTTCGCTATTGCACGATACCATTGAGGATACGGGATACACCTATAACGATATTAAAAATCGGTTCGGCGCGGCGGTGGCCGATATGGTCGAAGGGGTCACCAAACTGACCCGCACCGATTTTTCCAGCAAGGAAGAACAGCAGAGTGAAAACCTGCGCAAGATGTTTTTGGCGATGGCGCGGGACATCCGGGTCATGATGATCAAAATCGCCGACCGTTTGCACAACATGCGCACCAGCGAATACTGGAACGAAAAGAAACGGCGCGAAAAATCGCTGGAAACGATGGAGCTTTACGCGCCGATCGCCCACCGTCTAGGGATTCAGGGGATCAAATGGGAGCTGGAAGACCTATCCATTAAGAATCTCGATCCGGTCGCTTATAAAAAAATCACCGATGAACTGGAACAAAACCATGCCCAGCATACCGATTTTCTCAGCCGTATCAAAGGGGGTATCTCCCAAAGGCTGGAGGACGCGGGCATCCTCGCTTCGATCGAAGGGCGGGTCAAACACATCTACAGCATCTTCCGCAAGATGTATACCCAGCATAAGGAGCTGGACGAGATATACGACCTTTATGCCGTGCGCGTCATCGTATCGTCCGTCCCCGACTGCTATAACGTGCTGGGATTTATTCACGATATGTTCAAACCAAGCCCCGGTCGCTTCAAAGATTATATCTCCACGCCCAAACCCAATATGTATCAGTCACTCCACACCACCGTCATGGGCGGCGGCGTCCCGTTTGAGGTGCAGATCCGCACATGGGAGATGCACCGCACCGCCGAATTTGGTATTGCCGCCCATTGGCAGTATAAAGAAGGCGAAGCGGGGGATGACGACCTCAACCGCCGCTTGGAATGGGTTCGCAGCCTGTTGGAAACGCAGCAGGATACCGACCCGGAGGAGTTCATCAAAGCCGTAAAAGTCGATATGTTTGCCGATCAGGTTTACGTCTTTACCCCGAAAGGGGCGGTGATCAACCTGCCGCTGGGAGCCAACCCCATCGATTTTGCCTATGCCATCCACTCGGCGGTGGGCAATCGGATGTCGGGAGCCAAGGTCAACGGCAAGCTGATCAGCTTGGACACCCATCTGCAAAGCGGCGATATTGTGGAGATCCTCACCCAAAACAACAACTGCCCCAGCCGCGACTGGCTCAAAATGGTCAAAACCAGCGAAGCCCGCAACAAGATCAAGCAGTGGTTCAAACGGGAGCGGTATGACGAGAACGTCGCTCAGGGCAAGACCGATTTCGAGCGGGAACTCAAACGCACCGGCATCGCCATGCAGACGATTTTGCAAGACGACGTCCTGCCCCCTGCGTTAAAGCACATGAGTTTCACTTCGATCAGCGATATGTACGCCGCCATCGGATACGGCGGACTGACGGTGACCCGCGCCATCAACCGCTTCCGCGACGAGCTGGTGCGGCTCAACAGGCAGCGTCAAGGGAAACCTCTTCCCGAAAAACCAGAAAAGCCCAAAAAGCTCAAAGCCATCTCCGGCGTCATTGTCGATAATTTGGATAACTGCTTAATCAAATTCTCCCGCTGCTGTATGCCCGTTCCGGGCGACGAGATTGCGGGGTTCGTGACCCGGGGCTTCGGGGTTTCGATCCATCGCAGCGACTGCGCCAATGTTCTGCAAATGCGCCGCTCGGGTGAGCAAAACCGCTGGCTGGAGGTTCATTGGGCGGACGACATCAAGGAAACCTACCGAGCCGATCTGACCATCATCGCCAACGAGCGCAGCAATCTGCTGATCGATATAATGGCGGCTCTCAGCAGTGCCCGCCTGCCTGTATTGTCCTTCGCTTCCAAAACACTGGAAGACGGCTCGGCCGTCATCCGGCTGACCGCCGAAGTCGCCGGAAGCGGGCAGCTCGTTTCCCTGCGCAATGATCTCGCGCGGGTAAGCGGTGTAACAAGCGTGAACAGGGGATGACTCATTAAGGAGGATCATTGTATGACTATCTCGGAGATAAAAAGGCACATAAACCCGGTGGCAAAGCGTTATGGTGTTGAACGGGTCATGTTGTTCGGCTCATACGCCCGGGGTGAAGCAGACGGCAACAGTGATGTGGATTTACGGATCGACAGCGGTGCGTTGCGGGGTTATTTCAAATTGGCCGGGTTTCAAAGAGAAGCAAGCGAAAGTCTCAATCTCCCCGTAGATGTATTAACCACCGGCGCGCTTGACGATACGTTTTTAACAAGAATCGCGGGAGAGGAGGTTTTGCTGTATGAAGCGAAACATTGATATACTGCATCACATTGTTTCATATTGTGATGAGATTGATGAAACGATGAGGCGTTTCGGTTCTTCATACACCGCCTTAACGGCAGACAAAATCTATCGAAACGCGGTTGCGATGTGTATTTTGCAAATCGGTGAATTGACCTGCCATCTATCGGATGAATTTAAGGCTGCTTATGGCGATATGCCTTGGCAGGATATTAAGAATATGCGTAATATTGCCGCTCATCATTATGGTCGGTTTGATATTGAAAAACTTTGGGAGACAATTTCAGAGGACATTCCGCAGCTGCGCCGTTACTGCAAACAAATTATAGCAGAGTATCAATGATCTCGCGCGGGTGAGCGGTGTAACAAGCGTGAACAGGGGATGACTCATTAAGGAGGGTTGGTATGCCGTTGCTCATGTGTAAAGATGTGCCTGTCTATGATATAAACACAGGCTGTGTATTACGCAAGGAACTCATGCCGTGCGATCCTTTTAACTTGTTGAAATGGAAAAACGCGCGAAGTTTTCTCCGCACGAATAAAGCGGCGGAAAGCGTTCTTCAAAAAGTAATCCATTTGTCATTTGTGCTTAAACGGCGGCTTTCTCTGTCGGACTGTTATTGGATCAAAGATTCTCGGGAGAAAAAGAGATTTGATCAGATAACACCGTATATGCACCCCTTTGTCTCTATGGAATTGATCACAAAAAAAACGATCAATACCTCTGTCCCCGATCACACGCTTGGCGGTTCGTTTCCAAAATATTGGGTTATTCGCGGTGACGGCCAGCGGGCTATCCGCAAATTGGAACCCGCAAGCATGGCGCAAGTGGAAGTTGAATGCTCGAATCTTTTAGATAGGATCAAGTTTCCCCATGCGTGTGTAGAAGCTGACGGGGAAGGTGCCGTATTGATCAACAATATCACCAATCTGAAGCAAATGCTGATTCCCTTTCATATTCTCGGGGAATCGGCCGTTGGATACGACGTCTCGTCTGTGAGCACGGTTTACGCAAAATATGGGATTCCGAGAATAGAAGCGGAAGAGTATGTTCTCAGAACGGTTTTATTTGACGCTATCGTGGGAAATTATGACCGGTATCAGAATATGTCCAATTGGGCGATCTATAAAGACTCCGATACAGGAGCCAACAAACTGCCGCCTGTATATGATTTTAACCTTGCTCATTTGGATGCTCCTAATATTTATCTGAGAAAAATTGTGGAAATCATCTTTGCCCAAGCGTTTGCAAGACAAGCGAAGGTTTTGCTCAATGAATGGAAGCCGCATGTACGTCATTCTGCTTGGATGTCAAATTTAACAGAACTGATAAGGCGAATGGAAAAAGTGACCGATATATAAATCTCGCTCCCATTATGTCAGTAACAAGCGTGAACAGGGGATGAAATGATATGAAGTCCGACGGTTTGAAAGTACAATCGATCATGCGGGTGAACACGGCCACTTGGATCGCCGTGGCTTTTGTGGCCGCCGTTTTTATCTCCATACAGTTCTTTATTGTGCAGTCGGCGAAAAAACACATTATCCGCGAGCTGCCCGACGTCCCCGAGTGCGACGCCGTTATGGTTTTGGGCGCGCTGGTGTACAACAGCGGCACACCTCACCCGCTTCTGCGGGACAGGCTCGATAACGCGTTTGACATATATGCAAACGGCAAGGCAAAGAAAATACTGGTCAGCGGCGACCACGGGCGGGACGACTACGATGAAGTCAACGCCATGAAAACCTATTTGATCAATAAAGGCGTCCCCAGCCGGGATATTTTTATGGATCACGCCGGATTCAACACCTATGACAGCATGTTCCGCGCAAGGGACATTTTCGGGGTGGAAAGCCTGATCATCTCCACACAGGAGTTCCACATAAGCCGATCGGTCTACATAGCCCGGACGATGGGGATCGAGGCATACGGATACCCGTGCGAAGATGTGTACGCGGTCAAATCCAACAAGTTCCGCGAGAGTTTCGCCCGGGTCAAAGCCTTTTGGGATACCGCAATCAAGAGACAGCCGAAATTCTTAGGCGAAACGATCCCGATCAGCGGGAACGGCGACGCGACGGCCGGCTGATGAACCTCACCCTTGTTAATCACGACCGCCGTTTCGCCGTCGAGCAAGCCGTTTTCAACTATTTTCCGCACAGGGACGGCGGAAGCGCGGTTGTCAGGCTCTCCCCCAGCGGACGGCTGGCGTCGGCTGTCATAGAATATAACAATCAGTCCGCAAGCGGAAGGGCTTGGGTCGGCGCGAACGGCTCTTTAGACAACGCGCTCCGGCTGGCTTTCTACCGCGCCGCCAAACAAATCGTAACCCCTCCGCCGTGGGGAGCTTTAACCGGGGTGCGCCCTGTTAAAAAAGCGATAGAACTGCTGGATAAGGGGCAGGATATTGTCAATGAGTTGCAGCGAAGATACAATGTAACCCCCGCCCGGGCTGACATGGCCGCCGACTGCGCCGCAACCGCCGTTTCACTGCGGGAAAAGCTGGAGCCGCGGGACGTCGCGCTCTATATCGGCATTCCCTTCTGCCCGACGCGCTGTTCGTATTGCAGTTTTGTCTCCTCTTCGGTCGAGCGGGACGCGGGACTGATCGAACGGTATATCGATGTGCTGCGGGAGGAGATCAAAGCGGCGGGGGAAACCGTCTCCCGGTTGGGGCTGCGCGTCCGCGCCGTTTACTGGGGCGGCGGGACGCCCGCCGTGCTGACGGCGGATCAGTTTTCAGCATTGAACGGGTTATTGAACAAACACTTTCCGCTCGGCGGGCTTTGGGAGCATACCGTTGAGGCGGGACGCCCCGACGCCATCACGACGGAGAAACTCAACGCCTGCCGCGTTGGCGGGGTGACCCGTGTTTCGGTCAATCCGCAGACACTGCGTCAGGATGTTTTAGATACGATCGGGCGGCGGCATACCGTTGAGCGGTTTTTCACGGTGTATGAGCAAGCCCGGGCGGGCGGGTTTGAGGCAATCAATGTTGACCTGATCGCCGGATTGCCGGGCGATGACCCTGACGGATTCCTCTCCGGGCTGGAGCAAGTGTTGACCCTCGCGCCGGAGAACATCACCATCCACACACTTGCTAGAAAACGCGGCGCGTCGCCGCACCCTATGGCAACTGCGGTTGCGGGACGGGGGATGGCTGCTATGTTAAGCGGAGCGGCGCAGCGTTTGAGGGAGAGCGGGTACAGGCCGTATTATCTCTACCGCCAAAAATTCACCGAGGGCGGTTTTGAGAACACCGGATGGGCCAAACCGGGGACGGAGTGTGTTTACAATCTCTGTATGATGGAGGAGTTATGCACGGTGTTGAGCCTTGGAGCGGGCGGTGTTACAAAGGTTGTGAAGCGGGCGGCGGACGGTTCGGTTAACATAAAAAGGCTCTTTCATTGCAAATACCCCTTGGAATATATCGGGCGGCGTGATACAATAAGGCATATTGCGGCCTCATTCGAGGCTGCGTTAGGAGAATAAAATGAGCAACGGATATTTTGATTTTAACGACATCGAAACAAAAACAGCAACCGACCCGCGCGGGTTTATCGCCGACTGCGACCATGTGCTGAACGGGCGTTTGACCCGCGCCGCCGCTAAAATCGCGTCGGACTGCAAGCATAGGCGGGTGGTTCTGCTGGCCGGGCCGAGCGGCTCAGGCAAGACGACAACGGCCAAAAAGCTGGCCGAGGAACTGAATTGGATCGGCGTTGGGGCGCATGTCGTCAGCATGGACGACTATTTCCTCACCGTTAATCAAGAAACCCACCCGCGCGACGCCAAAGGCGAGATTGACTATGAATCGCCCGATTGCCTGGACATCCCTTTGCTCAACACCCATTTCGCCGCCTTGACTGCGGGGGGAGAGGTGTTGCTGCCGTATTTCGATTTCACCGGGCAGAGGCGGGATGAAACCCGCGCCGCGCCGCTGCGCCTGAGAAACGATGAAGTGGCCATCTTTGAAGGGATTCACGCCCTCAATCCTCTTTTGCTGGGCGGTTCTCCCGAGTCCAAATGGCGCATCTACGCCAGCGCGCGCGCCAATGTGCGCGACGGCCATGATTTGGTGTACAAAGGTACATGGATCCGCTTAACACGGCGGCTGATCCGGGACGCGAAGTTCCGCGGCTGGCCGGGCGGCACCACCATGAAGGTGTGGGCCAATGTCCGGCGCGGCGAGAAGAAGCATATTTCCCCCTATAAAGAATCGGCCGACATCCAAATCGACACGGCTTTAGCCTATGAAATCTCCGTCCTGCGCGATTATGCCCTCCCCCTTCTGCGCGACGTTCCGCCCGAGGCCGAACGCGCTGAAGAGATGCGCCAAATCGCCCCGCTGCTGGAACGCTTCCCGTCCCTGCCGGAGGATTGGGTGTCAAAGAGAGCGTTGATCCGGGAATTTATTGGTGTGGAGGAGAATCATGATTAACCAACTGCGCGCGTCCGTCGCGTCCATACAAGCCCGCGCACCCGGCTTTGTTCCCGAGGTCGCGCTGGTTCTCGGTTCCGGGCTGGGGTTCCTCGGCGATGAATGCCAAAACGCCGTCTCCATTCCCTACGGGGAGATCGGCCATTTCCCTGTGTCAACCGCGCCGGGTCATGCCGGGCGTTTGGTGCTGGGCGAACTGGGCGGCAAACGGGTCGCGGTGATGCAGGGGCGGTTCCATTATTACGAAGGATACGACACCGCGACGGCGGCTTACGGTGTGCGCACCCTGCGCCTTTTGGGCGCGAAAACGCTGCTGGTGACCAACGCGGCGGGCGGCGTGAGCGAAGGGCTTGAACCGGGCGTCATTCTAAACATCACCGACCACATCAAATTCTTTGACGAAAGCCCGCTGCGCGGCGAAAATATCCCCGAACTGGGGACGCGCTTCCCCGGGATGTCCTATACCTACACCCCCGAACTGCGGCATAAAGCGCGGCTGGCGGCGCAGGAGCTGAACATCCCGCTCTATTCGGGCGTTTATATGTATTTCCCGGGGCCGCAATATGAAACCCCGGCGGAGATCCGCGCGGCCAAGACACTCGGCGCCGACGCCGTTGGGATGAGCACGGTGCCCGAAGTCATCGCGGCGGCGCACGCCGGGATGGAGATTTTGGGTTTCTCCCTAATCTGCAATATGGCGGCGGGGCTGCAAACGCATGAACTGAGCGAACAGGAAGTGCTCGACACCGCCGAGAAATCGAAAGGTCAATTCTCCCAATTGATCATAAAATGCTTGGAGGAGATGTAGTGGACACCCTCTTTCAAAATGTCACCGCCGTCCTGATGGACGACGGCGGCACCGTCCTCAAAAACGCTTACATCGGCTCGGACGCGGGAAAAATTAGCTATATCAGTGCAACTCCGCCCGAAGAGAAAGCGAAAACGGTCATTGACGGCAAGCACAAAGTCCTGATGCCCGGGCTGATCAACGCCCACACCCATCTGCCCATGACGCTGCTGCGCGGTTTTGCCGACGATATGGATTTGCAGACATGGCTCTTTGAGCATATCTTCCCCGCCGAGGGCAAACTGACGCCGGAGATCACCGCGCTCGGAATGCGGCTGGGATTGATGGAATGCCTTGCCTCCGGAACGGTGTCGATCACTGAGATGTACGATTACCCCGGTCATTGCGTCTGTGCCGCGATTGAAAGCGGCATGAAAGCGAGCTTGTGCCGCGTGCTTTTCGGCGAGTCTCCCGAGCCGCGGTTAAGCGAGGCTATAGAGCTTATAGAGCAATATCATGACTATGACAACGGGCGCATCCGCATCGACGCCTGTGTTCACGCCGAATATACCTCCGTCCCGGCCGTATGGGAAGCGGCGGCGCGGCTGGCGCAAGACAAAGGGCTGGGGATGCACGTTCATTTGTCCGAAACAGCGCGGGAGCATAACGAGTGCGTGGCGAAATACGGCATGACCCCGGCGGCCGTCTTCGATAAGCACGGCTTGTTCTCAACACGCACAACGGCGGCGCATTGCGTCCACATCACCGATGAGGATATAGACATTCTGGCGGCACGGGGCGCGACCGCCGTACATAACCCCGTTAGCAACCTCAAACTCGGCAGCGGTATCGCTCGGGTGCGCGCCATGCGTGACAAAGGGCTGAATGTCGCCCTCGGCACCGACGGTACAGCCAGCAACAACAGCCTCGACATGTTTGAAGAGATGAAAACGGCGGCCATTTTGGCGGCGGGCGAAAACCCGCTCACCGCGCAAGGCGCGCTGCGGCTGGCCACCCGCAACGGGGCGGCGGCGCAGGGGCGGGCGGACGAAATGGGCGCGATCGCGGTGGGGCTGGACGCCGACCTCATTTTGGTTGATTTTGACCGCCCCCATCTCACCCCTCTGCACAACGCCGTCAGTTCGCTTGTTTACAGCGCGCGCGGCTCCGATGTGGTTTTGACGATGGTACGGGGCAAGACGCTGTACAAAGACGGGGCGTTTTTGACGATCGACCGGGAGAAGGTCATGGCCGAAGTGCGCAAAGCGGCTTGTATCTTTTAGGCTAGACGGGCATATGTTGTACCATTAACAGGAAAGGGGAGGTCAACCTTTGTCGGCGAAAAGCCAAAATTTTCTGCGCGGGGCGTTTAACCTCTCCATCGCCACGGCGGCGGTCAAAATCATCGGCGCGCTGTATAAAATCCCCATTCTGCGGCTGCTGGGTGAGGAAGGCTCGTCGCTTTATTACGTCGCCTATAACATTTACACCATCCTCTTTGTCATCGCCACCGCCGGACTTCCGGTAGCCATTTCCAAGATGGTCAGCGAGAGCCATACGGCCGGGCGCAAAGACGCCGAGCAGATTTTTTCGGTAGCCTTCAAGCTCTTCTTGGTCATCGGGACGATCGGAGCCCTCTTTATCCTCTTTTTCGCCGACTGGATCGCTGCCATGATGAACGCGGAGGAAGCCGTTTGGGCCATCCGCGCCATCGCGCCGAGCGTCTTTTTGATCGTCTTTATCTGTCCCTACCGCGGCTACTATCAAGGACAGGGGAACATGACGCCCACCGCTGTGTCGCAAGTGCTGGAAGCGTTGGGGAAACTGATTTTCGGCGTGGGCTTGACAGTTTTGGTCATGTACGTTATAATACCCGCGGAAACGGTCGGGGACGAAATCATCAACCAAACGCCGCGCAACACCTACGGTTCGGCGGCCGCCATCCTGGGCGTCAGCATCGGCATCCTCTTCTCGGCGGCCTACCTCATCCTCAGCGGACGCAGCATCGGTTTGGGCAAGGCAAGGAAGATAGAGCGGCGGCGCAAAAGCATTTTGAAAGAAATGGTCTCTTTGGCCATCCCGATCACCATCGGCTCGGTCATCCTCAACCTGACCAACCTCATCGACGCGGGGCTGACAAGGGGATTGCTGGTGAGCGGCGCGAACTTCACCGAGGAAGTACGCGATTTATATCACGGGGCTTATGTATGGGCGGCCACCCTGTATACCCTGCCCACCGCCTTTGTCCTCACCATCGCCGTCAGCCTGCTGCCCGCCATCGCGGCGTTCCGCGTCCGCAAAGACCGGGACGGCGTCATCCGCACGGCGCGTTCGGCCGTCCGTGTGACCGCCCTGATCGGGATGCCGGCCGGCATCGCGTTTATAGCTCTCCCCCAACCCCTCCTCGGCCTTCTCTACGGCTCCGGCTCGGCCGGCGTTGAGATCGCGGCTCCTTTGCTGAGGGTTTTGGGCATCGCGGTCATCTTTGTCTGTATCGTCACCGTCACCAATTCCATCCTGCAATCGCTCGGATTGGTGTTTATCCCCGTCCTCACCATGTCGCTCGGCGCGGCGGTCAAGATCATCTTCACCTATGTGCTGGTCGGCAACCCGGATATCCACATCAACGGCGCGCCGGTTGGGACGGTTGCCTGTTTCGGGCTGATCGCCGTACTCAACATCATCATCGTAATGAAAGCGACCGGCGCGGGGCTGGCGATGTTAAGCGAGCTGGGCAAGCCCTTCCTCGCGGCGGCCGGTATGGGCACCATCGCGCTCGGATGCTATTACTTCTTCGCGTATTTCCTCGGCGCGAAAATAGGCGTGCTTTTGGCGATGGGAGCCGGAGGACTGTCGTATGTTTTGCTGCTGATCGTGATCAAAGGCATCCCGAAACGCGACATCGAACTCCTTCCGGGAGGCAAAAAACTGGCCAGAATATTACAAATCCATTGATTTTACAGAAAATTATAAAAAAGGGCTTGAAGAATGGAGCAAAGTGTGTTAGATTCTCTGTATGGCGATTCTCCCGCATGGGACAAACTCCTGAAAATCATGGTCATCCTGCGCTCGCCGGAGGGTTGCCCGTGGGATCGGGAGCAGACCCATCTCTCCATCCGCAAGAACCTGACCGAGGAGTGCGGGGAGCTTTTGGAAGCCATCGACGCCGGGGACGACGGCATGTTGCGCGAGGAACTGGGCGACGTTTTACTGCAAGTCGTGTTCCACGCGCGGATCGCCGAAGAGGAAGGCCGGTTTACGGTCGATGACGTGCTAAACGGCTTGTGTAACAAACTCATCAGCAGGCACCCGCATGTGTTCGGGGACGTCAAGGCGAATAACAAAGAGGAAGCCTTGAAGTTTTGGAACGAAGCAAAGGCTAGAGAGGTAAACGGCTAACCGTTTATCTATAGCATACAAGAGATTGAGGAGGAAAACAAAATGAACAAGGCGGAACTCACCAACGCGGTAGCGGACAAGACCGGGCTTACGAAGAAAGATTCTGACGCGGTCATCACAGCTGTATTTGAAGTGATCGAAGGCGCGCTCGCGTCCGGTGACAAAGTCCAGCTCGTCGGCTTCGGCTCGTTTGAGGTCAAACACCGCGAAGCACGCGTCGGACGCAACCCCAAAACCCGCGAAAGCATCAACATCGCGGCAACCAACAGCCCGGTATTCAAACCCGGCAAAGCGTTGAAAGAATCCGTCAACAAGTAAATCCGGCCTCCGCGGTTCAAAAAACCGCGGAGTTCTTCTATCTTTTTGGAGGTTCCTATGCGCTTAGACAAATACCTCAAAATCTCCCGCCTGATCAAACGGCGGACGGTGGCCAACGAAGCCTGCGATCATGAGCGCGTTTCGGTCAACGGCAAACCGGCCAAGGCGTCTTACGAGGTGAAGATCGGCGACGTCATCGAGATCCGCTTCGGCGCGCGGCTGACCAAGGTAGAGGTGCTGTCGGTGACCGAACATGCCCGGAAAGACGAAGCGTCGGGGTTATATAGGGAGTTGACAGTGGATAGTTGACAGTTGAAAGTTAACGATGAATTACTTGTGTTGTTTGTCCAATTCTTCGCATATATTGGTAGGGCTAAACCAATGTGGGGAGGAAGAATATGGACGGGAAATTGCAGAAACCGCATCATTTGATCCTAGACGGGCGGGAACGCCTGTTGATTTCCGGCGTGGCCGATGTAGAGAGCTTTGACGAACACGGCGTCGTCTGCAAAACGACACAGGGGAACCTGCTGGTCAGGGGAAGCGGCTTGCGCGTTGACAAACTCAGCCTGGAGGGCGGGGAATTATCGGTCGAGGGCAAGGTTGACAGCATGGTCTATGAAGACTCGGCTCCGTCCGGCGGCCTTTGGTCGAGGCTTTTCCGCTGATATGGCGGTATCATTGCTGGGGCAGGCTGTTGAGATCGCGTTCGCCCTGCTGCTGGGCGCGGGTCTTGGGTTTGTGTATGACTGTATGCGCATTGTGCGGGGGCGGCTGCCCCTGCGCTTTATGACGGTGGTCTTGGATTCCTTGTTTTGGGTGGTCTGCGCGGCGGCGGCTTTTTGGTTTGCCATGAGCTTCGGCAATGGGGAACTCCGCCTCTTTACCCTTGTGTCCATCACCTTCGGCGTGATTGCCTATTTTTGCCTTTTGTCCGGTTTTGTGCGGGCGGTCGGCTTCACGATCGCCGACGGGATCATTGAATTGTTCCGGGTGTGCTCCCGCCCTTTTTCCTTCGTACTAAAAAAAATTCATAAAAGTTTTACAAAAGCCTTTTCTTTTTTCAAAAAATGTCATATAATACAGGAGAACCGCCAAGAACGGAGGAAACGGCCGCATGAAACGGGGCAGGAAACCGAAGAGGCGCTGGCTGAGCAAGCTGGTGATCCTCGTTTTCGCCGTTTGGTCGGTCATGATCATGATCTCGGTGCAGGGGCGGCTCAATACCGAAAAGGCAAAAAAAGACGAACTGGCGATTCAAAAAACGGCGCTGGAGCTCAACATAGAGATACTAAAGGATACCGAATCTGAAGACCCCGCGCAATCCTACGAACGCATTGCCCGCGAAAAACTGGGTCTTGTATACCCGGATGAGATTATTATCATCGACAAAACCCCGTAATTGTATCAAACAGCAACGAACAGGAGGATGTCCGGCACGATGGAAATCGGCAGTATTCATCAAGGGAAAGTCACCGGAATAACGAAATTCGGTGCTTTTGTCGCTGTGGAAGGCGAAGGGAGCGGGATGGTTCACATCTCCGAAGTCGCCAACAGCTATGTCAACGACATCCGCGAACACCTGACAGAAGGGCAGGAAGTGACCGTTAAGGTGATCGGCACAAGCCCCGAGGGGCGTGTCAACCTTTCGATCAAAAAAGCCCTGCCGCCTCCGCCCCGCAGGGAGGCTTCTTTTGCCGGAAACCACCGGCGCGCTCCGTCCGGGCCGCCCAACTTTGAGGATAAGCTGAAAGCCTTTATGGCCGATTCGGAGAGCAAGATCAGCGAAGCGCGCCACCACGCCGACAAACACGGGTCGAGACGCAGAAAATAAAGTGTATATCAATACCCCCTAACGCGGAATTATATCTGCGAAGGGGGGTTGTTATTTACCCCTGTATTTTGATGGGGTGGTGCCCATATACTTTTTGAACTCCCTGTTGAAATTGCTCAAATTGTTATAACCGCACATAAAGGCGATTTCCGATACTTTTCGTTCGGTATTGACCAAAAGCTCGCGGCTTTTGAGAATCCTGTACTTGTTGATATACTGAATGGGCGTCACGCCGAAGAGACGCTTGAAATACCTGCAAAATGTGCCGACAGCCATATTGACCTGCTTGGCCAGTATGCCGTCGCTGATCCCCTCCATGTAATGAGCGTGTATATAATTCACAGCGCCAAGCAGCCGGTTGTATAACTTTTGATAGGCTTGAACGGCCGGGGAATCCGCGTATAGATGATTGTATACCTTGTTCCAAAAAATGAGGATCAATCCGTGAAACTCCAGCTGCCATGATTCGATGCCGTCGGGTCTGTCTTTGAACAGCATCAGCTCTCTTAACACCAAGAGAGCTTCTTTTTGCCAGCCGATCTCCTCACTTAATTTCAAAACAAATGCCCTGCCGTCCAGCACCAAAGGGCGTACCAGGCGGCGGTATCCATGCCCGTTGAACAGCGACGTGCTGAAACTGACCGTTCCGTAAGCGAAAGGCCGCTCCACCGAGCGTTCCGTCCAATGCCAAAGGTTGGGCGGTATAATGACCGCCTCTCCGGCCGCAAGGGAGAATGTCACATCTTCCACATGGAGGGTGAGCCATCCCGATTTGATATACACTATTTCAATATCTTCATGCCGGTGGCGCGCCATCCTTCCCGAAGATGCCGTGTCTGCCTGACCAATGGAAAATCGGTGACCTTCCATCTTCCTCACAGCCAATCCCCCCTTTGCCGTTACTCTATATCATAGCAATAATAATGTCAAGAAAGTATTAGAAAAAGGAAGTTTCGTGGTAGCGATAAAGTGCCTGTATTGGTAAGATAATGATGTAGGAGCGGTTGATTCTCTTATCAGCCGCTTTGGTTTTTTTATAATATTTTGATTAAAGGAGATGCGATGATGAAAAAACGCAGAATACTATCCCTTCTGATGACTTTGGCCATGCTGGCCGGTATGGTCACCATCCCGTTGGCGGAAGCCGCCCCCACCCCTGTAAAAGCCGGGGGCGAACCTGTGCGCCTTAAAGTTGACCCCAATGTGTCCCCGTACGTTGATACCTTTTTAATCAATCCCGGATCAGGGCCATGGAATAAACACATGAGCGGCTGGTATCACACTAACGTCACAAATGCGTCAACAACGGTTTTACCCGCCAACCATTATGTCAAACTGATTGACGGCGGCATCCCCGGCTCGGCAGCCGACTCACGCGTATTGGAAATGTACATACCCAATACCAGCCGGAGCCTCAATATTGACTTGGCGGAACCTATTCTGCGGAATACAGGCACATACGGCATGACCTTCGACTACTACGTTGATTCAACATCCGGGGATTATTATCAGCTTGGCTTTTCCAATACATTCAACGGATACACGGTCGTGCCGGGAGGGTCATTCACGATTGGTGACCAGGGTATAAACACAGGCTCCGGCCATTTACGGATTTATGGCACAAGAGTAAATCGCGGAACAACCACAAGCGGTTCTGCCCCCGATGCCATTGCGACAGGCATGACGCCGCAAACATGGCATAGAGTTCATGCTGTGATTGATACAAGCGAAGCAAACCTCGCCGAAGCGGTCACATGGTACATAACCGATACGTCGGTGGATTTTGCCACCGCTATCACCGGAGCAGGCTCCAAAGGCCCCCTTACATGGGGTACAGCCGTGAACGGCACCAGTGCCGACACAATCTCTTCCATCAGCTTCATCAGCAACGGCGGTACCAGCGGCCCATTCAGGCTGGGAAACATTCAAATATTTGAACATGCCAGCACCGGGCCGAGCACACCCACTCGTCTCAATGTGGATTACACCGGGTCTGCGTATGACCCCCAAGGCGCATCAATGATAGGCACCACTGCCGCACCATTTACACGCCACGATTCAGGATGGTATGTGTCAAATGCTGTTTTAGGCGGAACTGACGGTCTTAAAACGGTTCAATGTGCCCCTCCCACAACTAGCCCTCAAATGCTGCAATTAACGGCAGGCGGAGCTAACCGCGGTTTCGGCATCGATCTTGACAGGCCGATTGAGCGGAATACGGGTACATACGGCATCGCTTTTGACTATTCCACAAACTTAATGAATTTTGGATCTGGAACAGAACGATGGTTTGCGGTCGGGCTTTCCGATACCGTTCATTCCGGCACAGGCACTTCCGGAACTCTCGGCACAGTCGGTACAACCTCGGCTAACGGACATTTGAGGCTTTACCGTGATATGGTGACAAGCGGCACAAGCAGCACCACACCGTTCTATAGCGGACATACTGAGAATACATGGTATAGGGTATATGGCTATATCGACACCGATGACGACACGATCCGGTGGTATATCAATCCAGTCGGTTCGGCAGTTTCTGTTGAAACCTTTATCGCCGACGCGGCCGGAGGCTCTCCCGCGTTGAGCCATCAAGTTCCTCTGACATGGGGCGGTGGAGAAGCAATCAATTCTGTTTCCTTCACAAGCACCGGTGCTGGAGCCGTTATGAATCTGACCAGTCTCGAAATCTTTGAATACGACATCCGCTTAGACTGCGGATGCGATTGCCAGGCTTGCCTCAACGTCTATACCTGCGCGGCGGGCGGTGTGAAAAACGCCAACTGCACCAGCCCCACCTGCCCCTGCAAATGCTGCAACGCCGATGACGATGAACTCATTGAAGAGGCGAGAGCCGCCATCGCGGCGGAATTCCCCAAGACGATCTCTCAGTTGACCCTCAACTCGGAAAAAGGCGCAAAGGCTTATGTTGAAAACCTGCTCGGCACCCTTACCGCCGGGACGGACACCGACGTCACCGTGACGACCGTGTCGATGACAAAGGCGGTCACAGGCACGGCGGGAACCCCCGCCGGGACAAACGGCCAGTACAGTTTCAATGTGGAAATCAGCAAAACCCCTGTCCGCCCGCCGAACAACGGCCCGGTCACCTTATCGAGTTTGCAGCTCAACATCACGGCCATCCCGGTGAAAAGTGAGTTAAAAATCTATGATTTACAAACCGACGCGAGCTATGCTTCAGCGATAACCGGCTCGACTTCTCCAAGCGGGCACCCGTTTTTCGCGGTTACAGGCGGTTCCGGTAAATCAACAAGTGCAGGACCTCCAAGATCAATTACCGTGCTGCCGGGTAATAATACTGACGGACTTAATTTACACGTGGCCAATTTTGTCTCTGCATATACACTAAAACCCAATCATACATACAGATTTGACGTTACCGGAACAAGCACCGCTTCTCCGGTGGGTATTCGTAAAACCGCCCCTTCTTCAAGCAGAATGGTCGATGTTGCGGCAGCGGGCGGAGCGTTCACCTTGTCTCTAACCTTATCGTACGACGCAATCATGGCGGATAACGCCGCCGCCGCAAATCAACGGTACGGTCTTGTCAGCAATTCAGGAACCCTTGTTGTCAACGGATACACCATCACCGAAATCTCCCCGGACGACCCTGTCTGCCCCGATTGCGGCGAACATCCCTGTGAGTGCCAAATCGTCGCCGAATGGAAGTTCACCCCTGAGAATTACCCCTCCGTGCCGACAGGCGCGGCGAACGCGGCGGGCGGCTCGGCGGGCGTGAAGGAGATTCCGGCTTCCGGCGGCGACTTGAAAAGCGCGGCTAAAATCGTGCGGAACCACGACTCAAGATACCCGGACGGCAGCAACGCGTCCGGCGCGTTTGACAACGCCAACACGTTAAAGCACATGAACATTTTCAACGGCTGGATGCAGTCGGCGGGATGGTCGACCGCGCAAAACTATATCTACCTGGATTTCAGCACCCTAGGGTATAGCGACCTTGTGCTTGAATATGATATTCAAGCGGGCGGTACTTCCACGCCCGGCGAGGTAAGGATGCAGTACAGCTTCGACAATATCAACTGGCAAAGCGCGCCCGATGAATATGTTGTCATCAGAGGAACGGGAGCCACCGTCTCACACAGGGTAGCCTTACCGGCTGAGACATACGACAAAGCGAAAGTCTACATACGCTGGATCGGAAGTTCAAGCAGCACAAGCGGCACCGTCAATTTCAGAGACATCATCGTTAAGGTAGACGGCGCAGTCGTCCCCGGACTGGCGGGTGAGAAGATTTTCACCCATATCATGCTGACGCCCGGGGCCAATGCTTCTTCGCTGGGCTTCTCATGGTTCACGCCGAAAAACCACTCGCCGAAAACCGCGAGGGTCGAATACGCCACAAAAGCCGCGTATGACATCAGCGGACTGTCGGCCATGCAGGCGGCCAACGGCGCGAATGCCGCGGGGTCATCCCTGTATGATACAAACAAAGTCACCGTGACCGGGCTTGCGGCGTCCACCGATTATGTCTACCGCGTAGGCGACGGAACCAACTGGAGCAATGTTTACCCATTCAAAACCGCCAACCCGGCTTCCTATTCTTTCATCGCGGTTGCTGACCCGCAGGTTACCAGCAGCCGGTTTAACTGGAAAAACACCCTTGACAAAGCACTGGCGCGCGTGCCAAACGCGGCGTTCGTTCTCAGCGCGGGCGACCACACGGGCGACGGCAACAACTCCAATGAGGTTTACAGTTTCGCCTCCCCTCCGGCACTGCGGAGCATTCCTTTCCTATCCGCCGTCGGCAACCATGATATTCAAATGGACGCCAATTTGGAGCAAGTTGAGTATCTGCCGATGCTGTTTAACTGGCCGAATTATACCGATATAAACGGAACGGCCTTGGGCGGGCATAACTGGTATGCCAGCTACGGTAATGTCCTCTATATTTCGCTCGATTCCAACATCAAAGCGACCGCTTCCCATGACGCCTTTATGGCACAAGCCATCGCCTCGCACCCCAACCCGGACTGGATCATCGCCAACTTCCACCATGATATTTACGGCGGCAGCAGGCACGCCGGCTCCTATTACGGCGACGCGGCCGAAATGCAGGCGGAATGGTCGCCCTTCCTGGACAAATACAATATAGACCTTGCCTTTAACGGTCATGACCACCTGTACACGCGCTCCAAGTTCATCAAAAACAACTCGGTTGTGCTGGATATTATGTCGGCGGTTTTCGATCAGTTTGACCAAGGCAATTATATGAGCAACCCCGCCGCCGTCATCCTTCCGAAAGGCATCGAAAAAGGCATACAGTACCTGACGCTGGCCACACCCGGCGATAAGTTCTACGAGAAAGAGGATCAGGAATGGATCGCTTACGCTCCCGCGCAGAGTGATGTGCCGGAATATACGGTCGTGGAGGTCAACGGGGATCAACTTGTCATCACAACGTACGAAGCTGCCGGAGACACCATTGTTGACAAACTCACCCTCCGTAAAACGGCCACACAAGCCGATTTGGATGGGATGCTCGTAGGGGCAAAATTGATTCCGAGCACCGATATAAGCCCTTCGAGCTGGGCTGCCTTCCAAAACGCAATAAACGCCGCCGATATTGCAACGGCCACAGGGACGGCCGCTGACATTCATGACGCTTTTGTCGCGGTGTATCAGGCTTATTTCAATCTTGAAACATCCGCCGATAAGCAGCCTCTGAAAGATTTGATTGAAGCAGTGACGCAAAAGCTGGCCGTGTCCACCGAAGGGAAATGGGCCGGCCAATATCCCGAACACTCTAAATCAACCCTGCAAACCGTCCTAGACGCGGCAATCCTGGTCTATGAGACCAGGCTGTCGACTGTGGCGCAAGTCACAACAGCGTTGAACAATCTGGACACGGCATACAATACATTCCTCGGGTCGGTCAGCAGTACCCCGGTACCGTGGGTCACCAAGCATACCATTGCGGCGTCAGGTGATAGCACAGTCGATCTGACCGGCTGGATGGATGACGTAAACCCACCGCTCGTCCTAGGGGACAATGTGGAACGATATGATTCCAACCTTACCAAAGCGTTTTACGCCAAAGATATCAGCTTCGCGGACAGCCACCGCGGCACCCACCTGTTCGGCCCGGCCAACAAAGAAGGCGGACGCGGGGCGGTTGTCGGCGGACACATCACCTCCACATATGTAGGCGAATGGATTCGGTATGAGCTGGATGTAGAAGAGGCCGGTTCCTACACAGTGGCACTGGGCGCGATCAATCCATATGCCAGAAGCCAAAAAATCTTACTGAGAGACACAAGGCAAAACATTTTGGCGACCTTTACCGTAGCAGCCGATCACGCAAAAGGGGCCGCATGGGCGGCAAGCCCACTGGTATCAGCGGATAAAGAGGTGTATCTGCCGCAAGGGAAAGTGGTCGTTGAGCTATTCTTCGTGAACAACGGACAGAATGTGTCCAGCAATACCAAAGCTCAATATGACAACTCCGTCGGCGCAGATGTAGATATTCTGAGATTTACACGCAACCCGGGCGGAACCGCGCAGCCGCCTGAGGAGCTGGATCCGAGCAAATACCATTTGCTGACCACACCCCCGCTTATGGCGGCCAGTTCAACACACAGCCAGCGGGGATGGGGAACCCCGGCGCGGAAGGATCAAGGGCACGGCGTGTACGGCGAGGTTCCCGCGGATATTTTCAAAACAGCGACCCACCTCGTCTTGGAGCTTGCCACCAATAATATGCCCAGCGGCAACAATATGCAGATCGTGATCCAAACCGACGGCACGGGAGGCAGCGGCTGGAATCAAACCGAACTCCGCACGGCCGCACTGACGCCTTTTTGGGACAACACCGGAAAAAGGCTCGTCATACCGCTCGATCAACTGCAAGGGTATAATGCCCTGCGTACCATGAAGACTGAGGGCTGGCTGATCGTCAGCTATTACAGCACCGGCTGGAACGAACTGAATGTCATGAGGGCTTATTTAGAGTATGACTTGAGCCTCCTTTCCTCCGACGACGGAGGCGGAGGTGACAGCGGAGGCGGCACCATACAGGGAACGCTCAACGGCCTGCCTGTCACATTCATTCAAAACAGCGACGGGAGCGTTACACTCGATCTGACCGAAGAACAAGCCGCGAAATTCCCGATGAAAAACAGTGTGTACGTCATTGAAATCGAAAAGCAGAATCATGTCAATGTAAACCTCCCTCTATCGGCACTGGAAAACGCTTCGGTTCTGCAAATCAAAACAGACAGCGGCACCGTTGTATTCACCAAAAAAATGCTCGGTACATACAAAGAACTCTACGGTGATACGCTGGAAGTTTCGGTTAAAAAAGGCAGTTTCATCGTCGAACTCCTCCATAACAAGAAGCCGATCCAATGGAACGATCCTGAAAACCCGCTGTTGGTATCCATCCCGTTCAGCGTGCCCTCAGGCTTCAAGGCAAACGCCTACGTTGCCGTGAAGAGAGAGGGGCCGCGCGACGTCACATTGCCTTATACCTTCCATAGGGGCGGCAGGGTATTCTTCCAAACGGCAAGCACAGGGACGTTCGATGTGATCTACAAGAAAAAAACCTTCAGCGACAGCGAAACCCATTGGGCTGTCAGCCACATTGATTTCGTAACGGCACGTTCGCTGTATGCCGGTTACGGAAACGGAACCTTTATGCCCGACGAAGCCATGACGCGCGCCATGTTCGCCTCAGTCCTCGCCAATCTCGAACGGGTTGACCTCTCCGCGTACAAAACATCGCGCTTTACCGATGTAGACACGGCCAAGTGGTATGCCCCGGCGGTTGAATGGGCGGCGGCGTCCCGCATCGTAAACGGTTACGGCGGCGAGCTGTTTGGGCCTGAAGACCCCATCACCCGCGAACAGATGGTCATCATGCTGATGAACTATACCAAATTCAAAGGATACGGGCTGCCGGAGAAAACGGTATCCGCCTTCAACGACGAAGCGGACATCACAGCCGGGGCGGCAGCCGACGCGGTGAAAATGATGCAGAAGGCGGGTATTGTCGGCGGGAAACCGGGCAATGTCTACGACCCGAAAGGAAACGCCACGCGAGCCGAGGTCGCGTCTGTCTTTGCAAAATACATCACCGTATACGTAGACCACGCGATGCAAACCGGCGCGCCCCCCCAACCCGCGGCAGCGACGCTTCAGAAACCGATTTTGGAGGCGTATATCGACAAAACGGCGCAGAAAGCGATCAGCCGTACCCTTACAGGGGATTTAAGCAAATAAACGGATAAAACTCAACATATTTGTATGAAAACGCCCGGCGTGATATACTGAATGAATCAATCTGCAAAGGGGATTCTCAGTATGCCGGGCGTTTTACTCATAGTGTTTTTGTCAAGTGAAAAAACCGCCAGTGGATATAATTGAAACATCCGCCAGAAAGCACATCGGAACACGCAATGATGTGTTAT
>Ga0082212_10003010_pt1 | contig 24105 bp, 17 predicted proteins | sample TergutNt197P3_FD_71548 | JGI IMG/M metagenome (GOLD analysis project Ga0082212, IMG submission 71548) | Neocapritermes taracua P3 segment gut microbial communities from Petit-Saut dam, French Guiana - Nt197 P3 | ecosystem: Host-associated > Arthropoda: Insects > Digestive system > Gut ... | reverse complement strand
GGCTATGGGGATCTGCCAGACTGTGCTGGCAGCCGATCTGCGCCTCGACCTGGCCGAGCTTGTGATGCAGGCGCTGAGCCAGTATACGCACATTCTGGCGGATGAGGACGCCGCGGAAGAAGTATTTGTGCGGATCATGGACTTCTTCGACGCGCGCGTACGCGGCATCCTCGGCGACGAAGGCCACCGCTACGACGTGGTGGACTGCGCCACTGGTGTAGCCTATGTATATATCCAGGACGTCATAGAGCGGGCAAAGGCGGTAAGCGGGCTCAGGGGGCAGGCTGGCTTCCAGAGCCTGCTGGCGGGCTTCACCCGGGCAAATAACCTGGTGAAGAAAAACGAAGGCGCGAGGATAGATCCCTCGAGATTCTCCGAAGAAGCGGAGATGGCCCTTCACGCCCGGATACTGGCGACGCAAAACGCCATTGCCGGCGTTATTGAAGAAGAAGGGATGCCCGGCGCGATCCGTGCCCTGGCTAATCTCGCGGGGCCGGTAAACGATTTCTTCGACGCGGTCATGGTCATGGCGGAGGACCCGGACGTGCAGGCGTCGCGGCTTGGCCTTCTGCAAGCCGTGGTGGATCTGACCCGCCTGGCGGGCGACCTGAGCAAGCTTCAGGAGGGTTGAGTAGTGGCGATAACAAAGGATACGATACGACAAATCGCCGGGCTGGCGAAGATAGGCCTGACGGATGAAGAAGCGGAGCGCTTCGCCCGGGATTTGAGCAAAATCGATACCTTCGTCGGCCAGGTCGCGAAGCTGGAGACGGAGGGCGTGGCGCCCGCTACCCATTCCGTGCAGATGAAGAGCGTATACCGGGACGACGTCATGATCCCTTCCCTACCCAGGGAAGAGCTTCTGGCCAACGCGCCCGAGCATGACGGCTCAGGGTTTCTGACGCCGAAAGTACTGGACGAAGGATGAAACGAGGCACTCTATGAACGAAACGCAAAAACAAGAACTGGCTTCCTTATCCCTGGCCGGGGTAGCCGCCCTCCTTGAGAAAAGGGAAGTCAGCAGCGGCGAGGTCACCGGCCTCATGCTGGAGCGGATACGGGAAAGCAAGAACAATGCGTATATCTGCGTCAACGACGGGGAAGACGGCGGCGCCCTGAAAGCGGCTGCCGAGGCGGATAGCCGCCGGCGGGAGGGGAAGTCCCTCGGCCCCCTTGACGGCGTACCCATGGCCCTGAAGGACGACTTCTGCATCAGAGGGATGAAGACCACATGCGCCTCCCGAACCCTGGAAAACTTCATCCCGCCCTATACGGCGACGGTGGCGGAAAAGCTGGAAAGCGCCGGCGCCATACTTCTGGGTAAGCTGAACATGGATGAGTTCTCGGCGGGAAACGCCACGGACACATCCATCTTCGGCGCTACGAGGAACCCGCGAAAGCCGGAACACGTAGCGGGGGGGTCCTCCGGCGGCTCCGCGGCGGCGGTGGCGGAGGACACGGCATACTTCGCCATAGGCACGGACGCGGGGGGGGCGGTGAGGCAGCCCGCGGCATTCTGCGGCGTGGTGGGGATGAAGCCCACCTACGGCCGGGTATCCCGCTACGGCTTTGTCCACTATGCTTCATCCTTCGACCAGGCGGGACCGTTGAGTAAGACGGTGGAGGACTGCGCCCTTGCTTTGTCGGCCATCGCCGGGTTTGACCCCAGGGACGCCTGCTCGCTGCACGACCCAGTGCCGGATTATCACGCGGGCTTGAGGGGCGCCGAAGAGTTTAAAAGCTTCCGTATCGGCATACCGAAGGAGTATATGGGAAGCCAGATCCGGGACGACGTCCGGCAAAACCTGACTGAGCTTGCTGCCCGGCTTCAGGACGCGGGGGCGCTGGTAGAGGAGTGCTCGCTGCCAAACGCGAAGTACGCTTCAAGCGCCCATTATGTCATTTCCTCAGCGGAATTCAACAGCAACATGGCCCGCTACGACGGCGTGAAGTTCGGCTACCGGGCGAAGGGTTATGAAAGCTATGAAGACATGCTGCTGAGGACCCGGGGCGAAGGTTTCGGCGACGAGGTCAAGAGGAGGATACTTTTCGGGATATACTCCCTCAGCGGCGGGCGCTTCAATGACTACTATCTGCAGGCGCAAAAGGCAAGGACCATGATCATCGAAGACTACAGGCAGGCATTCTGCAGGTACGACCTTTTGCTCACCCCTGCCGCCCCCGTCACCGCCTGGCCGCTGGGTACCGCTTTCCCGGATCCCGCCCAGGCTTATATGATGGATATGTGCGCCGTCCCGGCTAATCTGGCGGGCATACCGGCCATAAGCGTGCCCTGGGGGGCGGACAAAGCCGGCCTGCCTATGGGCGTGCAGGTGATGGCGCCCGCCCTTTGCGACGACCTCGTCCTGCATGCCGCCCGTGGCATCGAAGAATTAAGGGAGGTGCGCGCTCATGGCTGAAGCAAACACTGCTGCTGCCGCATCTGAGTATAAAGCGGTCATCGGGCTGGAAGTTCACGCCGAGCTTGCCACGGACAGTAAGATATATTGCGGCTGCTCCACCACCTTTGGCGGGGAAGAGAACTCCCATGTCTGCCCGGGCTGCCTGGGGATGCCTGGGACGCTGCCGTTATTGAACCGCAAAGCCGTGGAGTATTGCGTGAAAGCGGGTCTGGCTTTAAACTGCAAGATCAATCCCTTCTCCCGGCAGGATAGGAAGCATTACTTCTACCCGGACTTGCCGAAAGGCTTTCAGGTCTCACAGCTGGATCTGCCCGTCTGCCAAAACGGCTGGCTGGAAATCAAATCCGGCGATGGAGTCAAGCGGGTGGGCATCAACCGTATACATATCGAGGAAGACGCCGGAAAGCTGATCCATGGCGCCGCCGACACAAAGATCGACTGCAACCGCGGGGCTACGGGGCTCATCGAAATCGTATCGGAGCCGGACATGTCAAGCCCGGAAGACGTATACGCGTACATGGAGGCCCTTCGTGAAATCCTCCTCTACACCGGCGTATCCAACTGCAAGATGGAGGAAGGGTCGCTGCGCTGTGATATCAACATCTCCATCCATAAGGACGGCGAACCATACGGCGTGAGGACGGAGATGAAGAATCTAAACTCCCTTTCCGCGGCGAAAGCGGCGACGGCGTATGAAATCAAAAGGCAGGAAAAGGTATTGAGAGAAGGGGGCGTGCTCTTCCAGGCGACCCTCCGCTGGGACGACGACAAAGGTTTAAACTATGTGATGCGGGTGAAGGAACACGCGGATGAATACTACTATTTCCCCGAGCCGGACATCATGCCCATCGTCGTCACACCGGAAGAGATCAGGCTTATCCGGGATACGCTTCCCGAGATGCCGAAAGCGCGAAGGGAACGCTACCGGGAGCGGTACGGCTTATCGGAATATGACGCCGGGATACTCACTGTAAACAAAGCCCTCAGCGATCTCTTTGACCAGGCGGCCGGGGCCGGCGCGCCGGCGAAGACCTGCGCGAATCTCATCATGGGGGACGTCGCCCGGCTCCTGGGCGAAAAGGGGCTACCCCCCGAGCAGGCGCCATTCGACGGCAGCGCTTTAGCGGAACTGGCAAACCTGGTGGGCGAAGGGGCTATCAGCAGCTCCGCTGCGTCGAAAGTGACGGAGATGCTTTTTGAACCCGTCTACGCGGGCAAATCGCCCAAGGCCATCGTCGAAGAGATGGATCTGGGGCAGGTCAGCGACGAATCCGCGCTCCGGGAGATGTGTCGGCAGGTCGTAGCGGACAACCCTAAGATCGCCGCGGACTACCGGGGGGGAAAGAAGCAGGCGATATCGGCCTTAGTGGGCCAGGTGATGAAAGCCTCCCAGGGCAAAGCCAACCCCGGCATGGTCAACCGGCTCCTGCAGGAGCTTCTACAGCCGTGAGCGTTATCGCTGTCATCGGCGCCGGCAGCTGGGGCACAGGCCTTGGCGTGAGCCTGGGCGCGAAGGAGCACGACCTGCGCTTGTGGGGCATCCATGAGGATGAGCTGAGGGACATGGGCGAACGCCGTGAAAATATACGCTACTTGCCCGGCGTGCCGCTGCCGCCCAGCCTGCGTTTATCCCTATCCCGGGAGGAGGCCCTGGAAGGGGCTGAGATCGTGGTTTTTGCCGCGCCTTCCCAGCAGTTCCGAAGCGCCCTGACGGAGGCGTTGCCTTATCTGCGTCCCTCCATGACCATAGTCAACGCGGCGAAGGGCATAGAGCAGGGCACGCTGATGCGCCAGTCGGAGATCGCTGCGGAGACGCTGCCCTGGGAGAGCGGGGGCTGCTATGTGGTCCTGTCCGGGCCTTCCCACGCGGAGGAGGTAGGAAGGGCATTGCCCACGACCCTGGTGGCCGCGGCGGCGGACAGGGCGCTGGCGGAAACGGTCCAGGAAGCCTTTATGAGCGACCGGCTGCGGGTATACACCAGTACGGACGTAAGCGGCGTGGAGCTGGGCGGCGCGTTGAAAAACATCATCGCCCTGGGGGCGGGCATATCCGACGGGCTGGGCTTCGGCGACAATACGAAAGCGGCTATGATGACCCGGGGGCTGGCGGAGATGAGCAGGTTGGGCGTGGCCCTGGGCGCCAGGGAAGACACCTTTTACGGCTTAGCGGGGATAGGCGACCTCATCGTGACCTGTACCAGCATGCATAGCCGAAACCGCCGCTGCGGGATGCTCATCGGGGAAGGGATGAAGCCGGCGCAAGCCATGGAGCGGATAGGGATGACCGTGGAAGGCGTGTACACGACGGAGGCGGCTTATGCCCTGGCGCAGAAGAACGGCGTATCCATGCCCATCACCGAGCACACCTACGCGGTGCTCCGGGGCGGCATGAGCCCCAGGGACGCGGTAGAGAGCCTGATGTCCCGCAGTAAGAAGCACGAACGGGCGGAAGAAATCGTTTATCGGGCGTGAATACAAATCTCGATGGAGTTTGGGGCGCAAACCCCAAGTAAAATGAATAACGGAGGCAAATCATCATGGCGAAAAGCAGCGAAGCTTACGAGATCTGGTGGAACAAGGCGGATGAAAAGGAGAAGAAGGAGGCTTTCGCCTTCTGCGACGGCTATATGTCCTTTTTGAATTCCTGCAAGACAGAGCGGGAAGCGGCCTCCTACGCCATAAGCCATTTGGAAAAGAATAAATTTAAAGACATAGACAAGGCCATAGGGAAAGGTAAAGCCGCCGCGCTGAAGCCCGGGGATAAAGTCTACCGCAGCCTCTGGGGCAAAGCCGTCCTGGCGGCGGTCATCGGGAAGCAGCCGCCCGTCGGCGGGGTCAACGCCATCGCCGCCCATATCGACTCGCCCCGCATCGACTTCAAGCAAAACCCGTTTTACGAAGATACCCACATGGCCCTGGCAAAGACCCATTACTACGGCGGTATCAAGAAGTATCAATGGGTATGCATGCCCCTTTCCCTGCACGGCGCGGTTTTCCTGAAGAACGGGCAAAAGGTAGAAATCAACGTGGGGGACAAGGAAGGCGACCCCTGCTTTGTCATCACCGACCTACTGCCCCATGTGGCTCAGAAGCAAATGGAAAAAAAGATCGCCGACGCCATCACCGGCGAAGGCCTAAACATCCTTGTGGGGGCCATGCCCGGGGAAAAACCCAAGGACGACGAGGACAAGGAAGAAGCTTCGGTCAAGGCGAATCTGCTGCGCATACTCAAGGAGCTTTACGGCATAGAGGAAAAAGATTTCGTTTCGGCGGAGATCGAGGCGGTGCCGGCTTTGCCTGTACGGGACTTGGGTTTTGACAGGAGCCTCATCGGCGGCTACGGCCACGACGACAAGGTATGCGCCTATCCCGCGCTGAGGGCCCTGACCGACGTCAAAGGCATACCGGAGAAAACCATCGTAGTCTTTCTGGCGGACAAGGAGGAAGTAGGCAGCCAGGGTAATACCGGCGCCCAGTCCACAGCCCTGAGCAACTTTCTGGCCGAGCTATGCGCCGGGACGGCGGAAGACTACAATGACCTCACGGCCCGCCGGTGTTTTGCCGCTTCCCATATGCTCTCCGCCGACGTGAGCTCCGCCGTGGACCCCAACTACAAGGACGCCCAGGATCCCCTTAACGCCAACTATATCGGCAAAGGCGTGGTATTGGAGAAGTATACCGGCTCCAGGGGTAAATCCGGCGGCAGCGACGCAAACCCGGAATTTATCGCCGCCCTCCGCGAAGTATTCGATGAGGGCGGGATTGCCTGGCAGACCGGGGAGATCGGAAAGGTGGACTTGGGCGGCGGCGGCACCGTAGCCCTCTACATGGCCAACCTGGGCATGCAAGTCGTCGATTGCGGCGTGCCCGTGCTCTCCATGCATTCCCCTTACGAGGTGGTCGGCAAGGGCGACGTCTACAACACATATAAGGCATACAGGGCATATTATCAAAACTTTAGGTGAGGGGAGCATTATGGCGCTGACGAAAACCCCGGTGAAGGGGATGAAAGATATACTGCCGGAGGAAATGGCTGTACGGGACTACGCCATAGCCTTGATCAAGGAGACTTACAAGACCTTCGGGTTCACCCCCATCGAGACGCCCTGCGTGGAGCATATCGGCAACCTGACCAGTAAGCAGGGGGGCGAAAACGAAAGCCTGATCTATAAGATAATGAAGCGGGGGGAGAAGCTCTCCCTGGAAGGGGTCTCCTCCCCGGACGAGCTGGCGGACAATGGCTTGCGCTATGACTTGACGGTATCCCTGTGCAGATTTTACGCAAATAACCTGGACAAGCTGCCCAATCCATTCAAAGCCCTGCAAATCGGCAACGTATGGCGGGCGGACAAACCCCAGAAGGGCCGCTACCGCCAGTTTACCCAATGCGACATCGACGTCCTGGGGGAAAGCTCCATGCTGGCGGAAATCGAGTTGATAACCGCCACATCGACCTTGCTGGGCAAACTGGGCTTCAGCGGCTTCACCGTCCGGCTGAATCACCGCCGACTGCTGAAAGCCATGGCGTTATCCTGCGGCTTTCCCCAGGAAAGCAGCGAGAAGGTGTTTATCATCCTGGACAAAATGGACAAGATAGGCCCGGAAGGCGTATCCACCGAGCTTATCGCCGCGGGCTTACCCCCCGGCGCCGTGGAAGACTATATGGGCTTCTTCAGGCCCCGGGCGGACGAAAGCCTCCTGGAGCGCTGCGCGGAGAAGCTTCTTCACCTGAGCGGCCAAGCAGGCGGCGGGAATGACGGCGGCGGATCGGCGCTCGCCGAGGAAGCCGCAGGCGCCGGGGAAACCACAGACGCCGGGGATACCGCCGGCGACGCCGGGGAGATCGCGGCTGCGGTGGAAGACATACGAACCGTCATGGCCTGCATCGAGAGCGTCAGAGAAAGCATACCGGCGGATTTCCGGCTGGTCTTCGACCCCACCCTGGTCCGGGGGATGGGATACTACACGGGCCCGATATTTGAGATCAGCCTAAAAGAATTCGGTAGTTCCGTGGGCGGCGGCGGCAGGTATGACCGCCTGGTCGGAAGCTTCACCAGCCTCCAGGCGCCTGCCTGCGGATTCTCCATCGGCTTCGAGCGCATCATCTCCGTACTCATGGATAAGGGCTTCACCGTGCCCTCGCCGGAGAAGAAAATCGCCTTCCTGGCGGAAAAAGGGCTGGATAAAGAAGAGCTGTGCGCCATGCTGCTGGAAGCCGGCCGCCTCCGCGGGGAAGGGCAGAAGGTGCTTGTCGCCGCGAAGAGCAAGAACGGCAAACATCAGCGGGAGCAGCTGGAAAAAGACGGCTATACGGAAGTCCGCAGCTTCAACCATAGCAGGTAGCCTTAACAGCAGTCGGTTTCAGTTCACGGGAGCGGGGATCCGGGGTGTGGTTGTTTGCAAGCGATGGATTGAACGGCTTCGTTGACCGGATAAGAAATCGCAAACCTGGTAAATCCGTGGGCGTGACACGATGTCACGCCAGACGGAATCGCGACATGGATGTCGCGTTGGAGTCGGTAGGAGTTGCATCAACCGATTTCTATATCTGGCCGAAGCTGTGAACTATCGCGGTAAATAGCCACACCCCGGGTCCCCACTCCCGTGAACTGAAATAGCAGTCGTCGGTGGAAATGCTCTGCCGGGTTAGCAAAATTCAACAGATAACAACTCAACGGAGGTGGCTCAGCGCCATGAAAATCGGCCTTATCGGACTTAACCAGACAGGCAAAACCACCCTGTTTAACCTCCTCACCGGCAGGGAAGACGGCGCCGCCCCAGGTAAGGGCTCGGCGAATACCGGCACAGGCTTGGTGCCGGACGAGCGTATCGACTTTCTGTCCGAGCTCTACCAACCCAAAAAGACGACTTATGCCAAAATCGACTTGACGGACGTCGCCGGCTTCTCCGTAGCCGGGGAGAGCCGGAACTCCGGCGCGGCGAAGTTTTTAAACGACGTGCGGCCCTGCGAGGCGCTGGCCCATGTGCTCAGGGCTTTTGAGTCCGACGCGGTGGCACACGACCTGGATACCATCGACCCCGCGAGGGATCTGGAAGCAGTGGAGACGGAGATGCTTTTCGCCGACCTGGAGCTGGTGGAGAAAAGGATAGACCGCATCAAGAACGGCAAGAAAATCACCAAAGAAAACGCGGATGAGCTCGCCCTTCTCGAACGCTGCTTCGCATGGCTTGAGAAGGGTAACGCCATGCGGGAGATGGCTTTGACCGGGCAGGAGAAGACGGCGGTCTCCAGCTATGCCTTCCTGACGGAGAAGCCCCGTATGGCTGTGGTCAACCTGGACGAGAATCAGTGGAAAGCCGGCGCCTGGCCGAATCAGCAGGCCTTTCGCGCCTTGTGTACGCAGCTGGGCATCCCCATGCTTGAGCTTTGCGTGGAGATGGAGCTTGAGATCAGCCGGCTGCCGGAAGAAGACAAACAGATGTTCATGGAAGACATGGGCATCGGGCAGCCGGGCATAGACGTACTGGCGAGGGGCGTATACGGGCTGCTGGGGCTGATATCCTTTCTGACGGCGGGGGAAGACGAGGTTCGGGCGTGGACCATCGAAAACGGGACCGTCGCGAGAGCCGCCGCGGGGAAGATACATTCCGACATCGAAAGGGGCTTCATCCGGGCGGAAGTCGTCAAATTTGACGATATCAAAGAACTGGGCTCCATGGCGAAGGTCAAGGAGAAAGGGCTCTTCCGGCTGGAAGGCAAGGAGTACGTGGTCGCCGACGGGGACGTCGTCCACTTCAGATTCAACGTATAGCAAGACGGACAGCGGACGAAGCCAGAAGCAAAAAAGACAACAGGTCGCTTGAGATTTTTTGCTTCTGGCAAGGCAAGCAACGAGAACAGGAGGGAGCGTACTTCAGATGGTACGTGACCGAACTGTTGGAGGAAGCGGACGAAGCCAGAAGCAAAAAAGACAAGCGAGGGAGTGGTAGCTTATGAGGCAGAGGGACTGTGCCGGCGGTGTAGTATTTGCCGGCGACAAAGTATTTTTACTGCAGAACGACAAAGGGGAATGGATACTGCCGAAAGGCGTCATCAAAAGCGGCGAGCGGGCCAGCGAGGTGGCGGTATCCCGGGTGAGGCATGAGGCTGGCGTGGAGGCAAGGATACTGGCTCCGGCGGGAGAGACGTTCTATGAATTTTTCTCCGTATCCCGGCGCGCCCCCATCAGCAACAAAATCGACTGGTTCATCATGCAGGCCGGAGACGAAAATCATCAGATAAACCATGAAGAAGGCTTTCAGGACGGCGGCTTTTTCTCCACGGAGGAGGCGGCGGACAGAATCACATATAGCCAGGACAGGGCCCTGGTTCATTTGGCATACGAAAAGTACCGGGAGCTTCGCAATATCTAAGATGAGCTACGCCCATAACCTAGTTACCTGTCAAGCCACCAGGGCGGCATAGTAACACACGGGATAAATCGATTTATTCATCTGCGGATTGGGACAAGCCGTCAAATATATCGGCGAACAGCCGTCGGTTTTCAATGAAGACGTCCACCAGATCCGGGTCAAAGTGCGTGCCCCGCCCCTTGATGATGATTTCGGAAGACTTATCGTGAGAGTAAGCTTCCTTATATGTCCGCTTTGAGCGGAGGGCGTCGTAGACGTCGGCGATGGCCATGATGCGCGCGGAGAGGGGTATGGCTTCCCCCGCGAGCCCGCTCAGGTAGCCGCTTCCGTCCCATTTCTCCTGATGGTACATGGCGATCTCCACGCCCATACGGATGAATTCGTTGCCGGGGTAGAGTTTCGCTACGCTGGCTAAGGTTTCGTAACCGATGCGCACATGGGTCTTCATAACCTCAAACTCATCCCGGGTGAGATTGCCGGGCTTGAGCAGGATGGAATCCCGTATACCTATCTTGCCGATGTCGTGGAGGGGGCTTGCCTTAGCGATGTTGCCCGGGAAGAAGTCGTCCACCACGTCTTCGTATTTGCCCCGCTCATACAGCTTCTCCGCGATGAGCATACAGTACATAGCCGTCCGCTCGATATGGGCGCCGGTGTTGTCGTCCCGGGCCTCGGCTGACTTCACCAGGGAGTGGATGGTCGCCATCTGGGCCGCGGAAATCTCCCTGACTTTATCCCGGACAAGCTCTTCCAGGCGCTCGTTGTAGTCGTTGAGCATGCGGTTCTTCTCTTCAAGGAGCCTGGACACGCCGGAGTATCCGGACATGAGCTCGGATATCAGCTCGTTCTGCAAGCTGTCGTCTACCTGGTTCGCGAAAAAGTCAAAGAGCAGCTTCAGATACTCGTCGGGGGCGCCGGCGATGGAAGGATAGTCGATGGCGTCGGGGCGCCACTGGGGCTTATCCATGTGCTTCCCCCCCGCTGATATAGCCGTCTATGCCTACGCCTTCCAGGGCTTTCAGCCTTTCCATGACGATGCCCCGGGCGAGGGGGGTATGCAGGACGCTGCCGTGCTGAGGCGCGATCATGGACACGTCCATCTCGCCGATGATGCCCAAGGCATAGCGAAGGGCCTTCGTGGAAGTCATCACCTGGCGGTGAAATCTCCAGAGCCCCATGATCTGGCAGGGCTTGCCCGAGTAAGCGCAGTCCGCCGACGGCTCGCAGCGGGCGCAGCCCTCAATGACCCGGGAGTACAGGCTCCAGTCCGCGTCGTAGCTCCCGAACAGGTCCCCGGTGAATAGAACCTTCGTATGGGTGTCGTAGGTAATAAAGCTGCCCGGGGAGTGGGAGTACGGCGTCCGGGTAAACTCAAGGCGCCTCCCGCTTGCGAAGGTGAAAGCAAAACCCAGGTCTTCGATACAAAGCATGGGGGACTTCACCGAATAGTAATGGATAAAAACATTATTATCGTGATGGGAGATGATTTTCAGTTCCTCATTGTCGATCATGGCTTCCATGTGCGGTATGTTTCCGCACAGATCCGGGTCGTAATGCTGATAAATCAATCTTTTTATATTGTTTGGGTTGACGCCCGTGCGCATGATTTTCAACATGACCGTACTGAAATCGTTGCGGCTCCCGCTGTCGATAAGCACCGCTTCGTCCCGGTCCACGATAAGGTAGGGGTTGCAGTGAAAGCCGGCTTCGGCGTCCGCGAAGCCCACCCAGTATACGCCGTCAGCGATCTCCAGATGGTCGCTGTAATCCAGTTCCCTGATATCCATATATCTCCGCTTCCTTAAAATGTGCTGCGCGATTGATGATTTATTCTACCATGAAAAAATGTTCTATGTAAAGTTTTGACGAATCCGTAGATAAACTATATAATAGGTGTGAATCGAATCGACATCCCGGAGCCGAAACGCAAAAATAGGTTGTATGGGGGATATGGACATGCAGAAGACGATTTTTGTGGTAGACGACAACGATACCAACCTGTCTAAGGCTGAAGAGGCCCTTGAGGATCAGTACCAGCTGCTGACCTTGCCTTCGGCGGCAAAGATGTTCACCCTGCTGGAGAAAATCAAACCCGATTTGATCCTGCTGGACATCGAGATGCCGGAGATGGACGGGTTTGAGGCGCTGAGCCAGCTGAAGGCCGGCGGCAAGTTTGCGGACATACCGGTCATATTCCTCACCAGCATGACGGACGCCGAGGTAGAGGTCCGGGGATTTCAGCTGGGGGTGGTGGACTTCATTACGAAGCCTTTCTCCGCGCCCGTGCTGGTAAACCGTATCAAGACCCACCTTAACATCGACGAGCTGATCAGGGACCGTACGGCTCAGATCCAGCGGCTGAAAAACGCCATCGTCTTCAGCTTCGCGGACTTCGTCGAGAAGCGGGACGAAGGGACGGGAGGGCACATCGAGAGGACGTCGGAGTATATTCGGATACTGATCAACGCCATGATCGAGCAGAGCGTCCATGACGCCGACCTGCGCAATATGGATATCGAATCCCTCATCTCTTCGGCGCGCCTTCACGACGTGGGGAAGATATCCATACCCGACGGGATATTGAATAAACCCGGCAAGCTCACCGACGAGGAATTCGAAATCATGAAGACCCATACCACGGAGGGGGAGATGGTCATCGAGCAGATGGCTTCCCGGGCCGACGACGACGGGTTCCTCAGCAACGCGAAGCTCTTCGCCGGGTACCATCACGAACGCTGGGACGGCCGGGGCTACCCTCACGCCCTAAGCGAAGAGGACATACCGCTCCAGGGGCGCATCATGGCCATCGTGGACGTCTACGACGCCCTGGTGTCCGCGCGCCCATATAAAAAACCTTTCACGGAAGAAGAAGCGGTTGGGATCATCATGGAGGGCTCCGGTAAGCAATTCGACCCGTTTATCGCCGAGATATTCAAGAATGTAAGGGATGAGTTCAGCGCCGTCAGGGAAAGGCTGCAGGAGGATTCGGCATGAGGAACCTGATCGGCACAAACGAAGAGGTTTGCACCGGTTGTAACCGCTGCGTCAGGGAATGCCCCATGGAGATGTCAAACATCACCTATCAGGACGAGAGCGGCAATATAAAAGTCAAGATCGACCATACGAAATGCATCGCCTGCGGCAGGTGCGTCCAGGCGTGCAAACATGACGCCAGGTTCTACGAGGACGACACATCGCGCTTCTTCGCGGATTTGGCGGCGGGGACGCCCATATCCCTGATGACCGCCCCGGCTATCTGCGCCAATATCCCGGAGTACAAAAAAGTCTTTACCTGGCTTCGGAGCCTTGGCGTGAACAAGATTTACGACGCCTCCCTGGGGGCGGATCTCTGCATATGGGGACATATCCGGTATATCCAGAAAAACGGCCCCTCCCCCATGATCACCCAGCCCTGCCCCGTGGTGGTCACCTACTGCGAAAAGTACCGCCACGACCTTTTAGACAAATTATCCCCCGTGCAAAGCCCTTTAGGGTCGCTGGCCGTGTATATGAAAAACTACGAAGGCATCCATGACCGGTTAGCCGCTATCACCCCGTGTATAGCCAAAGCCAACGAATTCGACGACACAGGGCTGACGGATTACAACATCACATTCACGAAGCTTCGCGCTTACATGGAGGAGAACGATATACGACTCCCCGAGGAGGAGAGCGATTTCGACCACGACCGGAGCGGCTTAGGGTCGCTCTTTCCCATGCCCGGGGGGCTTAAGGAAAACATCGAGTTCTACCTGGGTAAGGATATCCGTATCGACAAGGCGGAAGGATATGAACTATACGAAAGGCTGAATACCTTCGGCGATACCCCCGCGGAGCTGCTCCCCGGGATATTTGACGTGCTGAACTGCCAGGACGGCTGCAATATCGGCTCAGCCATCGCGGATCCGGTGAATATCTTTGAAATCGGCCAAACGATGGATAAACGGAGAAAATCAGCCCTGGACAAGCGCAAGAAAGAATACTTCGACGAGCTGTATCGGAAGTTTGACGAAAGGTTCGACCTGGCGGACTTCATCCGGGAGTACAAGCCAATCGACACAGAGTTCCCCGATATTACCGAAGAGGATATACAGAAGGCATACGTCGAGCTGGAGAAAGACGACGAAGCCAAGCAGAATATAGACTGCAGCGCCTGCGGCAACGATACCTGCTACGATATGGCGAGAAGGATAGCCATGGGCGTCAACATCCCGGTCAACTGTATGGTCAGGACCATGGATACCGCCAAGAGGGAGCATGAAAACAATCTCAATGCCCTGGAAGAGCTTTCTACCATCTGGGGCCATGTGGAAAGCGCTATCGCCATCATCGACGAGAAGACCCGTATCATCCTCGACGTGAACCCAGCCGCGGTCCGCCTCTTTGGCGCCGCCAGCAGCACGATGATCGGAAAGGAATGCTATGCCTTCTTCGGCCAGCACGAGTGCCCCATCACCGACCTTAACCAGGCGCTGGACCGGGCTGAGCGTATGTTTACCAAATCGGACGGCACGGTGATCCCCGTGCTGAAGTCCGTATCCAGGATCGTATACAACGGCCGCCGGGCCCTGCTGGAGAGCTTCACGGACATATCCTCATTCAAGGTCGCGGAAGAGAAGAGCCGCATGCTGGAAGTAGCCGAGCAGGCAAACAAAGCGAAATCGGCGTTTCTGGCGAATATGAGCCATGAGATACGCACGCCCATGAACGCCATACTCGGCATAGCGGAGATCCAGCTTCAGGACGACAATCTTAAGCCCGATCTCAAGGAGGCGCTGGGTAAGATACACAGCTCCGGCGACTTGCTCCTGGGCATCATCAACGACATCCTGGATTTGTCCAAGATCGAGGCGGGCAAGCTGGAGCTGGTCATCGATGAGTACGATACGGCGAGCCTCATCAACGATACCGTGCAGCTAAATATGATGCGCATAGGCAGCAAACCCATTGAGTTCCGGCTTGCCGTGGACGAGTTTACGCCGGCCAACATGATCGGGGACGAGCTCCGTATAAAGCAGATATTAAATAATTTGCTCTCCAACGCGTTCAAGTATACCATGGAGGGCACGGTGAAGCTGTCCATCACCGTCGACCCGGGGGATAAGGAGACGAAAGACGTGTTCCTCGTGCTCAGCGTAAGCGATACGGGCCAGGGCATGACGGAAGAACAGGTAGCCAAGCTCTTTGACGAGTATACGCGGTTCAACATGGAAGCCAACCGCACCACGGAGGGTACGGGCCTGGGCATGAGCATTACGAACAACCTCATCCGCCTGATGGAGGGCGAGATATACGTGGAGAGCGAGCCGGGGAAAGGCTCTACCTTCACTGTGCGCCTGCCCCAGGACTGTGTGGGGGACGACGCCCTGGGCAAGGAGCTGGCGGAAAACCTCCAGAGCTTCCACGAAAGCGGCAGGGCGCAGATGAAGAGGGTGCAGATATCCCGTGAGCCCATGCCTTACGGCAGCGTCCTCATTGTGGACGATGTGGAGACGAATATATACGTCGCCACCGGGTTGCTTGCCCCCTACGGCTTGCAGGTGGATTCAGCCATCAGCGGATATGAAGCCATCGATAAGATCAAGGACGGCAATGTTTACGATATCATCTTCATGGATCACATGATGCCGAAGATGGACGGCATAGAAGCGACGAATATCATCCGGGAGATGGGGTACGCGAGCCCCATCGTCGCCCTCACGGCCAACGCTGTAGTCGGGCAGTCCGAAATCTTTCTGGAGAACGGTTTCGACGACTTCATCTCCAAGCCCATCGATATCCGCCAGATGAACGTGGTGCTCAATAAGCTCATCCGCGATAAGCAGCCTCCGGAGGTGCTGGAAGCGGCGAGGAAGCAGGCGACGGAGTCCGGGGCGCAAGAAGCCGGGGCGCAGGTTGCCGGCAGTACGGGATCCGAGGCGCCGGAAGGCGGGGGGCGCAAGCCAGCCATAGACCCGCGCTTTGTGGAAGTCTTCGTCCGGGACGCCAGGAAGGCTCTGGAGCTTCTGGAAGGGATACAGGCGAAGGGCAGCTATGACGACGAAGAGGACGTGAAGATATACATCATCAACACCCACGGCATGAAGAGCGCTCTGGCAAACATTGGGATGCAGGAGCTGTCGGCTCTGGGGCTGAAGCTGGAGCAGGCGGGGCGGGAATTGAACGTTAGCGTGATGGAAGCGGATACTCCGGGCTTCATCGCCTCGCTGCGGGAGCTGATCCGGGAAATGGAGCCTGCCGGGGAAGAGGAAGAAGGCGACGCGGCGGTGATGATGGAGGAAGACAAGGCTATCCTGCTGGAAAAGCTCGCCGCGATGATAGAGGCTTGCGAAGCGTACAACAAGAAGGCGGCGAATGGCTTCGTCTCTGAGCTGAGGGAGAAGCCCTGGCCGAAGCCGGTCAAGGACTTGCTAGCCGCTCTTGCCGAGTATCTGCTGCACAGCGATTTTGACGAAGCCGCGGAGAAAGCGGAAGAATATCTGAAGGAGCTGCGCTCATAGCCGAGGGCGGCGCGAATCATCGGGCATGAAAAAACCCCGGGCTTCGATCCCCGGGGTTTTCCTATGGGCGTTGTGTAAAGGTGCGAGAGGGATTTGAACCCTCGAATGGCGGCTTTGCAGGCCGCAGCGTTACCACTTCGCCATCGCACCGTATGCAGACAGGGCCCGCTAAACAAACCCGAGACCTATCATAGCATGATTCCGCGGGTTAATCAAGCGGTTTCTGATCGACGCTGGGGAGCGGGAACCAGAGCCTGCCGTTTTTCCTCTCTTCGGGGGGCAGGGCGTCTAATAGCTGCTGGGCTTCAAGCAGGAGCCTCATGACGACTTCCGCCCCTTCGGCATAGACCCGGATGCAGACGGGGGCGTCTTTCGCGCGCTCGGGGGGCATGACGTCCCTGCAGTAGATGGAGCCGAAATGCTCCTTGAAGCGGTCGTGGAGTACGCAGACCAGGTAGCTGTAGCCCCAGTCCGCCTGCTCCGGCGTCAGGCGCCCGTATAGGTAGCCGATGAGCATGCAGCCGGCTTCCAGCACCCCGCAGCGGTCCATGTAGCCGCCGCCGCCGCCCCGGAACCCGCAGGACGCGCGCAAGAGGTCGTCGGACAAGCGGACGTCCAGGGCCTCGGCGCAGGCGCGCATGATGGACTCCGAGCAATGATAGCCGCGCAGCTTGTATGCCTGGGCGCGCTCAGCCGCCAGGAGGACTTTCTCAGCCGCTTGGGCGGCTTTATCCACAGCCGGGGTTTTTGTTTCCTTTGGATCTGCTATGGGAATCGCCTCCTCTGTCACTTCACCCGGGGGATGAGCTTAGATATCTTCTCCCGAAGCGTCTCCGGCATGAAGGGCTTCACGATATAGTCCCGGGCGCCCAGAGCCAGGGCGCCGGTCACATTGTCGATGGAACCGTCGGAAGTGAGAAATACGATAGGCGTGTCTTTGTGTTCCGCGTAATTCCGAATAATGGGTATCAGCTCGAAGCCGCTCAATTCTGGCATCTGGTAGTCCAGCAAGAAGAGGTCGGGGGACTGCTTCTCCAATACTTTCCCGATATCGGCCGGATTGGTCAGCGTCAACACCCGGTACTCATTGTTCAGCACAGCCCATACCGACTGGAGGATGACGGGGGAGTCGTCCACGGCCAGGATAAGGGGCATACTTCCCGCTCCGGCGCCTGTGTCAGCCGGCGTCTGCACGCTGGCAGCCTGCTCGTCCATACGCTTTATGGCTTCCTTCAAGGTCAGGGATCCGTCCGGCTTCTCAGGCTCAGGGCTCCTGTCCCGCGCCCCGGCGAGACGCTGGAAAAAGTCATCAAAATCATCCTTCACCCTGCGGGCATAGGTAGCCGCCAGGCGCCAGTTCCCCTCGCCTTCATAGGAGTCGAGTATGGAGTGGAACTCCACGATAAATAATTCGCACCCCATGGCTTCCAGAGAGCCGATCATGTCATCCAGGCTCCTGCGGGCGTCCCTGTCCCCTTCGCGTTTCTCAAATCTGCCCAAAGCCCGCGACACATCCGGGGCATGGCTCAGGAACAAAGTCAACATGTGGTAGTAGTCTTCAGCCGACAGCGCGGGGCGGCTATCGGCGAAGCGGCGGGCGCCAAGGCTTTCCACCGCGACAAGCTTCCGGAGATCAAATGATTCGTTCTGCATAGGAGGCATATACGACATCCCCTTTTATCCATTTATGAGGAATAATTATTGCTTTTTATTATACACTATGCAAAAAAACAAAACAAGGCGAATACAAGCCCGCGCCCTGTGATATAATTAATTAACAACCGATATAAAATGAATCCTATAGAGGAGGGAAGTTTTATGTCAATGCGGGTCAAGGCGGCGCTGGTCATCATGCTGATATTCCTGGCCGTCACCACAGCGAACTATTTCTCCAGTATAATATTTACGACGCAAAGCATAACCGACACCATGGAGCAGGAACTGTCCCTGGCGTTGGATATAGCCGATACCGTGGTAGCGACCCAGATCGTGCTGCTTAAGTCAAACGCGGAGACGGTGGCCGAACGGCTGATGAAGTGCGAAAGCGCCGAAGAAATGATAGAAACCATGGCGGCGCAAATCGAAGAGTTCAACGATTTCATATCGTTAACGGTATACGACGGGGGCAAGGTTTTTGCTACCAGCGGAGCGATCGTCGCCCACGACGCTCTGGTGCACGAGGACGAATTCATCCAGGCGTCATTAGCCGGGACAAAGATTCTCGCCTCCCCCCACCACAACGAAATCGATGGCAGCCTGGTCATGCATGTGTTTATCCCTATGGGGCCAAATAAGATTTTATCCGCCACTATCCCCGGGATGTTTTTTTCCGAGCTGCTGGCACAGTACAGGCTATGGCAGAGCGGCAGCATATTTATCGTGGACGCGGAAGGCACCTTCGTCGCCAACTATCGTTCGGATCTGGTGACCGAGCAGCGGAATTTCATCGAAGAAGCGGAAAGCAACCCGGAGATCAAGTCAGCCGGGGATTTCTACCTGGAGATGATTTCTTCCAATGAGCCGGGGTCGGGCAGGTACAACTATGAAGACAAAGAAAGGCTCTGCGTGTACAAAAACGTCACCAATTCCCTGGTAGGCTGGCGTATCGGCGTAGTCGCCCCCCTGGTGGAAAGCCCGCAAAACAACGTCAGGCGAAGCCTGCTGCTGGCGGCGCTGGCTTTCCTGTCCATCGGCGCGGTTCTGTCCATATTTATATCCAGTGTAGCCGTCAAGCCCTTCCTGCGGATCGAGGCGCAAAACCATGATCTGGAAGAGCTCAACGAGACTGTGCAGACCCAGGCTGCCTTAATCCTGGACGACAGGGAGAGGATCAAGCTCCTGCTGGACGCCACGCCCCTGGCTTGCCGCTTGTGGAACAGGGATTACAAGGTCTTTGAGTGCAATGAGGAGACTGTCAAGCTGTATGGGCTGGCGGATAAGCGTGAATTTATGGACAAGGTGTTCGACCTATCGCCGGAGTTCCAGCCGGACGGGCAGCCTTCCCGGGAAAAGACCATCAGTACCCTGAAAAAAGTCTTTGAGGAAGGCGGCTGCGTCTTCGAGTGGACATACCAGACCTTGGACGGAGTGCAGATCCCCTGCGAAGTCACCCTTGAACGCGTGCGGTACGGGGACGACTACGTCATCGCCGGCTATACCCGCGACCTCCGCGAGCACAAAAAGATGATGGAAGCTATCGAGAGGCGCGACGATCTTTTATATACCGGCAACAGTACGGCAGAGGTGCTGCTTTCCATCGTCGACGAGGCGAATATGGAAGCTTCGCTGATAGAGGGTATGGAACTGGTGGGCCGCAGCGTCGACGCCGACCGGGTGCAGATATGGCGCAACGAGATGTTTGACGGCGAGCTGTACTTCGTCCATACCTACGAATGGCTCAGCGAACTGGGACGGCAGAAAGTGCCCGTACCCGCCGGGCTGAAGTACCCTTACGCAGGCAAACCCCGCTGGAAAGAGATGTTTATGCGGGGAGAATGTGTAAACGGCCCGGTGTCGTCCCTTTCCCCGGATGACAGGGAGTTTCTCATCGCCTACGAAATGAAGTCTATCGTGATCATCCCCATTTTTCTCCAAGACCAATTCTGGGGGTTCTTCAGCGTAGACGACTGCCATATAGAGAGGACGTTCACGGAGGATGAGATACGCATCATGCGCTCGGTAAGCCTGATGATGGCAAGCGTATTCGACAGGGGCGCCCAGGCGGCCAGGATACGCGAGGCCAACGACTATACGGAACTCCTCATTGAGGCGATGCCTTTTGCCTGTAATCTGTGGGACAGCGACATGAACCTGTTTAAGTGCAACATGGGCTGCGTCCGGATGTTTGAGATCGACGACAAATCGGAATTCATCGAGCATTTCAGCGACTTCTCGCCGGAATTCCAGCCTGACGGCACCCCTTCCGCCCCGCAAGCCAGGCGCGCCATACAGAAAGCCTTTGACGAAGGGGTATATGTCCAGGAATGGATGCACCAAACCAAAGACGGTACGCCCCTGCCCGCCGAGGTCACCCTCGTCCGGGTCACCCATGGCAGCGAATATGTGGTGGCCGCCTATGTGCGCGACCTGCGTGAGCAGAAGAGGATGATGGAGGAAATCAACGAAATGATGGTGAACCTCCATTCCGCCAATGCCGCCAAGAGCGACTTCCTGGCCAGGATGAGCCACGAGATGCGCACCCCCCTGAACGCCATTATCGGCCTGTCCGAGCTGGTCCTCGAGGATGAGACGGTAGGCGAAGACGCCCGGCTGAACATTGAGAATGTAAGCAACTCCGGGGCGACCTTGCTCAATACGGTGAACGACATCCTGGATATATCCAGGATAGAAGCGGGTAGGCTTGAGCTGGTGCCGGTCAAGTACGATTTGCCCAGCCTGATCAACGATACAGTCACCCAGAGCGTTATGCACATCGGGGAGAAGCCGATAAAATTCATCCTCGACGTGGAGAAAGACCTGCCGGTACAGCTTTTTGGCGACGACCTGCGGATCAAGCAAATATTAAATAATCTGCTCTCCAACGCGTTCAAGTATACGAACGAGGGCTTCGTGGAGCTGGGCGTCCGCTGGGAGCGGGAGGGCGCGGATAAGGCCTGGATGAAGGTATGGGTGAAGGACAGCGGCATAGGGATCAGGCGCGAGGATAAAGACAAGCTCTTTGAGGAATTCGTCAAGGTGGACGAAAAGAGCAACCGCCACATTATGGGGACGGGGCTGGGACTGCCCATCACGAAGAAAATGGCCGAGCTGATGGACGGCACCATCAGCGTGGAAAGCGAGTTTGGCAAGGGCAGTACGTTTACAGTAAGGCTACTGCAGGATTTCGTCACCGACGAGGAAATCGGCCCCGAGGTAGTGGAAAATCTGAAGAGCTTCCGCTATTCGGACCAAAAACGGCGGAAAAACTCAAATATGGTGCGGATAAAGATGCCCTACGCGAATGTGCTGGTGGTGGACGATACCATGACGAATCTCGACGTAGCGAAAGGCCTCATGAAGCCCTATGGGATGCACGTGGACTGTGTGACCGGAGGGGAGCAGGCCATAAACGCGATCCGGGACGAAAAGGTCAGATACAGCGCCATCCTGATGGATCATATGATGCCCGGCATGGACGGCGTGGAAGCCGCTAAACGCATACGCGCCATCGACAGCGATTACGCCAGGACTGTGCCCATCATCGCCTGTACCGCCAACGCCATCGCTGGCAGCAGCGAAATGTTCCTGGCCAACGGCTTCCAGGACTTCATATCGAAGCCCATCGACATCGTCCGCCTGGATGAGATATTGAGAAGCTGGGTGAGGGATAAAGAGCTGGAGAAGGTTTACTTTGACCGTGAAGTCAGCGTAGGCGGCGAAATCATCCCCGACGCCCGGGTAGGGGGAGATAGGCGCGGAGCGGGCAGGCGGAGCGGCTTCGAGCGCCGCGCTCTAGGGAGGATATACAACGAGATAGACATCGCGAAGGGGATAGAACGCTTCGGCGGCGACAGGGACACGTATATGGAGATACTCGCTTCCTTTGCCGTCAATACGAAACCCCTCATCGAGCAGATAAGCCGGGTCAATGGGGAGAATCTGGCGGATTACGCCATCGTCGTCCACGGGATAAAGGGCTCGAGCCGGAGCATATTCGCCGAGGCGCTGGGCAATCAGGCGGAGGAGCTTGAGAAAGCGGCGAAGGACGGCGACCTGGTCTTTGTACAGCAGCGCAACGGGGAATTCCTGGAGACGCTGGAGAAGTTCATATCGGGCTTGGAAAAGATGCTGAACAATCATAAGCCTGAGAAGGATAAGCCGGTGAAGGGCAAGCCGGACGACGAGCTGCTGAAGAAGCTCCTGCCCGCCTGCGAGAGCTTTGATATGGGCGCTGTGAACGGCATCGTGGCGGAGATCGAGAAGTATGAGTACGACGCCGACGACGGGCTGGCGGCATGGATCAGGGAAAACGCGGTGAAGCTGAACTACGCCCAGATCGCGGAAAGGCTGTCGGGTTTATCATAATGGGGCATAGCGCCGCGGTGAGGCAGGCATATATCCGCCTCGAGCGCCTTACCCCTCTGCCTGCCGACTGCGGCAGGCTCTGCGGCAAACGCTGCTGTAAAGGTGGGGACGAGGACGGCATGGTGCTGTTTCCGGGAGAGGAAGACCCAAAGGGGGCGTTTGCCGTGTCCGACTGCGAGATACTTGGGGTCCCGGCGCGGTTTGCCGTGTGTAAGGGGCCGTGCAGGCGGGAGGCGCGGCCTCTTTCCTGCCGGATATTCCCCTTCGCCCCCTACCTGGACGGAGCAGGCAAGCTGACGGCGATACCGGACCCCCGGGCGAAGTATATCTGCCCGCTGCTGAAGGAAGACGCGCTGCCCCTGGTGGATCCGCGGTTCATCGGCGCGGTGGAGAAGTCCTTCGCTCAAATCCTGGAAGCGGAGGCCGCGCGGCCTATGCTGGAGGCGTATTCCAGGGTGCTGGATGAGTATAAGCGGTTTACCGGGTAGGAGGAAGTATGCCAAAAAATGAACGGCTTGAAAAAATCAAGAATGAATCAAAAAATAGCCAACAGATGGGATAGAAAAGCGAGGAAGTCAATCAAGACCGCCTCGCTTTTTTGTGAATGGAAATTAACGGTTTGCGTCCCTGTTTACGCCCCTTCTTACAGACCTTATGGCTGGTTTGAAGTGCTTTGGCCAAAACCTAATAGCGTCTGGATTGGCGGATTCAAAACTCACATGAAGAAATGGCTTGCCGTTTTCATAGCAATAGTCACAGACTTTATATAAGATTTGTGTGCCAACACCTTTTCCTCGGTATTCAGGTCTTATGTAGGCACAGAGACTACCTGCGCTGTTTGCTATTGTTAGGTGTTCAAAGTGATGTTTTTTGTTAATATCAACACTCATCATGCCTATTGCACGGTCATTATCCCATGCAATAAATACCTTGTCGTCATTGATGAGTTTAACAACCTCATCCTTTTTCCAATGCTGACGGAGAAGGAATACCGGCGGTCTTAATAAATTGTCTTCGGATTCATTCTCCATAGCAAGCACTTCGTCAACATCGTCCTGTGTCGCTTCTGTTATTCTATAAGTTGATGATGAAGTCAATGTTTGCGGGTCTGTCTTTCTGCAAGCGTCTATGACGTAAGAACCGAAACCAAGATTGTATAGCCTTTCTTTCAAACCAACGTCATCATAATAAGTCATCCACAAATGATTAAATCTGTTGTCCTGTATCCATTTTTTTGATGCAATCAAATACATATCATGGAAAATTGCATTTTCATTATCTGCGTTAGCTGCGTTCCCGACAATCGGCAAAAAAGCAGTTCGTTCACTGTGAAAATCAAAATACATCCACGCCATATATCCGACGATGTTATCATCTGCCTTTGCTACGATGGCGTTTTCTTTTTCGATTTGTTGCAGCAAGTATTTTTCAACAGTTTCCTTGCCGCCACCCCAAAAATCCGGAAAAGAATCGCACTTACAATACCTTTCAAATTGCGCGTACCAAATAGGTAGTGCGAAAGGTATATCATCGCTTTTCATGGGGCATATTCTATACATTTTTCAAACTCCCTCATATATTCATAAAACCGATGTAACCCATGCGGTTGCGTACTCATCAGCTTCTTTTGGGTATTTAAAGCAAAATTTTCTTGCAATTTCAATAGCTATTGATCGGAATAAATCCATGGCTTATAACCTAACAGCGTATTGATTGCGCCTGTCCTCTCAATCGTTCTTTCTTTGACGATATGCCGGAAGTTAAGGCTGATTATCATGTCCAAA
>Ga0082212_10003009_pt1 | contig 24117 bp, 16 predicted proteins | sample TergutNt197P3_FD_71548 | JGI IMG/M metagenome (GOLD analysis project Ga0082212, IMG submission 71548) | Neocapritermes taracua P3 segment gut microbial communities from Petit-Saut dam, French Guiana - Nt197 P3 | ecosystem: Host-associated > Arthropoda: Insects > Digestive system > Gut ... | reverse complement strand
GGCGCAAAAAATTCCGCTGGGACCGGCACCTATTATAATCACATCGTATCTCATAAAATTTTCTCCATGTTTATTATAACAAATATTCAGTTTACTTTTCAAGTACTTTTTAGTATAATGATTTAGGTTATAATCATGAAATATGAACGAAAAGGAGATATTGAAGCAATGACTACCAAGCAAGGTAACTTATCAATCAACAGCGAGAACATTTTCCCGATTATCAAGAAATGGCTTTATTCCGACCATGATATTTTTTTCCGGGAACTGATTTCGAATGGCTGTGATGCCATCACCAAACTGAAAAAATTAGAAATGATGGGCGAATACGAACTGCCGGCGGACTTTAAAGCCCAGATGTCCATCATCGTAAGTCCGGAGAAAAAGACCATTACCTTTACCGACAATGGCTTAGGCATGACCGCATCAGAGATAGAAGAGTATATCAATCAGATTGCCTTTTCCGGTGCGACCGATTTTATTGACAAATATAAGGACAAGACCAACGAAGACCAGATCATTGGCCATTTTGGCTTAGGGTTTTATTCATCCTTCATGGTTGCCGATGAAGTACATATTGATTCTTTATCCTATCAGGAAGGGGCAAAGGCGGTTCACTGGGAATGTGACGGCGGCACCGAGTTTTCCTTAACTGATGGGGAACGGACTTTAGTGGGAACGACGGTCACACTTTTCTTAAATGAAGATTGTGTGGAGTTTTGCAATGAATACCGCGCCCGGGAAGTGATTAAGAAGTATTGTTCTTTCATGCCGACCGAGATTTATCTTTCCAAGGCAGATACGACCGATACCCAGACGATTGACCCCGAAGAAAAGCTCGATACCGATACGGTAATCGAAGAAATCAAGCCGGAAAAAGAAGAGGACAAGCTTAAGCTTAAAATCAAAAAGCGTCCGGAACTTTTGAACGAGACCAACCCCCTTTGGATGCGCCATCCCAATGAATGTGAAAAAGAGGATTATCTGGCTTTTTACCGCAATGTTTTTAAAGACTATAAAGAGCCGTTATTCTGGATTCATTTGAACATGGATTATCCTTTTAATCTAAAAGGCATCCTCTATTTCCCCAAAATCAATACCGAATACGAATCAATCGAAGGGGTCATCAAACTTTACAACAATCAAGTCTTTATCGCGGACAACATCAAGGAAGTGATCCCCGAATTCCTGCTTCTATTAAAAGGGGTCATCGACTGTCCTGACCTGCCTTTAAATGTATCCCGCTCAGCCTTGCAGAATGACGGATTTGTTAAAAAAATTGCGGACTATATCTCCAAAAAAGTCGCCGACAAACTTTCCGGAATGTGCAAAACCGAAAAAGAAGAATACGAAAAGTACTGGGATGATATCAGCCCCTTCATCAAATTCGGCTGTCTGCGCGATGATAAATTCTGTGTCAAGATGACCGACTACATCCTCTTTAAGAATCTTGACGGCAAATATATGACCTTGCCGGAATGCTTGGAAGTTGCCAAGGTTGATCCCGATGAAACCTCCGCCTTAGCAGACGCGGAAGAAAATGACACAGATGTCACTGATACTGATGATAGCTTGGAAACGGCGGAAAATGTTGTCGAAGCGGAAATCGTCGACGCAGATGGAAATCCGCTTGAGGATGAAAACGCCGAGGACGAAAACTTCGTCGATGACGAAGAAAAGGATGAGAAAGTTATTTTCTATGTGACGGACGAGCTTCAACAAAGCCAATATATCAAGATGTTTAAGGCGGCCAAGAAAAGCGCGGTCATTTTGACTCATCACATTGACCAGCCTTTCTTAAGTCAATTGGAATCTAAGAATGAGAAAGTAAAGTTTCAGCGGATTGATGCTGACCTGACGGAGGATTTTAAAGCCAAAACCTCGAAAAAAGCCGAAAAGGAACTGGAAGAGCAAACCGAAAAAGTCAGCAAAATCATGAAAAAAGTGCTCAAAAAGGATGGAATCACGATTAAAGTCGAGAAACTTAAGAATAAAAAGATTTCGGCAATGATCACGCTCTCCGAGGAAAGCCGCCGGATGCAGGATATGATGAAAATGTATTCGATGCCCGGAATGGATTCCGCCGGAATGTTTGGCCAAGGGGGCGAAACCCTCGTCCTAAATGCCAGCCATCCGCTCGTTGAGTATGTGCTGGCGAATAAAAATGACAGCAATGTCGGTTTGATTTGCGAGCAGCTTTACGACCTTGCCCTGCTCCAACACGCTCCGCTAGATGCCGATGCGATGACCAAATTCGTGACTCGCTCAAATGACATTATGATGCTGCTTGCGAAGTAGAATAGTTACAAGGTATATATATGAAAAATGTCATCACCCAAATTTTGGAAGGCGAATTTCATCTTGATGGCAGCATCCTCGATTTTTCTTGTTCGAAAATCGATTTAGCACTTGAATCCGGCCAGAATCATGAAGGCAGCTTTCATATCTACGGCCCTTTAGGGCTGCCCACTGAGGGATCGGTTTATACGGATAATCTTTGGGTGGAATTATATACGCAAGCGTTTGCCGGCAAAGAAGCGGAGATTGCCTTTTGCTTTCATTTGGATAAAAGCGTTCCCGGCGATTCCTATCATGGTATATTCACCATTGTTTCCAATCATGGTGAGTATACCATTCCTTATGATGTTCAGATTGTTCCGCAGGAAATCGAATCCAGTCTGGGGCCGGTCAAAAATCTTTTCCACTTCACCAATCTAGCCAAAACAAATTGGCTGGAGGCACTTAATCTATTCTACAGTCCGGCTTTTGCCGAACTGTTAAATGGCCAGGATCAGCAATATATGAATATTTATCGTGGTTTGTCCGGCTATGATATCAAAGGCATCGCGCAAAGCGCGATGAAAAACGAACAAAACATGGAAGAATTTCTTCTGGCCATCAGAAAAAAACAAAAAATCGAATACCTGATCGGGGAATCGCAGATCAATATCGCGCTACCCTTAGAACCAACCGAATATTTGCTTGCGATTACCCGCAATGGCTGGGGCTATACGAATCTGCATTGTCAGGTTGAAGGGGATTTCCTCGTCTGCGAAAAAGAGATAATCCGTGATGAGGATTACTTGGCGAATACTTATAAACTGCCTTATTACGTTGACCGTGAGAAACTTTATCAGGGACGTAATTTTGGACACATCCGTCTTTATGATGCTAATACTGATATCACGATTCCCGTCATCGTTACCAAAAGTGACGCGGAAAAAAGAAAAGGGTTGCGCCGGAATCATGACTATAAACGTAACATTTCGATGCTGATGAATCATTATATTGCCTTCCGGACGAAACAAACGAATCAATCAACTTGGCGGAAAGAGACAGAACAAATCATTGACCGGATGATCAGTGCTTCGGATAAGGACCTGTTGCCCAAGCTGTTCCGCATCCAGCTTCTGATTACGGAAAATCGTCTGAATGAAGCAGGGCGCTTATTAAATCATGCTGACAAACTGCTTTCCGGTTATGAAAGTAAAATGCCGCAGTTATGGTGCTATTATCTTTATTTGACCACGTTGGAAAACCGTGAGGCGCAAGTGACCAGCCGCGTTGCCAGTGAAGTAGAACGATTTTATGCGAAAGAAAAGGGAAATTTTTGGATCGGCTGGCTGCTTTGCTATCTGAAAGAAGAATATGTCTCAAATCCGGTTAAGAAATGGGCATTTTTACGGGAACTCATTCATTATGGAACGAATAGCCCGATTATTTTTGTCGAGGCATGGCAACTGCTGCTTAAGAAACCGGAACTTTTAACCAGATTAGATGAGTTTGAATTACGTCTGCTTTTATTTGCCGCCCGCCGCAAACGAATCACCAAAGAATTAATTCCCCAAATCGTTTATCTGATTGGAAAAAGCAAAAGTTATTCGCGCCTTTACTATCAGATCTTGGCCGCTTGCTATGAGGTTTCAAATGCTAAAGAAGTGGTACAGGCGATATGCGAGCTTTTGATCAAGGGCGAGAATTTCGGCCCGGCATATTTTCCGTGGTATCTCAAAGGTGTCATGCGCGACATAAATGTTACCAAGCTTTATGAGTATTTTGTCTTTTCCCTGGATCAGGAAAAGGAAGATGAAATTCCCAAACAGGTGTTATTGTATTTTGTTTACCAAAGTGAAATTGATTATCATTATCAAGCCTATATTTATGCTTATATTCATAAAAACCGCGATTTGTACCCGGAAATATACGAAAACTATCATGGAAAAATAGAGCGGTTTGTTTTGCACCAACTTGGCCGCGCCCGTACCGGAAAGTGGCTTGCTTATCTATACAAAAATTTTATTGTTCCGGAAATGGTTACGGCGGAAAATGCAAGCGGACTGGCAGATATCCTGTTTACGGCCAAAATCGAAATCATCAAGGAGAATATCCGTGAAATCATCATCCTCTATGATAAAGTCAATTTCGAAATGAAAAACCACATCAGCGGAAAGGTGACGCAGATTCTTCTATATGGCTTGGATTATCAATTGTTTTTGGTGGATGCCGAAGGGAATCGTTATTCGAATCCCGAAAATTACCGGCTTGAAAAGTGGCTGGTTCCGGATCAAATCGGCCAAATGATTGCCCCGCTGGTAAATGACCGGATTGGCTTTGATCTCTGGGTTTGTGGGCATGGGGATGAGATTGCGGATGTAACGCGGAGCAATCTTTTGGCCTATGAGCGGGTCTGCTTATCTGATTATCTATCGTCGCCATACCGGGAAGCGGCCTTTATCAACCTGATCCGCTTTTATTATCATTTTGATGAAACCTCTACCCTTGATAGAATCCTTGGGCAGCTAAAGACAGCGGACATCCATCGCGATGACCATGAAGAAATCATCAATATCATGGTTGCCCGGGGAATGTATCCGGAAGCATATCATTGGCTCAAAATCGGCACGCAAATCATGGATGCGAAACTGATTTTACGAATTTTAAGGGAAATGGTTCCGGATGATATTGTGAGCGTTGACAAAGTGATGCTGGATTTGGCTTTTCGGTCGTTTGTGGCAAGGAAATATGATGAAAAAATCCTTCACTTTCTGGTTTGCTTCTATACCGGTTTAAGCCGTACATTACGTGATATATGGCTGGCGGGAAAAAATTTTGGCCTTGATTTATTTCGGCTTTCCGAACGATTGCTTACCCAAATCCTGTATTCCGGTGCCTTCATCGGGGAGCAGATGGAAATCTTCCATGACTATTCGATAAGCGGGGGAAAAAATGACATCGTCCATGCTTTTATGATCCAAAATGCCTATGAGTATTTTGCCAATGATAAGATAACAGATGTTACAATCATCAATCAGATGATCAAGTTTATTGATCAAGGCGAGCAGCTTAACGATATTTGCCAACTGGCGTTTGTCAAATACTTTGCTGAAAATCAAGATGAAATAAATGCCCGGGTTGAACGCAATTTGGTCATCTTCCTGCAAAATCTGATTGACCAGAATCTTCATTTTGCATTTTTTAAAAAATACATCGGTATTTTGCCGATAATGGATCAATTTGTTGACAAAACAATGATCGAGTACCGAACCAACCCCGGCGGCCGGGTTTTCATTCACTATTTATTAGAGGATGAGCCGTTAGAGGATGTACGAAAAGAGGGCTTAGAAAAATTAAAAAGCAATCCGCGCTATGTGGTAGAGCCCATGGTAGAAATGTATGAGGGCATTTTCGTAAAACAGTTCCTGCTTTTTTATGGTGATAACCTGACCTACTATATCGCCGAGGAAGAGGATGGGGAGGAGTACTGTACCGAAAGCGGGTACTTAAGTGCCGAGGATATCGCTGATGATTTGCCCGGTTCGCGTTTTGGCCGGATTAACGATATTGAAATTGCCCGCAAGATGCAAGACAACGAAACAGTAAATGCCTTGCTGACTGAGTTTAAACAGCTCGATTTTCTGGTGAATGAGATCTTTCATAGATTTTAAATTAAGATGGGTATAATGTTGAAAGAAAAGCACTTTCAACTTTTGAATTTAAGTCCGCCGAAGGCGGAGATGGGTATAAGAATGAATAAGAAAAACATCGGTTCAACGGTCATTGGATATGACCTGAATGATACATATGCACAGATCAGTTATCTTTCAATCGGCGAAGCGGAGCCTGAGACCGCCTCTTTGGTTCTTGGCGGTGACCAGTACAATATACCAACGGCGATCCGCCAGAGATTCGGTACGAACCTATGGCTGCATGGAAAGGATGCCCTGAAATCAGATATCAGCGAAGCCCCTGTTTTTACCCGCCTCCTGGATTTGGCCATCAAGGGCGATGCGTTAACCGCTGGTGAGGAAAAAATTGACCCGGTTGCACTGTTGGCTCTTTTTGTCAAGCGCAGCCTTTCGATATTGACCATGCAAGTCAATTCGAATCATATCGCCGCTTTCATGTTTACGACCCCTAGGGTTACGCCTCGGGTCGTGGAGATCATCGGGCAAATCGCAATAAACCTTGATTTGCCGCCGGAACGGGTTTATGTCCAAAGCTACCGGGAGAGCATTTACCAGTATGTCGTTCATCAGCCAAAGGAGTTGTGGAATCATCATGTTTTACTTTTTGACTATAACAGTCATATGAAAGCATTTCATATGGAGAGCAATAAGAAAACGACTCCGACAGTCGTTTTCATTGAGGACGAAAATTTTCCGGCCTTGCAATACACATCCGGCCCCTCAGAGCAAAGTAAGATAGAGTGGGATAAGCAATTTCTTAAAATCGCCGAGGAGGTAATCAAGGCACAAATGATTTCAAGTATCTACTTGGTTGGCGAAGGATTTAAAGATGAATGGGCAAACGATTCCTTAAAATATCTTTGCCGGGGGCGGCGCGTATTCCGCGGCAATAACCTTTATGGCAAAGGTGCTTGTTATGGCGCAATGGAAAAGATAAAACCAACAAAAATCAGTGAAACGATGGTTTTCCTCGGTGAAGATAAATTAAAAGCCAATATCGGGCTTCGTTTGTTGCGGAATGGCCTTGAGTCCTATTTTGCGGTGCTTGATGCCGGCGCGAACTGGTATGAGTGTCATAACAGTTTTGAGGTTATCCTGGACAACCGGCCGGAGTTATGTTTTTTGATTACGTCTTTAACCGGTGGGCATGTATCGGAGCGTCGGATTGCCCTTGAAGGGCTGCCGGAACGCCCGTTTCGTACGACTCGTTTAAATCTGGAGATCCACTTAGAATCTGCCGATACTGCCCTGCTCACCATTACGGACTTAGGGTTTGGTGAGTTGTTCCCAGCGAGTGGGAAGGAATGGGTGAAGGATATAGCCTTATGAACATACCTATACTTACCTTGGGGCAGCGCGCCCTGGTCCCCTATACGTTTCATCGCCTCCTTCTTTCCATTTATTCGGTAGAAGAGCTTTGCTATCTTCTAAAGACCAATCCCTTTATTCTGGATACCCAGATTATGGATAAAAAGCTGGTTGCCTGGCTGGGAGAGTCATGTGGCCTGCCTGATTTGGCGAAGAGCCTTTCGCTGATTATCAAGAAAAGCAAAAGTGCGGAAGAATTTGTGATGGCCATCCTTACCTATACCGGTTATTTAAGCGCGGAGGAGACAGAGCGGATTGCTTTAGTGTTCAAAGGAAACATCGGCCTAAATGACTATGAAAAAGAAATCAATCGTGCAGATTTTTTGCTTGATAGCGGCAAATATCAGCGGGCAAGATATGAGTATGACCGGATTCTAATGAGCATTCCTGCCGGGGAAAGGCTGATCAGCGGACGAATTTATCATAACCGTGGAGTTGCTCTTTCACGCTTGTTTTTGTTTGAACAAGCCGCTGAAAGTTTCCTGAATGCTTATAAACTCACTGACCGTCCCGAGTCAGGAAGGGGATATCTGGCCAGTGTCCGTTTAAGTTTGGATGATGTGGATTATATTCGTTTTATCGCCGACCATCCTTCTTACTATGATTTTTCCCTTGAAGTGGAACATATTTACAATCAGGCCGTGAGCGTTTATAATGAAACAGATGAAAAACAGAATTTAGATAATTTAATCTTGGATAAAGCAATGGGAAGTGGCAATTCTTATTATGTCGGAGTTAAAGATTTGGTTGCGGAGTTGAAAAAACACTACCAAGACGGGACTAGGTAATATGAAATTTATCCGTAAAATTTTAGATCGATTTCGCAAAGAACATAGTTACCCTGACGAATTTGATGTTTGGGAAGAGGTGGTTTTCAACCGTGAAAATGTTGATTTTGGCGATAGTGAACAACGCCATGATTTTTTGCGGAGCTGCTTAGAACAACTGAAAGATGCTACGAATGAAGTTGAGAATCTCAGTACAGAATACAATACCGTTACTTCCTTATTAAAAGATATGGAAGAAATTGAAGCACTGTCTTTAGAAGATGACCTTTTTTTAAAAGAGGCGGCGACGAAGCTGGTAAATATCAATAAGACACGGAATGGCTATGAGCAAAAAACCGTTTCAATGGATGAAGCCACATACTTTAAACTGGATGCTCTTTATGATCAAGTGGAAGAAGGAGTAAAAAAACTCGAAGAAGCCGAACTTTATCAAACGAAAATCCGCCAGGACATGAAGCATCTTACCGGCGAAAAAGAAGCCTATACCTACCGAAAATATGATCTGCAGCGCTTGCTTGAGGATTTGCGCGGTGTTATGATTATCTGCCTGACTGCTGCTTCTTTATGTATAGCCTTATTGCTTATTTTGCAATTTGGTTTTCAGATGAAGACCCAGATTGGCTATATCCTTACCGCAGGTGCGACGGCGATTGTGATGACGATTATTTATACCCAAAATAGCAATGCAATGCGTGAGCTTAAGCGTGTCGAAAAGAGCATCAATAAAATCATCCTTTTGCATAATGGTGTCAAAATCCGTTATATCAACAATACCAATCTGCTCGAATATCTGCATATCAAATATGGTGTCAGCAATGCAGCGGAGCTCAAAAAAGCATATGATCAATATCTGGAAGAAAAAAAGCGCCGCGAAGATTTCAGACAATTGGAGAAAGATCTGGATCATGCCGAAAAAGAATTTTTACGTTTTTTACGCAGCCTGAAATTATATGACACTGCCATATGGCTGCATCAGCCAGCCGCCATCCTGGACAAAAAAGAGATGGTCGAAGTGCGGCATAACCTGATCATCCGCCGTCAATCACTAAGGAAACGGATCGATTATAACCGCGAAGTGGTTGCAAGAAAGGCACAGGATGAAATCAAAGATCTGGTAGAAAAATTCCCCCGTTATTCAGCAGAAATTCTAAAGCTGGTCGCGGATTATGAAAAGAAATACAATTAGTTACACGATTCGGAGGCATCATGAGCGGTTTTTTTGGGATTGCAGCAAAAGAAGATTGCGTTTTTAATTTGTTTTTTGGAACCGATTACCACTCCCATCTAGGAGCAAGGCGTGCCGGGTTGGCAGTTTATTCCCCCGAGAAGGGGTATGACCGGGCAATCCATAACATCGAAAACGCCCCTTTCCGTACCAAATTTGAAAAAGAAGTGAATATGATGGAAGGAACGCTGGGGATTGGCTGTATTTCTGATTATGAGCCGCAGCCTTTGATCATCCGTTCACATCATGGTACTTATGCGATTATGACGGTTGGCAAGATCAATAACGATGATGCAATCGTTGATAAGATATTTAAATCCGGACATTCCCATTTTCTTGAAATGAGTGGTGGCGGCATCAATGCAACGGAACTATGCGCCGCGATGATTAATCAAAAAGAAAGTATTGTCGAGGGGATTCGCTATGCCCATGATTTGATCGAAGGATCGATGACGATTGCGATTATGACACGGGATGGGATCTATGCTGCCCGCGACAAGATGGGGCGCACCCCGGTTTCGCTTGGCTATAAACAAGATGCTTATTGCATTTCTTTTGAAAGTTTTGCATACCTGAATATTGGTTTTGTTATGGAACGGGAGTTAGGTCCCGGCGAAATTGTTTTTGTTACCCCGGAAAGCGCGGAGACGTTGCATGAACCCGGTGATAAAATGAAAATCTGCACTTTTATGTGGGTTTATTATGGTTATTCGTCCTCCTCCTACGAAGGAATCGGGGTCGAAGAAATGCGCTACCGTTGCGGCCGGTCGTTGGCGAAGCAGGATAATATCTGTGCCGACAATGTGGTTGGTGTTCCGGATTCCGGCGTAGCCCACGCCATCGGTTATTCGAATGCATCAGGCATTCCCTTTTCCCGGCCATTGATCAAATATACTCCGACTTGGCCGCGCTCGTTTTTATCAACAATGCAAAAGCAGCGGGAACTAATCGCCCGGATGAAAATGATTCCGGTTCGCGAGTTAATTCGTGATAAAAGCTTGTTAATCATCGACGACTCGATTGTCAGAGGGACGCAGTTGCGTGAGACGACGGAATTTTTAAAGCAAATGGGTGCCAAAGCAATCCATGTCCGCCCTGCCTGCCCGCCCCTCTTATTCAGTTGCAAATACCTGAATTTTTCCCGTTCCAGCACCGAACTGGAGTTAATCACCAGGCGGGTGATCAGTGAGATGGAAAAAAACAATCAGTTTGTTGATTTATCGGTTTACGCAAACCCGGAGCGGGAAGAATACCAAACGATGGTTGACCGAATCAGTCAAAAATTGAGTTTTGATTCTTTGAAATATCATCGGCTTGACGATATGCTTGCGGCGGTTGGCCTGGAAGAAGAAAAACTTTGCACGTATTGCTGGTCGGGTATTGAGTAACTGTTAACGGCAAGCCGCAAACAGTAACTAGTACGGTGTACTAGGAGATGGGAGTTACGGTGAAAAAATATCTAACAGGATTTGCCTGGTTTTTAATGAGCACGGTACCTATGGTGGCTTGCATTTTAATGCAACTGTTCGTTGCCGGGCTGGCAATGGCTGTCCATGGATTGCTTATCACCTTTCGGGATCAGATTGTTTTGGGAAAAGAATATGCGAACCAGGATGCTTTTATGGAAGCATTTTATGAAAATATAATGTCAACGATGAGTACCGGATTATTTGCTTACCATGTTGTGGCAACGGCGGTTTTTTTTCTGTGGTATTATCTGCTCTGCCGTCCAAACCGCCATACCAAAAGAAGCGGCAAAATTATGACCGGCCAGATGGTTGGATGGTCGATTGCCATTGGCATTGCGTTATGTGTTTTTTGCACTCAATTGGTATATCTCTTAGAATATGTTTTGCCTGAAGTGGTGAACGATTTTTATGAAATTATGGAAAACGCTGGGTTTGGCGTTAATATTTTAATGATATTTGCCGCCATTCTTTTGGCACCGGTCGGGGAAGAGTTATTGTGCCGTGGGATCATTCAACATTATGCGATGAAGATTTCCCGCCATTTTTGGGTCGCCAATGTGGTTCAAGCCCTGATGTTTGGCATTATGCATATGAACTGGGTTCAGGGTATATATGCTTTCTTTATCGGCTTGGTTTTAGGTTGGCTAAGGCATCGTTACCAAACCCTATGGGTACCGATTCTGATCCATTTTGTGGTCAACTTCTCGACCTCGACCTGGTTAGGGTATCTGTTGGAGGAGATTCCCCGTAATCTCACTACGGAATTTGCTCTTCTGATCCTGGCAATCGGTGCTACGGCAGGGATTTTGGTGGTAATTGGTAAAGGAGTGGGGCAAGCGCAGCCAGATGCCAATAACCGTTGATGCGGTCATAGGTGCTTTATGATTAAAGAAATCGATAAGCTTGAAAAAGAAAAAAGCATCCTCCTTCATAGCTGCTGCGCACCTTGCAGCAGTTATGTTTTGGAGTATTTTAAGAATTACTTTGGGATGAATCTGGTTACGGTGTTTTTTTATAATCCGAATATTACTAAGCGGCAGGAATATGAGAAGCGGCGGGATGAACAGAAGCGGCTGTGTGAGCGGCTGCTCGGTGCTCCGGCAACAAATCTCCCTCCGGCGCTACGGCCTAATGGGCTTTCCGCTGAAAGCGCGACCTCTCTAGAAGGCGGCCTATGGCTTCTACAGGAAAAGTGTTGCCGGAACACCGAGCAGCCGCTCGGCTTCATCGAAGGCGATTATGACCCAGCGCGTTTTAAAGAGATCGCCAAGGGTTTTGAGTCATATCCGGAAGGCGGCGAACGCTGCTTTCGCTGTTATGAACTTCGTCTAAGGGAAACGGCTCGGATTGCAGGCGAACTAGGATATGACTACTTTGCGACGACCTTGACCCTGAGTCCGCTGAAAAATGCTGATAAAATTAACGAAATCGGCAGCAGGGCATCCCTTGAAAGCAAAACACTTTCAACGAATAAATCGGGCAAGGCGCTATATTTGCCTTCTGATTTTAAAAAGAAGGGCGGATATCAACGTTCGATTGAATTATCGAAGCAGTATTCGTTATACCGGCAGAATTTTTGTGGCTGCGCGTATTCGCAAAATAAGTTACTGTTCACGGCAAGCCGCAAACAGTAACTAAATGCACTTAATTTATATATTGTCTATTTCCCGTATAATAGATATAATAGATTTCATGTAGATTGAGACTTTGGAGAATAAAATCATATGAAAAAATTTATCGATGAAATTGCCATCGAAATAAAAGAATCGTTTGCTGCCCTGGGCTACAATCCAGAACTGGGCAAGGTTACGGTTTCCAACCGGCCGGACTTGTGTGAGTACCAATGCAATGGCGCGATGGCCGGGGCGAAGGAGTACCGGAAAGCACCGCTTATTATCGCCAATGAAGTGGCAGATAAATTAAGAGAAAGCCGGACTTTTGCCGATGTTCAGGTGGCATCTCCCGGTTTTTTGAATTTGCAGGTGAAACCTTCTTTTATATGCGATTATTTAAAACAGATGATATCAGCACCAAAATTCGGGCTGGAAGCACCGGATAAACCGCTCAAGATCATTGTTGATTATGGGGGGCCCAATGTTGCCAAGCCGCTTCATATCGGACATCTTCGATCCGCAATCATTGGTGAAAGCATCAAGCGAATCATCCGCTATTCCGGGCATACTGCCATCGGTGACATTCATCTGGGTGACTGGGGCTTGCCGATGGGTTTGATTATTGCGGAATTTATGGAGCGGAATCCGGATTCCATTTATTTTGACCCATCCTTTAACGGCGTATATCCGGAGGAAGCTCCGTTTACCATTACCGAGCTAGAAGAAATTTATCCGCTGGCTGCTGAAAAATCGAAAAGTGATACGGATTTCCGTGAAAAAGCACTGAAAGCAACGTTTGATTTACAAGCCGGACAGCCGGGCTATCGTGCCCTTTGGCAACATATCATAAAACTATCGCTAAAGGATTTGCAGAAAAACTATGAGGGATTAAATGTCGAATTTGACTTATGGAAAGGGGAATCCGACGTCCACGACCTGATTCCGGATATGATTGCATATTTAAGCGAAGGCGGCTTTAGCCGGTTAAGTGAAGGCGCACTGGTCATTGACGTAGAAGAGGAGACCGATACCAAGGAAATGCCCCCCTGCCTAATCGTGAAATCGGATGGTGCATATTTATATTTGACCACCGACCTTGCAACGGTTTTGGATCGGATGAACCAATTGTCACCGGATGCGATGATTTATCTGACGGATAAAAGGCAAAGCATGCATTTTGAACAACTTTTCCGTTGTGTGAGAAAAACCCGGATCGTAAAACCTGGTATGAGCCTTCGCTTTCTCGGTTTTGGCACGATGAACGGTGCCGACGGGAAACCCTTCAAGACGAGGGACGGCGGGGTGATGCGTTTGGAGCAGTTGGTTGCCGATATCAATGAGGAAATGTATCAAAAAATTATTGCCAATCGGGATATTCCAGAATATGAGGCGCGCAAAACGGCAAAAGTGGTCGGCTTGGCGGCACTTAAATATGGGGATTTAGCAAATCAGTCAGCAAAAGATTATATGTTTGATATTGACCGTTTCACCTCTTTCGAAGGCGACACCGGGCCTTATATCCTTTATACCATCGTGCGGATTAAGTCGATCCTGGCAAAATATGCGGAAATGGGCAGAGTCATTGAAAAAGAGGCACTATGCCCGCCGGATGAAGCCATGGGCGAGACGGGGGAAAAAGCGTTGATGCTTGTTATTGCTGGCTTTTACGCGATAATAGAAACCGCATATGAGGAACTGGCACCTCACCGCATTGCCGCCTATATTTATGAATTATCGAATGCTTTCAATACCTTCTATCACCAAACCAAAATATTGACCGAAACGGTCAACGAAAAGCAGAAATCTTATATCGCCTTACTCGATTTGACCAAAAATGTCCTGGAAACTTGCATTGACTTATTGGGTTTTTCGGCACCGGAGCGGATGTAGAACGTCGTTACTGTTCACTGCAAGCCGCATACAGTAACATCATGCACACAAGTCGCAACATCTTTGCTTTGCAAAGCTTAAAAAATGCGATTTGGCTGCCTTACGAAGTAAGGTTTTGCACAAACTCGGTTGTTTCTAGCGAAATATGTACGTTAGTAAAATAAGGAAAAATCATGAGTTTTTGGGAGCTTAGTATTCTGGCTGTTGGCCTTTCCATGGATGCTTTTGCGGTAGCAATCTGCGCCGGATTAACAATGGTAAAAGTGGACTTTAAAAAGGCCTTGACGATTGGCTTATATTTTGGCTTTTTCCAAGCCGGAATGCCATTAATCGGTTATTTTTTTGCCTCTTTTTTCGCGGATAAGATCATTACATACGACCACTGGATCGCCTTTATTTTGCTTGCCTTCCTTGGCTGCAAAATGTTTGTCGATGGCTTTAAAAAAGAAGGTTGTCCGGATAGAGAACAATCACTAAAACCCGCTAAAATGCTCCCTCTTGCCGTTGCAACAAGCATTGACGCACTTGCGGTTGGTGTGTCTTTTGCGTTTCTTCAAGTTCATATTGTTCCCGCCGTTACATTTATTGGGGTTGCCACGCTTTTCATCTCAATGGCAGGCGTAAAAATAGGCAATGTATTCGGCATTAGATTCAAGGCAAAAGCCCAATTTGCCGGCGGCATTATTTTAATATTGATAGGACTAAAAATATTGCTTGAACATTTAGGGTTATAAGGTGTTTATTGGGTGTTTTTCAGGGTGTTTATTAGGCATTTATAAGCCGACTTTTATTTGCTTTTTAGTAGATAAGCTGTTATAATGAAGTCAATAGATTTTATTGCCCATTGGCTTATTATTATATTTAGAAAGGGAAATTAAATGAGTGTCAAAGCAAAAATCATCACAGGGTTTATTGTTGTTGTATTATTCGGTGTCTTTATTGGAGTGGACGGCATTACAACGATTAATAATTTAGCGGATATGTCTGACGAGCTTCTTTCAGTGCAAAACGAGACAGTGGAATTAAATAACATATTGAATGCCCATTTTGAGTGGCGCAGCAAGATGAGTAACTATATTATTACAAAAGAAGAATTTACCGGCTCGCTCGACCCGGTCGGCTGTGTTTTGGGTAAATGGCTTCAGGAGAACGGCGACAAACAGCTTGATCCCCAAGTTAAAAGCTATCTTGACACGCTGATTGAGCCGCATAAAACGATTCATACCAGCGCCGCCGATGTGATTGCCCTTACAGAAGCAGGAAAAGATGCGGAAGCATATGAATTATATATGAACGTCATTTATCCGAATACCACGATAGTAATCAGCAACTTGGAGAACATAACTTCACGATATATGGAAATCGCCCAAGCAGAAAATGAAGCAATCATTACTCAAGCTAAGAGTTCCGAATTTATGATTGCGATTGTCATAGTGATTGCTGTGGTCGTGGCGATGGGGCTTGGTATCATGATTGCCCGTTCCATTACCAACCCGCTGAAAGCACTCACTAATTTTATGAAAAAAGCAAGTTCAACCGGGGATATCAGCTTAAGTGAGGTCGACAGGCAAGTAATTGCCAAATTTTCCAATGCCAAGGATGAAATCGGATATGCGATTAGTTACACCGGGCAATTCGTTGGCCGTATCGGCGAAATCGCCTCTTCACTGGAAGAGGTTGCCGGCGGCGATTTGACGCTGGATGTCACTACTTTATCAGATGCTGATACCATGGGTAACTCCTTGGTGAGTGTTGTCACTGGCTTAAACAGTATGTTTGCCGAAATCAATACGACCAGTATTCAGGTTGAAAAAGACGCAATCAAAGTTCAGGAAAATGCCCAAGCCATTTCCGATGGCATGACACATATTGCCGGTGCTTCCCAGCTGCTGGCCGAAGGCTGTACCCAACAAGCGGTATCAGTTCAGGAATTGTCAGGAGCGATTTCGGTCATTGCCGACAATACAAAGTCCAATACGGATTTGGCAGGAAAAGCCTCCGTTCTGGCTGACGAGGTTATCGCAAATGCCCTTAAGGGCAGCAAGCAGATGGATGACATGATAACGGCAGTCGATGAAATCAGTGATGCAAGCCGCCAAATCGGTTCTATCATCGAGACAATCAACGAGATTGCTTCACAGACGAATTTATTATCCCTTAATGCTTCGATTGAAGCGGCCAGGGCTGGTGAACATGGCCGAGGCTTTGCCGTTGTTGCCAGCGAAGTCGGGAAACTTGCCGAGGAAAGCACGAATGCGGCGACTAAAACCAGTGCCATCATCCAGACTTCGATTGAAAAAGCCGAACTTGGTGCGCGGATTGTCGATGAAACAGCCAAGAGCCTGAAGAAAATTATCAGCGGAGTCGAAGAGAGCAGCCAATTTATCAAGGATATTACCAAAGCATCGGAAAACCAGTTAAAAGACATTCAAGGCATTAATAAAAGTATCGAAAACGTGTCGGATGTTATCCAGCAAAATTCTGCTACTGCCGAAGAAACTGCCGCCGCCGCCGAAGAAAGTGCCGAAGCCGCGACTGATAGTACGACTGCTGTAGGAGAGATGACGGGTGTCGCGACCTATTTGCATCAATTGGTATCAAAATTCAAAATCAAATGATGTTGAGATTGGTTTATCTAATCGGTTTTTGTCGTATAAACGAGATTCATCACAAATTTCATTGAAGTTTTGTATCGAATGTAGCGGAGATTATAGGTAAAGGACTGAGAATCATCATCACGGTGGTGTACACTTGGGAGGATTAATTATTTACTAGCTTCAATCCATTATTCACATATTGAATTATTCGATTATACCCCCCCACCATCACCAAGCAATTTTCCTGTTAGGTTTTTCAGTTCGCTAAAAAACTAAAAGAAGATGCACAGCACTTAAAAGCCAGAGAAATCGAATGCTTCATAAAAAGCTACATAACAAAAATATACGCCACAGTGAAGAATCATCATCACGGTGGCGTATATTTGGGACGTAGCGAGAGGGGGACTCGAACCCTCGACCCTCCGGGTATGAACCGAATGCTCTAGCCAGCTGAGCTATCTCGCCATGAAAAAAACAATTATGTTTTTAGTTTCTCTTTAACTGACAAATAAGATGCAAAAGAAACTAAAGTTCCTGCAAGAACGCTTGCGTTCTTGCCTGACCAAGCTTTAGATTTACTTAAGTGGCGTTCTTTGCCGCTTTAGTAAATCTCTTGGTCATGGGACCTACTGGGTTCGAACCAGTGACCCCCTGCTTGTAAGGCAGGTGCTCTCCCAGCTGAGCTAAGATCCCAATATGGGCTTTAATCATATCTATGAGCTTTAATCATATCTATGAGCTTTAACCATAAGTAATCAAAAACAAGACTGCCTTGCTAGTATACAATTTCTAAGTGCTGCTTGTCAAGCTTTTTTGCGATAATTGATAATTGACGTTTCCCTTCTTTTTGAACTATTAAGTATTTCTTAACAGTTGCCTCCGGTTCCAGCTCCGGGTTCTCTTACTATTGTTACAATGTCGCGCCCCGCGAGGGGCGTGTGGATTGAAATTTTTTCCAAGCACCCCCATAATCATTTTCCCATGCATACACAAATGAACAAGCGCCAGTACTAGCAGCATTCTTGTCGACCAAGCATGAATTTTTAAAAACCGCTCGTGATAGGGAATGTTTAGAAAATCAAAGACCAGCACCGAAATCATAATTCCGCTGAATATCGCCAAGATGAATGAAATGCACAATAAGATATTAACGATCAGCAACCCTTTCCTTTTTTGACGGTTGATTAGCTTCGGCATATTTTTGATCCATTTTCGGTTATTAAGGCAATGGAGGATTACTATGATGATGAAAATGACGCTCATAACTTCATGAACTGACACGGATGTCATATGGTTTAGGCTCAAGAAAATCAAGGCAAAAAGCATAATACCATCCATAATGATTCGGCTTTTTATTTTCAAATTAAGCATTGCTTCCTCCGATTATAGGACTTAATTTTCGCTGCACCAAGCCATTCTCCATATTCCAAACTTGGTCGGCGAATTTGTTTAGAAAGTAGCGATCATGGGAAACAAAAACCATCGTCCCCTCAAAATCAGTCAAAGCATTTTCGATCCATTCCCTGGTTGCAATGTCCAAATGATTGGTTGGCTCGTCAAGCAGCAAAAAGTTAACGTTGTTTTGCATCATCAGGCAAAGCTTCAAGCGGCTTTTTTCGCCGCCGGAAAGGCTGCCGACTTTTTTGATTACGTCAGGAACCCTAAAATTAAAGCGGGAAAGAATGCTTCTTGCTTTTTCTTCAGCAAGATTGAATTCAGAACGCAGTGTATCCAAAACAGTTGCATTGATATTTGTAAAAGTGATGATTTGCGGCATATAAGCACACTTAACGTTGACGCTTAATTTCAGCTCGCCACTATCCGGCAGAACTTCGCCGGTGATCATTTTAAGGAGTGTGGTTTTTCCGCAGCCATTCGCCCCAGTCAATGCAATGCGGTCATTACGGTATATTTTTAAATCCAAATGATCAACAATGGCTTTTGTCCCATATTGTTTAGATACGTCCCCGAATGACAAAATTTCTTTCGAAACATGGCCGCCGCTCTCAAAACCTGCCCTTATTTTTCTTGATTTCAGCGGCTTTTCAACTTTATCCATTTGCTCAATCCGCTTTTCTATTGCAAATGCGCGCTTGTGCAGTGATTCGTTGTCGGCCCGCCTGCCCCAGTCGTGAAGACGGCTGGCGGCTGTTTCAAACTGCTTGATTTTCTTTTGCTGCTGCTCATATTGGTTGGTCTGGCTAATCATTCTTTGCTCTTTTTCTGCCACATAATAGCTGTAATTCCCTTTATAAAAATTGGCTTTGCCGTCCTCTGCTTCAATGATTCGCGTAACAACCCGGTCAAGAAAAACCCGGTCATGCGAGATGATTAAAACAGTGCCGCCAAATTCAAGCAAAAATTCCTCAAGCCATTCCAGTGATGCAAGATCAAGATGGTTCGTTGGCTCATCAAGCAAAAGAATGTCGCAGTCCTTTAGCAAGATCCGTGCCAGATTGACCCGCGTTTGCTCCCCGCCGCTTAAGTTGGCAAAAAGACTTTCCCGCATTTTTTCATTGATTTTCATTCCGTTACATATTTTATCAATTTTTACTTCTGTCTCATATCCCCCAAGCCGTTCATATTCTTCCATCAGCCGCCCATAGCGTCTAAGGGCAGCGGGGTCGCCGTCTCCTTCGATTTTTTTCATTGCCGTGAAAATATCAGTTATTTCTTGGAAAGAGGAGTTAAGGATATCAAGAACCGTATTGTTTTCATTGAATGCAGGGATTTGCGCCAGCATTTCTACCTTTTTCCCGGAAGCCTTCGCCAAGTTTCCGCCGTCAAAGTCCTCTTCCCCGGTCATAATTTTTAGTAAAGTCGTTTTGCCGGAACCGTTTTTGCCCAGCAGGCCGACTTTCTCACCCCGGTAAATTTCAAGTGAAACTCCTTTTATTACATGGTTTGCGCCATAATATTTATGGATATCGCTCATTGCTATGTCAATCATGATTTTCTCCTTTATACTTGGTTTACATAAAAACACCCTGTGATTATTGCAAACAAGATTTAAAATATCGGAGTGTCAAAAATTATAAGTTTATCAAAGACTATTTTTCCGATGTTCATATTTTAATTGATGCAATCCAGAAATATCGAAGCAAAGCGCATGCAAGGCAGGAAAAGACTTTATTTGATTTATTAAAATGATAAATTAAATAGCCAGACTCAAATAAATCAAAGCGCAAGCTCAAGCTCAAGGCACTTTTTGAAAATGCATATAATCTTTTTCATAAATCCAGTCACCGCCCCAGATAAAGCCATGTTCTTTAAAAAGGCGGTAGCATAAATCATTTTCATCGATTTTGTGTGGGAAATCTTCGGCTCGGTCGATATAAAAATCACTGCCTTCCGGAGAAATTCTTGTGATGTTGCCCTCGCTGTCATAGATGATATAGGGATTATAAAAAGGGTTGATATCGATGGCTAAGCCAAGAGAATGTTTCGATAAATTACCGGAAGCAGTTTTACGATAATTAAAGCCGGTAGTATTATTGCTGCTCATCGCCAGTTTGTCACTGCCATCGAATTCTTCAATCAGGCAAATTCGTTCAAACGGATATTGATTCAGATAAAGCTCATAAAAAATCGCCAGAAAATCATCAGCAAGAGCGGCATTGCAAATCAGCTCACCAGCCTGCACATTCCCGTCAAAGTCATAATAAAGCAGAGTAAGAAAGCAAAGTTCCTCGCGGGTAATGGTGTCTTCATCATCTTCGAACGCCGCCGGAAAAGATACGCCGTATATATAAGCAAACAGTTTATCCCCAATCGGCTCTTTATGAAATCCCGGCTCGAATTCCGTCATATCCGCGGCGACCGACCAAACGGAAGACGGAGAGATTAATTTATGTTCCGGGGCTGGCAAAGCGATATCCTCTGATAAAATATCCACTGCTAAAGCGTTCTCTAACAGGACATCTTCTAACAGCTTTTCCTCTGACAGAGTCTCTCCCTCTCCGGTATCTTCATGGAGCAAAACTGTCTCCGGCGGAGCGCAGCTTGCCAGCATGCAAAATATAATAACAGACGTTATTATTGCCGATGATTTCATCAACTGATTCTTCATTCATTTATCATAAATGAAATTCGCTAATATCACAAGTAGGACTTGCAATTCATTCAACCCTTCTCCTTAAAATTTGGTTGTGTAAGCAGACGTTACTAATTCCGCCCACTAACACCGTCTTTTTCCGCTACAACAGAGTAATTATTTAAAAGTCTGTTTTCCAAATCGGGCAAATACATGTCGCTCGGTACCCATGCGTCAAGTTGGAATTCAGTATAGTATTTTAAAGGAACGCTCTATTGCGCAATAAAGTGTTGGAAGTACAAAAAAAGTATTCAGGGTCACAACCGGTGTGAAAATTGGATTTAATTGCTCTAACTTGACACACAGCTGTCAAGTATCATAGTATAAAATAATTAAAAGAGGATTCCGCCTTGCTAATAAAGGGAAATAGAATCACCTTAAAATCCGTCGACAAAAATAGCCTGGATTTTGTCTGTGGTATAGAAGCAGATCAAAAACTGCGGCGTTATAATGAAGTAGAAACGGACAAGCTGAAAATCAGCAAGAAGTTTACTGGCCGGATGAGTGACGATTCCGCACACGATTTTGTTGTATGTTTGAATGAAATGCCAATCGGTCTCGTGTATATCTGGAGCTATATTGATGAAAGAAGCAGTTGGGAAATCGGCTATGTGATGCTTCCGGTACATCAAGGCCAAGGATTTTGTACCGAAGCTTTGAAGCTCTTGCTCAAATTTGCTTTTGATGAGTTAAAGGCACATAAGGTAGTGGCGATGTGCAATGAACATAATACCTCCTCATACATGCTGATAGAAAGGGTTGGCATGATAAGGGAAGGCATATTCCGTGAAGAACTCCGCTGGAATCAGAGATGGGTCAATCAGTTTTTTTATTGGCAACCTCCGAAAACCCAAGTTGAACCGATTTTCGCGGTGGAAAAAGCTTGGATATATGGATTTTTACGCCGTGAAAATCGCGTGAAACTAGGTTTTCGGAGGTTGCCTATTGTATCCTTGAAAGCGAATATAAAAATAGTTTACGTTAACAGGCGCAAAGTAAGATTCTACAATAAATTCAATTGCAAAAAGGAGGAGTTAGCGATGATCGAACTGCCCGAAGCCAATGTACTCGCCCATCAAATGAAGGAAACCTTGGTTGGCAAAACAATTCAAAATGCGGTAGCAAATAATAGTCCCCATGGATTTGCTTTTTATTGGGATGATCCGATTCATTATGGAGCTATGTTAAACGGCAGAAAAATAACCGGAACAGCCGTGTACGGCGGCCTTCCTGAGATTTTTGCAGAGGAAATGAGCATTTCCTTTTGTGACGGGGTGAATGTCCGTTATTTTGCCGCCGACGGAAAGCTCCCGCTCAAGCATCAGTTATTGCTGGAGTTTGATGATGGAAGCGCAATTTGCTGCACCATCCAAATGTATGGTGGAATGTTAGCTTTCCCGACAGGTAAGCGTGACGATTTTTATTACAAAGTAGCGATTGAAAAGCCTTCTCCTTTGTCGGATGAATTTGATGCAGCATATTTTGAATCGCTTTTTAGCGAAGATGCGAAACCGACAATGTCAGTAAAAGCATTTCTTGCTACGAAGCAGCGCATCCCTGGGCTTGGCAATGGTGTATTGCAAGATATCCTCTTTCATGCCCGGATTCATCCAAAGCGGAAACTTAAGACACTTGGGGATTCCGATCGTGAAGCGATCTTTCAAAGCGTGAAGTCTACCTTGAAAGCCATGACCGAAGGTGGCGGGCGCGACACGGAAAAGGATTTATTTGGCCATCAAGGCGGTTATCAATCCATCCTTTCGAAGAATACCCTGCGCGAGCCTTGCTATGGCTGTGGTGGTGCTTTGACAAGGCAGGCTTTTTTAGGCGGTAATATTTATTTTTGCGGTACTTGCCAGCCGCTGAATTAATTAATACACCGTATTGTAATTCCTTGTGCAAATATTCTGGTCTCTTTTCCAGATAGCACATCTCAAAAAGCCTCGGCGTAGCCCGCTACGCCTACGTTCTTTGAGATGTACTCTCTGAAAAATATCCTCAGAAATTTGCACAGGAATTACGAATACGTTGTATTAGTCTGGAAAAATTCATATTTTCATGTTATATTGCTATCAGGAATAGAGCACTAAATAAGAGCACTCAATAATGGCAAGGAGGTTTTTGGTGAAAGGTTACAATTACGCAACAGGAGAGTCATTTGACACCCAAATACCTGAGATGAATGATGATGCCCGGTATGCGATCATCGCAAACCCAAATGACATCAATGAGATGATAAAAGTGTTTGACTGGGATGAAAGCACGATTCATGAATGCACCAGTCTAGATGAGTCCGTACGCTATAATAGCTATGATCAATATGACTTCATCAGCCTGATTTATGCAAGTGTTGAAAATGAGAGTTTTGATCAATGGGAAATTAATATCTTCTTTAGCAAGCATTATATCATCTTTATGTTCCCCGAAGAGTCCGGTCAGCAATTGGATGATTTCAAACAAAAGCTGAGGGAAGTGTTTGCTCATGCCGCCACCCGCCCCGGGCCGCTGACCTATCTTTTTTATTTTTTCTTTGACAAATTGACGGCTGATTTTGCGACGATGCTGGAGGCGCTAGAAGATGAGCATGAAGAATTGTCTGATCAAATCGGCTTGCAGGCAGTTAAGGACCAGGCAAAAGAGATTCGGTGTCTGCGCAAAGCTGCCTATACGTATCATAAGCTTCTTCGTGCCATTTCTTATATTGGCGAACAAATCTTGGTCGATGAGAATGAATTGCTTGATGTTGAATACCGCCGCTTCTTCCGCAGCATTGGCAGCCGTCTGATCAAGTTACATGATTTTGCGGACAATATAATGGAATTATCGCATGAATTGCTCCATTTATATGACAGCAAATTGGCTTCTGAAACAAATGATGCCCTGAATAAACTGACCATCATTACGCTCTTTTTCGGACCTCTCACAGTAATCGCCGGGATTTATGGCATGAACTTCGATTTCATGCCGGAGCTTCATTGGCGATATGGTTATCTGTTCTCGTTGGGGTTGATGGTTACGATTAGCGCCATTATCTATGCCGTGCTGAAAAAGAAGAAGTGGATTTAAAAGGCAAATCATAAAACTGATATTTTGCGTGTTTCCTCTACC
>Ga0082212_10003008_pt1 | contig 24119 bp, 25 predicted proteins | sample TergutNt197P3_FD_71548 | JGI IMG/M metagenome (GOLD analysis project Ga0082212, IMG submission 71548) | Neocapritermes taracua P3 segment gut microbial communities from Petit-Saut dam, French Guiana - Nt197 P3 | ecosystem: Host-associated > Arthropoda: Insects > Digestive system > Gut ... | reverse complement strand
CGGCTTGTGTCCGGCGTAAAGCTGCCAATCAATTCGGCGAGGCTTCGCTGCGGCGGTTGATCGAGCTTGTACTTTACTGCGAGGGCGGAGCAGCGTTTTTTCAGGTTTTCGAGAAACGGAAGATTGGGCTCGCCGTTTTTCAAAAGCAGTCCTGCGATTTTTGCCGCACCGTCTTTTCCCGTGCCAAGCGGACGGAAGCCCGCCGTCTGTGCCAGTTTTTCGTGGTAGTTTGTGGGCGAGACCAGCAGCACCGGTACGCCTGCATACAGCGACTCAAACGCGGTCAACCCATAGTGGGTGATAACCAGCTCGTAATCGTTCAGGCGTTCGTTCAGGTTGTGTATCGCTTCCGCTCCTCCGCGAAGCAGCGTTATCTCGATGCTGTCTGAATTTTTCGCCGCAAGCGCATGTGCAGTCTCCAGGCCAAGTCCTGCCGCATCTTCCTGTCCGAAGCTTACCAGTATTTTTAACGGCGGGTTTTCATGCCGCAGCGCGGGCTGTTCTTTTTTTTCCGGCAGCGGCAGCAGCGAGGGATCGGAAATGTTTGCTCTGCTCTTGCTGAGGCCGGGAAGAATGTCGATCAGAAAATCGAAATGGTTCCGGTTATGACCACCTTCGTCAATGCCAATAACCGGCGCAATATCCATCCAGCGGACAAGTTCCTCCTGCGGGGTTTGGAAACGATCAAGAACTATACATTCAAACGATTTTCCCTGCAGGCCGATTTCGGTAATAAGCCAATTTTTGTTAAAATCATTTGTTTCAATTATTCCGTAAGCGATAGCGGCAGCGTCAATGATCGAAGACAGATAGAGCCATGCATCCCTGCCCAAAGCCCGCAGTCCGCGTACCAGCGCCATGCAGCGGATCAGGTGTCCGCCGCCCATGCCTTTTTCACAGACGGGGACTGCCAGCACCGCCCCCCGGCTCATTGCTCTGCCCCGGGAAAAACCTGTCTAAATGCCTGGATTATTGCCGGTCCGTGGTAGCGTTGATCGCCTGTGAGTGTACCATCGGCTTCCATTGTGTCCAGCGCAGCGTACAGTATCTGCGCCCGCTCGTAGTCTTCTTCGGTGTCGACTGTCAGGCGTACATCCAAGGACTGCGAAGCAGACCCACCCTGCCAGCGCAGGGGAGTAAGCGGGCGGTGGAGGGAAAACAGTTCCGGATGGCCATAAAGGTAGGGGCAGACATGTTCCCGTTCGTAGCGGGCGGCGGCTTCGGCCTCGGCGCGCAGCAGGGCTTGTGCACAGATCGCTTCCACCCCCGCGCCGTAGGGAAGGCCGCTGTATCCGGCATAGTCCGCGCCCAGCGCCATCGCTTCTGCATTGATGGCGGCGGCGGCATCGGCGAATACGAATGGGTTATCGCCGGTAGCGCGTATTACCTGGCTGACATTGAATTTCCGCAGGGCACAGCAATAACGCTCAAGCACATCGTCCTTGGAACCGGCAAACAGCGTAAAGCCCGCTTCACCGGCAAGCGGAGCGAAGGCAGCAATGGAATCTTCGGTGCAGGCAAGTACCCGCAGATGTGAGGGAATGCGGTTCAGGGCTTCCATCACGCGCAGGATGAATGGTTTTCCCCCAAGGGGCAAAAGTGATTTTTCCGGCAGGCGCGATGAATCGATTCGGGCCTGCAGAATGATAGCCGTCATACGCTAACTGCCCCGTTTTCCCGGAAAAAAAATTCCTCGGCGGAGTCCAAATTCCAGCTGCCGGTAAATGTCTTTGGGTTACAGCGCCAGCGAAACCGGTTGGTATGCACCCAGCGGCGGCTTTCGGAAAAATCTTCCCATGCGGCACGGATGCCTGAGTTTGTCTGAAACAAAAAGCCGGGGAAACGGCGCAGCGGCAGGTATGCGTAATCGTTTTTGAATACCGGGGCAAGGTTTTTCAGGTAAAAGCGGCAATAGTCCGTGCCGCCTGTTTCGTCAATTGCGGGGACTTCAGCTTCATAAGAGAGTTTAAGTGTCTGTGTGGCGGATATTTCTTCTCCCCACAGGTAGGCGCGAAAGCCGAAGTCCATTAGCTGCCAGTGGCTGTTTTTCAGCGTCCCGTCAAAGCCCCCCAGCTTGATGAAGTGATCCCGGTCGTAAATTCCCACGCCGTCAAAGGGGTACAGGCTGGGAAGCCCTTCGCAGGCGGGACTGATAAACATGGTTTTTACCCTGCTGCGGCGCAGTGCCGGGGCGATCAAAGTGGGAAGGGTGTCGAATCGGGCGTTCTGGATTACCGGTACAGTGCAGAGCCGTTTGAAGGGGCTTTTCTCGCCGCCCTCCGCACCGTCTGCCGTGCTGATCAGCCGCTCTGCCATTCGGCGGGCAGTGCCTCCGGCCATCAATTTAAGATCATTCCATAGTACGAAGAACAGCGGAGATTCCAGTTCCGATACCGCAAGGTTGATCTGGTCGCCCAGACTGATCGTTCCTTTAATCAGAACAAAACGGACAAACGGAAAGCGGGCGGAAAGTTCGTCAAGATCGTAGTGGGCGGGCTCCGGCTCCACCGAAACAACCATGTCGAAACCTGTTTTTTCCATATCGTGAAAAATATTTCGCCGTGCATAACGCCCGCCCCGGTTCAATAGTACGGCGGAAAGCCCCGTTGTGCCGAGTCGTTCCCTGCCGCCGATGACGGTATACGGGGGGAGCGTTTCACTAAAAGTTGTAGGTATAGTACTCATCGCACCCCGCGCACAGAGAATCATATTTTTTCATGCATTGTTCATTATACAGCCGCTGTCCGCGTTCCCAAATAACATCCAGCGGTTCGGTAAAGGCGTTTCCCAGGACAACACCGCCGTCTGAGGCGGCGATCTGCTGGCGGCAAAGAGGAACTGTGCCGTCAATCAGTATCGGCATATCCCGCATAAGATGCCAGCAGGGCTGCCGTTGAACCGGGGAAAGGTCGGAAGCCTGTTTCTTCGGCAGCATCCCGCAGAAATCGTCGTACTTCTGGATAATAATGTTTGAAAGGCCTCCGGTGGTGCACAGGCTGCCCGCCGTCTCTTTCCAGAAGCGGTAGAATTTTTCGATGTCGTCTTCTGCCCCCACGGTACGTACCGCCTGAACATAGGCATCATTGGGAAAAAGCGAAAGCAGTTTTTTCGCGCAGTCGGTCGCCTCGGTAAAGCCGGCGCCGCGTATTTCCCTGTACCGCGCCGAATCGGCACTGTCCAGCGAGACTATCCATGAAAGCGGGGGCAGGGGGCTTTTCCGGCGCGTAGCTGCGGCTTTTTCGGCAAGCTCTGCGGCGCGTTCAAGTTCACTGTCCTTCCAGCCGATGCCGGACGTTTCGATTATCAGGGCAAGTTCTGTCCGGAACAGCGTCATTTCAATCAATTCCATTTTGTGCGGGTGAAGGGCAATTTCCCCCCAGAGGGAAAGGTCGATGACCGCATCGCCGGCAAATGCGGTGATTTTGCCGAGCAGGGACTCAAACTGCCTCGCTTCCATAAATTCCCGCTTTTCCGTAACGTTCCCTGCAGCCTGCGGCCAGGGACAGCAGGCACAGCTGTGGGGGCAGCCGCCATAGACCTGCACGGGGTAAAAAGCGGGCAGGGTTCTGAGAATTTCTTGTTTTTCTGCGATAAGGCGCTCGATAGCGGCGGTATCCGGCAATGACATTATCTCAATATTTTCACGCAGAGGCGCAGAGGCGCAGGGGCGCAGAGTTTTCGTCCGAGGATCTAATTCCTCTATCGAAATCTCACGATTATCAGGAGTCAAGGATGTTTGCACGCTGTTCGCGGAAAGCGCGCCCTCCTCCGCGTTCTCTGCGTTCTTTGCGCCTTGGCGTGAGGAATTTTCGAGAAAAATCTCCGCAAAGCGGCGCAGCAGCAGCAGATTCCGCCTGGAATCGGCGCAGAGGTTCAGGCGATGGCAGCGGAGGTCAATGGAAGAAATTTCGGTTTCTATGTCGAAGGCATTTATATCCTTTTGAATGACGGTGAACAGGGAATCGCGTTTTACTTTTCCTCCGTCATCCTCGCCGAGAATCTTCGCCAGGATTGCGGCTGTCCCCGGTGAAAGCAGTTCCGGGGCAAGGCCGTAAGGCCAGCCGTCGGCGTAGGAATATTCGGCGGCGTAACGGAGGTGCCTTTCGGCAAGTTGTGCGGCAAGGACAGGATCGAGAAAGGGACAGTCCGCCCAGGCAAAATAACTCAGGTCGAAACCGGCACTATGGGCGGCAATTGCCTCAAGCATTGCCTTCACGGTCCATGATTCCCGCCGTTCTATGAAAATGTCTGCAAAACCGGGCGGAAAATCCCCTTCCTGTCCGGCAAGGATTACGGTTTTTGTAACACCGGGGAAGAGGCTCGACCGTTCCAGGGCGAGAGACAGGCTGTTTTTACCGCCGGCAAGCGGTTCAAGCGCATATTCGGATAAATTTCCGGCATATAAGACAAGAAGCGTATTCATACTCTTCTATTATCGGCTGTAAGATGATGAGATTTAGGGTGCAGACAATGAGGGAGCCGGAAAGCCGGGAAAACGCCCGGTACTAACTTTAACCCGCAGAAGCCCGAAAATTCCCCCGGCGGGAGGGCTGGGGGCGGCTGGGTTGTTAATTGTATTCAGTAATTGTCAGCAATCAGGCAACGCAGCCTCAATAGTCCGCAGCTGCAGATACAATGTTTCGTTCACGGGTACGGAAATACCGTGCTTTTTCGCCAGTTCCATCAGGGCAGGGCTGAACATTTCAAGCTCTGTTTTTCTGCCGGCAAGTACGTCCTGGTACATCGAAGTTAATCCTTCGGGACTCATTGTATTGAGCGTTTTTCTGCCGTTTTCGATGTCCCCCTCGTAGAGGTCGACTCCTTCGGCATTGGCGACGGCTATTACCTCTCGCATGGCTTTTTCACAGAGCATTCGGGCTTCGGGTATTTCTCCGGAAACTCCCCTGGTCTGAATTGCCCTGTAGGGAATCCTGAGGATAGCCGTGGTTTGATTCATCCCAATATTGAGCATATATTTATACCAGAGGGCGCGTTTCATGTTTTGTTCAAGTTTATGGGCAACGCCGGCACGGGTAAAAAAATCACCGATACGTTCTTCACGTTCCCCGTTGCTGCCTGCGGCATCTCCAAAATGGATCACGCCTTTCACGGTATAGGTGGTTTCTTCTCCGCCATGACGCGCATCCACTCCAAGTACCATTGCAAGGGGCAGCCGTTCCCTTCCCAGGCTGGCGCCTATTATGTCCTCGCTTGAAATACCGTTAAGAAGGGACAGGATGATCGTCCCTTCTCCCACGGAAGGACGTATGTCTTCGATAACCTGATTCAAATGGTGAAATTTGCAGGCTACGATGACAAGATCGGCTTTTTCGCCGTGGGAAAAACGGAAATCAATTTTTTTGCCGTTTACCCGCAGGCCATTTTCCCTGTAACGCTCAAGCCGTTCACCCTTTGCCATGATGGAAACGCAGCCGGGATCGTACCCGTATAGGGTCTCGGCAACCGAAAGGCCGATAGCTCCTGCACCGGCGATTAACACGGAGTTGATCTTCATGTGTTCATTATTGCGGCTTTTGGAGATGTTGGCAACAAGTGCATTGTCTCTGCGACAAAATAGTAGTAACATTAAACATATGGGAAAAAAACTTTTCCATACTGTTGCCATATTTGCCGTTTTCCTCCTTTTTGCCGCCCTTGTGTGTACCGGCTGCGCCAGGACAGACAAAACAGGCATTGATGCGGTTACCGCCGCCACCATGAGAAAAGGGCCGACATCACGGATGCTGCTCAAAGAAATCATGCCCGAGACTATTGCTGACGATGTCGTCAAAATCGCCGTGCTGGTTAATCAGGAAGAGGGGGATAACGCACGCCAGTTTATTGAGGGCTGTGTTGTCGAAGGCAGGTCTATGGGTTTTACCGTGGACTTCTTTATTTCGGACGCAAACGAAAATAAGTGCAGGAAGATTGCCGCCGGCATTGCCGATGCCGATTATGACGGGATTATTTTTGCATACGGTGCTGTTGACTTTTCCTACGATATTCTCAAGCCCATTGCCGACAAAGGAATAAGGATCGTAACTTTTGAGGCGCTTCCCTACCGGGACGGTAAATCAATAAATGGTCTTGTCACCACGTTTCAGGATGACTATCGGCTTGCCCGCCTGAGTCTTGAAACGCTGATTTCCCACAGCCTTGGCGGGGTAGGCCGTCCGGCAAGGATAATTCGTATTGGCTGCGATCCGGGAATTACATTTCTGGATCGACGCGCATGGGAATTCGGCCTGATGGTGAATGAGGGCAAGATCGAGGAAACGGCGTTTATTAAGCTGGACAGTCTGGAAAATCCGCACGGCGCGGCATGGGAGGCCGTTGCTGCGATACTGCCCCGTTTTCCCCGGTGGTCGGTTGATGCCCTATGGGTTCCCTGGGATGAATTTGCCGCCGGCTGCGCCGAAGCGCTTGCCGCTGCGGGCAGGCAGGATATCAAGCTGGTCAGCGTGGGTGTGTCAAATGAAGACCTTCGCCTGATGCAGCGTCATTCGGGAATATGGCTTGCGAGCGTTGCCGTCGATCCAAAAGTTGCTGGTACAGTAAATATGCGTATCCTTGCCGCGAGGCTTGCCGGGGAAACCCTGAGTGGCACTTTTTCCTTTAGCCCGCAGCTGGTGATGACGGCAGACCTGAACCATGCGGTAAACATTGCGAATCTCTCGGTGATGATTCCGGACTGGGGGGACGGGCAGGGTCTTTTTGATCATTATCAGTGGATGATCGATCTAAAGACGGCGGAGGGAAAATATCTGCGTGTTCCCCCAATACCAGGGGCTATGGTGGTGCCATGAAGTTAAAAACCCGCATCCTTATCCAGACCCTCAGCGCATCTCTTGCGGTGACTCTTGTTTTGGGTACGGTGTTTTTTCTTTCTGTTGCGGGTATCAGGAATACGGTACTTGCCAATTCAAACGCTCTTGGGGACAGTGCCGCCGAGGTTGGCGCTTATGCGCTGGAAGTACAGCTTACCGAAAAAATTGACCGTATAGCGAAAGATATCGCGCTTCTGCTGGACGAACGGCTGAGCAAGATCGAAAACCACACCCGCACGACGGCCGATATTGCCGGTGCAATTTATTCCGCCAGACCGCGCTGGACTCCCAAGATCGTACCCCGTGTCATTGCGGGAGAGGTACCCCCGCCAGAGCCGTATTTATATGTTGTACCCGGCGCTGATTATTTCCGTATACGTGCCGAAGCGGAACTGGCGGGGAATATCAGCGAAATGCTCAGGCAGATAATCGTGGTGGACAGGGGCATTGCTACCAGTGCCATAGGCGCTGAGTCCGGTTTTGTGATAGCAATGGATGCCTATCCCTGGCCTTATGCGGATTACGATCCCCGTACTTTTGCCTGGTATGAGGGGGCAAAGGCAGCGAAGGGGCTGTACTGGGTAGATACCTATGGTGATCATCGGGGCAGGGGGCTTGCAGTCTCCTGCGCTGTTCCTTTTTACGAACAGCAGGGAACCGACCGGGTTTTGAGGGGCATTGCCCGAAGTACGGTATTGCTCTCCGATTTTGCAAAGATGATCGATTCCACCGGCGTAGGAAGCGGCGGCCAGCTTTTTATTCTGAACCGTGACGGAACAAAAATATATTCATCGAATGGAGCGAGTGTTGCGCCGGGAGGGGAGGGGGAAAGCATCCAGGGGGAGAATTTCCTTACAAGCCCCAGTGCACGCATTCGCAGCCTGGGTATGAGCATGACCCTTGGCGCAACCGGCATGACCGAACTGGAGATAGACGGCCTTCCCGCCTATGTCTCTTATGCCCCTATCCAGACACTGGGCTGGAGTCTGGGCGTTGCCGTTTCTGTTCAGGAAGTGTTTACCTCCGCTTTTTTTATTGAAAATCAAATCTGGAAAATCACCGACAGCACCACGGCGGAAATGAACCGGTACATATTCCTTTTGGCCGGACTCATTGCCCTCCTTTTGACTGTAACTCTGCTGGGCGGCGGAATTTTCGCCGTTCGCTTTACCCAGGCCATTACCGGCCCGATACTTGCGTTGAATGACGGAGTACAGGAAGTTGCGGACGGCAATCTGGAACGGGAGGTGGTTGTCAAAACAGGCGATGAACTTGAACATCTTGCTTCGTCGTTTAACATAATGACCGCGCAGCTGCGTAAACACATAGAGGAAATCGCACGAGCTTCCGCCGAACGGCAGCGCATAGATACTGAACTTGACATAGCCACCCGAATTCAAATGAGCATGCTGCCCAATGATTTTCCCCCGTTCCGGGGCCGAAACGACGAGTTTGACCTTTATGCGGAAGTGCATCCCGCCAAGGAGGTGGGCGGCGATTTTTACGATTTCTTTTTTATTGATGACGATCACTTTGCCATGATTATCGCCGATGTTTCCGGCAAGGGAATACCGGCGGCACTGTTCATGGCGATCACCAAGACCATTATCAAAAACCACATTCAAAACGGGGAAGATCCGTCCCTGGCGCTGGAGATTATTAACCGGCAGCTGTGCGACAACAACATAATGGATATGTTTGTTACCGTCTGGCTCTGTGTACTGGAAATTTCTTCCGGCCGCCTTCTCTATATCAACGCCGGTCATAACCCTCCGCTGGTCAAGCGGGGGGATGATGGTTTTACATTCCTTGTGTCGCCGCCCGATCTGGTTCTTGCGGGAATTGAGGACACCCGTTATCACACTCGTGAAACGCGGCTTTCAGCAGGCGATATTCTGTTTCTTTACACTGACGGTATCGTTGAAGCAGTCAATGCGGACTACAAGTTTTATGGCAAGAATCGATTGAGAACATTTCTTGATGCCAATGCCGGCCAGAGTATCCGTCAAATACTCTCGCTTCTCCGCGCCGATATTTCCGCTTTTACCTGCGGCGCAGAACAGTCTGACGATATTACCATGCTTGCCATTCGTTTTTACGGACATGGGGATATGGAACAATCACGGTCTATCGTCCTGAAAGCCAGCGTTGCAGATTTGGACACACTGACTGCTTTCGTTGACGGAGAGCTTGACATCGCCGGCTGTCCCCAGCGGGTGCGGGGTCAGATTGAACTTGCCGCCGAGGAAGTCTTTATCAATATTGCCAATTATGCGTATCCGGCTGACGGACAGACAGGTACAGTGACTGTTGAGTGCCGCTTGCGGCCTTCGCCGGAGGAGATGACAATAGCATTGGTTTTTTCCGATCGCGGCAAAGCATTTAATCCGCTTGAGCATGAAGAACCTGACGTTTCCCTGTCACTGGATGATCGTGAGGTGGGGGGACTGGGCTTATTGATTGTCAAGAAAACTATGGATACAATACAGTACAGCCATAAAAATGGGGCAAACCGACTGGAATTTACCAAATCATGGCAAAAGGAGGAGTAATGACCATTGAGCAGACAAAGGCCGGCAAATCCACAGCAGTACTGACCCTTTCGGGGCGGCTTGATACCGCAAGTGCCCCGCAGCTTGAGCGGAAGATAAAGCAGTGGGGAGAAGAAACAACAGAGCTGATTCTTGATTTTGCGGATCTGGCCTACATTTCCAGTATGGGTTTGCGCGTCCTTTTACAGGCAAAAAAAACATTTAAGCTGGAAGGGCGCAGGCTGATTATAAAAAACATGAACGATACCATTCGGGAAGTATTTGAAATGACCGGGTTTCTCAACCTGATGGTACAGGAAGAAAAATTTATTGTTATACGCAAGCAGGAGCAGGATGCCATCGTGCTTTTTATGAACGGAGAAATAGAACTTGCAAACATCCCAATGGTGTCGAAGGAACTGCTGGAAATCAGGGAAGGCGGCATTAAGGATGCCAAACCTGTTGCGATAATTATGGACATGGAAAAGCTGACCGATTTCGCCCCTGCGGCGATTAAACATTTAAGCCAGGCCATTGCCGATACTGCATGGGAAGGGAGAACCATCAAGGTTCGCGGTGCATTACCGAAAATTCAGACCATGCTGCGCGGCGAAGGGCTGGGGGATCTGCTGGAGACGGGGAAGTAACTCCGCCGCCCGTTAATATAACTCGCAATTTTTTCTAATTCTTCTCTGCATCCTGGCGCGGGTTAATTCCGAGTGAATGCTTTAACCCAGCAGCGCTTCTACCTGTTGTTTGACGATTACCGGATCGGCCCTGCCGCCGGTTGCGGCGAGCACCTTGCCGACAAGGAAGGCACTGAGTGTCGAGCGGCGTTTGCCTTCGGCTGCTTTGGCTTCCGCAACCGTAGCCGCTTCCTTCTCTGCAACCGCGCGAACCGCTTCGGCAATCTGCGCCGGGTCGGAAATAAGGGACCATCCCTTTTCCCTGACGATGTCTTCGGGGTCCCTGTCTTCCGCTATTACCGCCTCCAGGGTTTGTCTGGCGATTTTGCTGTTGATCTTTCCGGCGGCGGCCATTGCGACCAGGCTTGCAAGCCGCCGGGGGCTGAGGCGGAAATTGGCGATCTCATTTGCATCGATTCCCTGTTTGCCCATGATGTGCTTGACATCCTGTAAAAGCCAGTTGACAACTCGCGCGGAGGCATCCGTTTTTGAAAGCTGCACGTTGTTAGATGTAACTTCGGCAACAGCGGCCTCAAAATAATCGGCCTGTGCTTTTTCCTCGCAGATAATATCCGCCTGTTCATCATTCAGGCCGTATTCGGCGGCGATTCGTTTGGCGCGGACAAGGGGAAGTTCCGGCATCGCGTCGTCCACCGTTTTGAGAAATGCGGCGTCAGGGACAAAGACCGGCAAATCGGGATCGGGGAAGTAGCGGTAATCATCGGCGTTTTCTTTTTCCCGCATGGGCAGGGTTTCGTCGCGGTTTTCGTTCCACAAACGGGTTTCCTGCCTGATGGTTTTGCCTGCGTCCATCATTTCACTGTGCCGGGCAATCTCGTAATTAAGGCCGAGTTTGACAAAGCGCGATGAGTTGAGGTTTTTGATTTCGACCCTTTGGCCCAGGCCCTTTCCGGGGAGGTTAATCGACACATTGGCATCGGCGCGGAGACTTCCCTCTTCCATGTTGCCGTCACATACGCCCAAATAGCGAACCAGTCGCCGCAGCTGCTGGATATAGAGTTCCGCTTCCTCGCCGGTTTCCAAATCGGGTTCGGTGACGATTTCCAGAAGCGATACTCCGGCGCGGTTGTAGTCCAAGAGGGACACGGTTCCGGTGTGGATCATCTTTCCCGCGTCTTCTTCAAGGTGGCACTGTTTTATCCGTATCCGTTTTTTGATTTCCTTGCCGGATATTTTTCCTTCGATATCAATATAGCCGTTCCGCCCCAGGGGGGATCCCATTTGGGATATCTGGTAGTTTTTGGATATATCGGGATAAAAATATTGTTTGCGGTCGAACCATGTTTTTTCGGGTATGGTACAGTTCAGGGCACGGGCAACCATGCAGCCCATGCGCAGCGCTTCGATATTAACGGCGGGCAGCATTCCGGGATAGGCAAGGCAGCCCGGGCAGACATTGGCGTTTGGTTCGTCACCGAATGCCGAGCGGCAGCCGCAGAAACCTTTGGTTTTGGTAAGCAGGTGGATGTGAACTTCAAGTCCGATAAACGACTGATACATTATTGGCCTCCCCAGAATGCATTGAATCCCTCAGGGTGCGGGAAGGGGTATTGCCGCTCGTATGCTTCGGCGATGTTGAGTAACGTTCCTTCGGCCCATGCGCGCCCCATCAGCTGCACGCCGATGGGCAGTGCCGCCACAGGCGGCTTGCCCTCCACACAAACCGGAAAGGTAAGCGCCGGAAGACCGGCAAGGTTCGCGCAGCAGGTGTACAGGCTTGCCGCTTTTTGCGCGAAGGGGGAGGGGGCGTTAGCGCTACCGAATGCCCGTGTGGGGAACACCGGCATGAGGATTGCGTCTAACTGCGCCTGCTGTTGGTAATCGCCGCCGCCGAGCAGGGCTTCAAAAGCCGCCGTAAGGCGGGCGCGTATCCTGTGCGCCGGAAGGAAGTACTGTTTCTGAAAACCGGAACGCAGTACCAGTGTTCCCAGCAAGACTTGCAGCAGTACTTCCTGCCCGAAGCCCGCTGCACGGGCGTTTTCAACAAGTTCGTCGGGGTTTTCCGCTGCTGCGGGCTGCGCCCCAAAGCGGATGCCGTCGAAGCGGGTCAGGTTGGAACTGGCCTCCGCCGCCGCGATGGCGTAAAAAGCGGGCGCGGCATATTGCAGACCGGGAATTGCAATGTCAACGAGCGTATGCCCCAGCGCGGAAAGCCGTTCTTTTGCAAGGTCAAATGCGCGGCGGACTTCGTCTTCGGCTATGCAGGCGTGGGCGGCGGCTTCCATTTTCTTGTTTCCGGTTTTTTGTGCCGCTTCCTGCAGCGCTTGTACGACAGAGTCGGCGCTCAACACGCCGATTTTTTTCGCACTGTTCGCTGCGCCGCTGCCGCCGGTCACATACAATGGCGGCGCGGCCTGTGGTGCGTCATGGCTTGTCTGGTCGAGAATGTCGCGGCCTCTGATACTCGCGAAAACCGCGCGGCAGCGGGCGACGGTATCGGCAAGCACGCCGATTGATTCCATGCTTGAAGCATAGGCCGCAAGGCCGTGGCGGGAAACCGCGCCGTAGGTTGGCTTGAGTCCCACAACGCCGCAAAATGCCGCAGGCAGCCGCACCGAGCCGCCTGAGTCGGCGCCCAGCGCACAGGGCACTATCCCCGCAGCTACCGCCGCCGCCGAGCCGCCGGATGAACCGCCCGGCACACGCGCGGGATCCCAGGGGTTGCCGGTTTTTTTAAGGGCGGAATTGCCCGTTGTATGGCCCATGCCAAACTCGTCGACATTGGTTTTGCCGATAATCGTGCCGCCCGCCGCTTCGAGTTTCTGAACCGCCGTGGCGCTGTACGGTGAGCGCAAATGCTCCAGCATTTTTGAGCCGCAGGTAAAGGACATGCCTTTGACCGCGATGTTGTCGCTTGCCGCAAAGGGAAGATTTGCGGGGTATTGTCCGGCCACTTGTGCCAAGTGGTCGGACAGAGGGGGTAGCGGAAGACCCGCAGAGCGGGGCTGGAGCGAGGGGGAGGCGTCCCCCTCAAGATTCAATTCGATAAAAGCATTGATCTTCGCTTCCCATTCTTCTGTATATTTACTATAGCCTTCGGGTAGTTGCATACTCATCGACACTCCGGTCTTACAATACGTTGGGGATAATTATGAAGCGGCCATCGCGCTGGGGGGCCTGTGACAAAAGGGATTCGCTGTCCTGTTCTTCGACGGGCGCCGAGTCCGGACGAAGATAGTCTGCGCTGCTTTGTTTTGAGGAGGCAGCCATGCCGTCGACCTGTCCCGCAACAGCGGGCAGTGTGCCGTCTGCGTCTGCTTCCTGCATTGCGGCAAAAAACGAGACCATTTCCTCAAATGCGGGAAAGATTTTTTGCAGCTCATCGCCGCCCAGGTTAAGGCGGGCTAACGCTGCGGTATCCTGTAAGTCCGATAATTCCATGCAATTAGTGTGTCACGGAGGCACAGGCGGAGTCAAGTTGGGGAGCCAAATGCCTGGTGTCAGTTTTCGTTTTTTTTATTACCATACAGTTATGGGCAGCAAAACGCTTCTGGTGCTTTCCGATAGTCACGGCAATATTCCCGCTCTGGAAGCAGTTTTCAGATGGACAAAGGGTTTGGAGGGCGGCGCGATTGGGGCGGCTGTTTTTCTGGGAGACGGTATCCGCGACCTGTCCCGTGCGTCTGCGGCTGCCGGTTTCGCCTGCGAATGGAAAATAGTACGGGGAAATAACGACGACACCTTTTCCGTGCCCGATACCGCTGTTCTTGGTTTTGGCGGACATCGTTTTTTTCTGTGCCACGGTCATCGCCATTCTTTATACGGCGGTTATCATTCTCTCATCGCGGCTGCACGTAATCTGGAAGCGGACACTGTCCTTTTCGGCCACACCCATGCCCCTCATTACGAAAATTTCGGGGGTGTTACGCTAATCAATCCCGGTAGTATCGGAAGACCCCGGGGCAGGGTGGGAGCGACATTTGCCATTGTTGAATGTGTGTCGAAAGAGCCGTTTGATGTGCAATTTTGGGGAATTGGCAGGGAAGGAAAAATTCAGGAAGTAAGGGTTAATCAAAATTGAATCGCATGGTATGGTGTATAAAGAGATTGTGTCATCTGCGTTGTCATTCGATAGACTCCGCCGCTTGCACGGTGTAAAAGGGGTTGTGTTTGAATTTTTTTAGTAAACTGAAGAATAGATTGTTCCCAAAGCCGCAAATCAGACTTACCCCCAAACAGATTTTTCCCCTGATCAGGGGTTATGCTTTTTCAAAAATAAAACCCCAGTTCAGGGCGGTGCTGCTGGTCAGCGTTTTTCTGGCTGTCGTTCAGGTTTTTGTTTTCAGGGTTCCTCTCCAGAATGCGCTGTCGATTGCGATCTGTGCGGGCGCGGCGATTCTGGGCCTGTCGTTTTTTCTGGAGGGGCTTTTTCTGGGGATTATGCCTCTGGGCGAGCAGTGCGGGATGCGGCTTCCGGCAAAGGTCGGCGTAGCCGGAATTACTGTTTTTTCCATTGTTATTGGTATTGCGGCGACCCTGGCTGAGCCGTCCATTGCTGTTCTGCAGCATCAGGGAAGCGTTATCCCCGCCTGGAATGCGCCGCTGTTGTATCTTTTCCTCAACCGGGGAACCAATTGGCTTGTGGCCGCCATTGCGGCAGGAGTGGGACTTTCGGTGGTGCTGGGGGTGTACCGTTTTATGTTTGGCTGGCCTTTTAAGCCCCCGGTATTTATCATCATCCCGATTATTGTTGTTGCCAGTTGTGTGTTTGACAGAAATCCGATTCTTCGTCCAATGGTGAATCTCGCCTGGGATACGGGAGGTGCGGCGACCGGGGCAGTTACCGTGCCGATCATTCTGGCCCTTGGTCTGGGAGTGGCGAGAACCGGAGGGAAAAGCGCGGACAGTTCAGGGCTTGGGCTGGTCACCCTTGCTTCGGCTCTGCCTGTGGCGAGTGTTCTTTTTCTGGCAGCCCTGCTTGGCTCCAAAGTGCCCATGCCTTCCGATGCGGCAGCATTCTTTTCCAGTGAGCCGCATCAGCGGGAGAAGGCGATCTATGTCGCGGGGGACACTGAGGAACTGGTAAAAATGGCCGAAGCCGCTGTCTATTCAGGAGATCTTTCCTTTGAAGAATATTTTGAGTTTTTCCCCGATCAGTCGCTGGAGATACAACGGTTACAGAATGATGATTCGGTGTTTAGTTCCCCGTCGCTTTGGGAGTTTTTCAGGGCTGCCCTTTTTGCGGTGCTGCCCCTTGCCCTTGCGCTGATCATTGCCATTGCCCTGATTGCCCGCGACAGGGTACACAATGCCGATGTCGCCATTTTGGGAATTGTATTCGCCACAATTGGAATGTTTGCACTGAATCTTGGGATGACCGGCGGCATTACTGCCCTGAGTTCACAGGCAGGAGGTTCTCTCAAGCACACCTATTCGGAAACGCCCCATGCCGACGAAGCGGTGCTGCTTAAGGGAGTCGATGCTCATTCGTTTATTACTGTTCCCACAGAAGACGGGCCGGAAACCTACATTTGGGTAGAAGGAGAAAACGGGCCGTTCCTGCAGCGATTTGTTCCTGCCCTGCTTTCTGATTTTACCTATGTTCATATTCCTGTTGGACGTGCCTTGTTTGTACAATATGGTGTTACCGGCGCGTATCTGGTAATTTTGGCCATCGTGTTCTTTTTGGGATTTTTTGCGATCTTTGCGGAACCTGCCCTTACTGTTACCGCCGTCACCGTTGAGGAAATGACCACGGGTACTTTCAAGCGATCAAAATTGATGTTGATAGCCGCTGTCGGCGTGGGCTGCGGCATGGCAGTCGGTTTTGCGCGGGTGCTTTTCAGCAACTTGCTCCCTTCGGGAGGTATTCATCTTACCTGGGTGCTTGCGCCCTGTTATGCGCTGGCGCTGATCCTGACAATCTTTGCGCCGGAAGATTTTTCCTCAATAGCATGGGATGTGGCGGGTATTGCCACCGGACCTATCTCCGTTCCCATTATGATTACCACCGGCCTTGGGCTGGGGCGTGATTCTCTGCGGGCGGACGGCGCTTTCGGCATTGTGGCAATGGCGAGCGTTTTCCCGATTATTGCGATTCTGGTATCGGGGATCATCGACAAGGTAAAATCAAAACAGGCAATAGGGGGCGGCTATGCAGAGTGAGCTTTCCAGCATCATCTGTGTTGTGGACGTGAATATTGCCAAAGCCATGGATCAGTGCCTTGAAGATATTGCCCTGCCAGAAGTATTTGTTCAGCATGCCAAGCAAATGTCACTGGTTGATCATCAGGGTTTTTTTGGGCTGCGTCCGGGAACCAGGATTGAAGAAAGAAGGGCTGTCATTTATCGGTTTTATCTTCCTTCCGCGTATGAAGAGGGAGCAATGCAGCGCATTGCCGAAGCACTGGACCTCAGGATGGGCGGGCGGGGTTGTATTATGGCCCAGAATGTTAATATTTGCCGGGGAACGCCGCTATCTTTTGATACCGAAAAACTTGACAGGCTCTGCGGAAAGATCAGCAAGCCCCAGTATGATGAACATGCCCTTATCAGCTGCATTGTTCCCCGCGGTTCGGGGGATTCTCTTGCCCGTGCGATGCTTGAACTGGGTGTCTGCGTGCCGGTTGTTTTCTTCGGCAATGGCGTGGGTCTCAGGGATAAGCTGGGGCTTTTGAGGATAACCATCCCGGTTGAAAAGGAAATTCTCTGGTTTATTGTTCCCCGTTCCGATGCGGAGCTTGTCGAAAAAACGCTTATTCCCCGTGCCCGCCTTGATGTTCCCGGCCAGGGATTTTTGTACAAACTCTTTGTCCATGCACCCGTGGTAAATTTACGGATCAGGCAGGGGAAACGTACCCATGCGGCGACTATGGAACAGGTTATCGCCGCGCTGGACGAGGTTCACGGTTCGAGCGATTGGCGCCGCCTTGGAAGCCGCCGGCACAAACCTGTCGCCCGTGAGGATAAAGCAGTTAATACCCACGGGCTTTTCTTTATCGGTGAGGAAGAAGAGGTTGAAGTATTCCGCAAAATAGCAATGGAAAACGGCGCCCGCGGCGCAACCCATAATTACCTTGAAATGCGCAGTTACGCAGGCTTTAACCAGGAACAGGCTATGGAGTCGCATACCCGTGAACTCTGTGACATTATCGTATCCCGTGATGTGGCGGAAAATCTCCAGAATGCCCTTACAAAATCAGGCCTTTTTGAAAATAATAGTTCATGCGTACTCAAGATACTTGATGTAGAGATGCCCTTTGCCGTTTACAACCGTTAGAACCGAAAAAATCTTGTTAGCATCATATATGCGGCGGTTCCGCCGAAGATACTTATCAGCGGATTGCGCCGCCAGATGTGGATGATGGCGGTGAGCGCCGCCGCCGCCAGCGAGGGAATTATTTCGCGGGGGTTGGACTTCATGGGCCCGGCAAGTGAATTAAAAGCCAGCACGGTCATTGCCGCCGGCGGTACCGTTTTTTCGACAAAGGCAAGAAAGGCGGCGCCGCGTTCGCCTTGAATGTCTGCGGCGGCATCCTTGTTCCCGCTGCCGTTTTTTCCGCGAAAAAACAGAAACGGAAAGATGCGGCAGAAAAAAATGATCGCCGCCATAACCACGCTGAGGATCAGGGCTTCGCCGGTGGAAGTTTTCACACGCCGCCCCGCTGTGGAGAATCTGCCTTCGGTAAACATGAGCCGATGGCAAGGGAAAGCGCCATCGCCGCAAGCAGGGAGATGCGCGAAGGGAGCAGGAGTACGCAGATGACCGCCAGTGCTGCCGAGACAATGAAGATGCCCGGCCTGCGGTGCCGGCTCATCTGTTCGATCGCAAGAACGATAAACAGGGCGGTCAGGGCGAAACCGACTCCCTCTGTACTGAAGGGAATGAGCGAGCCGGCAATCGCACCGATAAGTCCGCCTGCAATCCAGTAGATGTGATCCAGCAGGGTTACAAGGAACATAAACCGCGCCCGCTCTGTGCTATCGTTATTCTCGGGAAGTGAGGAAAGCAGCGCGAAGGTTTCATCCGTCATGCCGAAGATTAAATACCAGCGGAGAGGGCCGGCGCTCCTGAAACGGTTCATCATGGAGAGGCCGTAGGCCATATGCCGGGCGTTCACCACAAGCTGCACCAGCGCCGCTTCCCACAGGGTAGTCCCCGCGGCAAACAGCCCGACGGCGATGAACTGCCCCGCGCCTGCAAACATGAACACATTCATTACCAGGACAAGCCACCAGGGGTAGCCTGCATCCGTCATCAAGAGGCCGAATGCGGAACCAATGGCAAGGTAGCCCAGCAGTACGGGAAAAGAGCAGCGTAATGCGTCAAGAAAAATTCTGCGGGAATACACAGCCATAATTACCAGGTGAAATAATCAGACCATTATTTCTTTATTTTGGCGATTAACGGTTCCAGCACGTCTTCCATTGTCGGGCGGCCAATTTCCTGCAAAGCGTATTGCACGCGGGTGTTGGGTTTGTTGATCTTGATAATCCGTCCCAGATCGATTGGTGTCGCAATGACCACGGAATCGCAGTCCGCCTTTTCGATAGTGGCGGCAAGGTCTTTCACCTGCTGATCGCCATATCCCATAGCGGGCAGGAGAGTGCCGATGTTGGGATATATTTTGTAGGTTTCGGCCAGCCTGCCAACCGCGTACTGTCGAGGATCGACAATTTCTTTCGCGCCAAAACGCCGGGCTGCTACAATGCCCGCACCGATCTTCATTTCGCCGTGAGTCAGGGTTGGGCCGTCTTCGATAACCAGCACCCGCTTGCCGCGTATAACTTCGGGTTTATCCACGCTGAGGGTGGAAGCGGCGTCTACGACTGTGGCGCGGGGGTTCACCTGTTGTATGTTTGCCCTTACCTGTTGAATGTTTTCAAAATCGGCCGAGTCGATTTTATTTATCACCGCCACATCGGCAATGCGTAAGGTTACTTCGCCGGGGTAATAGGCAAGCTCATGGCCGGGGCGGTGGGGGTCAACCACGGTGATCATCAGATCGGGTTTGTAGAAGGGGAAGTCGTTATTGCCGCCGTCCCACAAAATCACATCGCAGCCGGCCGGATCGTTTTCCGCGGCGCGGAGAATCGCCTCGTAATCCACACCGGCGTAAATGACATTGCCGCGGACAATGTGGGGTTCGTATTCTTCCATTTCTTCAATGGTGCATTTGTGTTTTTCCAAATCGGCAATCGTTGCGAAGCGCTGCACCTTCTGCGCGACAAGGTCTCCGTAGGGCATGGGATGGCGGATGGCGATAACTTTTAATCCCTTTGCCATGAGTATTTCCGCGACACGGCGCGAAGTTTGGCTTTTGCCGCATCCGGTGCGTACCGCGCCCACGGCAACTACCGGTTTCACGCTCTGTATCATGGTGTTTTTGTGACCCAGCATTGCGAATGATGCTCCGGCGGCGTTTACCCTCGCCCCCAGACCCATTACAAAGGAGTACGGGACATCACTGTATGAAAACACGCATACGTCGGCATCAAGTTCTTTTATGAGTTTTTCCAAATCGTCCTGCATGTAGATGGGAATGCCGTCGGGATACAGGCTGCCCGCCAGCTCCGCAGGATATTTACGGCCGGCAATATCGGGAATTTGCGCGGCGGTAAACGCCACTACCCTGTAAGCGTCGTTATCGCGGTAAAACGTATTAAAATTATGAAAATCCCGTCCTGCCGCTCCAATGATGATCACGTTGCGCTTCTGCATAAAAATACCTCTCTGTACTATAGACTTCCAATTTTTTGCCGTGATAGTCAATAGGGGGTTGTTGACCCCGCAATAAGCCGAAATCAGGTAAAAAATAACTTGATTATATTAACCTTTAGGGTTAATATAACTTGACAGCGAGGCGGTTTTGGATATATCCTTTAAGAGTACAAAGCTGGAAAAAGAGTTCAACGAAGGAAAGTGGCTTAAAAAAGTCCACGGAGAGCTCAGGGCAAAGAAAATCGGCATCAGACTGACCGAACTCAGGGCAGCGATAAGTCTGCATGACCTGGGTCCTCCGTATGATGGACCAGGCCGGTGCCATGAACTAAAGGGGGAACGCAAGGGACAGCTATCGGTTGATTTGGATCATCCGTATCGGCTTATTTTTATGCCGAATCACAAGCCGGTTCCGCGTAAGGCTGACGGCGGACTGGACTGGAAACAGGTAACGGCAATAATAATTACAGGGATAGAGGATACCCATGAATAGTATGCAAACAACGAATAAGTATGTTCCCGATTATTTGGTTACTCCCGGTGAGGTTCTTGAGGAATATCTTGAACACACCGGTCTTACACAAGCATCTCTTGCTGACCGGACAGGTCTGTCAAAAAAGACAATAAACGAAATAGTCAAGGCAAAATCCGCCATTACTGCAGAAACCGCCTTGAGGTTTGAACGCACTTTGGGCCGTCCTGCGCATTTTTGGAGCAACCTTGAGCGTCAGTATCAGGAGGATAAAACGCGAATTGCCGATAAATTACGGCTGGAAGATTGCTTGCACTGGTGTGATTTGTTTCCGGTAAATAAAATGGCAGAATTCGGCTGGATAGAAAAATGCAAGGAAAAAGTCCGCCAGCTTGATGTGCTATTACGTTTTTTTGCCATAGCTTCTCCGAAACAATGGGAAACAATATGGGTTCGTGAATTGCAGGCCGCTTTTCGCAAGGTAGAAAGAACCCCAAAAGATTCTGCGGTAATTTCTGCATGGTTGCGCAGAGGCGAAATTGAAGCCCAGCAACTCCACTGCTCACAGATTGATAAACAGAAATTCAGGAACAGCCTTGATGATATCCGAAAATTTACTGTAGAAGCCCCAAAGGTTTTTATCCCAAAACTTAAATTAATCTGCGCCTCTGCGGGAGTCGCCATTGTTTTTGTTCCTGCGCTTCCCAAACTCGGCATATACGGTGCGACACGCCAGATCAATGACAAATATATTATGCAATTAAGTTTATATGGCAAGAGTAATGACGATTTGTGGTTTACCGTTTTCCACGAAGCCTGCCATATCATTAAGCATCCGGCCAGGGAACTCTATATTGAAGGAAATGGACTGGATAATGATAACGAAGATGAAGCTAATGCCTTTGCACGTGACATATTAATTCCGTCGGAAAAACTGGGGAATTTTCTTGCACCCGGTTTCAGGCCAACGTTATTGCAGATACAAAGATTTGCCGCAGAAATCGGCATTGCACCCGGCATTGTTTTGGGTAGACTACAGCATGACAGAATAATCCCCTGGAGTTGGGGAAATGACCTTAAGGTTCGGTATGAGTGGGTGAAGGTGTAGATAATGCGGGGATATTGTGTAAAACCCCATTATGCGGCACTATTTTTCTTACAGAGGGTTTTATGGAAGTAATGGAAAAATTACAAAAAAACGGTATTTTTTTCAAAATTGACGACATTGTTAGTGTATGCAAAAAATATCGTATTATGGAATTATCAATATTCGGTTCATCAATTCGGGATGATTTTACCCAAGAAAGTGATGTTGATATCCTAGTATCATTTGACCGAAATTCCGGGATAAATTTATTTGATATAATGGAATTGGAAAAGGAATTTTCCATGATACTAAACAGGGAAGTCGATGTTGTTGAGAAGGAATATTTAAAAAACCCAATAAGGAAAAATAAGATACTGTCAACACGGGAAATAATATATGCCGCTTAATGATAATGATTTGTCCCTACTAATAGATGCGGAAGATTACTGGAATCCGGTAATTGAACCGGCAAGTCTGGAAGAAATCGCCATGATTGACGAAAGAATGAAGGACTACAAAAAAGACCCTCCGAGTTTTGTTCCGTTGGAAAGTATACAGTGAACACGGTCGGGCATTTTGAACATACCCTGCTTGAAAAAGAAGGCAGAGGAGAAACGGTTTACCAGGATATCCCTACTTATTGTTGGCCAATGTAAATTATAACACTTGATTATTTCTGATAAATCACATATCATTGTATGATGAAGCATATAGTTGTCTGTAACTTTAGCGACTATATGCTGTTAATACTTAAGAAAGGCTGATTTATGGTTAAGTTACCTTCAAAACTGAAACATGATACCATCCTCGAGGCCATATTTGAGTTGCGTTTTGAGCCAGGTCTGCCAAACGAAGCTGTCTTTGGCGTTATCTATCCGAGTGTAATGAAAAAATTTCAGGGTTTGAAACATATAGCCTTGCCGATATTGCAAGTTCCGGATGTTGTAAGAAATAACGAAATTCAATATAGGTATCAACCATTAAACAGACTTCAGGGAGAAGGTTTAAGTATCAGCATAGGGCCACGGGTCATCAGCTTTTCCATTGTGAAACCCTACATTGGCTGGAATAAATGGAAGCCTGATATTATGGATATTTTAAATAAACTTTCCGATGATAATGTGATAAAGAATGCTGAAAGGACGGGTTTACGGTATCTTGATTTTATCGGGAGGGATGTTTTTCCGTTAATAAACGTGGAGGTTGTAATAATTAATAGTACAGTTAAGCCGGTATCTAAATCTGTACGTGCAGAAATAGCGGAAGGAGAATATATAAAAGTGCTTCAACTGACAAACAATGCATCAATCAACGAAAACGGTCAAAAAAAAGACGGTTCATTGATTGATATTGATATTGTAAGAAATAAAAGAATCTCAAATTATGATTTTAAAATAAATCTGGAAACAATACTTGATAAATCTCATATAACGGCTAAACAATTATTTTTTGATATTCTGAAAGAAGACTATCTTATGGAGTTAGGGCCTGTTTATGGGGAAGTTTCAGATGAGTAACGACAAACTGGCATTGGGTAGTATTATCGGGGTGGGTGTTTTGGCGACTTCACTCGTTATTGGGACCGAAATGCCAACATATGCAACAATGCTTGAACCGGAATTGTATATGAATTCTGAAAATCCTCATGAATTAATATCTGATGATTACCCTGATTATCTAGGAAATACGGCTCTTTTTTCTTTTCAGCATGATAGGATAAAAATCGGTATGTACAGTGATGAAGTCGATGACATTTATGAAGATGATTACCCAGAAATTGAGGTGATAGAAGTTCCCGTAGTAAAAAGAATGGTTTTCCAATTTAATAAACCGGTCAAGCTGGGGTTTTCCTGAGGAGCTATTCGTGGAATTTGAATGGTACGATGATGTTCCGGCTAACTCTTCTATCGAACAAGGCGATATAATTGAAAATTGCAATATTGTTCTCCCTACAAAGCAACATTATCTGGCAATATTGGAAAATAAAGAGAACGCTGTTCCATTGGATATTATAGAAATTAGCGGTATCGTTCTATCCCAGTCCTGTGATATTCAAAATGAAAAAATAGAATCAATTATTATTTGCCCAATTTGGTCCTTAAAATTCTTTATAGAAAAAGGAGGTTGGTTTAGCAGCTCGCATGCAAGAGAAGATTTACGCCAGGGGAAAATCCCAGAATATCACCTGTTGCAAAGATTTGAGGGTAAGGAATTGCCCGAAGATTTTTATTTTGTTGACTTTCATCGTATTTATTCCGTCCCCAAAAATTTTATTGAAGCCATTATTAAGGATAAACCACATAAAAGACTACTGCCTCCATACAGGGAGCATTTATCCCAGAGTTTTGCACGGTATTTTATGAGGGTGGGATTACCGGAAGATATTCCAAAAGAGGAAATCAAAAATTATTTATAGCTATCCAAAAACCTCCGCCATATACTATAATCTTATATAAATGCCCACCCTATCCTGGCTGACAAAAGAATCCGACCTCAAAATCGCCGCCAATACGCCATACCGCCTATTGGCAGAAGAATAAAAATACAGTTATGGCGACCTTGGCAGCGGCAATCTCATAGTCCAGGGCGATAATCTTGAAGCCCTTGAAGCCCTTAAAGCCTTGCTGCCGTTTTATGCGGGACAGGTAAAGTGCATTTACATTGACCCGCCGTATAATACCGGTTCCGCCTTTGAGCATTATGACGACAATATGGAGCACTCGATATGGCTTTCAATGATGTACCCTCGGCTTGAATTACTGAAACAATTCTTGCGAGAAGACGGTATCTTATTTTTACAACTTGACGATAATGAACATGCTTATGCGAAAGTA
>Ga0082212_10003007_pt1 | contig 24125 bp, 11 predicted proteins | sample TergutNt197P3_FD_71548 | JGI IMG/M metagenome (GOLD analysis project Ga0082212, IMG submission 71548) | Neocapritermes taracua P3 segment gut microbial communities from Petit-Saut dam, French Guiana - Nt197 P3 | ecosystem: Host-associated > Arthropoda: Insects > Digestive system > Gut ... | reverse complement strand
TTCTTTTTTTAAATATTATTTTTATAAATATTTAAATTATATTAAGTTAAGTAAAATTAATTGTATATATTATATATAAATTTTATAAATTAATTCTATAAATTATATTAAGTTATGTAAAATTAATTGTATATATTATATATAAATTTTATAAATAAATTCTATAAATTATACTAAATTATATAATAATTAATTCTATAAATTATACTAAATTATATAAATTAATTCTATAAATTATATTATATAAAAAATTTTAAATTTATAATAAATTTTTAGAAAAATATAATTAAAAGTTTAGTAGTAATATATAAGATAGCTATAAATTAATAAATTTAAATTATATTAAAATATTTAAATTTAATTAAAAATCTTTTAAAATATTTAAATTTAATTAAAAATATTTAAAAAAAATAAACACGGTACTAAAACTTAATTTTAAAAATTAAAAAGAATCATTGGTGAAAATATGAAAATTATTGGTTTTTCAGGAAGTCCAAGAAAAGATGGAAGTACAAACACACTAATTAAGAGAATTCTTAAAAATGCAGAGGAAAATGATCATGAAACTACATTTTTTTCCTTGAACAATCTAAACATTAATCCTTGTCAGGCATGTTCTTATTGTGAGGAAGATAATGGATGTGATTTGGATGATGATATGAATAATCTTCTCGAAGAAATTAGAAGTGCAGATTATGTGATTATAGGTTCTCCAGTTTACTTTGGCCAAGCATCTGCTCAAACAAGATTGTTTACTGATAGATTTTATAGTATATACAAGAGCCCCTCTAAAGATTTCAACGGAATCAAAGCAATTATAATTTATACTCAAGGAAATCCAGATTCTAAAGCTTATGAGTCTTATTTCAACCATGAAAAAGAATTTTTATATGAATTAGCTGGATTTGATGTTGTTAAAAGTTTTGTTGCATCTGGACTTCATTCAAAAGAAGATTTGCTTGAAAATAAAGAATTATTAAATGAAGTAGACAATTTTTCATTGAAAATATAATTATTGGATAAGAAACTATTTAATCATTATTAAAATCAATAGAATGTCTTTTTTTTATTTATACAATTGAATATCCTACTTTTTTTTATATTTATTAATTATTAAGCAATTTTTATTAAATAAAATTTTATATAAACTTTTATAATTTATATATTTTGTATTATATCCAAAACTTTTTAAATAAGAAATATTATAAATATTTATTAATCTATATTTACAAGTTAGATTATTATTTAATGAAAAATATAAAGAAATATTATAAATATTTATTAATCTATTTACAAGTTAGATTATTATTTAATGAAAAATATAAAGAAATATTAAAAAATTATATATAAATAAAATACATGGATGATTAAAATGGATCCACTTACTGTTCCTGTACTTTTGACAATAGCCTTGGTTGGAATAATAGCTATTGTACTTATAAAGCTATTTTTCCAAGATAAAATAGATTCAGAGGAATCTTCCCACCAAATACCTTCAGATTTTTCAAGAAGTTGGGAAGAAGAACCATATATTATAAATCAAGACTATCATAATGAGCATCATACAGATTATAATAACGATTATGAGGAATCACATAATTATAATCCTGAGAATAATAATCTTAATAATTCTTGGGAAGAACCTATTATTCCATATTCCCAAGACAATAATGGAGTAGCTAGTAAAATATTCCAAGAACCAATGAATTCTAAACATCAAGATATAATAAGTAAAGATTATGATTCTGAACCTATGACTGGATTTGAAAAGATTGATAAATCAAATCTTACTGTTAATAATAATGAAGAAGACAATTACAACTCACAAGATACATACAATTCCGAAGATACATACAATTCTGAAGATACATACAATTCTGAAGATTCTAATACTGATGGGTCTAATGGATATTCTAAGGGTTCAAATAATACTCATCCTGAGGATAGTTTAGGAATATATACAAGTGAATCTTATACTGAAAAACAAGCTCGTGAAGAAGATTCTTCCTTAAATTCAGATGATGGATACAATGAATATAAAATTGATGAAGATGATTCATTACACTACAAGCATACTTCTTATGGTGAAAATAATTATAATGAGGGTTATTCAAATAATTACCCTGAAGATGATTATATTACTCCAGAACCTCAAGAGGATTCATCTTCTAAAGAAAATATCTTAGCTTCTAATGATATCTTATCACGAGAAGTACCTAAATCTAAAAATAATTATTCCAAAGATCTTTATGGTTCTTATGATAGGCAAAGTACTTTGAGGACTCAAACTCTAAATAAGGCCGGTGGAACTGTATTAATCGATGGTGAAAAATATAGAATAAATATAGGAAACCAAATTATGTATAATCACAATAATGAAACATATAGTGGCCCTATATTAGATATGAAGCATGGAAATGTAAAAGTAAGATATCGTGGTAAAGAACAATGGATTAAAAGTACAGATATTAAAAAAGTATTTTGATTGAATTTTTAATTCCTTAATTATTTATTTTGTTTTCAATTTTTTATATTTTTTTTATATTTTTTTATATTTTTTTTATATTTTTTTATATTTTTTATATAATTTTTAAAATTTATATATAAATTTATATAAAAAACTATAATTTAAAATAAATATAATAATCTAATAGTTTATAAAATAACTATATTAATAAAATAATTCAAAAATAAGAATAATATAAAATAATTAATAGAAATTAACTATTTATGAGTAAAATAAAAAGTTAATTCCTCATCATTCACAGAATCAAGTCTTGCAAATCCAAATCTTTCGAATTGAACAATATCTCCAACTTTAAGTTTATTACAATCTTCTTCTGATAAACCTTCAACTACAGATGCATCGTCCATAACTATCTTTGTTTTTACATTGTATTTAGCTGGAACCCATTGAATGATTCTGGCTTTCATTTCTCTAGCTTGTTCAAAAGATTTACTATTATAACTAACAGTATTTCCTTGGATGTCTATATTGACAGCATCCATTAAACGAGTAATTCCATCTGTAAAATCTTCTTTAGGAATATAAACTTCATAGTCAAAAATTAGCTTTCTATTTCCCCTATCTAAATGGTCTGGATGGAGAGGTCTTTCAATTGTTTCAGGAACATTATTCTCTTCTGGAGGATTCAAATTAGCTATTTTTACTTTTACAGGGTTTGGAACAAAGAAATAACGGTTAGCTTTTTCTTCTAAAATATTACGATTAAGACCATAAATTTTCTTCCAACTAAGAGATGAGTCAGCCATTTTAACTCCAATTTCAACGATTAAATCGTGTAATGTTTTACTTTGGATTCCTCGTCTAGCTATAGCTTTAAGGGTTCCAAGTCTTGGGTCATCCCAACCACTATAAAGTCCTTCTTCTATTCCTGCCAATGCTTTTGAGGTACTAAGAGCAATATCTTCCATTTTTAGTCTTCCATAGTGAATAAATTCAGGAATATCCCAATTCATATGTTCATAAAGATATTTTTGCTTTTCACTATTAGCTAAATGGTCTTTACCTCTTAAAACATGAGTCATTCTCATTAAATGATCATCGATAGAGACAGAAAAGTTCATCATAGGATAAATTCTATATTTAGTCCCGATTCGAGGGTGTTCTTCTTCTACTATTCTCATAGCTACCCAATCACGGATAGCTGGATTTTTATGTTTTACATCTGTTTTTATGCGGAGAACCGCCTCGCCAGCATCCATCTTTGGAAATTCCTTCCACAGTTTCATATTTTCTTCTGCAGAATTATCTCTACATGGACAAGGTTTACATTCATCTTTAAGCTTTTTAAAGTCTCCTCCATCACAGGTACACATATATGCTCCACCAATTTCAATTAATTTCACAGCATATTCATAGTAAATTGGAAATCTATCACTTTGATAGTAAATCTCATCATATTTAATACCCAACCATTTAAGGTCTTCTAAAATCATATCATAAGCTGGAGGATAAATTCGTTTAGGGTCTGTATCTTCAATACGGAGAATTAGCTTTCCATCATATCTTTTCACATATTCCATATTAGGAATAGCTGCTCGGGCATGACCAATATGAAGAGGACCACTTGGATTAGGTGCAAATCTCATAACAAGATTATCATGACTTCCTGTTAGTTCAGCTAATCCTTTTTCTTTTTTCTTAGATTGTTTTTGATTAACTTCAATTCCAAGTTTAGCTATCTCTTTTTCTTGTTCTTCTAAGCTCATTGCATTGACTTTAGCTACAATTTGTCCTGAGAGAGGACCTATTTTTTTAGCATCTTTACGAAGGGTGGGTTCATTACTCATAATCGCACCCATAACTGCTCCAGGATTAGCATTTCCTTTATGTTTAATGGCATTTAAAAGAGCATATTTGTAGATTGTTTTTTCTAATTCTTCCATATAATCACTTTAATAAAAATTAGCTTGAATTTCATATATTTGTTATAATCTTTAATTTATTAAATTCAATTGATATAAATTAATTTGAGTTTCATACATTGTTATAATGATTTAATATGTTATATTCTATTTTGATTTTTATATATAAAAGTTAATATTACTAAAATTTTCTATGGAATAGATATTTTTTTATATTTTTTTATCATATCTTTAGTTTTAATATAGCTATTTGAAGTAAAAATAAATAAATGATAATAATTTTTATAAACAACTACAATATTGCTCTAAAAAAGTCGTTAAAAGAATTTTTGATATATTTATTAGTAATATTTATATACTAAAAATAACATACTAATTTTACCAAATGTTAACTCATTTGTATATAGATACATTCTGGAAGATTTTTCTTCCAAATTTTGATAGAAGTTCTCAAATTTGAGAGCTTCTTAATCAAAATCTTTTAAATATTTGTTGTTCTTAGGGCTAGAATTTAGTTTTATATCTCAAAAAACAGAACAGTATCTATATATAAAAGAGGTTTGGTAAAACCAACCTCAAAATTAATGGAGGTGGTTATATGTATAATCTATTTCTTAATATATTTAGGATAATTAGACTACTTATTTCCATTTTGAAGATTAATTTCTTCTAAATTCATTAATAATAGATGAGGTAAGTTTTTTCTTTTAGAAGTTCTTTTTCTATTCTTAGATACACTAATTCTAGCCACTAAAAATAATACTTTTTAATAATTTTATATTATATTTTTAATATTTAAATATCAATATTTATTATAAAACCTAAAAAGATTATTTTTATGAATATACATATTATATAAAATTCTATTAATTTATTCTTAAATATAAGTTTCGTTTTTTTTTAAATTTTAATAATTTAGTTTTTATAAATCATTAATTTATAGATAAATAACAATTTTTAAATATTTTTATTAAAGATATATGTAATTATAATATATTTTTATAGAATATAATTTAACTATAGTATATTTTTAAAAGAATTATAAATAAAAATATTATAATTTTAATGTAATCTATTTAAAAGGGGAGATTATAATTACTAAGTTCAATCTTATTTCATGGAATGTTAATGGAATTCGCGCAGTAACCAAAAAAGGTTTTCTAGATTGGTTTACTTTAGCTAAACCCGATGCATTATGTATTCAAGAGATTAAAGCTCAAGTTGATCAACTACCTAAGAAGTTAATAGAAGTCAAGGATTACAATAGCTATTTTAATCCAGCCCAAAGGAAAGGGTATAGTGGTGTAGCTACCTATTCCTCATTAAAAGCTAATAAAATAGCTAATGGTATGGGAATCAATAAATTTGATATTGAAGGCAGATTATTACAAACTGATTTTGATGATTTTATTTTAATAAATGTATACTGGCCTAATGGTGGTATGAGTGATGAGAGATTACAATACAAGCTAGACTTTTACGATGCATTTCTCGACTACACCAACAATTTAAGAGATGAAGGAAAGAACCTAGTAATATGTGGAGATTTAAACACAGCTCATAAAGAGATAGATATAGCTAGACCAAAAGAAAATGAGAAAGTTTCTGGTTTCATGCCAATTGAAAGAGAATGGATTGATAAATTTTTAGCTAATGGTTATGTAGATACCTTTAGAATGTTTAATGATAAGCCAGAGCAGTACACCTGGTGGAGCTATAGAACAAAAGCAAGAGATAGAAACGTAGGTTGGAGATTAGATTATTTCTTTGTAAATGAAGAATTTAAAGATAATGTAAAGGATTCTTATATTTTATCGGATGTTATGGGTTCAGATCATTGTCCAATTGGATTGAAGATAGAAATTTGATTTTTATTTACAATATTATAAAATTATATAAAAAATTATTATTAATTTATATAGAATATTTAAATTTATATAAAAAGTATTATAAAATTTTTAAATATTTTTTCTAAAAAGATTGGTAAAAAATGAAATTAAATAAAAATATACTTATCCTCATAATATTAGTAATATTCATGAGTAGTATATGCATTAGTGCAGTCAATGCTCATAAATATGAAAAAACAGGATATGTAACAAGAGTAATAGATGGAGATACAATAAAAATTTCCACAACGAAAAAATCTATTAGGTTATGGGGAGTAGACACACCTGAATTATCAACAGCTAAAGGTAGAGCTATTAAAATACATGTTAACAAGCTATTATTAGGTAAAAAAGTTACATTAGATATAGATAATAAAAAGAAACATGATAAATATGGAAGAATATTAGCTAAAGTATATCTTAATGGAAAAGACATCAATAAATGGCTATTAAATAAAAAGTATGCTCGAGTAATGTACATACCTCCATCAGAATTTAAAAGATATACTGGTGGTCTCACTCCTGCACAATTTAAAAAATTCACAAAAACAACAGCTAAAACAACCAACACAGGAACAAGTAAATCAAGTGGTGTTTATATAGCTCCATATGGTGGAACAAAGTATCATTATGATAAATATTGTAAAGGTTTAATTAATGCTAAATCTATTGAAAAAATAGCTTTATCAACAGCTAAAAAACAAGGATATACTTTATGTGGTTGGGAAAAATAATGTGATTAATACTATGTGATATTATGGGATTTTGTAAAGATTGTATATATTTTCAAACTGAAATTAGACGCTACTTAGAAGAAGTCTGCACTTTAAGAGGCATATCAGTAGGAGAATATAGTTCCTGTGAGTATTTTGAGGAAAGATGATTAAAGTAAAAAAAGAACATATTTTTAAGGAAAGATGAGTTTAGTAAAAAAAAAGAAAATATTTAAGATTTGGATGATTTGATATAATCATTAATCAATTTTGAAATAAAAGTCAATGACATCTTCTCAGACCTAAATATCGGAAAACCTGAAAATTTCATTTCTTGATTTTTATCAAGTTTTAGATGAATATTTTTACCTATAACCTTACTTTCTATGATAGAGAGCCAAGGTAATCTTAACTCTTGATTATTTATGGTTCCATTTTCAACAACAATTCCAGGATTAGCTATTCTCATTGAAGTTTTAACGACTCTTTGATTATCCTCTGGAATAATTATAAAATTAGGAGTACCTTTTAAAACTATATATTCACTATCAGCATTTCCTTCAAAAGGTAAACTGTGAAAATGAGGTAATTCTATATTGCTTTTCCAACCATGAGCTATTTTTTCTAATGCAATTTTTTTATCCTGTTCATTTGAATTTAATCTCATTGTAGCATTATATTTCATTTTTCTTCTCCAGAGCGAATTACATATCAAAACATTCCAATATCTAAATTTATTAAATTATCAATAATTAACCTATTTTCTTGTAATTATTAATATAAAGATATTTCAAAAGTTTTACATAAAAGATAGGTTTATTAACAAAAAGATATGTTTTAAAAAATATAAAAAAAGAATAATAAAAATCAATTCAGATTTTAATTATTCATAATTATTATTTCAATCTGTAAGTTCGTCTATGTCTATACCCATTTTTCCTAAAACTCTTCCTAAGAGTAGGGTTACTATTACAACTATTATTGTTACTATAACAGCATATACTACTAAACCTATTACAGCTGATTCTGCAGTTAAAAATTGCTTTATAACAGCTTGAATAGCTTCATTCCAAGCTAATCCTGCGACAAATGCAAAAGCAGTTATCACGAGTGTAGCTATTGTTTTCACAGTTTGTATTTTTATACTATCTACCATACATATCACCTTATTTTTTTTAATTTTATTTTCATTAAACAATATTTTTATTAATATTTTGTGGTATTTTATTAAACTATTTTGTGGGATTATATTATAATTTAAAATTTTTTTATACAATTTAATAATTTCATTTAGATTTTAATTTATAAATCCCCAAAGATTAAGATTTCTTTAAATCATATGTAAATGAGCTTATTGGGAATGTTTCTTCAATGGACATTAAAATATTATCTTTACGGATTATATTATAGGTTCTACTTAGTAACTTATCTTCTGTTTTAAAGATATCCTTTAATTCTGTGTCACTATCTATGATTTCAATAGATTGAACTTCTCTTCGTGATTCAATCTTATGGGTTTTTAATATCCTACCAATTGGAATATCTGCTCTGGTTAGATCTTCTTTAAATTCATCAGTTAATCTTTTTAAAGGAGTGTATGAACTTGCATAAATTAAAGGTTCATCCTCTCTTCTAATTATAACAACCCTATAATTTACTTCATCTCCAATATCGATATCTAAAATTTTAGCTAAATCTTCATTAGCTTTTTGATGTTCTTGTTTCAATGTTTTGATATTCACAGTTCCTTTTAAAACATCTAATATAGCCGTTATAGAACCATCTGTTGATAGGAGTATTTTTTGAGTGTCTGAAAGACTATATTCTTTTTCAAGATTTTTTATTTCCTCAATTGCATTGAAATTAGTTTCATCGCTTATTTTAACCACCTTTTAACTATTTTTAATTGGATATTAAAATTATTATTTAATTAATTGTATTTTTTTTAGTTTTTATAAAAGTTTATATAGTTAATATCACATAATTTATATATGTTTCGTGTGAGAGGTTTTTTTAAATACTGAATACCAATTATGTATCAGTATATTAAATATGGTGTAGTCATCATTTTTCAATGGTTTGTAGATAATTTTTTTCTACAACCCATGACACACCTATATTTTTTTTCAGTTTTTAAAGTGTATTATATATTATTTTCAATAATTTTTTAAAATATTATTTTTTAATTTCATATCCTCTATTTTGAGCAGGGGTTTTAAAAACCACACCATCATCTCCAAGATATTCTTGAGTAGCTTTTAAAACATCTGAATTATTTTTATCAATTATTCCATAAATAGCTGGACCAAATGAGCTCATCCCTACACCATATGCTCCAAATTCTCTCATTTTTTCCATCAATGTTTTTATTCTCCCTTGCTGAACCATAACTTCTATCTTTTTAAATCCAATATCTTGAATTTTATTTATGGTTTCTCCAAAGCTTTCAATATCGTTTTCTAACATATATGGGATTAAGTTCATAAAGATTAAGTAAGATAGCTTTTCAACCTCTATCTGAGGAATTGGACAATATTTTTGAAAGATATTTACTTCTTTTTTACCTTTAATATTATGTGATTCAGGTATAGCTATTAACACTTCCCAGTCTTTTGGAAATTCATATCTTCCAATTAATACTGGAGGTTTTGCATCTGAAGCAGAAGATGGTAGGAAATCATTTTTTTCACTTTCACCATGCCCTCCATCGATTATAAGTCCGCCCTGTTCAAAAGAATATATTCCTATACCAGAGGTTCCTCCTCTTTTAAGAATTCCTCCTAACTGTGGTGATGAGATAGCTATGTCATTGTATTCACATATGAGTTTAGCTGTAGCTAATGAGATTTGTGTCCCTGAACCAAGTCCAGAATGTGGAAAATAAGCTTCTTTAACATCAAAATGATAATTTGATTCTATTTGAAAGTGTGATATGATTCTTTCACAGGATTCTATTATTTTAGACTTACATTGATCTTTTATCCTCTCATCAGTTATACTTTTATGAAAATCAATAGCTATTCCCTTATCAGAATTATCACATTTTAGTGTGAAGTTTGGTTTTTTAATGGTTAGCCCTATGCCTCCGTCATATCTACCATAAGATCCATTTAAATCTATTAATCCCATGTGTATTCTGGAAGGAGTTTTTATAATCATAATAATCAGATTTTTATAATTTTAAATTATATCACTTTTAATATAATATTATTTTAGTTATAATTTTTGCTATTTTGTTATTTCAAGTTTTTTGTTATTATTTCGAGTTTTTTGTTTTTATTTCATTATTATTTATTATAGATATTCATTTTTTTTATTATTGAAATTTATTCTTAAAATTGCTTTTTTATATGAATTTTTATAATAATATTTAATGTTATTATCATATATTCTAAAATTTATACTCTATATTTTATATAAAAATATAATAAAGAATATTATTCTTTATATAAAATATATATTAAATTTTATATAAAAATATTCTAAAATTATAGATATTATATAAAAATAATTTATAATATTGTTTAATATACTTGAAACATTAATATTTATTAATTATTTGTTAGTATTTATTAATATTTATGTATGTTTTTATTTTAAAAAGTTTATATATGATATAGTAGATATAATATATTATAATTAATATATAATATAATATAAATATAATATAAATTAAATAAATTATTATTGCAATAAAATTATAATATATTAAATGAAGAATTATTAGAATCATAGATTTTTAATCTTTAGAAAACAGGGGTGGATGAGATAATTAAATCAAAATCTATTTTTAAAATATCGATAGCTATTTTATTAACATTTTTGATCTTTTCTTTATTTTCAGCGGTTTCAGCTGAGGTATTAACAGATACAGATAATAATAGTTCTAATGATATTAATCTCCTCAACAATGTTGAAAATTCTAATGATGATACTGGTTTAATAGGCATTACAGCTACTAGTGAAGATTCTGAGTATCTTTTTGGACCTGGTGATCCTATTCCAACTATCGTTGTTACTCCTCCTTCTCAAGATGTTTTTTTAAATTCTGCTTTTCATTTTAACATTACTTTTACAAATCCTGGTCCTGTAAATGGATATGGTCCAATGGTTCAATTGATTGTTCCGAAGGGAATAGATATTAATAGTGTAAGTTATCTATCTATGGTTTTAGATTTAAATAAGATTGGGACTTTTTCTCTTACTAATAATTATGAATTATTTGATAAATTCTCTAATACTACCGTTACATTAGATGAATCATACGAAGGCTATGATTTATATGTAGTGGAATATCCTTTAGGTAGTTTTCCACCAGGGGTACAGGCAGCTGTACTTTGGGTAAATGCTTATTTATCTTCAGATGTGATTTTAGGTATGCCTTTGAATATAACAACTATTCCTTGGTTTAGCTTAGGTAAAAGTGACCAATTAGGTTCTGAAGATGATCCAATTTGTGGTTATGATGTTTATTCAACTGTAAATCCAACTGCGATTAAAGTCAGTAAAACTAATTCACTTCATGAAGGTGAAACTGCCACAGGTAGTAACTATCCTTTTACTTATCACATTAATGTAGAAGTTGCTAAAGATGCAATTCTCCCAAATATTACTATATGTGATGTTTTACCAGATTCTTTAAGATATATTTTAGGTTCATTATCCATTACTACTCCTAGTGGTTTAGTGGAAGGAGAAAATTATGAAATTATTCTTCCTAAAGATGGTGTTAATGGAGGAGATATCATTATTAAATTCCTTAAACCTATTACTGGAAATGGGTCAAATACAATAGAGATATCTTACAATGTTTATGCTCCAGAATTTTTTACAGATGATAATCGTCTAAACACCACTCCAATAATAGATCATGATGGTGGAGGAAGAACTGCAACTAATACTGTTGTGGTTAATGGAACTTTTATTCATCAAGTAGGTGAGGAAGAATTTGAATATACTGTAAGTGCAAGTAACACAAATTCAGTTAGACTTCTACCTTTAGCAGTTCAAAAATATACCAACACATCTACTTATGTAGCACCAGGAAATATTATTAATTACACTATTAATTTTCAAGTTTCAGATTATTTTGCATTAGATAATTTTATTCTCACTGACACTTTAGGTAACAATAAAATTCTTGGTCAAGATCAAGAATTAGATTTAACTACCAATGTAACTTTTACTTACAAAGGACTTTCTTTTACATTTAGTTTGCTTGATGAAAAATATGTTAAGTTGACAACTGAAGAAAATGTAACTATTATAGAATTTAATATTTCAAGTATAATAAAAGAATTAGCTATATTAAATGATTTAGACTTTTCTAATTTAACTGGTGGGTTTTATCACAATTTATCTTCTGATACTTCAGAGGTCATAATTGGAGGAGCTACTACTGGATCTCTTAGCTACCTTGTTACTGTAAACAGAAGAAAGGAAACTAATGACACTTCAACTGCAGATTATGTACTTTTAAATACTGTCACAGGAACTGCAGATAACTTAAACTCTAATACTGGTTCTACAGTTAGTGATGGTAGTTCGGTTGTTCTTTCTTTCCCAAGATTAACTTTAGATAAAGGTCTTTATGCAATAAATGGTGAAAGGATAACTGATCCATCAGATAACTCTGTATCTCCAGGAGATAATGTAACTTTTATTTTCACATTTGATGTATATGGTGGAACAGCTGAATTTATTAATTTAACCGATGTTTTACCTAGTCATTTATTTACACAGGAATCACTAATGGCTTTAGCTAGTTCACTAAACCAAGCTACTGGATTGATTCCATTATCTGGTGGTTGGGCTTATTTAACTAATGGACGCTTGTTTAATAGCGAGGGTCAAGTAGTTGTTCCAGTAATAACTGTTAATGGAGAAACTTTTTCTATTTATTATGATAATACACTAGATGATGAATTTGTTCTTAGAACCATTACTATCCTTTTTACTTTAACTATCTCTGACTATAAAATGAAAGATGGTTTAACTTTAACAAACCGTGCATTTTTATATTGGAGTTATATTCAAAATACTGCCTTAGAAACTGAAAATATTGCTATGGTAGTTATTAATCAACCTGATTTAATTATATCTAAAGAAGTGGATAAACTCATTGTAGAAGCAGGAACTGAAGCTACTTATGGTTTAACGGTTACTAATACTGGTAATGGTATTGCTTATAATGTTACAATTACAGATGACTTCTTTGAGAAATATCCTGATTATGGAGTAGTTTCTAATGTTTTTATAAGATGGGCAAATGGAACTGAAGAAGAGCTATTACCTAACATGATTGCTGATTTATTTAATACCTCCAAAGGATTTGATGCAGGTATTTTATATGGACTGAAAAAAAACAATCAAAGTTCAGTTTTATACCCAAGAAGTTTTACATTATTCTACACAATAATCTTTAATAAAAACCCACAACCAAATGAAATAATCAATAACACTGCAAATATTACTCAATTTTATGCAGTTGCAGGTTCAAATAATAACTTTGTCACAGCTGAAACTGATGATGATGATGAAAGTTATGCAGATCGCTACTTTGCAAGTCAAACTGTTAGAGCTAACAATTTAACTTTTGATAAGAGCTATTGGAAGTCAAATGATACTGACTCTTCAAATATAACTGTAGGTGAAACTGGAATTTTTAACCTCACAGTTACTTTGCCAAGGTTAAATGTGGCAAATTTAACAATTACAGATACTCTTCCAAATGGTTTAGAATATCTGGATTTTGATTTGGTTTCAGGTAATCTAAATTTCGATAAATCAATGGTTTCCGTTAGTAGAAATAATAATCAAATTACATTTTTATTTTTAGAAGATATAAGTGCAATCTCAGATGAAGATAGAACATTTACTTTACTTTTATACTTTAAAGTTTTGGATAATCTTACTTATGTACCTAAACAAAATCTTGTTGTTTTAACTAATAATGGTATTTTGACATGGGAAAACTTTGATAAGACCAATGTTCAAGCTAGAATTCAAAAATCAGCTACTGTTTCTATATATCAACCTAACTTAACTATTAATAAATCTTTTACACCAGATAATGTCCATAGTCATGATACCACTACTATAACTATAACTGTAAAAAATGTGGGTACTTATGCTGCTTACAATGTTACTATTTGGGATGATTTAAGTCAATTAATAAATGATGGTTTCATAATACTTTCAATTAATACAGATGGAGGTCATGAAGACTTAATTGATGGTATTTTGAGAGTTAAATACGACTCTCTTGCGGTTGGAGAAACCATAACCCTAACTTTAGTCATGGTAAATTATGATTTATTTATTGGTAATAAATATAATAACACAGCTTATATGAATTATTCCTCAAGACCTTTAGATGAAATTAATACTGAAATTAGAAATTATGAAGGTATAGCTAGTGACATGGTCTATCTCACTACTGATGGAGGCACTATAACTAAAGAAATTTTTAACACAAGTTATCATAATAATTCAGGCAATGTAAGTCTTGGAGAAACAATTACATATGTGATTACTGTAGATTTACCTCGTGGTCTTTATCTTGATTTTAATATTATGGATTATCTTCCAGAAGGTTTTGAGTTTTCTGGTTTTAATGTTAATTGGGGATCTTTAGTTTTCACTGGAATTATTCCAGAACAAATTCTTAGTCCTGATGGTAGAACTATTTCAATATTATTTAATGGAATTCTTAATGCTACAGATGAATTTGGTAAAAACATTTTTTATATTTATATTAATGCTACTGTTTTAAACGATACTTCTAATAGTAATGGTGTTGTAAAACAGAATTTAGTTAATATGACTTGGGAAAATAATACTATAAATTATAGTAGTAGTGTCAATGTTAATATAGTGGAACCTACTTTAAATATTAATAAATTTTTTGATGTTCCTATTATTGATGGAGGGTTCACCACAGACTTAATAATAGAAGTTGAAAATGTGGGATCTTCTACTGCTTTTAATGTGACAATTGTAGATATTCTTAAATTAAATAATTATAATCTTTTTGATTTCACAAATTTCCAAGTTTCGGATATTCGTATTTATGATAGTAATGATGTGGATGTAACAGATAATTGGATGATTATTTGGGATAGTGACACAAGTACTTTTACAATTAGTGGTAATAATTTAACTGTTTCAGAATATATTAAAATTTTCGTACCTTTAGTAGTGTCTATGGAAGTCATAGTTGGTTTAAATTATAACAACACAGTTTTTGCAAATTATAACTCTTGGGTAGATGGAGATTATAGGGGATATGCAGTAAATAACAGCACAATACTTCAAACACTATTTCCTGATTTTTATAAAACATTAGTTAATGCTACAATAAATCTCGATGGTAATTTAACCATAGGTGAAGTTGCAACATACAATATAACTGTTGTATTTGAACCTGGAGAATATTTTGATTTATATATTGTAGATATTCTTCCTTTAGGTTTCGAGTTTAATGAAGGTGAATGGGATTATATTGTTAGTGAAGGACTAAAATTTGATCACTCTGCAGTTGAGTTTTCAGCTGAAAATGGTATTATCACTTTTATAATAAATGGTGAAATAGATGATACAGAGCTTGATTTATTCTTAACTTTAATATTTAATGTTACTGTTAAAAATGACCCTGTTAATAATTTAACAAACCCTGAAAAAATAAATATTGCATATCTTAACTGGAATCATGAAGAATATGATACAATATGGGCTACTCATGTATCAAGAATTGTTGAACCTCTTATTGAAATAAATAAAACTGTTAACCAAACTGAAGCAGACATCACAGATACTGTTCAATACAATATAACTGTTAAGAATATTGGAAGTTCAACTGCATTTAATATTACATTAACTGATGTATTAGATGAAAGATTTATTTATAGCTTCCAGAATAGTACTTCTTCCACAGATGGCTGGACAGTTTACTACAATACAACTACAAGAACCTTCACAATTTTTGGAAATAATTTAACTGTTGGTTCAGAGTTTACATTTTTATTTAATCTTACTTTAAATCAAACTTATGAAGACATGTTAGAGATATTAGGTAAAAATATTACAAATATAGCTAATATCCAATATTCTTCAGCAGACCATCCAGAAAATAGAACTTATGTTTCTAGTGATAGTGCCACATTACATATTAATGCATGTGACCTAAATGTTACTATAGCTAACTTCACTGAGATTGTTGCAGGACAAAACATCACTTATATTATTAATGTAACTAATATTGGTCCAGACATGGCATTTGATGTGTGGTTATATGATACTATTCCTCTTGTTTTAGCGGATGGCACTCCAGTTCGTTTATCAGATATTCACTTCTATAGGGTAGGTAAAGATGTTAATTGGGTTAAATGGGATGAATCTGAAGATTTTATTTCTATTAATCTAGGAAATATTGCTTCTGGAGAGTCTATAATTATCTATATTAATGGTACTTTAGATTCTGCTGCTTTAGACAATATATATAATAATGTTAGTGTTTCTACAATTACAATTGAACTTGATTATGATAATAATGAAGATAATGTTACTAATGAGATTATTACTAGAGCCAATCTTTATATAAATAAGTCTTCTAATTTAACTACTCAAAATGTTACTGCTGGAGAGGATTTCCAATATGTTATAACTGTTACTAATAATGGTCCGTCTGTTGCAAGAAATGTAAATGTTTATGATGAATTACCTTCTGTTTTATATAATATTTTTTATAGTCTTAATGGAGTTGATTGGGTTGATTGGGATGGTTCTTATAATATTGGAGATTTAACTCCTGGAGATAGTAGAATTATTTATATTAAAGCTAGTCTTCCTAAAAATGCTCGAGGTATTTTAAATAATACTGCAAATCTTACTACTGAAACTAATAATACGGGTATAAATGAATCCAATATAATTATAAATATTCATGTTGATGAAAATTTAACCGTGAATAAAACAGCTAATGTTACTCATGTTAATCCAGGAGATTATATTAATTATACTATAATTATTCAAAACAATGGAATATCTTCTACTAATGATTTGATTATTTATGATCTTTTAGATCCTAATTATTTCGTTGATGGTACTGCTTACTTTGTTTGTTATGTTGATGGGGATTATGAAAATCCAATTGAGGGTAAATGGGATGGTACATTGGATATTGGACATAAAGATAGTGGATGTACTATTTTGTTGTATATATGGGTTCAAGTGTCTTTGAATTTAAGTTCTAATGTTATCAACATGGTTAATGTTACTACTGATCATGTTAATGGTTTGACCAATACTTCTGAAGTTTTACTTAGAACTGCTGATTTACAGGTTAATAAAACCGTTAGTATTTCTAGTCCTGAATTTGGTGATGAGATAGTTTATACAATTACTGTTAGAAATAATGGTCCTTATAATGCTACCAATGTTACTGTGGTTGATAAGTTACCTGATGGTTTGAATTTTTCATCTTCTTCTGATATGGTTAATTATGATAATGATACTGGTATTTGGAATATTGGTAACTTAACTGTTAATCAAGAAGTTACTTTATACATTACTTGTATTGTTGATACTACAGGAGATATCGAAAATAATGTTAATGTAACTTGCAATCAATATGATGATAATTTAGATAATAATAATTATACTCTTCTAATTCATGTTCCTTTATGTGATTTAGGTGTTTCAATAATAAATGTTACATCTGTTACTGCTGGTGAAAATGTTACTTACTTGATTGATATAACTAATTTTGGTTCTGATGAAGCTCGTAATGTTATTTTAGCTATCACTCTTTCTGAAGATTTATCTGATATTTCCTTTAAAATTGGGGATATGGATTGGACTCAATGGACTGGTGTTAATGATTTCATTTTAGATATTGGGGATTATATTGGAGATATTAATTCTGGAACTTCTATTTCTGTTTGGATTAATGGTATTTTAAGTGCGGCTACTTTAGATTCTATTTATAATAATGTTAGTGTGTCTACTTCTACCCTTGAAGAGAATTATGAAAATAATAATGATAGTATTACTAATGATATTCTTACATGGACAAACCTTAATATAGCTAAGTCTTCTAATCTTACTTTTGATAATATTACTGCAGGAGAGAAGATTCAATATATTATAACAGTTACAAATAATGGTCCTTCTGTTGCAAGAGAAGTTGTTGTTTATGATGAATTGCCAGCTATTTTGTATGATGCTTACTATAGTGTTAATGGAGTTTACATGGGATTATGGAATGGTTATTATACTATTGGAGATTTAACTCCAGGAGATATGATAATTATTCGTATCAATGCAACTCTTAATGAATCTGCTCGGAATACATTGAATAATACTGCAAATGTTACTACCCCTACCAATAATACAGGTATAAATGAGTCTAATTTGACTATTGAGATTATTGTTGATGAGGATATATCTATAAGTAAGATAGCTAATGTGTCAAGTGTTAATCCAGGTGATTACATTACTTACACTATTACTGTTAAAAATAATGGTATATCTGCTTCTAATGATTTAGTTATTTATGACTTTTTGGATTATACTTATTTTGTTGATGGTACAGCTAATTATGAATGGTATCTTAATAATTTACTACAAGGAAATGGTTATTGGGATGGTGCTCTTTTTGTTGGAAATATAAGTAGTGGTTCTACTGTTGTGCTAAATATTACTCTTCAGGTATCTTATGAAATTAATTCTAATATTACCAATATAGCTAATGTAACTACAGATGCTTTAATTGATGGATTAACTGATTATGTGGAGGTTTTACTCATATCTGTTGATTTACAGGTTAATAAGACCGTCAGTATTCCTCGTCCAGAATATGGTGAGGAGATAGTTTATACAATAACTGTTAAGAACAATGGTCCAGACAATGCTACTAATGTTATCGTGGTTGATAAGTTACCTATTGGTTTGATATTTATATCTTCTTCAGATAATGATAATTATGATAATGATACTGGTATATGGAATATTGGCAATTTAAATAATGGACAGACTGTTGTTTTAAATATTACTTGTATTGTAACTGCTACTGGAAATATAGAAAATAAGGTTAATGTAACTTGTGATCAATATGATTATAATTTAAATAATAATAATTATTCTATTTCAATTCCTGTTCCTTTATGTGATATTAATGTTACTATAGAAAAACTTACTACCCTCATTGCAGGTGGAAATATCACATATCTTGTTAATATAACTAATAAAGAGCATGATATTAAGGGTATTCCATATGATCCTGCTTACAATGTTGTTTTAAGATATACTATTCCAGCTGAATTATCTAATATTTACTATAGTTTTAATGAAATTGATTGGTTTGAATGGGATGATAATGGGGTTGCTATTGGTGAAATTGACTATGGAAACTCTGTTCTTGTTTGGATTAAAGGTACTGTAAGCTCTTTTGCTTTAGAAGTTTACAGTAATGTTAGTGTTTCTACAACTACTCTTGAAGATGATTATACTAACAATAATGCAGATATTACTAATGAAGTTGATTATATAATTGAAATTGATATAGCTAAGACTTCTAATGCAACTAAAGATGGTACTGGAGAATATATTTTTGCTGGTGAAAGTATTCAATATAATATCACAGTTACTAATAATGGTATTTCAAGTGCAAGAAATATTATTGTTAATGATATATTAAATTCTAATTATTTCTTAGACGGAGCTACTTTCGTTGCTTATATTGATGATGGTGAGATAGCTTCTGGACTTTGGGATGGTTCTTTTAACATTTATATTTTACATCCAAATCAAGTTTTAACTATTTATATTAATGTCACTACTAATGAAAATGCTCGTGATTATTTAAATAATACTGCGAATATTACCACATCTGATGAAAATATGGGAAATAATGAATCTAATCTTATTACTACTCTATTGGTTGATGAAAAATTAACTGTATCTAAGATAGCTAATGTTTCAAGTGTTAATCCTGGAGAATATATTACTTATAATATAACTGTTAAAAATGATGGGACTTCAGGTGCTAATGATTTGATAATTAAAGATGATTTGAATCTTGCTTATTATCAAACAGGTTCTGTTTCTTATATATGGTATATTGATGGTGTGGAGAAAGGAAGAGGCAATTCTTGGGATGGAACACTATTAGTTGGAAATATTTCCCATAATTCTACTGTTACATTACTTTTAACTCTTCAAGTATCTGAAGATATAAATCTTAACATTACTAACTTGGTAAATGTTACAACTCATGATGATTCTGATGGAATATCTAATGAATCATTTATTAAGCTAAATGTAGTTGATTTACAAGTCAATAAAACTGTTTCTAATTCAAGTCCAAATTATCAAAACCTTATTAACTACACAATAACTGTTAGAAATAATGGTTTTGATAATGCTACTGGTGTTGTAGTTTATGAAATCTTACAAGAAGGTTTAATCCTTGTTTCTTATTCTGTTTCAAACGGTACTTTTAATAATAGCACGGGTTTATGGACTATTGATAATTTGAATGTTGGTGAAGAAATTTCTTTAAATATAACTGTTTTAGTTAATAAAACAGGAACTATAGTCAATAATGTTGTTGTTATTTGTGAACAATATGATGAAGATTTAGATAACAATAATTACACAGTATCCATAGATGTTCCTTTAACAGCAGATCTTAGTATTTCTATAACAAATACTACTGAATTTATTGCTGGTGAAGATGTAATTTATCAGATTAATATAACTAACAATGGTCCTGATACTGCAGAAAGTGTCATAATGGTTGATACACTTCCTGATGAATTATCTAATATTCAATATAGTCTTGATGGTGGAGAATCTTGGAATCTATGGGTTGGAACAGCTAATTTTGGAGATATTAATTCTGGTAGCTCATTTATTATTCTTATTAAAGGTAATTTAAATTCTTCTGCTCTTGATGACAATATATCTAATAATGTTAGTGTCTCTTCATCTACTGTAGATATAGATTTGTCAAATAATTATGCAGAAATAACTAATGATATTTTCACAATAGCTGAAGTCACCATAATAAAAACTTCTAATATTACTGAAGGATATATTATCGCAGGTGAGGAAATTCAATATAATATTACTGTTACAAATAATGGTCCTTCTGTAGCAAGAGATGTCTTTGTTTATGATATTTTAGATTATAATTATTTTGTTGATGGTACTGCGGTATATGTGTGGTATCTTGATGGTATTGAACAAAGTTCTAAATCATGGGATGGTTCTTTTAATATTAATACTTTAAACCCAAATCAAGTCTTAATTATTTATATCAATGTTACTGTAAGAGAAAATGCTCGGGGAACTATAAATAATACAGCTACCATTGATACTACTACCAACAATACTGAAACTAACCATTCTTCAGCTACTGTTAATGTGATTTCATTTGAAAATATTACAGTAACTAAAGAAGCTAATGTAGCTAATGTTAATCCTGGTGATTACATTACTTACACCATAACTGTTAAGAATAACGGAATATCTGGTTCTAACGACTTAGAAATCACAGATATTTTAGATACTAACTACTTTATTAGTGATTCTGCTTATTATATCTGGTATCTTGATAATGTGGAAAAAGCTAATGGTACTTGGAACGGAACCTTATTCGTTGGAAATATTAGTGCAGGTTCTGAAATTATTTTAAATATTACTGTTCAAGTATCATTTAATGTGAGTACTAACATTACTAATACTGCTAATATTACAACATTTGATGATTCTGATGGAATTATTAATAATACTACTACTAAGTTAAATGTACTTGATTTACAAGTTAATAAAACTGTTTCTAATTCAAATCCAAATTACCAAGATATTATTAATTACACTATAACTGTTAAAAATAATGGTCCTGATAATGGAACTGATGTTAAAGTAGCTATTACATTACCAGAGGGTTTAATATTCATGTCTTATTCAACTATTAATGGTTCTTATGATAATCTTACTGGATTATGGACTCTTGACTTTTTAGGTGTTGGAGAAGAATTTGATTTACTTATCACTTGTATGGTTAATAAAACAGGAGTTATAGTATCTTATGTAAATGTCACCTCAAATGAATATGACTTTGATTTATCTAATAATTATGATAATGTTAACATTACAGTTGCCCCGGTTGTAAATTTAACTGTTTCAGAGAGTCTTAATCAAACAAGCTTTAAGATAGGAGATAATATCACTTATGCTATTACAATTTCTAATGGTGGTCCAGATGATGCTACAGGTGTTTATTTAAATCATTTAGTTTCTAATGGTTTAAAATTTGTAGGATATTCCTCTACAAAAGGTTCTTTTGATAGTAAAACAGGTAAATGGGATATTGGTGATTTAGCTAATGGAGAAGAGCTTGTTATTTATCTTACATACAGAATTACTAAACCAGGCAACTTTACAAGCAGTATTGTTCTTGTTTCTAATGAACAAGAAATTGATCTTCAGTATAATAATGAGAATAATGATTTAATTATAAATGCTCTACCTTCTGACAATTCAACTAATAGGTTGCCTAATATTGAAAAGGATATAAATAAAAATAGGAATAATGATACAAAATCAAATGAATCTTCTGTTTCTTCTTATGCAAGTATGAAACCTACAGGTATTTCAATTATAGCCGGAATTCTTTATATAATTGTGATATTATTTAGTTTGCTTGGAAATAAAGTTGTAATATTTAAAAGGAAAGAATGAGTTTTTAATGATTATATAAACATTTTTTATAAACACTTTTTCTAATCTTTTTTGGAATTTTTTGTTATTTTTTTCATTATTTTTTGGTATTTCTTCTTGTTTTTTGTTGTTTTGGGGGGTTGTTTTTGCATGTTTTTTGTTGTTTTGGAGGGGTTTGTTTTTTCATGATTTTTTGTATTTTCTTCTATTTTTCATAATCTTCTGGTATTTTTTTGGTATTTTTTTCTAATTTTTTTATGTTTTTTTTGGTATTTTTTTCTAATTTTTTTCTAATTTTTTTTAGTATTTTTTTCAGTATTTTTTTTAGTATTTTTTTAAATTTTTCAGGATGCTGGTCAAACAAATATTGAGCTACGTTTGCTATATTGTCTCCTTTTCTGGTCAGGCTTTCGTTGTATGCAATATCCTGTGTTGATCGCATTTTGTCAATTTGAAAGTCAGAAACAAACCAGTCTTCAAGGAATTTACGAAATTCAACCGCAGCTCCAAATTTTTGCATTTGACCAAGAGATTTTATTGCCAAAATATCAGGCGCTGCCAAATCGAATTCTTCTCTGTCTGCATCTTCTATATGTTCCTTTAATGCCCCCTCGTTTGTTATTGCTTCACCTTTTCCAAGAGAAAAATCAATAAAATTCCAGGGCTTGCCTCCGGAACCTCTTCGATAACTCAATTTTTCCCTGTTTATTATTGGATTCCTTTTTCTGTCAATCCCTATTTGTAATTCATACGTACAAAGAGGTTTATCTGATGACAAGCGGTATTTAAATAGAAATTTTATATCTCCAATTGTATCGCGGGAGTGAACTTCATTGTAACCACCTCTGGCTTGTAAGGCTGAACGGACGTTCTCTGTCAGACATGCTTTCATAAAGCCAAAAACATCAAAGAATGTCGTTTTTCCTGATCCATTTTCACCGAGAAAAACCTCCATCGATCCGATGTTTTCAAGCTTCACATTCTGAAAAACCTTAAAATTGTGGATTTCTATAGTCTCAAGCTTCATTTCATCCCTCTATATATAATAGAATGAACCATAATTATATTTTTGTCTAATACACCATATTCCCCACGAAAAACGTGAAGCCAATCACATTTTTCCCCGGAAATAATGTGATTCCCCCCCTCACACATCCAAATTCGACACCAACAGCGCATTCTCCTCGATAAACTCGCGGCGCGGCTGGACAACCTCGCCCATAAGGGTAGTAAAGATGCGCTCGGCTTCGACGGAGTCGTCAAGGTGCACCTGGATGATGTTGCGTTTGGCGGGGTCCATGGTGGTGTCGCATAACTGGTCGGGGTTCATTTCGCCCAAGCCCTTGTAGCGCTGTACCGAAACTTTTTCAGGATCTTTGCCGGATTCGCCCAGGAGGCGGTCTTTTTC
>Ga0082212_10003006_pt1 | contig 24128 bp, 25 predicted proteins | sample TergutNt197P3_FD_71548 | JGI IMG/M metagenome (GOLD analysis project Ga0082212, IMG submission 71548) | Neocapritermes taracua P3 segment gut microbial communities from Petit-Saut dam, French Guiana - Nt197 P3 | ecosystem: Host-associated > Arthropoda: Insects > Digestive system > Gut ... | reverse complement strand
TTCTAAAAACTGGAGAGCCGTAAAAGTGCGGCTCAAAATATTTCGGCAATAATAAGCAAAAGGCCGGCCGCGGCCAAAATGCCGAGGGCCGGCCGGCCGAGTTTTGTTCGGCTGGCTGCCTCCAGGCGGGGGGCGATGACCCGGTTCAACAGCACGACCTGGCCCCAGAACAGGAAAAAATCCAGGCCGAAGAACCAGCCCGATGAGCCGGAAGCTCTGACAATATCAGACAGGCCGAAAGGGAAAAAAACAGAGATCAAAAAGGCGCTTATGGCCAACCGGGTCATCAGCAGGGCCGGGCTGTCAGCCTCCCGGCGGGCCGCGAAAGGCCCTAAGGCCAGGAAGAGGCAGATAAGGCCCAGGCCGGCCGCCGGGCCGGCTTGGGTCAGAAGCGGGGTAGCCGCAAAAACGCTTAAACCGGGCAGGTCCCCGGGCAGGCCGCGCCTCTGCGCGTAAAAGCACAAAAAAAGCCAGGCCAGGGTCAAAACCAGCAGTTGGAGCGTTGTTTCCAGGCCGGAGTCTTGACCGGACATTGGGAGGCGGCTTTCGGCGGAGCGCCGTCTGCGCCGAAAGCCGCCCGCCAGCCGGCCCAGGGGTTCCAGGAACAGGCTCAGCCAGAAGGCCGGCCCGGACCAGGCGAAATCCAGAAAAGGCGGCAGGCTGTCGTTGGGCAGGAACAAAAAACTGGCCAGCGGGCCGGCCAGGCCCAGCTTTTGACTTGGCCGGCCGGGCCAGGCTTTAAACAGGCCCGGCCCCCCGGCCAGGAGCGCAACCAGGGCCAGATAAGCCAGGGCTGAGAGAAGGGTGGCCATATTTGAGCCAAGCGATTTATAAGGCCGGCCGAGCCGGACCTTATAAATCGCTTGCCTCCGGCGACACGGGCTGAAGGGTGCGCGTCATAAAAGTGGTTCATCCGAAGAGTAGCGGAGGGGAGTCTCACCCGTGGTTGACTTTCAGTTTTCCAGCCAAAACCATAAGGAGAATTCTATGAAAAAGTTGATCCTGTTAAGCCTGGTCATGTTGGGAATAACCGGTTTTACGCTTCCGGCCGCGGCGGCGGAGGGGGAAAAATGGAATCTGCCCAAACCTGCCGCTGAGGGCGGTATGCCCTTGATGGAAGCTCTGGCGCAGCGGCAATCGAATCGCAATTTCAGCGACAAGCCGATTTCCGAACAGACCTTGAGCGACTTGTTGTGGGCCACATGGGGCATAAACCGTTCTGACGGCAAACACACCGCTCCAACAGCCAAGAACACGCAGGAGGTCGTTGTTTTCGCGGCCCTGGAAAACGGGGTCTGGCTTTATGAGCCGTCCGGCAACACTTTGACCAAAGCTCTGCCTGACGATACCCGGGCCACCTTCGGCGGCGCTCCCTTGAGCCTGATTTACGCCGCCCCGTCGAACAGCGATGTTTCCGGCCTGCACGTCGGCTCGCTCTATCAGAACGCCGGGCTGTTCTGCGCTTCAGCCGGCCTGGCCAATGTCGTCAAGAGTACCGGCCGCGATGCCCTTAACGGCAAGCTGGTTCTGCCTAAAGACTACAAGGTCTTTATCATACACTCCATCGGCTGGCCTCGTTGACTGGTTATATCAGGCCAACAGGGCTGAACTATACAAATAAAAAGACTTCCTGGAATTTCCGGGAAGCCTGAAAATGCTTGTTTGGTGGCGATGCAGGGACTTGATATAAGATTTAACATATTGATATAATAATATATCTTAAAAAAGATGCTGCTTGGAGTGACCAAAGAGTGACCAAAAATGACTTCATTTGGTATCGCCGGGCTTTTCAGTCCCGTCAATGTAGAGAAGGCCCAAAAGGAACAAGGCGGCAACCCAAGCGCCAATAAATCCGACCCAGTTCATGATTCCTGTTCTTTCTCTCTCGGCTTCTCTGCACCCGGCAGAGTTCGCGGCCAGACTTAGAGGGAAAACAAATCGGCGTGGGTGCCGGTGCGGGTCAGATACAGAAACTCTTCTTCAATCCGGTAGGCCAATATCCAGTCTGGTTCGATGTGGGCTCCCCTATGGCCTTTCCAAGAACCTTTAAGCGGATGATCCTGGTAGGATCCGGGCAACGGCTGATCCAGCAAAAGAAGAATGATCAAAGCCCGCAACTTATCCATCCGCTTGCCGCGTTTCACGGCTTTCTTCACGTCCCGCTTGAACTGGTGAGAACGGACAGGTTGCCGCATCAGATGCCTAAATCTTTGAACAGGTCCTCAGCGGAATCGAAGCGCACCCCTTTACCATCCTCAAGTTCTTTAATTGCGGCTAACGAAGCATGATTGGGCTCTTCCGTCCCGAAGGGCAGACGTTTTTCCAAGGCGATCTTGGTTAACATCATGCGACAGGCATCGGAAACGGACAAACCTAAGGAGGCCAGCACATTGGCGGCTTCGTTCTTTATGGCGGGGTCGATTCTGGCCCGGACATAATCGGTGGCAGGCATTACAGTCCTCCCTTCCTGATTGTCTTAGTCCATTGTAGTCCATTTGGGCAACAAGTCAAGACAATATCGTACCATATCGCTTTCCTAAACGCGCCTTTAATCCTCATAATGGGTCCGGCATTGAGCTATCTCTATCCGGCCTTCAACAAGCCGGTAAACCAACCGGTTGACTTCATCAATTCTCCGGCTCCAGTAGCCTTGTCTGTTGTTTTTTAAAGGTTCCGGCTTGCTCAGGCCTTATGCCCGTTCCGGTCTATATCCTGCAAGAGCAGGTTTATCCGGCGGAGAGTTTTCCGGTCCTGGGTCTGCCAATAAAGGTAATCTTCCCAAGCTCCATCCGACCAGATTTTATGCATCGCCGCCCTCAACCTCAATCAAGTCATGGCTCTTGCCTTGGCCGGTTTCAAGCTGGTCCATGGCTTCCTTGAGGCGGGCCTGATTTTTCAGACTGTAAAAAGGGTCATCATGCCCGATGATGTCAAAAGGTATCCGCTTTTCCCGCAGGACGGCCCGGGCGAACATATTCACGGCCACAGAGGCATTCAGGCCGGCATCGGCACAGAAGGCGTCGAATCTTTTTTTTATCTCGGAATCCATCCGTATGCTCAGAGTCGTTAAAGACATAACAAGTCTCCTGTCATTAAAATACAATACATTGTATCGCAATACCGGGAAAAATCAAGAGCGCTGAGCGATTTCCAGGCATTTCGGCCATGTATGGACTTCATCAACTTTGTGATGTCGCTCAGTTTGGTCAGGCATATTACGGTTATTTCAGGCGAGTGCGGGAGAGTCAGGGAAACAGGAAAAAGACAAGAGTGATGCAGGGACTTGAATTATATACCTAACTATTCAGAGTACGAAAATGTTTAGCCACCGAACCTATATCAGGCTGGAGCATCACAGACCAGCCTTTTCAAACAACTCACTTATCTTGATGTCAAGCTGCACAGCGACCTTCACCAGGTTCAGGATAGTGATGTTGTGTTCGCCTCGTTCAATGCCTCCCATATATGAACGGTCAAGATTGGCTTCATACGCCAATGCTTCCTGCGAAATTTTTTGCTCAGCCCGGAGGGACCGGATTGTTCTTCCTAGCGATACCAGTACAGGATTGCCGGCATATTTTGCAGAAGGCTTTGCCACCTACAAATGATTACCTATTGACGAATACGGCACCACAGGATAAAATACCCATATATGATATAAAACATAGTTAGCTAGATATGTCAATGTTTTAGAGATAAACGATGGAGTGCAATAATTTTTAGAAGGGGGAACAATATACGTTTGTTATAAATGTGGTTCAGTAGTTTTTCTCAACGATTAACAGTGAGGTTTGTCTTATGCGGAAATGGATGTTGTTTTTGGCGGTTGCGGCGGTGGCTATGATCGGATGTGCAAGCAGGCACATGGATGTAGCGGCAATAGGGCAAAATGAAGGCGTTCTTGCCAAGAATCAATCAGCCATCGTATTCTTCAGGGATACGGTTTTTGGCGGCGCAATCCAAGCGCCAGTAATCGAAAGCCTGGACAAAGATGTAGCTTTTGTAGGTATAGTTTCAGCAAATACCAAGTTGCTGCATAAAACTATACCTGGCAAACATACCTATGTAGTTGGCGGGGAAGATTCAAATATACTTGAGGTAGATTTGGCGCCCCAAAAAGTTTATTATGTGCGCGTAAGCCCCAAAATGGGCTTTTGGAAAGCGAGATTTGCCTTTGAACCTATAACGGACGACGATGAAAAATTGCAAAAGGCGTTATCCGGCTGTAAATGGGTAACTTCTGGTGCGTCTGCCCAATCGTGGTTTATTGACAATAAAGGGAGCCTGCAAAGCAAATCCGATGCGGCTACCAAAAAAGAAAGCAGGGCTACTCTTAGGCGAGAACACGGCTTTGACAGGTTGATTCAATAAAGACTTTCTGGAATTTTCAGGAAGTCTCAAAAAGCTGATATGGTGGCGATGCAGGGACTTGAACCCCGGACACTGCGGATATGAGCCGCATGCTCTAACCAACTGAGCTACATCGCCAAGCTGAAAGCCTGAAGGCGGGCCGCCCGAACGGGCAAATTGTTTAATAGCACGAACCGCGGGATACGGTCAACTATTTTTTCCAGGTTCTGTCGCCACCAGCTTTTTTCTCATAAAAACCTCCCTTAAGGGGGGTCTAAACCAACACCTGAACTCGTTTTAGGGTGCAGGTCATTTTGAGCGGAATCCAGGAGGAACGCCATGAATTGCTATAACCATCCAGAAAGAGACGCCGTGGCCCAATGTCGGGAATGTTCAAAAGGTTTGTGCCGGGAATGCGCTGATATTTTGCCCCCTCCCCCGATATGCCTGACCTGCGCGGGCGCCTATGCCCATACCGCCATACGGGCTATTACGGGCCTTCAAATCAGATGTGTGTTTCTTTTGATTTGGGGCGTTTTTTGGACTCTATTTGGGATATATGTCGCTTTTACAAAGGCCGCCGACACCGGCTATAACTTGGATTTTTATTATAACATTTGTTTTTTCTTAGGGTTTGGCGGCTTTATGTGGATCATAGTCGGCCATTATTCCAAGTCGAAGAAAGACCGGGATATTGCCAATATTCAAAGTGATCTTTCCATGCTGGCTTGGACAGGCGGTAGCGGAGGCGCCAGGTTGATGGCCACTTTCGTTCAGCTTATATTTGTGTTTGCCTTAGCAGCCGTAATGACGCCTTTTCTTATTATACGAACCGCGTTTACCTTGAAAAAGGTTTCAAAGGAAAAGGCGCGCCTGAAAGAGTTCCTTGCCGCCTGAAAGAATCAGGAACAAAAAAAGTCAGCCAAGGCATAGGCGGCCAGGCCCAGGCCGATGGTCAAAAGATCCCGGCGCCAGCGCCAGGCGGCCAGGCCGCCCGTCACGGCGGCCAGGAGGGCCGGGGCGCTCAGGCTGAAATTATTTTCCGCGTCCAGAAAAAAGCCCGAGGCCACCAGGGCGGCCAGGGCCGAAACGGGCACGAACTCCAGGCCCAGGGCCAAAAGGCGGGGCGGCTTGAGCCGGCCGCCCAAAAAACTGAGCCGATAAATAAAACTGCCTAGGGCGACTATCAGGACCGCCGGCCAATAGGTCATGCCGCGCCGCCCCTTATCTTCCGGTGGACCAGGCCGGCCGCCAGCCCGGCGAAGATGGCCAGGATCAGCCCCAGGTTGAGCGGCAGCCCGGCCCCGGCCACGGCCGTTACCATGGCCGACAGGGCCGCGGTCAGCCGGGGGCCCCGGGCCACCAGGGGGGCGAGCAGAGCCACGAAGACCAGGGGCACGGCCAGCCCCAGAAGCCGCCCGACCGCTTCCGGTATAAAAGCCCCGGCCAGATATCCGGCCACCCCCCCGGTCTGCCAGCTCAACCAGCAGGGGCCGGCCGAGCCCAGGAAGAAAAAAAAGGCCGAGGCCGGCTGGGGCCGGGGGGAAAGGAAGCGGCCCAGGCTGGTCCCGTAGCTTTCATCGGTCAGGAAATAGGCGGCGCAAAGGCGGCGGAGGGGGCCGCAGCGGGCCAGGTGGGGGGCCAGGGAGGCGCTGTACATGGCCAGGCGCAGGTTGATGACTAGGCAGGCCACGACCAGGGCCGCGAATGAAGCCCCCTGGCCCCATAAGTTCAGAAAAACCAGTTGGGCCGCGCCGGCAAAGACGGCCAGGCTCATGCCCGAGGCCTGGGCCAAAGAGAGCCCCAGTTCCCGGGCCAGGGCCCCATAGATCAGGGCAAAGGGCAACACCCCGGCCACCAGGGGGGCTCCGGCCGTAAAACCGGCGGCCCAGTCGGCCAGGGGCCCGCGGCCGCCGGTCACAAAGAACCCGCTTCGGATGGTTCGGCGGCCAACATTTTAATCATGGCCGTTTCCCGGCAATCTGGAAAATGGACGCACTGAAAGCAGACGGCCCATATCTTCTGGGGCAGCTCGGCCAAAGGGATGACCTTAAAATCCAGGCCCGCGAAAAACTCCGGCACATAGGTCAGGACAAAAAGCCGGCCCACGCCCAAGGCCGCGGCCTCCCCTTCCACGGCCCTGGTCAGGGCCCGTCCCAGGCCGTGGCCGCCGCACTCCTCGCGCACGGCCAGAGAGCGCACTTCTCCCAGACCTTCCCAGGCCACCTGGAGGGCGGCCGCCCCGACCACCCGGCCGTCTTCAGCCTGGCCCACCCAGAAGGTCTGGACCATTTCGTAGAGGTTGGCCAGGGAACGTGGCAGGAGAAGCCCCCGCCCGGCCATGTGCTTCAAAAGCTCGTAAATGGCCGGCACATCGTCAAGGCGCGCTTTGCGTATGTTGAAGGAGGATTCGGTCATTAGATCGGCCCGGATGATAGGCCCGGCCTTAAAGCGCCGGGAAAGCGGGATTATATCACACTTCAAGGCTTGAATTATAGTAAAATAGCTTCGCCAATTCGGCGGAGGTCACCATTATGAGCCGGCCCGGCGACCGCGAGGCAGTCATTGAAGCCCTCGGGCTCAGCCTCAAGCGGGGCGAAAATTATTTGATCAGAAAACTCTCCTGGCGGGTGTCCAGGGGAGAGCACTGGGCCGTCCTGGGGCCCAACGGCGCTGGCAAGACCTTGCTCTTGCGCCTTTTGACCGGCTATATCTGGCCGACCGAGGGGGAGGTGGACATCCTGGGAGCGCGCCTGGGGCGGGTGGACCTGCGCGACCTGCGGCGGCGCCTGGGCTGGGTCTCCAAAACCTTAGAGGAGATGACCCCGGCCGGGGCCACGGTGGAGGAAGTCATCCTTTCCGGTCCCCGGGCCACCCTGGGGCTTTATGAGGAACCGCCGGCCGAAGAGACGGCCCGGGCCAGAAGCTTGGCCGGGAGATTCGGCCTCGGCAGGGTCCTGGGCCGACGATTCGACCTCCTGTCTTCCGGGGAGAAACAGAGGGCCATCCTGGCCCGGGCCGCCCTGGCCGGGCCGGAGATACTGTTTCTGGATGAACCCATGTCCAACCTGGACCTGGCCGGGCGGGAACTGTTTCTGGCCCGGCTGGACGAGCTGGCCGCGGCCGGCGGACCCACCATCATCCTCACCACCCACAACACCCTGGAGATCGGCCCCTTCATGACCCATGCCCTTATCCTTAAGGACGGCGCCGTTCTGGCGGCCGGGCCAATGGCCGAGACCATGACCCCGGAACTCCTGAGCCTGGCCTTCGGCCTGCCGCTGACGGTGGAAAAAACCGCCGGCGGCCGTTGGCTGGCCTTTATTTAGCTTTTAAACACGCCGGTTCAGACCAAACTCACTTCCAGGCGGCCGGCCCGGGCCGGGTGGGGCAGGCCCAGGCCCACTGCGGCCAGCATCAGGCGCGGGGCCGGACTGGCCTCCTCCACTTCGGCCCGGCCGTAGAAACGGTCGCCGCGGACCGGCCATCCGGCCAGGGCCAGGTGCAGGCGGATCTGGTGGGTGCGGCCGGTCAGGGGCTCGGCCCGGAAGAGAATTTCCTTCATCTCCGGGGCTCCGGGAGCGAAATCCCTCTGGTCCAGCACGGTGAAATCAGTCCGGGCGGCCCGGCCGGGGCCCTCCGGGCGGGTCACGTAGCGCGCCCCCTCCTTGGCGATGGCCGCCTCGACCTGAAAAAAATCCCGTTCCGGCCGGGCGCCCAGGCCCAGGGCCAGATAAGTCCTGGTCACCTGGCCGGCCTGAAAGGCCCGGCCCACCGCTCCGGCCGCGGCCTGGTTCTTAGCCAGGAGCAAGAGGCCCGAAGTTTCGGCGTCCAGGCGATGGGGGAGCCAGAGCCCGGCCGGCCCGCCGCGGCCGGTCAATAGCCGGCCGAGGGCGGCCAGCACATTGTTATGGGCGTCGTAAGGCACCCCCTGGGAGGGGCGGCCGGCCTCCTTATGGTAGATAAGAAGGTCATCGTCTTCGTGGACTATGCGGCCGGGGTCGGCCTCGTAGAAACGCACCGGGCCGTAGGCCGGCGGATTGAAGCGGAAGTGGCTATGGCCGGCCAGGGAGCGGACGGGATCCGAAAAGGGGCGGTCATCCACCCAAAGGCAACCGAAGGCCACCAGGGCGCGGGCTTCGTCCGGGTTCCGGCGGGTCAGGCGGGCGACAAGTTCTCCAGCTTGGCCAGCTTCGGGCGAAAGAAAGCCGGCCGCCCCGACGAGCCGGCCGTAACCGTCACTCGCCGCCGGCGGCCGGACCGGGGCCTCAAAGATATGATCCAGGTTTTCAGCCGTCCGTTTCGTCCATGTGGCCGCTTTCAATCCACTGTTCATGATCATCGAGGAAGAAAGATTCGCCCGTGTCCGGGTCGTGGGTCAGAAGCTCCAGACCTGTCAAGCCCACCCGGGACAGGGGATCGATCTGAAAATAACCGTCCCCGGGCTCCAGTGATTTTTCCAGGCCCTCGTCGATCAAGGCCAGCACATCCGGCGGGAGGCAGAAATCGAACTGTTTCAATTCAAACAGGCAGTCGAAATACTGGTCCAGGTCTATTTCGCCCTGGCTGGTTATGTTCATGAGCCGGATCATCAGGGCGTCGATGCGGCTGCGTTTGACCTTGGGCTTCAGGATCGGCACAATATCCAGCATGCCATCGTCGGACAGGATGACTAAGCAGAGCCGGTCGCCGCAGCTACGGCGCTTTTCAAAGTAGCGAAGGGCCGAATTGTAGCGGGCCCCCCGGGAGGCGTCGGCCTTGTCGCCTATGGAATCTCCGTCCAGGATGACGCCGAAGGCGTGGCAGCGGCAGTCCTGATCCAGAAGCACCGCCCCGTCGATCACGGAATAGGCGGCCACGTTTTCCGCCGTGACCTCGAAGGGGATCACGGCGAAACCTTCACTTTTCAAGCGGGCGGCCTCTTTGGCGGCGTTGTCGGAAAAGATGAGGGTGGTGCCTTGCTTTTCGTCGGTCAGCGTTTCCAGCATCCGCAGGATGGACCAGATCTTGTCCTCTTCCATGTCCAGGACCCTGTTGAAGGTGGACAGGAACTTGGTGCGGTCCAGCACCTTGTGGCGTTCCGATATCTTGCCGTGGTCGTAAGTCAGGAGGTTGTCGCCGTTGCAGGAAAGGGTCCAGGTCAGGTGGCCCAGGATGCTTATCTGGAAAACCTTGTCCTGCCTGGGGTCATAGGAGTCGGCCACCGTGCCGGTGCCCAGGATGTAGGAGCCGTCGGTTATGAGCAGGTTTTTGTGGCTGGTGGTCTCCAGAAGTTTGCGGAACTTCCGGTAGGCGTTTATTTTAATGGGCTCCTGGAATTTGCAGTTGAAGCTGAGGTCTGGAAAATGCCGGGGCACCAGGAGGATGTAGGAATTGTTGTCCCGGCGTTCATACTGCATGGAGGAGACAAGGTTTATGTTGCTGAACAGGGATTCCGCGTCCAGCACTTCGGGCGTACCGGCCACCCGTTCCAGGAAGCTCTCCGCGGCCTGGGCCTGGAGAAAGTCGATGCGCCCGGGGTCCAGGGTCATGGGCAGGTTCAGGTCAAAGGCCTGCCCGGCCAGGTGCTGGTCCAGGGATTTCAGGAGGGCTTGAAAAAAGGAGTCGATCTCAAAGAGATCAAGGTCGGATTCGCTGTTCAATATCCTCAGCGCGGCCAGATCGGCCCGCCTGAAGGCCATGATGGGAAAAACCACCGCGTCGCCCCAGTCCAGGGGCGAAAGGTCCACCACCTGGAACTCGGAGTCGAATTCTTCGCAGATTTCCTTCAGGCGCAGGAAATCCATGACGCTTTCGCTGTGGCGGGAATAAAAGCTGGCGCTCAAATCAGGCCCGCCGCCGTTTTCACCCAGGCTGTGAAATATCTCCAGGGGGTATTTGAGGCTGGCCAGGGACCACCGGGAGCCCCTGGGCCAGGCGCTGTGGCACACCAGGGAGAGGTCGAAAATCGGGGTTTCCCATATTATTTTCAGATACTGGCTGATGAAATTCTTCAGGTGGCGCCGGGTGGTGCTCAGGGGGCTGGCGGAGTGTTCCTTGGTTTTTTCAGACAGGGACAGGGGCGGGACAGAGCTGTCGCCACTGGAGGAGAACTCCTGGTCGAAATATTTTTCGAGTCCTTCACCCATTTACCCCGCCTCATCAACTCATGGCCCAACTCTCGGTCAAGACCCTGGTTTTCGTGTGGAGACGCCCGGCTCAAATGAAGCAGCCCTAACGACAGTCATCTGGACTTGGAGACACTACCCACAATATAATTTTAACCCTTTATAATGTTTTTGTCAATATATATGGGTATGGACCTGAATTTTCCCGTCATAAGAGTAACTTGTCCGGTCCCTATAAATTGAAGGCCCGCCGGATGGAAAGGACGCAGCCCCGCCGGGATTCCGGACAGCCCTCCCCGGCCGGGGACGAATTTTTAATGAACACCAAAGGGTCGTGCAAAAGTCGTCGCACCAGGGCCGCGGTCATGACTTCCAGGGCCGCCCTTTGGTCGGAGTCGAAATCATGCTGGCTCAGGGTTTTTTTCAATTCCAGCCGGCGGATGCTTTCGGCTTTGCGGGTCAGGGCGGCCAGGGTGGGCTGGTGGGCCTGCCGGGTCAGCCATCGGCCGAACTTGTCCACCTCCTCTTTCACCACGGCTTCGGCCGCCGAAGCTTCTTCGGCCCGGTTCAGACGATTTTCCCAGACCGTTTCATTGAGGTCGTCGATATTGCGCAATACCACGTTCTTGAGCCGTTTGACATCGTGGGCGGCGTTCCGGGGCACCCCTATGTCGATGATGAAAAGGGGGCGCGTGGGGCGTTCGGCCAGGACAGGCCGCAGGTTTTCCGCTGTCAGGACAGGGTCCCGGGCCCCCGTGGCGGTGATCACCACGTCGGCCCGGGCCAGGGCCGCCGGAAGTTCCGACCAGGGGCGGACGGCCACGCCGGTCTTGGCGGCCAGGGCTTCGGCCCTGGCCAAGGTGCGGCCCAGTATGGTCAGATCGGCCGCGGCGCGATTTCTCAAGTTGTTGGCGGCCAGGGCGGCCATGGGGCCGGCCCCCAGGATAACGACCCCGGCCCGGGCCAGGTCCCGTCCCCACAGGCTCCGGGCCAGGGCCACGGCCGCGCCGGCCACGGACACGGTCCCCCCGGCCAGGCGGGTTTCCCCGCGCACCCGCTTGGCTGTCCGGAAGGCCCGGTGCATCAGTTTGTGAAGGAAGGCCCCGGCCCGGCCCCGGTGGACAGACTCCCGGAAAGCCGCCTTGACCTGCCCCAATATTTGAGGTTCGCCCAAAACCTGGGAGTCCAGGCTGGCCGACACCCTGAAGATATGGCGGACGGCTTTAAGGCCGAAATATTGATGAAGACAGGGACCGAGTTCATCCAGGGAGAGACCGGCCGCCCGGGCCAGGGCTTCAGCCGCAGCCTTGGCCGCGGTTTCGGGCTGGCCTGAGACCACCAGCACTTCCAACCGATTGCAAGTGGAAAGGACCAGGCTTTCCGCCAGATCGGCGTTCTGGTCCTGAAGGGTCTGGAGAGCCGCTTCCAGGACTTCCGGAGGCGGCATTTTTTCTCGCAGCGACACCGGAGCCCGGTGATGGCTGACGCCAATGATGAAAAAATCCATGGTTTCCGATCCGTCAAATAGCCCCCGGCCCCTTTTTATGAAAAGGGCGCCTTGGCGGGGGCGGATTTCAAAAGGCTAAGGGGCGTTGCCGCACATGATGGCTCCTTAACTGTTCAGGTCTGACGACCCCAGTTCCAGTTCCAATCCGTCGAGTTTCACCGGAGCCAAAAGGCGGGCCGAAAGGGCCGCGGCCTCTTTCAGGAGACCGCGGGCCAGAAGGGCTCGCAGTTCATCCGATTCGGCCAGGAGCCGGAAGCGGGCCCGGCGCTCGTCCGGGCTCAGGCCCGAGTTCAGGACCAGGGGCCTTAAGCGGCCCAGCCACCTGGTCAGGGCGGCATATTCCGGGCCAAAGAGCTTTTTCAGCCGCGAGGCGGCCTCGGCGGCCAGGGCCGGGCTGGACCCCCCGGTCCCCACGGCCAGTTGAAAATCCCCCCGGGTCACAACGGCCGGCAGAAAAAAGTCTGAACTTTCCGGCGCGTCGGCCACGTTGACCCACACGCCCCGGGCTCGGGCGGCCCGGGCCACGGCCAGGTTCAGGGCCGCCTCGTCCGAGGCCGCGAAGGCCAGACTGACTCCCGAAAGGAGGTCTTCCGAAAATTCGGATCTCAATTCCACCGCCCCGGACCGGGCCAAATCGGTCACCTCGGCTCCGGGCCGGGGTTCCACCACCAGGGCCCGGGCTCCGGCTTTAAGGACCTGGGCCAGCTTGCGCCGCCCGACCCGGCCGGCACCCACTACCAGGACCAGGCGTCCCTCAAGCCCCAGGTCCAGGAACATGCTCGTCTTCCAGCCCCAATTCCAACTCGGCCTCCCCTCTTCTGTCGGCCGGCGGAGGCCCCTGGTGCTCAAAGGCCAGGCAACACAACAGCCGCCCGCAGACCCCGGAGATCTTGGCCGGACTGAGGGAAAGCCCCTGTTCTTTAGCCATTTTAACAGAAACTGGAGCGAAATTGGCCAAAAATCCGCAGCAACACAAACCCCGGCCGCAACCGCCCAGCCCGCCCAGGAGCCTGGCCTTGTGGCGCACACCTATCTGCCGCATCTCGATGCGGGTGCGGAAACGGCTGACAAGCTCTTTGACCAGCAGACGGAAATCCACCCTTTCATCGGCGGTGTAATAGAAAATGGTCTTGGATCCGTCGAAAGCCGTCTCCACGGCCAACAGCCGCATCTCCAGACCCTGGAGTTCCACCCGGGTCCGGCAATAGTCAAAGGCCTCCCTTTCCCGGACCTCGTTTTCCGCCTGGAGGGCCAGGTCAGCCGGAGTGGCCAGTCGCACCAGGCCCCGGTTTTCCGTTTTTTTAGGCCCGCGCCGGCCCTTGCCCCCGGCCTCGCGCTTTCTGGCCGGGGCCGGCAACCCGGCCGGCCAGAGCAGGGCCGGGGTGACCACCTGGCCCAGGTAGACCAGGTCGTTCTCCCGGGCCACCACCCAGTCTCCCAAGGAAGGGGCCAGGTCGCCGCAGTCGTAGGTCAAAACCTGACCGCCGTATTTTACGCGCACATTGACGTATCGCATAGATCCATCTTAACACGAACCTCCCCGTCAGGCCAAGGCCCCGTGAAAAAACGAGATGACCCTCGACTGCGGCCAGGCGCGAAGTCTTTTTGCCGCCAATTGGCAAAAAATATTTAGCCGGGCTGAAGGACGGACAGCCAGTAATTGGCCCAAAAAAGTTCCGGCTTTTGGGGGATAAGCTCCAGTCCTTCATCCAGCCGGCCCAGGGCCAAGCCGACCCGTTCCAGGATCTCGGGGGTCAGCCGGCCGGCCCAGAGGCGCTGGGCCGGAGAGGCCGGCGGCCCCTCCAGCCCGTCCGGGCCCAGGGCGGCCAGTCGCAGGGTCTCCCGCCACCACAGGCGCATGAGTTCCAGGATCTCGGACCAGCCGGCCCGGTCTTCGGCCGCGGTTTGAGCCCAGCGCCAGGCCAGGGCCAGGCTCTCTTCGGGTCGGCCCTCCTCCATGATCCGGTTCAAAGCCCGCCAACGACCCCAGACCTCCTCCGGCTTTCCGGCCAGGGCCGGGCCCAGAGCGCCGCCGGAGAGGGCGGCCAGGAGGCGGGCCTCGGGCCCGTTAAGGCCCCGCTGTTCAGCCAGGGTCTGGAGCACCGTCTCCAGGGGCAGCGGATCCAGGCGCAGGGTCAGGCAGCGGGAACGGATGGTGGAAAGAACCTGGCCTTCGGCGGCCGAGGTCAAAAAAAGGGCCGAATCCGGTGGCGGCTCCTCCAGGGTCTTCAAAAGGGCCGAGGCCGCCTCCCGCCCCAGGCGGTCGGCCTCGCGCAGGATGAAAACCTTCACCCGGCCTTCAAAGGGCCTTAAAGTCATGAGCCGGCGCAGTTCCCGGATCTCCGCTATGCCTATCCGACGCCTGGACCTCGGCGCCTCCTTATCGGATTCGGGCGATCTTTCCCCGCTCGGAGCCAGGGTGACAAGATCGGGGTGAAGACCCCGGGCCATCTTCCGGCAACTCGGGCAGCGGCCGCAGGGGCTTCCGTCCGGGTCCGGCCCGACGCAGTTCAGGGCCGCAGCCAGGGCCCGGGCCAGGCTGTTCTTGCCTCCGCCCGCTGGGCCGATAAAAAGGAGGGCGTGGGGCAGGCGCTCGGCCTTAAGGAGGCTTGAAAGGAGGGCCGCGGGCCTTTCCAGTCCGATAAGTCCCCAGGGCATCAGAAAAGGCGCCCGTCCTGGTCGTCAGCCGGGGGGACCTGCGGCCTTACGGCCGAAGCCCGGCCCGCCGCCGGGGCGGACCGCTTTCCTTCACCCAGGGGCGGGGCTCCCGGGTCCAGGGCCGGGGTCCGGCGGAAATAGCCTGCCAAAGTCCGGTGGTAGGGGCTCCAACCTTCCCCGTCCGTCCCCTCGTTCAAAAAGGCGTCCACGGCTTCCACCTTGGCGTCGAGATTGTCTAGGTGGTGGAGGACCAGGGCTTCCAGGATCTGAGGGCGGACCGCGGCGCCGAATTCCGGCTCCCCGTGGTGACTCAAAAGCAGATGTTCCAAAAGGTCCATCTTTTCCCCGGGGAAGCCGGGCCAGCCGTCCGCCAGGGCCCGAAGGAAGCGGGCCCCCAGGGCCGCGTGCCCCTGCAGGCGGCCCAAGGTGGTGTAATCCACCCGGGGCGGGGGGCTGAATTCCCAGACCTTGCCCAGGTCGTGAAGCAGGGCTCCGGCCGTAAGGAGCCCGGCGTTGAGCCGTCCGCCGTAGTGGGCCGCGGCCAGGACGGCCAGACGCCCCACTGACAGGCTGTGTTCCAGAAGGCCGTGAAGGTGGGCGTGGTGGAGGTGCTTGGCCGCCGGCAGGAGGAAGAACTTGTCGGCCACCTCGGGGGCGGCCAGGGCGGCCTCGGTCAGGCGGCGGAAATCGGCGTCTTCGATGGCCGCGGCCAGGCGGAGGATATCGGCCTTCATTTCGGCCTCGGGCCGATCCGCGGTCTTGAGGTAGTCGCGCCAGTCCAGTTCGGCCGCGTTAAGGGACCAGGCCTCTCGAATGACCAGTTGTGGCGCGCCGCGGTAGCTTTCCAGGCGGCCCCGGAACCTTACCGCCGAACCTTCGGCCATGATTTCCGCCAGGTCCTCGGCGTTGTCCCAGACCTTGGCCGCCAGGCGCCCGGACCGGTCGCCCAGCTCCAGGCTCAGATAGGCCCCGCCCCGGTTGGACCGGGCCTGGGTCCGGCTCAAGACCAGGGCCCCGGCCTCGCCCTCCCAGCCGACTCTGAGATCCTTCAAAAAAATTTTGGCCCTGGTCATGGGGACAGTCTCCATCCTTATTAAGGTCATGTGAACATCGCCGGCCGTGATGATAAAGGATTAACAGAAAGAAAGCCCCGGGTCAAGACCGACCCGGTATAATAAAACTTGGCAAGGGGGACCAAGATGTGATAGCTTTAAAACCTACTTTCAACAAGGCAGGCCCCCATGACCACAGACCCCGACGGCCATCAGGTCCCGCCCGAAGGCGGCTTCCGGGAAGGCATCTACCTGGAGCAGAAGAAGAGTACCATCGGCACGGGAAGCACGGCCAAGACGACCGAATACCGCACCTTCTGGGCCACGGGGCGCGTTATGGCCGATTCCGCGGTCATGATTCTCCTGGATGACGGCTTCAAGCCCACGGCCATCAAGGAAACCTTTCCCCTGGAGACCCTGACCGGGCCCAACTGGTTCTTCATTGCCGAAGGTGAAAAAAAATACCATCATATCCGGCCTCTTCTGGACCATCTCCTGGAGGCCCCGCCGGTCGCGGTCGCCAAGCCGGCCAACCCTCCGGCCAAGGCCGAGGCCGCCAAATGGTGGGAGGGCGGAAGCTCCAGCGGCCCGCCTGCCAACCCTTTTGACTTGAGTAAAGACAAAAAACAGACGCCGGCCCCCGCTAAAAAAGGCGGCTGGTGGGAAAAATAATCAAGGGAGAGCCCATGGCCGGGCCTGACCGACAGCATTGCCACGACTTTGCCGAAACCTACACCGGGCTTCTGGGCCAGGGGCTCGACCGGGAAACGGACCAGGCCACGCTCCAGGTCTATTTGCAAAAATTTTCCGACGACGAGTTGATGGCCCTCCTCCTGCCCCGCCTGAACGCGGAGGAACTCGACGAGTTCCTGGATCTTATCGGCCGGACCCTCCGGCGGCACCTGTCCGGGGAGGAATATCACCGGCTCTTTCTGCGACGCGGCCCCGAAGGTTCCCGCCAGGCATGACCGCCTGTTCCGCCACCCTTAGAAACCGTTGTTTTTCGGTTCCCTGATACTCCATGCTGGCCCGGGTTTTCAGCGGTGCCCTTCTGGGCATCGACGGCCTCAAAATTGAGGTCCAGGTGGATATTTCCGGGGGCCTGCCGCGCTTTGACACGGTGGGCCTTCCGGAAGGCGCGGTGCGCGAAAGCAAGGACCGGGTCAAAGCCGCCCTCAAAAACCAGGGTTATCCCTTTCCGGACGGCAGGGTCACTGTCAACCTGGCCCCGGCCGACTTCCGCAAGGAAGGGGCCGGCTTTGACCTGCCTATGGCCGTGGGCCTCTTGGCGGCCCAGGGTCTGTTGGCCCAGGCCGGCCTGGAGGATCACCTAATCGTGGGCGAACTGGGCCTGGACGGTTCGATCCGGCCGATCAAGGGCGCCCTGGCCCTGGCCCTGGCGGCCCGGGCCGAAGGTCTCGGGAGCCTGATCCTGCCCCGGGCCAACGCCCCGGAAGCCTCCGTGACCCCGGAGGTGGCCGTGCGCCCGGTCGACAACCTAACCCAGGTTACAGACTACCTGGCCGGCCGGGCGGATCTTCCGGCCCTGGACCCGGCCGGCGGGCCCGCCTGGGCTCCTGACGCCGAATCCGGAGGTCTGGACCTGGCCGAGGTGCGGGGCCAGGAAAGGGCCAAGCGGGCCCTGACCGTGGCCGCCGCCGGGGGCCACAACCTACTGTTCATAGGCCCGCCCGGTAGCGGCAAGACCATGATGGCCCAACGCCTGCCCTCCATCCTGCCCCCCCTGACTTTTGAAGAGGCCCTGGAGACCACCAAGATCTACAGCGCCCTGGGCCGCTCGCCCTCGGACCGGCCCCTGGTGACCGAACGCCCCTTCCGCAATCCCCACCACACCATCAGTGACGTGGGGCTCATCGGCGGCGGCCGCTATCCCCGGCCCGGCGAGGTCTCCCTGGCCCACAACGGGGTCCTCTTCCTTGATGAACTGCCGGAATTCAAAAAGACGGTCCTGGAGGTCCTGCGCCAACCCCTGGAGGACGGCCGGGTGGCCATTGCCCGGGCCTCGGGCAGCCTGATCTTTCCGGCCCGCTTCATGCTGGTGGCGGCCATGAATCCCTGCCCCTGCGGCTACCTGGGCGACCCCAAGAAAGAGTGCCGCTGCCAGCCGGTCCAGGTCCAGAAATACCGGGCCCATGTCTCCGGCCCCCTCCTGGACCGCCTGGACATACACCTGGAAGCCCCGGCCGTGGAATACAAGGACCTGGCCGGAGAGACCCCGGCCCAGGGTTCCACGGACCTGCGCCTTAAGGTGGCCGAGGCCAGGGCGGTCCAGACCCGGCGCTTTGCCGGCCGCGGCCTCTTCGTCAATGCCCAGATGACCGGGGGACAGATGAAAAAATGGGCACCCTTAAGCCCCGAGGGTCAGGCCCTCCTTAAACAGGCCATGGAACGCCTGGGCCTTTCGGCCCGGGCCTTTGCCCGCATCAACAAACTGGCCCGCACCATCGCCGACCTCGAGGGGGCGGCCGATATCGGCCCGGCCCATGTGGCCGAAGCCATCAGCTACCGGGCCCTGGACCGGCTTTGAAAATTTTCCCCCTGGCGGCCGCCCTGGGGTTTCTGGCCGCGGCCCTGTTAGCGGCCCTCCCGGCCGGGGGGGCGGAGCCCAACTCCGACTATGAAGCCAGGGCCCAGGCCGTGGTGGCCGGCCTGGTCCGCTTAAACGGCCTACGCGGCTGGCCGGCCGATAACCCGGCCGCCTGGCCGCCCCTGACGGGCGATTTCAACCGGGTGCGGCGGGAATCCGGCCGGTCCGTCCTCGGGGCGGCCTTCAGTTCCGACCGACCGGCCAGCCTGACGGCCCTGGCCCTGGTCAACGCCGGCCTGGACCGGGCGGCCGACTTAAGCGGCCTTTCCAGCCTGACCGCCCTGGACATCTCCCATAACCGCCTGCGCGGCCTGAACCTGGACGGAAACGGGGCTTTGGTCCATCTGGCTGTTCTGAAAAACCAACTCTCCGCCCTCGACCTGGCTTCCGCCTCCCGCCTGGCCACCCTGGACCTCTCCGGGAATGAGCTGGTCCGGCTGGACCTTAAGGCCAACCCCCTCCTGGCCGAAGCGAATCTCTCCCGGAACCGGCTGACCGGCCTGGACCTCCCGGGCAACCCCCGCCTGACCCGGCTGGAAGTGACCGGCAACCAACTCAGCGCCCTTGATGTTTCCGCCCAACCCGGCCTGACCCTGCTCCGGGCCGCCTACAACCGCCTGTCGGCCCTGGACCTCGGGGCCAACCCCCTGTTGGACGGGCTGGACCTTAGGAGCAACCATCTGGCCGGGCTGGACCTCAGCCGCAACCCGGACCTCCGGGAACTGGCCGCGGGCCGCAACCGCCTCAAAGAACTGGACCTGAGCCATAACCCGGGCCTGATCCGCCTGGAAGTCGAACACAACCGGCTCACCCGCCTGGACCTCAGCCGCTGCGGCCGCCTGGAGATATTGGAGGCCTCCGGCAACCAACTGACCGAAATCAGCCTGGCCCCGGAGGCCCCCCTGGTCAGCCTGAACCTAGACGGCGGCCGTTTGCCCCTGTCCAGCCTGGCCCCCCTGACCGGCCGGGCCAGGGACCGCACCCGCTTCGGCCGCCAAAGCCGGGTGCTGTTTGATGGCCTCTCCTTGGGCCTCCGCGAGGAACTGGACCTGTCGGCCGAGGCCGAATTCGGGGGCGTGCCCACCGAGTTCCAGGTGCTGAATGAAAAAAGCCGCCGCCTTTCGCCCTCCTACTACACCCAGGAGGGCGGCCGGCTCCGCTTCAACGTGCCGGGCCGCTACCTGGTGGAAATGACCAATCCCCAGGTCTTTTCCAGCGAAAGGGGCGCGGGGGGAGCGGCCGCCCGTATCCGCCGCGTAAAAGCCAAGGTGGTCACCGGCCTCGTGGAGGTCCGGCCCTAGCCTCGAGCCCCGCCCTTATCACTAGTCCGGCCGCAGGCCGGAACCGCCCGCAGCGTTATGGTCCAGGTCGAGTTCCCCCAGCCGATTAAGAAGTTCCGGCCAGCCCGGTTCCGTACGCCGGGCCCAGATGTCATCGGCCAGCCGATGAGCCCGGACCAGGCGGGTCAGATCTCTTGGCAGGCGGGCATAGGCCAGGGCCGGCCAGCCCGCCTGCCGCAACCCCAGCCGCTCGCCGGGCCCGCGCATGGAAAGGTCCAGCTCGGCCAGTTCCAAGCCGTCGGTCAGGCGGATCAGGGCCGAAAGGCGGCGGTCACCGGATTCGGTGAGGCTCTGGGGCAGAAGAAGGCAGGAGCCGGGAACATCTCCCCGTCCCACCCGGCCCCGCAACTGGTGAAGAGCGGCCAGCCCGAAACGCTCGGCCCCGTCTATGAGGATGGTCCGGGCCGCCGGGACGTCCACGCCTACTTCGATGACGGTGGTGGCCAGGAGTATTCGGATATCCCCCCGGCGGAAACCGGCCATGACCTTGGCCCGGGCCGCCGGTTCCATCCGGCCGTGCATCAGGCCCAGGGTGAATTCGCCATTGGCCAGGCGTTCCAGCTCCCGGTGGATATCCTCCAGGCCCAGGCCGGGCCGGGCCGTTTCCCCCCCTTCCAGACGGGGCAGGACCACGAAGCCCTGGCCGCCGGCCCGGACCAATTCCAGAAATCGGCCGTAAGCCGCCGCCCTCTCTTCCGGGGCGAAGACCAGGGTCTCGGCCGGCCGGCGGCCGGGGAGCAAGCCCTCAAGGCGGCTGGACTCCATATCGCCGTAGAGCATCAGGGCCAGGCTGCGGGGTATGGGCGTGGCCGAGAGAGTCAGGAGATCCACCCGGGCGCTCTTGCGCCTGAGGGCCAGGCGCTGGCGCACGCCGAAGCGGTGTTGCTCGTCTATCACGGCCAGGCGCAGGTCCTGAAAAACGGTGGCCGAAGCCAGGAGGGCCTGGGAACCCACGGCCAAGCGGGCCTGGCCGCTGGCCAGGGCCTGGCGGGCGGCTTTCAGTTCGGGGGGGCCCTGGCCGCCGCTCACCAGCACCGTCTCCCAGCCTAAGGAGGCGGCCGGCCCTTTCAGAAAATCAAAATGCTGGCGGGCCAGGACTTCGGTGGGAGCCATGAGGGCGGTCTGCCCGCCCCGGCCCAGGCTGAAAAACAGGGCCGCGGCGGCCACGGCGGTCTTGCCTCCGCCCACTTCCCCCTGGAGCAGGCGGGACATGGGCCTGGGGGCCGACAGGTCGGCCACTATCTCTTCGGTGACCCGGCCCTGTTCCGGGCTGAGCGAAAAAGGCAGCCGCCCCAGGAAGGCCAGAAGGGCCGCCCGCCCCTGGGCCAGGCCGGGGCGGGGCGGGCCGTCCTGATCCAGGGGGCGGGCCTGAAGCATCATCAGGCGCCAGAACAGAAGCTCAAAAAGGGCCAGCCGACGGTGGGCCCTGGTCTGGTCCGGCCTGGGCGGCAGACCAGGGAAGTCGGGGGGCGGGGCGTGGAGGACGGCCAGTTCGGCCGCCGGATCCTTAAGCCCATGATCCGCCAGCCAGGCCGGGGGCATCAGGGGCGGAGCCTGGGCCAGGAGGGCCAAGGCCTGGTCCATCAGTTTTTGGACCAGGCCGGAGGACAGGCCGCCCAAAGGCGGATAGACCGGTTTCAGCCGGCCTTCGGCGGGCGCGGTTTCTTCCGGAAACTCCAGGTCCGGGTGGACCATCTCCAAGGGGGAACCTGGGCGGACCAGGCCGAAGACCTTAAGGCGGCGGCCCTTGGCGAGCGAGAGGTAGGACGGGCGGTTGAACCACAGGAGCCTTAGTTGCCCGCCTTCCTCATCCGCCATCACCGCGTCCAGGTAGCGACGGCCCCTGGACAGGCCCGGCCGGGCCCGGACCACGGTCCCGGCCACCAGGGCCGGCTGGCCCGGGGTCAGTTCGGCCACCAGGCTGGTTCGGCGGCGGTCCTGGTAAACGCGGGGGCTTATGGCCAGAAGGTCGCCCGTGGTCCGCAGGCCCTCTTCGGCCAGCCGGGCCAGGGTCTTTGGACCCACGCCCTTCAGTTCGCCCAAGGGGGTGGTGAAAGCCGGGCAGTCGGGCCAGGGGAAGATCATTCAGCCGGAAGCTCTAGTTGGCAAAGACGGACTTGTATTTCTGCATATTCTCCATAACTTCACCCAGGCCCCGCACCACGGACAAGAGGGGGTCGTCCGGGACATGGACCTTAAGGCCGGTCTCTTCGGCCAGGCGGCGGTCCAGGCCGGCCAGGAGACTGCCCCCGCCGGTCAGGTAGAGCCCCTCCCGGGTCAGGTCGGCGGCGAGTTCCGGCGGGGCCTGGCTTATCAGGAGCTTGACCAGGTCTATGAATTCCAGGGTGATCTCCTCCAGGGCCGCGCCGATGTCCTCTCTGGTGAACTCCACCACCTTGGGAATACCGGTGATGATCTCCTTGCCCCGGCACTGAAAGGATGGTTCCCCGGACAGGGGTCTGGCCGAGCCGATGGTCATCTTGAGGTGTTCGGCCATGTTGTCGCCCACGGCCAGGGTGTATTTGCGCCGGAGGTGCTGGATGATGCACTCGGTGGCCTGGTCGCCGGCCACCCGCCTGGATTCGGAAACGGCCGTGGCCCCCAGGGAAACTATGACCCCTTCGGAGGTGCCGCCGCCGATATCCAGGATCAGGCGGGCCACCGGCTCGGCTATGTTCAGGCCCAGGCCGATGGCCGCGGCCAGGGGTTCGTCCACCAGGCGGACATCCTTGCCTCCGGCCTGCTCGGCGGCCTCGATGATGGCCCGCTTTTCCAACTGGGTGACCCCGACGGGCACGCCCACAACTATTTTGGGCCGGAAGAGGCGGCGGCTGGCCCCGGCCTGGGCCAGGAAAAGCCTGATCATATCCTGGGCCACGGCGAAATCGCTGATGACCCCGCACCTTAAGGGGCGGATCACCTCCAGGCCGCGGGGAGTCCGGCCGAGATAGCTTTTGGCTTCCCGGCCCACGGCCAGGACCCGGCGGGTCTCCGACTCCAGGGCCACCAGTGAGGGCTCGTTGACCACTATGCCGCTGCCCCGGCGGTGGATGAGGGTGTTGGCCGTGCCCAGGTCCATGGCCAGCCCGCCGGTCAAAGAGAGAACCGTCATAGGTCGATCCTGTTTTTCAGCTTTCCTCCCCTTCGGCCAGGGCGGCCAGGGCGGCTTCCAGGAGTTCTTCGGGGCTGGTCCCGTCGCGGGGGTAGGCGGCAAGGGCCAGGAACAGGCCCAAACCCGCCCGTCCGGCGGCTTCGGGCAGGGGCCAGTTTTCCAGGCTCTTTTTAAACTGGAAGATGAAAGACTTGGCCTCGGCGGCGTCGGCCGAGGCCGTGGCCAGGGTGAAAACTCCGTAGGAAACGTGCCCCAACCCCCAGGAGGGCCTGAGGCCCTCCCGGAGCCGGCCGGATATGGCTTTCAAAAGCTCGGCGGCGGTCTCCCGGCCGTGGCTGACGGCCAGGGCCCCCAGGCCCGAGGTGGCCAGCACGTACAGGTCCACCCCTTCGCGCTTGACATCGGCCACATGCATCATCTCGCGCAGATTGTCCAGAAATGATTCCCGGTAAGGCAGGCCTGTCTGGGCGTCCAGGTGGTCCATTTCCAGGACCTTGGCTATCAGGCGGTCCAGGTGCAGTTGGGCGGCCAGGCGGTCGACCACGCAGTCCATCACCTCCAGAAGGCCGTGATCCAGGACCTCGCCCTCGGCCCCGGCCAGGACCAGGGCACCCCGGGGTTGGTCGTTGTAAATGATAGGCCAGCCGTAGAAGGAGCGGAAACCCCGCAGGGGCTCGTTTTTCTGGAAGATGAAGGAATTCTGGCTGTCGGTCCTCAAGCGGTCTATGGTCAGGGGTTTGAGCTTGGTATGCAGCCAGCCGGCCAGGCCGGAGGAGAGGGGGTATCGGCCGCCGGCCAGGCTGTCGGGGGTGTTGGCGCTGGCCGCGGCCAGGTAATAGTGTTTTTTATCACTGGCCTTCAAGACGGTCAAAAAAGCCCAGGTGAGGCCCGTGAAGCCGCGCACCTGTTCCAGGGCCGCGGCCAGCCCCCCGCCTTCGTGGTCGGAGCGCGACAGGCAGAATTCCAAGCCCTGCCACAGGGCGCAGACTTCCGCGCCGGGCGATTCCGGCGGGTCGCCGCCGGAACCCTTCGGGCTGGGGTCGGTCCCCCCGGACCCATCGGTCTTGCGGGGGGCCCCGGAACCGGCCAGACGGCGCCAGAGCCGGGCTATGCTTTTACTGAACTGCATGAATAGTTTTGAACTCTTCTCCGTGAAGATATAACGCTTCTTGGAATCCAGGGCCAGCACCGCCGCAATTTCGGGCAGGGGCACGGCCATGAAGGACTTTATCTGCTCATCCCGGGTGTAGAACAGCAGGCGCTCCGTCTCAAAGCTCACCTGGTCCACATTGACCACCTGGCCGGTCTTGTGAGCCCAGCCCAAAAGCCCGGCTCCCGGCTCAATAACGGCCCCGGGGTCGATATGGGCGGACAGGCTCTTGAAAGCCCGGAGC
>Ga0082212_10003005_pt1 | contig 24128 bp, 16 predicted proteins | sample TergutNt197P3_FD_71548 | JGI IMG/M metagenome (GOLD analysis project Ga0082212, IMG submission 71548) | Neocapritermes taracua P3 segment gut microbial communities from Petit-Saut dam, French Guiana - Nt197 P3 | ecosystem: Host-associated > Arthropoda: Insects > Digestive system > Gut ... | reverse complement strand
TATCGACGTTCCAGCCGCCGATCCGGCAATTTAATTTGAATTCCATCCCGTTTGTTTTACCATAATTCCGTAAATCACCACAACCCCAATTTCCGGCCAAATACTTGTGTAGATACTTTTGGTGTAAGCTGGGGGTAACGGCCACCACCAATCTCTTTAGCCCCAACGGGGCGAAACATTGACCGGATCAAACGTGGGGTAATCCGGTCGTTTCACTTCGTTACGCTTCCGGCTGCCATTTTCGTACCGCCCCGTTTTATTGCGCTAGTGGCATCGGGGCGGGTTGATCTGCGGCGCGCGGCCACTACCCCCAGCTTACGCTGGGGGTTATAGAAATGCTGTCCCTTTGGGACAAAACCGTTCGAGACAACAAGCACGCCGCCAAAAAAATTGGAAAACAATTCCCCCTTGCGATCCGATTCATCTGCGTAAATGACAAATTCTTTTGACATGGAAGATCACTTCAAATTCAACTGCACCCGGGCGCGGATGCCGTCGTTTTCAAACGTTAAAACGTTACGCCGAGGTCGGCTTCTTTGACACCGGTTATCGGTGAGGCGATTGGTAGTTCGCCAAGTTGCGGCACATCTGCCAATTTTGCTTTGATTTCGCGGAGTTGCTCCATCTGGTCTGAAATCTGCCTGGGGCTGTGTTCTTGTTCCGGCATGGTTTCGCCGAACACCAAGGCTTCTTCCACCACCTGATTTGCAAATGCGGACATCTCCATACGTTCGGCAAGCTGTGCGGTCAACAACCGGGTTTTCAATCGAACGTCGAGGGGTTCGAGCTGCCCGTCCGGATATCCCATCGTTCCGAGTGAAGTATCCGGCGTGGTTGGGATGGCTTGCGCCAGTTCCAGCAATCGCGTCAACTGCTCAAGTCGCACACTCTCTTCCGGCAACGGTCTGTAAGGGGTTATTCTGTGGAGCAAAATATTCGCCAAATTCCACTGTGCCATATATTTGCCATAGGGGTGGGTTTTTCGCTCAATGGCCTGTTCAATGTTTTGCCGCAAATGCAATTTTTCCGCTTCCGACATGAAAGAAGGCCTGTGATAGCCCAACTCAAACAGGCGGATGGAACGGTCAAGATAACGGCCAAGATAAATGCCGGTTTCATCATCGCCTTGCGCCATGAGCATCAATTCCGCAAGGATCGGCGTAATGTCTTTGTCCCGGGGCAATGTTGTATACGCAATTTTAAGATAGTTTTCAAAACGCTTGACTGCGTCCGGTTCACCCGGAGCCGACCTGATCATTTCATCCACCTCGGTTTGTATCGTAAGGAAAGTGCGATAACATGACAAGTACGAATCACATTTTTTGCGTACCTGCCGGTCTGGTTCCGTCTTGGAATCAATGTCCGACAACAACGGCAAGAACAAGTTTTTGAAACCGTCGAATTGTTCTTCTTGTGAAAGTTCCGGGCTCATGTATCGGTACAAATAATGTTCCGCCAATTGAATCTTGTCGTGGTCGGAAAGTTCTCCGGCTATAAGTCTGTCATGGATTTCCCGGTACAACTCCATCGAAGGTTGGTAATCAAGCAGGGCAAGCAACCCCTTTGTGGGAGGGTCCCCGCTGTAGTCTGCGGCAAGTGCGGGTATCTCATCAAAGGTTTCAAGGATCAAACACACCAGTTGATCAATCCTTTCCTGTAAATCATCCGTGACGCGTTTCATACTACCCGGATAGGGGTATTGATAAGAGGGGTATTCATAAAACCGGCTGCGAGAGACTCCGTTCGGCATGATGTGCGAACCATAGATGATCCATTCCCCCGTGGAAATTCCGCCGTCACGGTCGCGAGAAACCCTGACGGCATTATTGAGCAACAGAAGGTAAATACCAAATCCTTCAGCCGGTTCCAGATCAGGGATTCGTGAAACGATCAAATCCTGAACCGATTTTGCTTTCTCGTTTATTTCCAATTGTTCATATAACGCAGCCACGAATGCCAACACTCTCAACTCTGCCGCGTCAGAGTTTTCTATAATGTCAAACATGTCCAGGGTTTCGGCAAGGTATTTCTCGCATTTTTTCGGGAAAATGATATTGTTTTGAGCGTCACGGGAACCAACAATCGCTGACAGCTTGTACAATGCCCGGGTTTTTTGTTTCGGATCATCCATGTGTGCAATAATTGCCCGGATTGCCGCTTCACTGACATCAATTCTCACTTGAATGCGATCCCACGCGTTTTGTTTCCACGCTTGGTCCGCCGGTTCCCCGGAGGCAATTCTGGCATCAACGCTGACAACCCCGGGACGTGCAAAATTCCATGAGTTTGAGTTGCGGTTGTTTATAGCGATACAGCGATCCATCAATTTTTTCAACCACTCGTTGCGTTTCTGGCGATCGGGGATGTTCGCCGCTTGTTCCGCAGCGTCCAAAAATCTTTCACACTTGTCCATCTGGTAGACAATCGATCCGTAAGCCTCGTTTTTCGCCCTGTCTGTATCAAGATACGATGCCGTCTGAACCGCCTTGTCCAACATTTCATCAACATCGTTAATTTTCCGGGTTTGGGTATCGCTCCAGGCAATGTCTGCGCCCCTGCACTGGGCTTTCACAATGGTGACAAGCATGCGGTCACGTGTCGTGTCCAGGCTGATATTCCGTGCGGCAACAACGGCAAGTCCGCTCTGTTTGCCGGCAAGGAGCGGATCGACCAATTTGACAAGGAACGTGTCCTTGAGGCGAAACTCGTTTTTGTTCCAGCGTTCGATGACTTCGTCGTCCTCATAATCCGAATCATAAATGTATTCGCGATACTTGGACTGGTTTTGCTCGTTTTCTTCCGGTTGGACGGCAAGCACTTTTTTCAATGCTTCGTCTAATTTCCGGGCATCATAATCGAGTTGTGCAAGACGAAGCCATTCCGCCGTCGTGTGCGTCTCCTCCGGTGATTTCACCGGCTCAACATTTGGCGAAATCGTTGTGTCAACATTTTGCGGGGTTCCACACCCGGCGACGGCAATTGCAACGCCAACGATCACAATCAGCATGAACGCAAAAGCGAATCGTTGTTTTGTTGACATGATTTCCTCTAATTCATTTCCACAGTGCAACAAGGTATACTTCAAACGGTAACAAATTGTATTTTTCACACGGAGACACAGAGGCACGAAGATCAATTTCCTCTGTGACTCCGTGCCTTTGTGTGAGATATTTTTTGTAGGAAAAAAGGTAATTTGCTCCCGTTGGCAGTATAGTCACACCGTGACCGTCGCGGCTCTGATGATTTTCCGGCAAAAGCCCTACATCGTTGTTTTACTCACTCCGGTTGGTGTCAGAGTGACATTGATGAGTGCAGAGGAATTCGGTGTGATTTGCACGTTTTTCAAAAACTGGGCGAACGACGGCTTTTGCTGCAAGGGTTCGCCCACATGATAACGCGGGAGCGGAATTTCGGCAAAGAATTTCAAGTCCGGCTTGCTAAGATCATCGGCGATTTGTTGCAGTGAACGATCTTTATCGATTCTGAGACTTTGCGGCGCAACGGAAGTCATTTCGGCTTTCCAGATTTCCTCGCCGTTGTTCGTGATGACGATGGAACTGTCAAACAACGTGATTTTTATATCGACCGACGGTCCACCCAATGGCGACGGAACGCGAAAAGGAACGGGAGGTCTGGGCACTCGTCCGCCGCTGTAATTGACATCGTTGGAATCCTGTTTTTTTACCGTGGCCGTCACCTGGATCGTTGCCGAATCATCAAGGACAAAGCCGGTGTCTTTGAGGTTCTTTTCCAGGTTTGTGCGGATGACATCGGCATCAACGGATTCATCGACATCCAAAACCAGTGCAACGGCAACACCCGGATAAAGTACAAATCGATCTTCAACCTTGACGTTTTGTATCGCGTCAAGTACCGCCTGTTGCGGGAGTTTCACCGCAGTCAAAATGAAATCGTTATTCCCGGCATTCAAGAGATAACAAAACAGGCCGCGAAACGTTTGTGTTTCGGTGTAACTTCCTGCGTAATGACAAACAGGAACGCCGGTTTCCGAATCGTACATTGTCCCGTTCTTCATGAACATGCGGTTATCAACCCAATTCAGGCGGTTACCTCCTCCGCCGAATTCCGGTTGGAACTCGCCCGTTTTCTCGCCGGTGGTCAAATCCCAGATCACGACCTTGTTCGTCCGGTTGTCGAAAACCGAAGCTTTCGGATCGATGCCGGTGTTCCCCTTCCATTGACCATGCAAAACACCAATCAACCGTGTGTTGTCCGGTGAGAAATCGAACTCCATCGACTGCGGCAGTTCGTCGGTCAACATACCGAGCGTTTCGCCCGACATCGTATCACAAATCGCCACGCCCGAATGCGTCCCGATAATCATCGCTTTGCGGTCTTTGCTCAACTCGACGTTTTTGTGAGTCAACAATACCAATGACATCTCGTAAATGGGCTTGAGCGTTTCCACTTCCCATAAACGCAGTTTGCCGTCGAAGTTGCATGTGAGAATGTGAGTGGAAGATATCCACACCGCCCAGTCAACGGTTCTGCTTAATTCGTTGGTGAAGTCGCTGTAGGGAGCAAATGAACCGCTGATTTTTAATTTGCGATCTTCAATCGTGTAAAATTCAAGCCGTGATTGCGACGGCCTGTTTCTGGTATCTTGCGAAGTTGCCATTATCCGCGTACCGTCGGGAGAAATTCCCCTGACATTGGCCTTATAACGCACATCTCCGAAAAAACTATTTCCGGTTTTCATGTCCATGAAGTAAACAGTCGTGGACGCGAACGTCCCCAAGTTTAGCTTGGCTCCCACGGCAAGAGGCGAGCCGTCTGGTTCGACGATGGCAATGTCGCTGATAGGACCGCCGGCTCGTTCTATCGTGACCGGGCAAGGTTTGTAGTCCTCCGCTTTGCCGTCCGGTGCCATGATGCCTGGTGTGTAATGCCATCCGGTGACTGCACCGGGAACGATTTTTTGTGCGTCATGTGCAATGTCGTCTACCCGCGTGTCACGTACTCTGTCGTCTTCAGAGCGACCGTGTGGGGCAGAGGCGTTCGAACTCGCATTGTCCGACACAGCGGGGTTGGGCACGATTTCCGGTCTCGACACAGGTGCCGTCGGCCGTATCGGAATGACACTTCTGCCCGGCATAACGGCAGGCGCAGGTTGGATTGCCTGGTCAAAATTATTGGAAGCCCCTTCCGGCTCACCTCCGGCAAAGGGATTATCCGCTTCTTTCTGTCGCTCCCGGACGTATTGCTGATCCGCTTCGCTCAATCGAGTCAACGGCAAGGTGACGACTCGGCCATCCGATTTTTTCAATTTGACCTGATCGCCGTCATAATCGACCAGTACGGCTTCGACGGAAAATTGTCCCGTCGAATCACGCCAGGTACGTGCTTCCTGCGCGATGATTACCCCGCTCAACACCGATATGAGCATCATTGCACTCCATGATGCAACCATTTTTTTCCGTAATAGATTTTTGGCCATGACTTTCTCCTTATTAAACAGGTTATTAAACAGGCAACCGTTCACGCATTTTTTCTCTCACCACGAAGGACATGAAGAACCGCGAAGTTTTTCAACAGATGAAACAGAGGTCGCAGATGATTTTAAAACCATCTGTTTCATCTGATAAATCTGTTGATCATTCCTTCTGTGATTTTTCTTGTGAAATCTGCGGATATGCTAATCTTCGTGTTTCTTCGTTGTGATGAATGGTGTTGTTTAAACAGAAACAGAAACAGAAACAGAAACAGAAACAGAAACAGAAACAGAAACAGAAACAGAAACAGAAACAGAAACAGAAACAGAAACAGAAACAGAAACAGAAACAGAATTTTATGCGATTTTGTAAAACGTGTCAAGTGGAAAATTCATCCTGACAGGAGAACTGCAATGTTCAAAATAGGAATCATTTGACAGGATTGACAGGATCATCAGGATACTGAAAAACAGGTGAATCTTATGATTTCCTATCCTGAAAATCCTGTTGATCTTGTCAAAATAACGACTTTGCAGTTCTCCTGTCATCCTGAAGCGACACTGAGTGTCGTAAGATTATCAGGGCAAATTGTTGGTTGGGTTTTTGGGGCTACCGACCCTGTCAAGATGACGTTGAAATCAAAGTAAGAATTGCAATGATCTGTCCCTTTGGGACAAGGCGTTCGAGACAACAAGCACGCCGCCAAAAAAATTGGAAAACAATTCCCCCCTGCGATCCGATTCATCTGCGTAAATGACAAATTCTTTTGACATGGAAGATCATTTCACTTTCAACCGCACCCGGGCGCGGATGCCGTCGTTTTCAAACGTCACGCCGAGGTCGGCTTCTTTGACGTTGGCAATCGGTGAAGCGGTCGGCAGTTCGCCGAGTTGCGGCACAAAGGTTTGCCAGGTTTCGTTCCATTCGTAGGTTCCGTCGTTCGGGCAAAAGAGCCGCTCGCCCCAGAGTTGCTCATGCACCGTCGCGGGGTCTTTGTCCGGGAAACGACGTTTATACTCGTCCAAAATCGGCACGTTCCGCCACGCCGAATCCGTCATTCGCTCAGGCATCTGCAACATGTAAAGCCGGTCAAGCACCGGAACCGCACGTTCGTCGAGCCGCAAGGCCATGTTTTCGCCCGACCATTGTGCCGTTTGCGAATCCGGTTGCGAGTCCAACCGACGGTCAATGTGCCGCTTCAAGACGCTTTCGCTGAGCGTAACGAACAATCGCCCGTTGGCCGGAGTGTAATAAATCGCGAAATTGTCGGGAATGCCCATACTGTTGTCATCGCGCGGCGCGACCTTGACATAAGGCACGTCACGGTAATTGAGGGCTTCCCATTGCGTGAGGCCGGGTGCGGACTGTTCGACCATTCCCCGCAAGCCGGTGAGAAACGCGGCCAACCGGAGCGGGTTGTTCGACCCCACTTCCACGCCGACGGGTAACCGGTTGAGGTTGCCATCATCGAACAGGAATTGCGCAGTCCGCATTGATGCATGGCCTTCTTCTTGAATCACGTCGAACAGTTCGCCCCAGAACGGGTCGTCATCGAAAAACACGGTTGCGTGACTGCCGATCCAGCCGAGCGAAACGCCGCCGGCCAGTTGTTCGACGAGATTGGCATTGCTCCGAAACATCTGCGATTCCGGGTTAATCGAAATGATGAACTGAAGCGGCGTGTCATACACCGACTGGTCGGGCGAAAAACTCGCGCCGGTGCTGAAACCGAGCCATTGTGTAAACTCGCGATTCGTCCGCACATTGACCGGCATGACGGTCACGTCGGAGGCCATCGTCGTGTCGTCAAGCGTGATGCGAATGCCGATGGGATCGAAGTTGCGTCGCCAGCGTCCTTCGTATTCGTTGCGCCACTGATCGTAAGCCCGCCGCTCCGTTTCCGTGACTTTGTCAATGTTCAACTCGACCAATTCTGCAATCGGCGTGAGAAATTGGTATGTGCCATAGATTCTGTTCCGCACACCGTTCGGTGTCAGGAAATAATCCTCTTCGGGTAAGACTTTGTTTTCCTTGTTACCGTTGATAATATCAGCGGCATATTGTGCCTGCAATTGACCGATGACCGCCTGTTGCCACAACCGGCGCGAAGCGGCGATGCGCCATTGCGGCCCGCACCATCGGCGAATCGTCGCGTCGCTCAAAAAGGCGAACACGCTTTCCGAAGCATCCCCCACCTTGTAACGGTCGCGAAAGAAACGGTATTCCGGCAAATCGGCCAACGATTCGTTGAACTTGTCCCGGGTATTGAAAATTCGCTGTAACGAGGCAATCGAGTTGGAAACCGCAACGGTGTTTTCATCAATCTTTGAAAAATATGATGATATTGTGCGATCGTCACTCTTATAAAACGTAGGAATCGGTGGATCGACTCGTGCAGTAATTAAGTCAGTTTCACCGGATAATTTGAGGCTTCTCTGGGTTTCCAAAAGTTTCAACAATACGTCGGCGTTTTTCGTTTCAAACAAAATGGTAATGTCGGTTCCGGTGGGGAAATAAAGGTCGCCGCCGGTCACGGCCACGGAGTCGATCAGCATGGGGCCGAGCAGTTCGGTCAACGAGTCCAGCGACAGGCCGAGTTGCCGCTGGTAACGCTGGAACGTCCGCTTGTCGGAACTCGTGTCACGGTAATTGAGAAACTGGAGCACCGGAATGCCGCTTTGCTCGGTCAGCTTGGCGAACTTATGTGCCGTCCGAAAATCCGGGAACACGATGATGTGCTGATCCGCCGGAACACAGGCCGCGAGCCGGTCGAGTTTCGTTTCGGGCAAATCGCGGACGAGCGGCTCCCAATCGATCTCGGCGACGGTGATGCCGGTGATGTCGGCCACATCGACGGTGCGTTGTTCCTGCTTCCAAGCGTTCAGCACCGCATCGAGTTCCAGATTCTGCTCAATCGCCCGACTGCCGGAAAGAAGATCGAACGAACGCACAAGACTTTGATTTTCTCGCGTACTCATACCCCCGGCACGTGGTGATGTCGGTTGATCGTCCGCCGGTTGGGTCAAGCCGAACTCGGTGTTGATTTTCTGCTGTGCTTCACGTGCCAACCAGGAAAAGTATGGGGCTCCGGGAAAGATATGAGAGCTAATCGAGTAATAATCTCTCTCACACAAAAGAAATGCCGCTTTGGCAAAAGAGTCCTGCTCTTGGGAGTAGTGCTTGTTCCAATCGATTTCAAATTGATAACCTGTTGAATCTGTTATTGGCCAATTATTCACATCAAAAGCTAAAGCCTGCACCTGCGTGGGAAGTCCGCCATCAATTCGCGCGACAAGATACATCGTTTGATCATCAATTTTCGTAAGATCATCGGAAAAATGGTCAGTCGGTATGTTATTCACATTGACAGGAGAAGAAAAGGGCGGTCCGGGGGTATTTCTTTGAAATTTCCAGGAAATAGCACACGATAGAAACGCCTGACTGCCGGGAGAATCCAAATGAGCCGCGAATACCTTTCCCCAAGCCCCCCAACTTCTTGAAGACCACGATTGCTCCGGTTCCACCTGTTTGAGCGACGCGAGCGGCACGATGAGATACTGCTCCTCCGCCGTGGCCGTTACCGCCGGAAAAATCATGCCCAACACGAAAAGAGCGAACGCTCCCGGTTTTAGTAAAAGTTGCATTGTAGTGCTCCCGGTTGAAAGATTTGTTGGCTGTTTTGCTTGCACATTGACCATTTTAGAATTGCGGCGTGCAAAGTCAAGAGACGGAATATGCCGTACAAAGCCATCGAGATGATGCTCTGATTTGCGCGTCACAGGGTGACGCGGCTAACGCTTCAGCCGCTCCGTGACCGTCGCGGCTCTGATGTTTTCCGCTTACTGCGTGCACGGCTCTGATTCGGCGGTTGCAACCCACGGCGAACGCCAATCGCCCCAATTTTCGAGATACGTCTGAAACGCCGGTACGTCCTGTCGCTGTTCGATCCACTGCTTAGTTTCGGCCACAAGAAGCTGCTCCTGTTCCAGTTTGAGTTGCCCGGTCAGAACGGCGACTCGCAAAAAGACGAAATACGTGTCCAACACATCACAGCGGCAATAGTTGTTAATGCGTTCGAGCTCACCCTGCTCGTACAGGTCTTGCACCATATCGCCTTGCGTGTCCATCTTGCCGGGCTTGCCGAGCAAATTTGCCACGAGGTTCAGCCCGCCGACCATGCGCGTCGCGCCGAAATTTGTGAGAACATCGCACAAGTCGAAATGCGATTCGGTGTTGTAACGGTTGCGCGGCTGGTCGTAGGTCTTCGCCTTGAGCGCAAACCACGCCGGCACTGAAATGCCGTAACGAAACGCGGCCAGTTCCATAAGCGGGATGTCGAACCCGCGACCGTTGAACGTCACGAGCGTCGGCTTGTTATACGCCTGCCAACCCCGCCAGAACAGATCGGTCATAATATGCGGACGATACTTCGGCTCATCAAGCGTCACCAGATCAAGCAGGCGAAACTCGGCGTCAACTTTCGCAATGGCCACCGACACGGGCAATTGGTATGGATACGGAATAAAATCCGTGTCGTTCTTTTCGAGCAACTCGTCGCGAAACGTCCGCACCGCTTCATTCGGCGTGACGTCCAACTCCGGATATTTCAACTTCGCAACCAATTCGGAATCGGCAACGCTTTCAACGTCGAACACGAGATATTTGACTTGCTTGGTCATGGGGTATGGTCTTTCAAAAATTTCAGGATAAACATGTGCGGTGGTCGCGACGTGACCGTCCTGACTTGATCTTTGCTTACGCGGCAGACTCTGATGGCGTCATCAATCGGTAATCCCCAGTTCGCGTTTTTCGGCAGCTTCACGGTTGGCGGCACGGAGGTCATCTTCCGACGCTTCGTGAATTTCCTCGCCGCCTGCCGCTGCGTGGTCGATGCCCTCTTGTGTAATGCCTTCGATTTCGTAAGGTACTTCGACAAAAGTCGCCTTCGAGAAAATCAGGTCAAGCACCTTGCGTTCGATGATCTGGTTGCGCAAGATGTCCATTTGCCCGTGTTTTTCAAGCTGGGCACGAATCTTGCGAGAGGTTTCGCCCTGCTGTGCCGCGATGAGCATAATTTCCGTGTCATAGTCCGTTTCCGACGCTTCGATGCTTTCGTTTTCCGCAATCTTCTCAAGAATAAAGTGTTCCTTCAGTGCCTGGGCGGTGGCCACCCGACTGTTCTGACGCAGGTAATTGATTTGCGGCTGAATTTCTTCGTCGGTGTAGCCGCTACGCTGTAGTTCCATGATCGTGCGTTGCAACTCGCGCCGCGACTGACTTTCAAGCAAGGCGGGTGGCAGTTCCCATGACGCGCTCACGATCAGCATATCGGTCACCTGTTGACGGGTGCGGCGACGCTGTTCGAAGTCGAGTTGCCGTTCGAGCATGTCTTTGACCGCGTCTTTGAGCTCGCCGACGTTGTTATAATCGCCGAGTTGTTTGAGGAAGACAGGCGTCAGTTCAGGCAGCTTGAGCTTCTTGACTTCCAAAATCTCGAACTTGGCGGTAACCGTTACCCCGCGATATTCGGGGTTCTGAGCGTCTTGCGACAGTTTCGCTTCGACCTCGCGAACATCCCCGGTCACAACACCGGCCATGAGTTTATCGAAATCTTCAATCGAACCGTCATGAAAAGTCAGTGTCGGACGAATGCGGATCGTTTCCTCGTCCGCAGACGAAAGCTCTTTGCCCTCGTGCAAGAAGGTTAATTTTGTGACGATGTAATCGCCGCTTTCCGCCGCGTCTTCCTTGGGGACAAGCTGGCCGTGATCGGTCAAAACACGGTCGAGGGCACGGTCAACATCATCCGTCGTGAAATCGCGGACGGGCTTTTCGATTTTCAACCCTTCCCAGTTCGGCAGGTCAAATTCCGGTCGAACTTCAAGACGAAATTCAAAAACCATCGGCCCGCTCTCCGGCAGTACCACGGCTTCAAAATCAAAATCCGGCTCACTAATCGGCGTAATATCGTCGCGATCGCCCAGTTGTTCGATGCTCTCCATGATGAGCGAGTGTTTGACGCGGTCTGCGACCATTTTCCGATAACGCTTGGCAACCAGTTTCTTGGGGGCTCGCCCTTTCCGAAAACCCGGCACATTGGCATTTTCGATAATATCGTCAAACTCCTTGGCAAAATAGCGGTCGATTTCCTCGTGAGGAACCGAAATCACAATTTTGCGCTCACAAGCGGAAAGCGTTTCGATTTCAACCGTGTTATTCAAAACTTCTTTGGTTGATTCCTGTTCATTTTCAGTGGTCAGGTTGTTATTTTCTTCCGACATGGCCTAGCTCCTTTTTTGAGAAAATAGTTATTATTGGTTTCACTCTCTCTGTTTTATCCAAATTAACAGAAAACCTTCTTGAAACCAACAAGTCTGTTGATATGCCCTTGCTTACGCTACAGGCTCTGAATACATATAAAGCCAGATACATTTCCAGCTACGCATTTTTCGGGTTTTTAGGATGCGTCCAAGAAAGCACAAAAATCAAAGACAAATTCAACAAAGCAAAAAAGGCACAATCCCCCTTCAGGCGAGAGTCCTCCCTAAAATCGTGAGTTGAACGTCAATAACTGTCGCAAATCAATCTTATACTGCCATAATAGCATAGAACGATCATGTAGCAACAGGTGGACTTAAACAATGAAAGAAAAAGCCGGTAATACTCCAAACTCCACACTACAATTACAAGGTGGGGGTTGCCAAAACGTTGCAACCTAGTTATATTACGTCTTGAGTTTCCATTGACGGGGCGTGGCGCAGCCTGGTTTAGCGTGTCTGACTGGGGGTCAGAAGGTCGGAGGTTCAAATCCTCTCGCCCCGATTTATAAAAAAACCCGTGTTTTACAGCGTAAAGCACGGGTTTTTTCGTTTCTTGTGACCGTGTAGCAAATATAACCGTCGCTTACAGCACAATATTTCATATTCTTTTATGAAAATAACATCATAACGATTGCCTAATCATTTTAATTTGGATATTATCGTATGTTTGTACGGGTGGCAATTCTGTTGCCATGTCATAACAATCAAATTTCGTTGCCAAAAACAATAGGGGGACATCATGCGGACATTTTACCTGGGGCTTTTCTCTGTTGCGTTGATTTTTTGTGCGGAAAATGTTGCATCGGCACAAAGTATGCGATTTCAGAGAATGCCTGTGATGGTTCGACGCACGCCGTTACTTGTGCGACCTACAGTGATGCAAACAGTTGCCGCACCTGGAGTTGCGATTTTCAATGGTAAAAACCTCGATGGTTGGACGACCGTGTCCGGTAGTTCGGACATCAAAGCCTGGGAAGCCGTTGACGGTACTCTGCATCGCAAAGCAGGCGGTGGCGACATCGTGACTGAAAAAGAGTACGGAAATTTTATTCTTGATTTTGAATGGAAAATCTCACCCGGCGGCAACAGCGGCCTCAAGTACAAGTTTGCTAATTTTGACGGCAGTTGGCTGGGTTGCGAGTACCAGGTCCTCGACGACGAGAAACACAGCGACGGGACTCTCAAAACGCATCGCACAGCGTCGTTGTATGACGTGATCGCACCAAAAATTGAGGCGGCCAACCCCATTGGCGAATACAACAAGAGCCGCATCATCGTCAATGGCAACCGAATTCAGCACTATCTCAATGGGAAGCTGACCGTCGATGTGATCGTCGGTTCGCAGATATGGGAAGAGGGATTCCAAGCGAGTAAATTCAAGGCACACGAAGAATTCGGGAAAATCGCCGAAGGCAAAATTCTTGTGCAGGATCACGGCGACGAAGTGTGGTTCAAGAACATGGTTGTCCGGGAACTGAAAACCGTCGCAGTCAGACAAGCCGGTCCGATGCAACGAATGTTTGGCGGTGGTTTGTTTCGATAAATAAGCAAACACTCGCCGTCACGGTTGCCTGGCATCGGATTGAAAACGCAATGTACCCAACGGTCGCGGGAGAATGGGAGTTGTCGTTCCGAATCTCGTTGGCGAAGGCACGGGCGTAACAGCCGCCGATGTTGACATATCCGGTTGTTGGGTTGTCGTCCGTGAAATAGCCGACGACGATGACGGGGTAATTGTACTAATCATAACGCGATCCCTGTCCGTCGGTTGCTGCAGAACCGGACTTGTGCCGTGCATTGTGGGAAGCGGCGACTGGATTTGCGTGTTGGCTTGTGGCGGACTCGCATTGATGCTTCGACTGTCATTGACAATTGTCAGCGTGCGCGGACGTTGCGCCGGGAATTCGAACTCGGATGGAAGGATTACGCCCGGTTGTCCGACCGGTTCTTGCAGTGAATGCATTAATGCGTCCAAGTCCATACTGTCCGAAGAGTCGTCCGCCTCGAACATCTGGCTTGACGTGTTACGGCGAATTTCGCTTGCCGACGGAGGGATAAGTGTCTCGTCAAAAGGATCGGTGCTCGTTGACACGGCAGACAATCGCAAATTGTTGGAAGGAAACGGTTGATCTTGCACGGCGACAACTTGTCCCGGCTGTGTGGCATACTTTGGTATGGTTGATGCCTCAACTGCGGCGGGAGATGTCGAAGGATAAACAAGTTTCCCAAGAGGTTGTTGCGAAGCGGTGGCCAAGGCAACATATCGATCGACTTCACGGTCAAACGTCGCTTCCGCTACCAAGGCAAACTCTTCCGCAACTTCGGGACGCACGTTGTCCATTCGTTGAGCAAATTCCAGAAGCGGGTCAAAGTCTTCTTGCGCCGCGTCGGAGATGTTCATCACAAAACCAACCGTCTGTTCAAAGTTACTGTCCGCAATTTTTCCTACAACGGGAAGCAATATTTTGGCCAGCATTTCCGCACCGGGATTATGAATTCGGACATAAGCGTCAAGATCGCTCTGCACAATGGGACGGTTTTCTTTGTCCCAGCCATACCGCGACTTGAGGATAAGAATGACATCCCCGTTGATCTTGCGACGCACCAGCGGCCCCAACGTGGCTTCGTATTCCCCCGAACCGTAAACAATGCAAAGGCTTTCACTCTTGTAAAGCACCTCGACCTGACTTGACGTGGCGGTACCTTCCTTGAGCAAATACTTGTTCGGCCCGGTCTCTTTCAGTGAGATTTGCGTTACGCCAAGCAGTTCCCAGAGTTCGACAACCACATCAGGGTGACTGATCATGAAGTCGTACATTTCCGGGTCACAATACCCGACTTGCCGTGGCAGATGACGCAAAAAGGTCTTGTTGTCAATGACTTCACGGATCAGTCTTTTAGAACGCTCGTCAAGAGAACTCCACGGGATGGCCGTCGAATCAGTATTATTTTTGGCATGTTCGGTACCGATGCCTTGCCCCAACGCGATCTCGGACGACGTCAAAAAAAACAATGCTCCGAACAACAAGCCCACGCAAAACAGAACGAGCAACCTAAGCGGCAGCCTGACCTTCCATCCGGTTACAAAAGCGAGTGTATTACAGACTGTCAACATTGATTGTTGCTGTTTTCTTTTTGATGACCGGAATTGTCAATAATCTGTTTTGCATTTTTTTTCTTTTATAAACTATGCAGTTTGTCTATTTTTGCAAAACAAATACCAATGATATACACTTCTATTGTTATAATCATTAATCGACTTAATGCGTCAATAGTGGTCAGTCTTTTCATACAGAAAATAGTACAAGACAAATCGCCATTGCATTTTTTTCGATTTTTTGGCACAATCCCCCTACATATATCTACCACAAACATAGTCATTTTTCACCCAACTCATTTTTTACAGAAAACCATGACAATAGTCCGACTCCCATTTCGGGTTTTAGCTTGTCTTCTGCGTCCTCCGTGGGGAATGATGTTGCTGCTTACAGGAGCCATTCTGTTTTCTGTCATTGTATTCGGACAAAAATATTGGGACGAATTCCAAAGCCAGTCAAAATTGCTTTTTCTCGAAAAATCAAAAAATAATCATAAGGTTGCCCTTACACAGCAAGTCAAACAATGGGGTGACGCGGAGTACCAGCCACCGTTGGCCGATGTCGTTGAACCGCGCAATGAGCCGCACAAAGATCGTGTTGTTGGAATCAATGTGCCATATCTTGTTGCAGAGTCAACACATACGGAGTTGAACAACCGTTGGCAGCAACTGACTGAGCAAGGGAATCAAAATCGTAATAGCCCGGCAACGGAATTACCAGATGAGAATTTTACTGTAGCAAAAAATCAAACGTCCGAACCGCAGCAGCCTGCCACCAATCCCAGAGTTGGCTTTTACAGCCTGCAAACACCGATGCCTGCACCGGCGAGAAACGACCAGGTTTTGGTAGCGCGCGATCTGCCGCGAGTTTCACCGTTTTTGTCGGAACGTTTGCAGCGAGTGGCCGTGCGTGATCTGCCCAAACTGCCGACGCAAGACCTCATGCGACTGCTACACCACACAAATTGGGAAATCGCTCAACAGGCCGACGTGGTTCTCCAAAAACGCGACGGTTTTCAAAATGAGCACATTCAACTGGCACGCAAATTGTACCACCCTGATGTCGCAGTACGCAAATCAATTTTGCCGCAATTGGCGGAAGACGAAGAACTTGAGACGACGAGCTGGTTGTCGGAATTGCTGAAAGACCCGGATCAGGACGTGCGACTGGCAACGGGCAAGGCGATTTACGGCCAAATCCCGCTCACCCATACCGAACGCGAACACCTGCAAATGATTATGCAATCGGACTCTGACCAACGTGTCGCGGTCTTGGGTCATGGTATGGGAACGGTGATTCGATGAAAGCCAAACACTCGGCGGTCACGGGTTATTGTGCTGGTGGCAACGTGACCGCCCTGACTTGTTTGCGGCGGCGTTGAAGACGGTCGGCTAAACTTCCAACTCCTAACTTCCAACTTCCAACTTCCAACTTCTACCCTTCATACCATTCCGGTTTGACGTCGGTTTGCAGTGCCTGTAAGACGACGGAGAAGACGTCGAGAATTTGGTCTTGAAAGCAATACACCACGCCGCCGATGCTGAGGAACAGGATGCCGAAGGTCACGATGGCATTGACGCTGAAGCCGATCGACATGAGGTTCAGTTGCGGCAGGGTTCTTCCGAGCAGGCCGATGACGAGCATCGAAATCAGCACGCCGATCATCACCGGAGCGGCCACGCGAAACGCCAGACTGAAGCTCAGACTCAAAATCAGCACGAGAGCTTCGCCGAGTTCGACGGGAATATGTCCTCCGCCCGGCGGAATCGAATCAAACGTGTCGAGCAGCCCGGCCAGCGTCAGCCGGATACCGCCGCAGCAGACGAACACGGCCAGTCCGAGCATATAAATCAGCCGCGAGAGCAGCGGCGTGTTTTCACCGGAGGTCGGATCGAACACCTGAGCGACGCTCATGCCGCCGACGTGTCCCATGATTTCGCCGGCGAGGTCAAGCCCGGTAAAAAAGATGTACAGCCCCACGCCGAGTGCCAGCCCGATGACGAGTTCCGCCGCGATGACGATGACGTACATCGGCAGCGTATCCGGTTCCTGCATTTCGACGAACCACTGCGACGGCATGATGAGCAGTGCCAGCGAAAACGCCAGCAACGCCCGAAACTGCACCGGAATATCCGCCGACCCGAACACCGGCGTCATGATCACGATCCCGCTCACCCGCGCCAGCACGAGCGAAAACAGTAATATCCGGGATGTGTCGATCAGGGTTGTCCAGTCCATTGTTCAAGGGATTTTTTCCAAAGGGGATAGGGAATAGGGATAAGGGGATAGGGGATAGAGCAATCAGAGCCGCGCACGTAGTAAGTGGTTTACATGAATGGTGAGATGTCGATACATTCACGGACAATGTTAAAGATCATCTACAAAGCATTCAAAATACGGACGTTCTCGAAAAATGGTTTTCTTGTTATAGTCACCGGGAAGAAAAGAACCTAATCGAAGTGATTGTACATCTCCTGTTTGTGAAACGTAACTATGATTGATGATTTCATCAATATCGTCTGTTGAATACCCCTCTGGCATATCAAAAAATGCAACCAAATAAGTTGTTCCAAAGTTAAAACATTTCCCATCTTTCATTTTCACAACAAAACCTGTCCAGGCCATCGTTGTTTCACCTTGAATTTGTTCCAATACTGAAACAGGCAAAGCATATCGACTTTTCTCAACTCTTGCAATGTCATAAATGTTGAGACAATTTCCATGTGCTACAAAATTTTTCACAATTTCGTAGTATCCACCAACTCCATCTTTTTTCTGCTCATCCTGAAATCGCCTCATCGCTAATTCAATGATCGGCTTTGAGTGACTAAAACGTACACAAGGTAAATAAGTTCCGTCTGTGAGATAAACCGAAGCTCTGTATGCAACCCCATTCTTATCGTATTTGTCTGGCAATGGCTCGATATTGTCTCTTAAAAACTCGATAATTTCCTTTTCTTTTTGACTTTTCATTATGGATTTCCTCCGATTTTATTGCGTGAATCCGTCAAAATGTGTCATCTGCGCGCGTATTGCAGCAGTTTGACCGTATCTTGTTGCATTTGAACCGTATTGTTGCGCGATTTTGGACTTCCGTTGACTCCTGCCGATCCATTCCCGCTCGCCGGGAGTCGAAAAACTCGCGATAGAAGCCAAAAAATACTCGCCGGGAGTCGAAAAACGCGCGCACGGAGCGCATTGTTGTGCACTGGAATCGCGACGTAATGCGCTTGGAGCGTATTATTATGCACCGGGAGCGTATTGCTCTCGGATTTTTTCGTCCTGTCATCATATTTCATGATAGTACAATACGCTCCGATGAAATTCCCTTCCACTTCAATCCCATTGTTATATCATTCCGGTTTACAGGAATAAGGTCTGTGCGCGCGTTTTTGGACGTATATCAACAACTCTGGCACGCAAAACAACAACTCCGGTACGAATATCGCGATTGTATGACGTGCAAGCGACATGTTTTGACGCTCAAGCGTATTATGCCGGGGGTTTTTCACTACAACTGATTTAAAAACATATCCGGGTCGTCGGTATATTGAAAACCGGCTTGCCATTGTCCGGGTTCGCCGCTCCGGTCAAGCGTTCTCGCAAAAAGAAATCGGCAGCAGATTCGCCCTTTATCCGTGTGATAAATGTAGTACAGTGCAATAATATTTTCACCTAACGACTTTTTTGCAACCAACTCAAGATGCCCATACGGAATCATGGATTTGATCTGTGACAATTGCCTTGACATCCCCATTAATTGCGGCGTCGATTCACCGACGCCGGTTAATTCACGCATTGCGATATCCATCTCGGCCTGATCTTCACTCCAGGACTCAAAAAAACAGACCGCACGTTTCATGCAGTGTTCAAAATCCTCGCGAGACGGCTCGCGGACTTCGAGTAAGGCCGACGGTATGGAAGACGTTGTTTGTATTCCATTCGACTGCGCCGAGAGATAACCATAAGCGCAAAGACAACCGGTTAAAATCATCGCTGCCGTTAAAATGTTCGTTTTCATGGTGGGTTCCTTTTGTAATTGTTGATTGAATATTTGTCATTCGGTTAATGATATGTCTCTATCAGCATCCCGTAGGGATGCATCGCTCGGTAGAAAACACAATTCTATTATGATTTCCCGCATTTCGTAGGAATGCGTCCATAATCGTTTACAGGTTGCATCCCTACGGGATGCAGTTGATATATGAGGGAGCATTGCTTTCTACCGAGCGATGCATTCCTAACGGAATGCGTTGGCACTCCTATCCCCTATTCTCTATCCCCTAACTCCTAACTCCTAACTCCTAACTGCAAACTGCTCACTAACAACTGGCCACTAGCCACTAGTCACTAACAACTCACCCCGGAAACAGCCGTTCGGGGATCAGTTGATAAAGCTCGGTGCTGTAATCGAGCATTTTTTCGGTCATCCAGGGGAGCAGCAGGGCGAGGACGATGACCATGACGAGAATCTTGAGCACCGTGCCGATGGTCTGTTCCTGAATTTGCGTGAGTGCCTGCATCAGACCGACGATCAGCCCGATCGCCACGCCCGATACCAACACCGGCACCGCAATCAGGATCGCCATCCAGATCATGCTTCGACTCAAATCAACGGCTATTTGTGCGTCCATTTCAGGGGTTAGGGACATCCCTTTCAAAGTGGATTTTTTGTTGTTTTTTTATGATTTTTATTATTTTTTCGTTGTTCGATAATTTTTGCGGCAGAGACATGGTTGACTTTGGGGTCGAATTTTTTTGTGACTTTCTTTTTTGGCCCGCGTCGCGATTTGGGGTAGCGGGCGAAGTTGAAGTGTTCGCGGATTTTTCGCAGCAACGTGCCGAATTGCCGGTCGGTCAAAGGGTCGGTGTTGCGGCACCATTGTGCATCGTCCATCGCGATTTCCATGCCATACCATGCGCTCGACGTCTCACTGCAAAGAATATTCCACGAAAGTTTTTGCTCGACATATTCGAAGCCGTGAACGCCGCCCGGTTCGCCGCGAAGCAAGGCCATCGCATTGTAAGCCGTGATCGCCGGCGAAAATGCAAAAATCGCCGCCTTCGGGTACGCCAGCGTATCCACCTCGCATCGCAACGACTGCCTCAACTGACCGACGGATGCGTGTCGAACCATTGCGACAAGGTGCGTCATAAGCATAATCAAAATGGATAAGAATTTTACGTTTGACGTGAAACGAAGATGAATTTGGAACATTATCTACCATATATTTTTTTTTATGATGAAAGGATCACAAAATGACCAACGATTGCCCTTGTGGTTACGACGGTGTACTTCGACCGGATTTTAATAAATGTGATGGCCTGTTACCGGTAATCGCGCAGGATGACGCAACCGGCGATGTGCTGATGATGGCCTACATGAATGAGGAAGCCTACGACGAAACGCTAAAAACCGGTCGTGCCGTTTACTTCAGCCGGAGTCGCAACAAGCTCTGGCACAAAGGTGAAGAAAGTGGCAATGTGCAAATGGTCAAATTGATTTTCGTCGATTGCGACCGCGATACGTTGTTGATTCGCGTCGAACAAATTGGTGGTGCAGCCTGTCACGAAGGCTACAAAAGTTGCTTTTTCCGGCAAATTACGCCATCTGGTATGCAAATCATTGGTGAACGGGTTTTTGACCCTCAAGAGGTTTATAAGAGGTAAGTGGCAATCGTATTCGCAGCAAACGGCCTGCAAAGCATGCGAGATATCGCCTGGTTTTATCTGCACTTTCCAAACATTCTGCCGCAAAATCACCGGGCAGGATTGACGCGTTCGTTTTTTCGACGGGATGGACAGGATTCTCAGGATAAGGATTCGCGAAAATCCCGCCAACAGAGTTGATGGGATGACCGGAATTTTTGACAGGAGTACCGGAGTTGTTGTTTTGAGTACCGGAGTTGTTGTTTTCGTTACAAAAACCCGCGCACGGGGGATATTTGAAGGTGCTTTTTTGCTCTTGGAAGAGCATCGGCGCGTTATCACGACCGCCGGAGCGTCATCAATGAGCACTGCGGATATCATCGAAAATCACTGAGAGATCAACGATGATGTCAAAAAAGAATGGCAGAATAGTCAGCCCTGTTCGTTGAGCATCCCGGCGCGTTCCATCATCATCCAGGCGTCTTCGATGATCCCCCGAGCGCGGGCTTTTCGAAAAAAAATGCGCCCGCAAAATCGTTATCCGCGATAAAACGGCACACGGAGGCTTCCGCCGGAAAACACCAAGACGGGATTGACGGGATTGACAGAATGATGAGAAGAGAGGACACTGGGAAATATTCCTTTCTCCTGAGAATCTTGTCCATCCCGTCGAAAAAACGAACGCGTCGATCCTGTCCGGTGATTTTTTGGCGAAAACCTGACGTTTTGCCGGCGAGTCGTTGCGAGTCGTCCAAGGGAGCAATGCGACCCGCAATCCGATAAATTTTTCAAACAACAAAACGGCTTCCCGCTGTGATTTTCTGATCTTCATGATCGGCTCTGCGGGTTAAATTTGCCAACGCAACAAACTGATACAACTGATACACCGGGAGCCGTTCGTTGGAAAAGGTCAATTTTTATCCCTTTGCGTTTGATTTATTCCTGGAAAGTGCAGAAACGACAGAGATGTCAATAATAAATCCATTTTTATCGGAGATTTTACCGTGCGACACGTTCGATATATTCTGCTGATGGTGACGTTGGCTTGTGCGGCTTTAACGGGAAAAATTTTTGCCAAGACAACGGATACTGAATTTCCGCCGCTTTTTCCGTTTGTCATTTCGTGCGATGCTCCGGACAACATCACGAATATTTCGTCTCAAATCGAAGCCCCGGCGGGTCAGCACGGTTTTGTGCAGGTCAAGGACGGGCACTTTGTCACGGACAAGGGACCTATCCGCTTTTGGGGAACAAACCTGTGTTTTACGGCGAATTTCCCGACAAAGGAACAAGCCGACAAACTCGCCGACCGCCTCGCGCGTTTCGGTTACAACTGCGTGCGATTGCACCATTTGGACACCGGCAACAGTTCGATTGTCAACAGTCAACTGACACTCACGGAAATCGACCGCCAGAAACTCGACGCACTCGATTACCTGATCGCGGCGTTAAAAAAACGAGGGATTTACGTCAATATCAACCTGCATGTCGGGCGTTGGCTTGATGATCGTGACGGTTTCCCCTACCGTGAGCAGCGTCCCAATTACGACAAGGGCGTCGGGAATTTCGAGCCGCGCATGATCGAGTTGCAGAAAAAATACGCCCGCGATTTGCTCACGCATGTTAATCCCTACACGAATTTACTCTACACGCAAGACCCCTGCGTCGCGATGATCGAAATCAGTAACGAGGATTCCATCGTCTCCGAATGGTCAGGCGGCCGTATGGATTCGTTGCCGGAACCTTACGACGGCTTGCTTCGCAAACTGTGGAACGACTGGCTTCGCGAGAAATACTCTTCGACGGAGCAGTTGCGCGAAGCCTGGGGCAGTAAAATCGTTCCGTTTGGCAACGAAATATGCCCCGACCTCAATTTCGAAACCGACCGCTCGTTGCTGACGCGACGGTTGACCATGCAAACCGACGCCAAATCGAAAGCGGAAATGTGGATCGTTGACAAGACGCTGAAACTTAAAGTCACCGAGATGGGCGAGGCGAGTTGGATTCCGCAAATTTTTTATACGAACGTTCCGATCACAAAGGACGAAGCCTACACCCTGAGCGTGCGAATGCGTTCGGACAAGGAAACGACGGTCAGCATCGGTGTGCGACGCAGTGCCGAACCGTGGGATTACCTCGGCGGTCAGCGACGCGTTAGTCTGACGCCGGAATGGCAAACCTTTGACGCGTCGTTTTATGCGGCGGATACTTTTGACAACGCGCGAATCGACATTGGTGGCTTATCGGCAGACGTGATTTATGAAATTGGCAGCATCTCGCTTCGGTCCGGCGGAATGTTCGGTTCGAAGCCTGACCAAACACTGGAATCGGGTAATTTACCGTTGATTTCGCCCTTTGATTCGGAAGCGTTGCCGGTTATGACACGCGATTATGTCGAGTTTTTGTTCCGTATTGAACACGATTACTGGCTTGGTATGTACGATTTCCTCAAGAATGATCTCAAAGCGCAGGCACCCGTCACCGGGACGCAAATCAATTACGGTTCGATGATCGTGCAATCGCAACTTGACTATTGCGACAACCATTCCTATTGGAATCATCCGGTGTTTCCGGGACGAGCGTGGGATCAGTCGAATTGGTATGTCCGCAATGTTTCGCTGGCCAATTCCGCCGACACAGGCACATTGACACGGCTTGCAACGCACCGCGTTCTTGGCAAACCCTACACGGTCAGCGAGTACGATCATCCCTTCCCGAACGAGTACAACGCCGAAGGTCAGCCGATGATTGCCGCGATGGGACGGTTTCAGGATTGGGACGGCATTTTCCCCTTTGCATACGTACACTCGAATAATTTCGAGCCGGATTACGTGACGAGCTTTTTTGATTCGGTCGGCAACGTCGGACGCATTGTCCATACCATCGCGTGTCACACGATGTTCGTTCGCGGCGACGTGGCGATTGGTAAAGAACAATATGCAGCCGGGTTGTCACAATCACGGGAAATTGATGTTGTCGCAACTACCCGCAGTCCGCGCACATCCCGTTGGAGCAAAATAGCGTCTATGGGTGAACGCCTGTCGCTTTTGTCTCGAGTCGGTATTAACGCATCGGGGAACTCATCAGCCAACTATCCTATCACGGCAAGCGATATTGATCAAAAGTGTTACGTCAGCGACACGGGCGGGATTTGCTGGGACATGACAGCGCAAGATCGCGGTTTCATGACCGTCAACACGGACAACACGAAACTCTTCAGCGGCTTTGTGCCGGACGGTGTTGTTGCCCTGGGAGACGTCTCACTGGCCGTCGGCAAAACGCGACTCGGCTGGGGCATCATCTCGCTTGTGTCAAAAGACGCGACCGGCTTCGGCGGTGATGGCCAGGCGGCCAAACTGCTCGTTGCCGCAACGGGCAAGTACATCAACACCGACATGGTCATCGAACAATTGGGCGACGACCGCATCACCGTCGGTAACCATTTCGGACGCGGACCGGTACTTTGCGAAGGCATCCCGGCGGTATTGACATTGCCCGTTACCGCTGATCGTGTGACCTTGTACCCGCTCGACGCTTCCGGCAACCGCAAACAACCCGTCAAGGCAAAACCGGTCGAAGGACATTCCGCCGAGTCAACTGTCGAACTG
>Ga0082212_10003004_pt1 | contig 24129 bp, 17 predicted proteins | sample TergutNt197P3_FD_71548 | JGI IMG/M metagenome (GOLD analysis project Ga0082212, IMG submission 71548) | Neocapritermes taracua P3 segment gut microbial communities from Petit-Saut dam, French Guiana - Nt197 P3 | ecosystem: Host-associated > Arthropoda: Insects > Digestive system > Gut ... | reverse complement strand
ATACCTTTCATCAGTTAACGGATTATAATATTCAAAAACAGAGTTTGAATTTGTGTTTAACGTTTCCCAACCGGAAGTAAACAGATTGTTTAAGTTAGAGATGAAATAGACCGTTCCTTCCTGATTTTGTTTACGGATAAACGATAAGCGTTGTATTGCAATATTTTCCGGTTCAATCCCCCATTGCTGTAATAATCTGTGAATATTACCAAAATTAACATTGGGTAAGGAATTCCATTTTTGTACGATGGTTGAAGCGTCACGTATTTTATTCTCGTAATTAAGCAGACCTGGTACATCAACAGGATATTCGTTTTCAAAAATAATTTTTGCACCCTTATTTGCTAAGTCAAGTAACGCTTGATAGGTAGAAAATGGCAATTGCTTACAATCGGGAACAATGATAATCCGATAGGTGGCGCCGGGTGTTACAATCATTTCATCGTTGACTTTCAAACTATTCAATTGAAGGTCTGAGATATAATCGAACGTATAGCCTGTTTCTTGCAACTGACGGGCAAGCTTTCCAAATGACATTTCATTAAGCCATTTTTCAGCTGAATGAACATCAAATGTATGAATCAAATCTCTACTGACTTTTTTCCAACACTCATGCGGAGAAAAGTATAACAAAATATCATTGTTGATCCTGGTTTCCTGCAATATTTGCTGGCAATTGGCAATATATTGATTTAATTCGGGAAAAAACTCGGTAAAATGTGCATTGTGGTTAAAGTTAGTAGAAGCATAAAACAGTCTTCCGGGGAAAGGATCACTAAAGGGTGAATAGGTAATCCCATGATAGAATATGTGGTTGATGCCTCCTACAAAAAGCTCATCAATTTGAGGTTTAACCTGGGAAAGCGCTACTTTAAAATGATCAGCTAACCAGGTACATGTCTCTGATGCTACCAATTTTTTATTCATCACATGAGCAGCAGATGAGGCAAATTTCATCATCAACACATCAGGATGGTTGGTAAAATTCCGGGCATTATAAGGTTCAACCCTTACCCCAGGTATTGGAAAGTTACTTGAACCGAATATTTCCGTTTCAGGAATATCTGCACAAGCATACAAATCAAGCAAATTACCGGGCGAACCATGCGCTTGATTCAAAGTCAAAGCTCCCATCTGGTGAGATTTTCCGACAAATGATTGAGTAAAGTTATGAAATAATAGGTCGGCGATGGTTTGGTGATAATCCTGAAACACCCGTTCGGTTGAATCATTTATACTCCCGGTAAAAAGAAGATGCAGGTAGGGAGAAAGATTGTATCCCCTTCTTTGTTTGAATTCGTATAGAAATGATGGAGTAAAATTTGCACCAAATACTTCGTAAGAATCATTATAGAAACCTCTTACCATAGTTCTCCCTGTAAATGCTTTTTCGAACCGCTTTACATATTCATTGAAAGCATCCTTACTAAAGAAATCAATAACAAGTCCTTCGCCGCCCGGAGCTGCCCGTTTGACCATTTGTCGTGTGTAAGAACAGTATATTTCATAAACCGTCCATTCACTTTTACCTAATTTGTAATTGATTTTCCCGTTCTTTACGTAAGGCATCAGGTTAATAGTTTCATTTTCGTCGGATACAGCTTTCAGGTCTATCAATTGTTCGGGGAAATCAGCATCTTTTGAGGTGAAATCTTTTTGATAGAATGTCATGCCTTTAATCTGTATTTTATTACACTTCAAAAACGACGCCGAAGTTGTAGCATTAATGCCAGACCCTCCGAAAGGCCATCCTGTACCCATTGACATGTCCACGCCCATATCTAATTGCTTGGCCGTCTTGATGGTATATTCAAGCATGTTCATCCATTTGTCACTAAGAAAATTAATATAATTGGCTTCATCTCCCTTAACGCCATAGATGGGAACAATATGTACGCCTCCCATGCCTTTGTCGTGCATCCATTGCAGTTGTTCGGATAAATCCTTCTCGTTCACAGCATTACCCATCCACCACCAGTAGGTCCATGGCTTATATGTGTTTTGTGCAAAACTGTTTTCAAAGAAAAACAGAAAAATAAAAATAATCAGTTTTTTCATATGTATGTCAATTTTTATAATAAAAAACATGTCTATGTGCTCATAGACATGTTTTTTAAAATCATTAATAACCAGGATTTTGCTTCAATTTATCGGGATTCAGATCGACTTGAAACTTAGGGATAGGAAAAATTAATTCATAATCTTCGATAGAACAGTTACTACCAATTTGACTATCGTCCGCTCCACTTTTGAAATGAGCATTCATCACAGTTTGAAGCCGTCCTGTTCTTAACAAGTCAAACCATCGGTGTCCTTCACAGAATAATTCCAGTCTACGTTCATTTTCAATGGCAAGTTTTACATCTTGTGTTGTAGACATGGGCGGCATGGTAGTCAACCCAGCTCGTTCGCGTACATCCTTGATAATTTGTATAGCGTTTGGCAGGTCATTTTTTTCAACTAATGTCTCTGCATACATTAAAAGTACGTCTGCATAACGGTACACCAACCAGTCATTACCGGCATCAATCCTTACTGTATTGGTTTTATCACGATATTTTAATGGCAATATGTGTTCCCTGCGAATCCCTATCATTCGTACAATCAATTGTTGACGGATGTCGTCCATTTCAAATGCCGACATTAAGTCGTCAGTAATAAGGTAACTACCACCTCCAAAACTATAAATTCCCGAACCGATTGCCTCATTTGGTAAAGCGGCATTACAAAATGGATTCCCCATTGAAGGTGTAAATCCACTGGCATACTGGATAGCAAAAATTATTTCGGGATTATTGGAATTGGTTGCATCGAAAATATCTTCATATGCAGGAAGAAGATAATGAATACCCGGATTATTAATAATATTGGCAAATAATGATTCCGCATTTGCATACTCATGTCTTGTCAGATAAATATGCCCCAACAGCGCTTCAGCAGCATAGTGTGTAGCCCGTCCAATATCAATATTTAAACTATATGATGCTGGCAGATACCTTTCTGCAATTACTGTTTTCAAATCATTTGTAATTTGAGAGTATACTTCCTCTACAGGATCGCGACCATATTCGAATACTTCGCTTGGTGTAGTCAGATCCTTTAGTACAAGAGGTACATCACCAAAAATCCTTATCATATTAAAATAACATAGCGCCCTGATAAACAGCGCTTCACCCTGTAACTGCTTTTTCAGATTCTCATCCATTGAAAAGTCGGTTATATTATCAAGAATCAGGTTACAACGATTAATGACAACATACGAGTTGTCCCAAAATGAACTTATATCGCCATTTGTTGAGGTAACATTTGATTCGTTGATGGTGATTCTATTAAAACTGTTGTTATACTTGTCATTGAAAGTATCGTCCGAAGCAATATCGCCAAAAGCATAGAAATTAGAATAAACCGAGCGCAGATTAGAATATGCAGCATTGATCACATATTTAAAATTGGCGGGTGAATTAAAAAAACCACCTTCGGTTAATGCATCTGTGGGCAATCTGTTAAAAAAACTATCACTGCATGACGCAAATGTGCAAATAATGTAAATGTATAGTCTGATAGATTTCATGATTCAAAAATTAAAATAATTAAAAAGATAAATTCAAACCAAAACTGATAACCCTTGCTACCGGATAGGTACCTTGTTCTACTCCGTTGCGTGTTGCCGTATCGCCCGAATAATTTCCTTCGGGGTTATAACCCGGAAATTCGGCAAAAGTGAACAAATTGTCGCCGCTGATAAATACCCTGCAAGAAGATAAACCCGATCGTTTAATATAAGTCTGAGGAATTGTATAGGATAAATATACCTGTCGAATTCTAAAAAACCTGCCATCGTATAAATAACGGGTGTTTCCTCCTACATTATTCCCCAGATTTTTCGTTCCAGCTCTGTGATAACGACCATTACCGGGGTCAGATTCCGATTTCCATCGGTTCAACACGCCTTTTGAAGAGTTTTCAATATTACGTGCCAATGAAATTGGCCTTTCTAAAGCATAAATAATTTTGTTTCCATACACGCCGTCAACCAGCAATGTTAAATCAAAATTTTTGTAACTGAATGAATTAGTCATCCCATAAAAAAACTTGGGTTGATAATTCCCCACATATGCCATGTCATCGGCTGTAATTCGTCCGTCAGGGACGCCATCCGGTCCAGAAACATCCCTGAAACGAAGATCACCAATCTCCTGCGTACCCATTTTCGGCAGAGTTGCCACATCATTTTCATTGTTGAATGTTCCATCCACAATATACATGTATAAATCGCCGATAGGTCTTCCAACATAATTTCGGCACACATCACCCCAGAATGTGCCGGCAGTTTGGTTTGTCAGCATAATTTGTCCGGGCGCTAATGCTACTATTTTATTTTTATTGAATGAGATATTGAAATCAGTAGTCCATTTGAAATCGTGAACAAAATTTTTAGTGTTTATTGTAATCTCCATCCCCTTATTTTCAACATTTCCTACATTCATAATGACCGATCCGGCTTTTCCGTTCAAACTGGGAATGGATGCTGACAATATTGTATTACTGTTACGTTTATATAAATCGAATAATAATCCAATTCTGTTTTTAAACAATCCGAGATCTATCCCGAAATCAAACTGTTTATTTTTTTCCCATCCCAATTCTTCATTAGAGAATCCACCGGGGTTATACCCAAAAACGCGGGCATCATTCGTTCCAAAATTGTAATAGTTTTTTCCCATGGTAATGATCCATGGATATTGACCACTCAATTGATCATTACCGGTAATACCATAGCTTGCCCTCACTTTTAAAGTTGACAAGGCGCCTAATTGATTCATGAAACTTTCATCACTAATTACCCAGGCGCCTGATACTGATGGGAAAACACCTGCCCTGTTTTGAGTGCCAAAACGACTTGAGCGGTCACGCCTCAATGAAGCCGAGAAGATATATTTTTGAGCAAAGTTGTAATTTATCCTTCCAAAAACTGCATCAAACACGTATTCTGAACTGCTTGAATCTCCGTTTTTCAAAATGGCGCCCTGTATATTTTTAATTGTGGTGTTATCAAATGCCACTGGCGTATCACTGTCTGTTCGTGGCGTAACATTTGTCCTGAAAAAAAAATATTGGGCCACATCGTATCCCAAAAGTGCAGTAAACTGATGTTTTTCCTGTATTGAAAAATCGTAATTTGCTGTATTTGACCAATACCAGTTGATATTTCTTGTAACTGCCCTTTCAGCATTGATTACACTAAGATTGGGTGTGGAAATATTTCCTGTATTACCGGCTCCGCGACAGAAAAAGGCTTCCACATACATATCTTTCGTATCAACATAGATACCCGTATTTATGGTTGACTTGAGCGTCAAACCTTTTAGAGGCGTCATCGAAAGGTACATGTTAGCTGCCTGCTGATAAGTTCCATATGTTTCTTTCAATGCATTTAATTTGTTTAAAGGATTTATTATCTGATCATTAAATACTCCCGGATTTTCTTTGTCCTGAATAGGTACATAATAATCTCCATTTGGAAGGAAAACCGGCACGATTGGCGGCATCGAAAGTGCTTCTGCAATAACACCACCAAACGCATCGCCTTGATTGTTTGGGCCTTGCGGGTATTCTTTTCTCGAAAAAGTATAAGATGGTAACATTGAAACGCCTAAATTGATTAATTTACCTAGTTTTGCATCCATATTTACCTTCAAATTAAACCTTTTCATATAGGTATTAATAAGAATACCCTCCTGATCGACATATCCTCCGGAAATAGCATATTTTATTTTGTCGGTTCCGCCATTTGCGCCAATCTGATAATTTTGATAGGGAGCTGCCTGAAAAATAATATCCTGCCAATCGGTTTCGACCCAACGCGAAGGATCGTTAAAAATAGCAGGGATTGGCTGACCATTATAGATTAGCGCTTCTTTTGCAACTTCTACATATTCAGGACCATTAAGCAATGCAATTTTTTTCTGTATCTTTTGGATTCCATAAGTTGCATTAGCAAAAAAAGTGGGTGTTCCTTCCTTGCCTCTTTTAGTCGTAACCATGATAACTCCATTTCCTGCTCTTGAACCATAAATAGCAGAGGCAGCGGCATCTTTTAGTATATCAATACTCTCAATGTCTGCAGGCGAAATCGAATTGAACAAATTGATATCCGAAGTAGGATAACCATCAATCACAAATAATGGATTGTTTCCACTAGAAATAGAACCGATACCACGAATACGTATGGAAGGCGATGTTCCCGGTTCGGCGCTGATCTGCTGTAAGCGGATGCCCGATACTTGTCCGATCATAGCTTGTGTTACATTTGTGACAGGCATCTTGTCTAAAGCATCTCCCTTTAACGATGCAATAGCTGTTGTCACAACTCTCTTGCTCATAGAACCATATCCGACAACTACTACTTCTTCAATTTCACGAGTATCTTCATGCATAGTAATGTTGATATTTCTTTGATTACCTACAAGCATTTCTTTCGTAGCAAATCCGATATATGAATATACCAGTGTGGCATTTTCATTTTTAACAGACAGAGAGTAAGCGCCATTAATATCGGTAGCCGTTCCCTGCGTTGTACCCTTGATCATCACGCTTACGCCAGGAAGCGGTTCACCGGCTTCGTCGGTGACGAAACCGGTAATTACGATATCTTGCGTCACATTTCCCAGATAGAATCTTTCACTATCCTTGTATAATACTACATGTTTGTCGGCTACAATGTAGTTTACATTTTCGTCGGCAAACAGATTTTTCATCACAGTATGAATGTCATCTTCCTGCACATGAATTGAAATTATCCTGTTCGGATTTATTTCACGGGTGTTGTACGTGAAATAGAACTGGCTAACGTTTTCGATTTCCGAGATTGCCTGCGCAACAGTTACATCCTGCATATCGAGCGTTAACTTTGCTGTTTGGGAATAGCTCGCCGCTGCGAAGGTCTGGAGCATTCCTGCTATCAAAAAGAAAAACGAATACTTCATTATGTTCAAACTTTTTTTAGATTTTTTTCTCAATTCCCAAAAATATCCGGGAAAAGATACCTTTTTTTTACGATTATACATATCTTTGTCATTTGGTAATTAATTGATAAATTATAAAACACTCTGAATCATTTGATTACTTTACAATGGCCGGTTGATGTGGGGCATCATCGGCCTTTTTTATTTGCAGGTTACAATCATAGGCATAAAAATTACAGGTTAATATTAGTTAAAAAAAATGAATGTTTTTGGTTTGTTATACGATCATGGGCTCATATTTTAATAAAGGTTTACTGTTTTTCCCTTAAATGAATAATTCAATTTTTTAGTTCCTTTCAGCATATTCAACACTTGTTCGAGTGTTGGCTCGGGATGCGTCCGGCAAGTGAAGGTCTCGTTGGCCAGTTCCGGCTTTGTAATAATGATGGTTACACCAAAATGTCTTTCGAGCGCTTTGGCAATATCGGCTAAACGTTCATCCACAAACATTAACTCACCTGTAGTCCATTGTGCAGCATGTTCTATTTTTTTGTTTTTGTAATGTACCAATCCTTTGCTTTCAGACCAGGTGACTAATTCATTGGTTTTCATCATTGCCGATTGAGCGCCTGCCTGCACGTAGAGTTGTCCCTCAATTAACGAAACGGCAATATCGTCGTCGGGATAGGCTTGAATATTAAATTTTGTGCCCAGCGCCTTTACATCCAGTATTTCAGTATTCACAATAAAAGGATGCTCTTCATCGGCGGTCACTTCGAAATATCCTTCGCCATCTAAACGGACATTGCGGTTGTTGCTGTCAAACTTTGTGGGATAACTAAGTATACTGCTGGAATTTAACCACACCTTTGTTCCGTCTGCTAATGTGATAGCAACGCGTTGTCCAACAGGTACTTCAATAATATTTTCAGTAATTCTTTCCGAAGGTTTGTTCCTGAAAGCCTGATAAATATTAGTTGCAAGGAGGCACACAATAACAATGGCAGCCGCATATTTGACCCAACCCCGTAACGATTTTGTCTGTTTCTGCCCTGACGGCTGTCTTGTATTAATAAAGCGCCGGTAGGCGACTTCAATTTCTTTCCTCTCGGAATAACGTAATTCTTCCTTCAAATACCACACACTTTCCATTCCGAATAACCAATCGGCATTCGTCTGGTCGTTTGAAATCCACTTTTCAACTTCGTGTATCTCTTCCTGCGTGCAAGTCTTTGTCAGGTAACGAATTAATAAACCTTCATTCATCGTATCATGTTTATGGTTACTAATACGACAACTAACACATCTAAAACTACGTGGTCAAGTGCGATTTTTTGGTCGGAATCTTTATATATTTGTGAAATTCGTGTACTTTATAATGTTTGAAAGAAGCAACCAGCAAAGCAATGGATGTAAATCTTCCCGTAAAATTGTAATGGCTTTTTGAATATGTCCTTCGACTGTACGTGGCGATAATCCCATTCGATCGGCAGCTTTCTTACAGGTCATCTCATGGAAATAACATAGCCGGAAAGCCTCCTGACACCTAGGCGGTAATATCTTTACCGATGCTTCAATCAGTTCACGCAGATTCCGGTTGCTGACTTGACTGAAAAACTCGTTCTCATCCGTATTGCGGGCAAGATAATCCATCCTTTCTTGTGCGATCTTTACTTTTGCGGCATATTCTTCGACTACTGCCTGGTGCTTAATGTGGTTCAGACATTTGTTTTGTATTGATTTGTATAGATAGGATGATATATTAGCGACATTCAAAAGGTGTTTCTGTTCCCAATATTCAATAAATACATCCTGTACCAGGTCTTTGGCTTCTTCTTCTTCCACAAAACGACAGGCCAAGCTCATCAACTTGGGGTAAAGAAAATTGAAAAAACGCTTGAAAGCAACTTCATCTCCCTGTATTACTTTTTGTATGTCAAAGTCCTGTTGCATATTTGTGTCTATTTCATAGGCCTAAATTATTACCGGTTTTGAGTACTTGGATTACATATAAAAATGTTTATCTTTCTTTTACGATTTTTAATATTTATGTACGATATATTCTATTGAATTTTTAAGGTAACATCGTTTACAGCTACGGTGTATTGCATCTTGTTGCCATTGATAATGCAAGTGATTACCGGCGCTTTACCACTTTCGTCCATCGTAAACTGGGCATCACCCAATGATGTGTTTTTAAGGGCGGTGGGATAGAATATGCTGGCGATATAGTTTGTTTCCGAAGGCGTTTTCTCAATCCATGTGTGGTAATAGGGAATCCAGCGTGTGGCGTTTGACTGTACAATCTGGTGATGCAACTGTCGTCCTGTTTCGAGAATGTAATTTCCTTTGAACAGGGGTTTCATTTCCATGTCGACGCGTTCTCCTTTCAGCGACATCACGTTCCCCGACAGAGTTGCAGTCACGTTGGGATGGAACAACAAATCGATTTTCGATCCACGAGCGCATTTTACTTCATCGAGTAAGATGACGATGTTATTTTCCTTATCCAAAATGGCCCAGCGTATCCAGCCTTTCAGTTCCTTGCCGGAATAGGCTTTCGTGGCGTCGACTTTCGTGTATGCATAGTTGTCCCGTACAGCGAACTGCTCGATTTTTCCGCCGATGAAGTGGTCAGCCCATGGTTGATCCTTGTGTTTTTCCACATCCTGCTGCTCTTCGTTGACGACAACCACATTCTGACCGTAACTGTTGGTATACAGGTATTCCCAGCGCATTTCATCGAACACGAAGAGGTCGTACCCGCCAGCCGCAAATTTCCCGATCACCGATTCGCCTTGCCAGGTCAACGCAACTGAACCAATGTCGAGAAAACCGTGGTGCGGATCGCCATTCGGCCCGGACTTCACGGCCAACTGCATGTAATCGTTGCCGAAATCCTTACGCATGAAAGCCCAGTCGATCGTCCGGAAATGTTTGGAGGCTTCTTTGGGCTTTACGGCTTTTACATCTTTGGGAATCGGCCAAATCAGGTTCCATAAATTCCCGCTGGAAGGATTGGCCGGGATATGAATGTTTTCAAGATACCACATGCCGTTCCCGTTTCCGGTTTCAGCAATGAATTTACTGTGCAGGGCAGTTGAACCCACCGTACCGATATTTCCTCCGTCACAGAAAGGACCGCCGAGTGCAAACATGGCAAAATCAGTCGGGGTATTTTTGACGCCCGGAAGATCGAACAGGTTGATCTTTCCATTCGTAATGCGTTTGACGGCGTCCATGAAATAAGCCGATGTACCGAAGCCATATGCCCAATAACCGCGACCTTCAGCCCAACCGCCGTCGATGCCGATTTGTCCGGCCATACCTTCCACACCTTCACATGCACGTACTACCACATCAATCAATTGCGGGTCTTCAGTTAATAATGCCAAAGCGGACATGCCTGCTCCCGAATGGCAAATCCCCGACCAGTTACACTTGTAGGCTGTCGCCCACCAGTGGTATTCGTAGTTTCCACGTACTTTGGTCACTACTTTTTCGAGCATGGCGCCTCGGATACGGTCGCGCTGGCGCTGGGTAAGCGCCGGGTAAAGCCAGTCGTACACATAAGCGACCTCGACGCCGTAATCGCCTGTGGTGTGATCATAGGAGAATACAACCTGGTCGTCGTCCACGCCCCAGGGCCAGACGCGACCATAGATGTTATCGAAATCGTGTGCTTTCTGTATCCATGTGTCAAGCGCACAGATTTTGTCGATCATGTAATAGGCTTTCTGCGCATAGGCTTCGTCGCCATACATCTGGTACAGGAAAGCAAGCGTTTGTGCCCCGTGCATGAAATAGCTGCGATACTGCAGATACGGATTTGCTCCCCCGATATAGCGTGAACGAAGTTCTTCCGCAACAAATTTCGGCTCAACATCGGGCGTGGTCAGCATGTACCGCTGACCGTCGGTTTTAATTCGCTGCATGATTTCTGCAGCAAAAAAGTCGTTTTCGACAAGCTTGAGAATCTCTTTCTTACTGTTGTTGTCGAAGGCAAGGTAAGGATGCTGCAGCGATTTCGTGTGGATCGTTTGTATGATACGCATGTAGTCGGTTGCCGCAAGTTTTGTCCACTGACAAATTATCAGCAAACATATTCCCGTTAAAACTGTCTTTTTCATATGCTTTGGATTTTGTTTATGTGATTGATAAAGTCAACTGTGTTCAACCGTTCATCAATAATCACTGTCAAGCAAGGCATAGGCACACCACAATACCGGCGCCTGGCCGTGAAAATCACCGGTAATGCGCGGACGTTCATAATAATACTGGCGATCGTTCTTTTTGTTTGTTCCCACGCACACTTCGGTGACATCGCTGTCATCATTGATATGGGAAACGAGTGCCAACCAGCCTTTTCGCGCTACCGGTCCGTATTCGTCTGCTTGCAGCCACCCTCGCTTGACGCCTGTGATCATGGCATAAGTAAACATGGCGGTGCTTGATGATTCAGCCCAGCAGTCGGGCGCGTCGATCAACTGGTTCCACATGCCCGATTCGGACTGGAATGTTTTCAAACTTCTCATCATGGTCAGATAACCTTGCATGATGCGTTGATAGTTGGGATTGACTTCGGGTAACGACCGTAACAGTTCCGTCATGCCTGCTGCCATCCATCCGTTGCCCCGTCCCCAGAAGAAAGGAACGTCGGGAGCGTGAAAAAACAATCCGTTTGGACGTTGCAAACTGTCAAGATACAACACCATTTCCTTTGCTGCGCGATTGATGTAATCGTTATTGTTTGTCACTTTTCCGGCTTGTGATTGAATGATGGTGATCATATACATGTCGTCGATCCACATCCGTGTTTGCCATGAATAACCGCTGTCGTTCCATGCCTGTTCTTCCGGTGTGGCGTCTTCAGGTGCTGTCCATTGCGTATCGGCATAAGGCAATCCCAGTTCCAGGTAACGCTTATCACCGGTAACCTGATAAAATTCCAGTGGCAGGCAACCAAACATATTCAAATCGACATGATTCATGATGGGCAGCAATTCCCTGTCGGTTGTAATCAGTGGCTCGAAGCGGTCTTTCAACCGGTTGATCATTTGCTGATCGCCTGCAGCGCGTGCAAAACGCAAGGCTCCATACCAGGTGCAAACTTCCGCATAATGTATCCACTTACCGTCGTGTAACATGTGTTTTGCAGGAAGAAAGCGTTGTGCCAGCTTTTGTCCAACCTCTTCAGGCGTGGCGCCTGCAGGGAATGAATGAAAATAACCTTCCGTCTGAGGTTTACACGAAAAAAGACACGCAACCATCGCTGCAATAAAAAGAAAAATGGTAAAACGTTGCATAAAAAATATGTTATTTATAAAAAAAGTACGTTGCGCAATCAATGGGTGATGCAATCCGGTTAAATATTTCCGGGGTTTTTATCCGGTTTCACTGGAATGTTTAATTGCATCCCGTTCCATTCGGCTGTCATTATTCCATCGTTGACGGCGAGTTTTACAGGTGTTAGCTGACAATTTTCGCCGACGGGTGACAGACAGAACGAAAAACCCAGCGCAGCATGTCCGATGGTCATCAGGTCGATTTCCGTTTCCTCGCCTGTGTACACCACATAATCAAGCCAGGCGATTTTATCGTCGCCGCCTTTTTCCCAAAAGCCCTTGAATTTACCGAATACACTGTGAAACAGGCAGATGTTAAAATGCAATCCGTCTATTACAAAACTGACAGGGGCGTCGATTTGCGCCGGTAAGGCCAGTTTATCTACATCTATATTACCAAATTCAAAACGCAGGCGCAAATCTCTCGCCATGAATTTTCCGTCTTCCAAGATGTCAATATTGATATGCTTATCGCCACCGTCTGTAATGAAATTGATAGCCGAAAGAACGGATTGTTCCTTTTGTGTGCTGAAATAGGTTGCAGCGCTCAGATCGTACAATTCGTGCAGAAACCGCACTTGCAGATAGGATGGTTTTTCGGGCGTTCCCCAGTGAGCAAGGAACGGTCGCCGCTGATTCCAGAGGCTTCCCCGGTTAACTGTCCCAAGCGCAAATCTATCGGTCAGGTAACATGTACCTGTTGTTTGAGGCACTTTGTTCTCAAACACATCAATTTCGGTACGGGGGTATTCGGGTGTCAAGAAATACGGAAACAGGTGTACAGGTATCTGATGATTGGCGTTTATGTCTTTGCTTACAGGTCCATTGCCTAATACATCTATCTTGCCATCCGACGCACGATTCAACAAAGTGTAGAATGACGGACTGACTAAGGAATTGTATGCCCTACTATGGGGTCCAGCCCATTGTGCGGAAGGTTTGTGGAAATGACGGGCAATGATCTCCCAGGAAAGCGTATATAGATAATCAATCATTTTTTTGGCTTCCGTCTCGACGATGTGTCGTTTCATCAATTCCAGTTCGTTCAATGAAACGATGGTATACGTCGGACTGTTATATTCCGTAAAGCCGTTTTTATCTAATGTATATGAGTAAAAATTTTTCAGTCTTGCATGGGCATATGCTTTCATTTCGGGGACATCGAACAAATAAGCTGTAACGTATGTGACAAAAGTTCCCATGATAGCGATATTGGTATAACTCGGATCAACATTTCGTTTTTGAATGGCTCCGGCGGCAAGGATAAGCGCGTTTTCTATCTTATGTAACAAATCGGCAGGTATCTCGTCCTTGTGTCCCATGTAGATTTTAAGCAGCGATACTGCGTTGAAATCGGCCCAGTTATAATCGATGGGCGATTTTTTTGTGGATAACGGTTCTTCTTCATAATAGGGCCAGACGCCGCAGGATTTAGAATCGGGGTTTACATCCTGTAAACTGATTGTTTTTTCGAGGATGTCGAAGGCGCGTTGCCGGGATTGTTCGGTACCTGCATCCATCAACGATTCGGCATATCCGAAAGAACTCCGTACAACATGAAAAACGCCGCTCGTGGCGTCTCTGTGATAATTCCAGCCTGATATATTTTCAGTCAGCATTTGCCCTGCGGGATCATACCGTTTGTCAAGACCCTCGATTGATTGTGCAACAAATTGTCTCTCTTCCTCACTCAGTTTTGCCGGCTCATACGTAATATAACCGTCATTGTACGCCTTTGTTGTACAAGAAACACATACAAAGGCTGATACAGTCACAATTAGATACTTCAGTTTTTTCATAAAGCAAGTGAAAAAAAAATCGATACAAAAGTACGGGAAATTTTGATAGAAACAAAAGAAGTCAGGGCAACCGCATCAAAATTTTCCCGTCTTCCAACGTGATGATACGTCGCGCTTTTTGCATGACACGCGGGTCGTGGGTTGAAAAGATGAAAGTGGTATTTTCTTCTCTGTTCAACTTTTCCATAATTTCCAGCAATGTTTCCGCCGATATACCGTCGAGATTTGCCGTTGGTTCGTCAGCCAGGATAAACTTGGGTTTTGAAGCCAGGGCACGCGCAACGGCTACCCGCTGTTGCTGTCCGCCCGACAGTTTGTTCGGACGCGTATTAATGCGGTCGCCAAGTCCCACATGCTTCAGTAATTCAATGGCTCGTTCCGAACTTTTTCGTGTTGGGACTCCCTGCAAGTCCATGACAAACATGACATTTTCCTTTGCAGTCAACACAGGGATAAGATTGTAGGCCTGGAAAACAAAACCTACATGATCCCTGCGGAAGTTAATCAGATTGTTGGATGACAATTTGGTTATCTCCATATCATCCACGACGATTGTCCCAGATGTAGGCGTATCCAACCCGCCTATCAAATTGAGCAGCGTTGTTTTACCCGACCCCGACGGTCCGACAACGGCTGTAAATTCTCCTCTCTGGATGGTAAGGTTTACACTATCCAAAGCCTTTATCTCTTCGACGCCTTCACGGTAAATCTTCGTGAGGTTGCTAATAATTATTCTGGATGTCAGTTCCGAATATTTGTATTGTTCATTTGTCATAGTGAAAAGTCATTATTGAGATGTTGCACATTATAGCTCTACCGTACTTTTTGCATATTCTGTTGCGAGAAGAAACTGTCTTCAATCGCCATGTCAAAATCGTTTTTCTCAACCTGCATCACGGTTTTTTGAGTAGGTTTGTCTGCAGGTATCACCTCCATGCGCGAAGCGAGTCTGCGGTTCCCATAGGTCTTGATGTCGAAACTGTTGAAGGTGTTGACTAACTCATTGTCCTCGTCGTAAAATTCGGTTTTTATCTCTACGAAATCCGTTACCGATATCCACATGATCACCTTACCCCATACCACTGCCGCGCTTTCTTTTGGTGTGAGTATCACCTTGTAGCAATCGTACTCCCTTACTTTTTCCGTTGTTTCGAGTTGGTGCGTATAATCGTTAACGGTAGATGATTCGCGTACGATATCATCGTTGGTGAAGTCACTGCCCATCCACGATTGTCCCATCACCGACGACGACATTTTAATCATTCGTCCGATGCTTGGTTGCCAGTTCCACAAGTCTTTCTGACGCTTGAGGAACGCTTGTCCCTTTTCTTTTGCGGGTGCTGTAATCAGCGACATGGAATAATCCGTTCCTTTCGACCATGATTTGATGCCTATCTCCCGTGTCCATGTCGGGCGTATAATGGTCATGGTTATTTCAGAATACGAACTGGTTCCGCGACGGTTGTCGTCCGCACGTTTCACGATTTCAAATGCCGGCAAGTTCTGCGCAGTCAGCGCAACCGACAGGCTGAATCCCAATAAACTGACAATTAATCTTTTCATAAACATTCTGTTTTAAAGTATTACACGAAAATAACACGTAATTATCTAAGCTCAATTCCCAACTATCATATACATTAATCCGGAAACGATATATCGCTGTTCATTATTTCGAAAAATTCATTGTAAAGTGTGTCAATTAATTTATCATATTGAATTATAGCAACAAAACGCCACAAAAGTAACAAAACATATTTTTATACATAAAAATTGTTGCCTAAAAAAATATAAATAACCTTAAATTATATTTTACAGGTAGAATTTTTATGTTGTACAATGGATAATAATTATCTTTGTCCGTTACTTGAATAACATAAGGTAAAGAATTTTGTCAAGTTACGAGTTTATTAATAAATTATCATGATACAAACAAAATCAATTTCACGCCGCCATTTTTTTGAAAAAGCGGCATTAACAGCAGGACTTGTTGCCTTAGGATCAAAAAACATGTTTGGGAAACCGTCCGTATTGAACCGATCGCAGGAAAAATTACCTCGTGAAGTATCGATTGTTACGGTTTCTCAAGATGGATTAAACGCCGAGTCGCCGGAACAGGTGGTGCAGAAATTTCTTACCATCCTCGAAAAGAGCATCATACATCGTCCGGACATCGTTTGTCTTCCGGAGGTAGTCATGTTCACCTGGATAAGTCAAAGGTTATCCTTAAAAGAAAAAGCGGACAAATCAGTTGAATTAATGAAAGAGTTTATGAAGTTCGCGCTGACAAATAATTGTTATATCATTTGTCCGACAGTTACTTTTGAAAACGGTAAACTTTATAATGCTGCCGTCGTTATTGATAGGAAGGGAAACCGTATGGGTGAATACCGGAAGATGCATCTGCCCCTTGACGAATTGAATTCGGGTTATACGCCGGGACCTTTACTTCCCCCTGTCTTCATGACTGACTTTGGCACGATCGGCATACAAATTTGTTACGACTGTAATTGGCACGACGGATGGCAATCTTTGCGGCAACAGGGCGCCGAAATCGTTTTTTGGCCCTCGGCTTATCCCGGTGGCAGGGTGATTAACGCCAGGGCGTTTGATAATAAGTATGTGGTAGTCACAAGCACAAGGGGGCGATCAAAGATATGTGATATTTCAGGAGACGAGATCGCGCAAACGCATACCGCTGATGAGAACAGGAATTTGATTTGCGCTACGGTAAATCTCGAAAAGGTTATTGTCAACTCGTGGCCTAATGCTAAGAACCTCAAGGAAATAAAAGATAAATACGGGGAAAAAGTCAAGATCACTTCTTATGAAGAGGAAGGGTGGACTATCATAGAAAGCCTTGCTCCGGATGTGCGCGTGAATGATTTGATGAAAGCGTATAAGATGATGTCATTTAAGGAATTATCCCACGAAACAGATGTCATCTCCGAAAAACGGCGTATTTAAAATAATTGAACTTAAAGGTACGTATATAAAAAAACGCAGAATCACATTTTCCTCAAGAATTTCAACCCCCAGTTGCTGTAGGGCGGATAGCGAAGGGGTATGTCGATAAGCGTGGATTTTCGCAAAACGCTTTTATAGTGTGTGAACGCATCAAAGCCTGCTTTGCCGTGATAACTGCCCATTCCGCTTGCCCCAACGCCGCCAAATGGTAGTCGCGACACCGAAAGATGCACCACGGTATCATTGATGCAACCGCCACCGAAAGGGATGTTGCGCAAGAAATATCGTTCGGTTTTTTTATCTGAACTGAACAGATAGGCGGCAAGTGGTTTCGGTCGGTTGTTGATTATTTTTACGACCTCTTCCATACTTGAATAAGTTAATACAGGCAGTACAGGCCCAAAAATCTCCTCTTCCATGATCGGTGTTTCCCAGCCCACATCATCGAGTAGTGTCGGTTCAATCTGCAATGTTTCCAGGTTTGACCCTCCGCCCATGACTATTTTTTCTCCTTTGAGCAACCCAAGCAAACGTTCAAAATGTTTTTGGTTGATGATCCTTGGATAATCGGGATTTTCGCAAGGTTTTTCTCCGTACATAGTCCGAAGGGTCGTCTTGAGTTCGTCGATCAACTTATGTTTTATCGATTCATGCGCCAGGATATAATCCGGCGCGACGCAAGTCTGCCCGGCGTTTACGAATTTTCCCCATGCAATACGCCTGGCAGCGATTTTGATATTCGCTGTATTATCTACAATACAGGGGCTTTTACCACCGAGTTCCAAAATAAGCGGTGTAAGGTACTGTGCCGCTGCCTGCATGACAGTTTTACCAACGGCAGTACTTCCGGTAAAAAAAATTACGTCATATTGCTCGTCGAGTAATACACGGTTTTCGGCACGTCCGCCTTCGACAACGGTTACATGTCCCGAGTCAAACACCTCGCTGCACATCGTCGCAATCAACGTTGAGGTGGCAGGCGAATAGGCGGAAGGTTTCACAACCGCACAGTTACCTGCCGCAACTGCCGCAATGATTGGTGTTACGCTTAGTGAAAAGGGATAATTCCAGGGCGACATAATCAATGCAATGCCATAAGGTTCTGGAAAAATTCTGCCCGACGAGGGGAAATTCTTCATGTTTGAAGTTACATATTCAGTTCTGCTCCATCCCCGTATATGCCTTAAGGCATATCGCAGTTCATCAAGCACGGTACCTGTTTCGGTGGCATATGCTTCGAATGGCGGTTTGTTCAGATCGGTTTTTAATGCGGACATGATGTCGCGATCGTGGCAACCGATCCATCTTTCCATATTCCGCAGACATTCCTTGCGGAACGGTATGTCTTTCGTGCGACCTGTGTCAAAGAACGATCGCTGTTTTTGAATTATTGCAGAAAAGTCAGTCATAATAAATCATTGCAAACCTCACTGCAAAGTTACAATTTATTCGTGATATTTCCAAAACATAATTTTTTAAATCCGAGGTACCGGCATCTTTTAAAATAACTATACTATCTTTGCGCTTGTTTTTAATGAAACTGGAGGAAAAGTGAAATGGAAATAATTATTTTTAGCGCTATTGCCGGCATTTGCGGGACGGGGTTGGGCGGTTTGGTTGCCGTTTTACTTTACAGGCGGTCGTCCGGTAACATGACCTGCTGGATGCTGTCGTTTGCAGGGGGCGTTATGACGAGTATCGTGTGTTTCGGACTTGTCCCTGAAGCGTTTGATCTGGCGAATATTGTTATCGGTGTATCGGGATTGATGATGGGTGTTGCAATAATCATGATATTAAGCAGGATTGTTGACAAACTGACAGAAATGAAAGGCGATAAACTTAAGATACATGAAACGCATGAAGAACTTTACCATGAAAGTCGAATTATCCATAGCAGTTCACAGATGCTCCGTTCCGGCATGTTGATGTTGATGGCTATCGCATTACACAACATACCGGAGGGATTGGCAATCGGCGCGGGCGGCAGTCACAACTACCGTCTGGGCGCGCTTCTGGCGCTCATGATTGCGGTCCACAATATCCCTGAAGGAATGGCTATTGCATCGCCCCTGCTGGCAGGCGGGATCAACCGCTGGAAGGCGCTTTCACTGACAGCATTGTCCGGTGCACCCACATTACTGGGTGGTGTTATCGGAATATTCATAGGAAATATTTCAGATGTTGCTGTTGCCATCTCACTTTCGGCAGCAGGCGGAGCCATGCTGTACATTGTTTTTTGCGAGATAATGCCGCAGACTATCGTCATGACAAAAGACCGGAAAGCATCATTAATCGTATTATCCGGTATAATCATCGGACTTATTGTGTCTAAAATATAGGTTTCGTCGGGGAGTGTATTTGGAATAACGAATAATTTCGTGTACATTTGCATCATCAATAATACATTTGCATCATTAATAATATAACAGTATGGAAAAGAAAAATATCATGAAGGAAAGGTTAGCCTGTATCGATGTACTGAGAGGCTTCAACATGTTTTTTTTAGTAGGCGCGGCCGAAGTGATCCGGCGTTTCATCAAGGCTTTCAATACCGAAGCCCTTGACCCGCTATACCGCCAGTTCACGCATGTCGAATGGGAAGGCTTCGTAGCCTGGGACCTGATCATGCCGCTGTTTCTGTTCACCTCCGGCCTGTCCATGCCTTTTTCATTCGGCAAACTGCTTGAAAAAGGTTATACCAAAGCACAAATTTACGCCAAAGTGCTGAAACGTTTTTGTTTGTTGTTTCTGTTAGGGTGGATTGTAACGGGAAACTTTTTTAACCTGACTTTAGATTCGTTCCGTATTTACAGTAACACGCTGCAATCAATCGCGTTCGGTTATCTGATCACAGCATTAATCGTGTTGAATATCAAAAAAGTTTCTGTCCAACTGACGACAGGGATATCCCTGGTTGTGGTATATTGGGCGCTAATGGCTTTTGCTCCTGTTCCGGGCGTCGGAAGCGGTGTCATCACCCCCGACGGAAATTTTGCCATCTATATTGACCGTCTGGTTTTCGGTTCGTTTATGAGCCCGAAGTCCCAATACACGTGGATGCTGAGTAGTCTGGGATTCGGTGCCACTGTTTTTTCGGGTTATTATGCCGGGTTGATGTTGAAGGAAAAGATTGGAACCAATCAAAAGTTGATACGGTTGTCACTGGTAGGTGTCGGGTTGGTTATCGCCGGATTATTGTTGAGCCTTCACCAGCCCATTGTCAAAAAAATATGGTCAAGCGCCATGGTGCTGTACAGCAGCGGTCTTTCTTTTTTGTTGCTGGCGCTTACATATCTGATTACCGACAAGATGAAAATCGATTCATGGTGGACACGCGGTTTTCGCATGTTCGGTCTAAACTCGATTGCAGCCTATATGATATGGCAATGTTTTAACCTGAAAGGGCTTTCAGAATACTGGACGCAGGGACTGGGACAGTATACCGGCACGTTTTACCCGTTTATTGTCGCCTTGGGGCAGTTTGGTATCACCTGGTTCATCATTCGCCATTTATATAAATATAAGATATTTCTGAAAGTATGATTGTATGGACGGTTACAAAAGACAACGGCATTTTTTAATTTAATCAAATAAACTATGAATCAGGAAGACAGCCGGCGTTGTGGCTGGTGCAAATCAGACCCGGTTTACGTCAGGTATCACGATGAGGAATGGGGGAAAGAAGTTACCGGCGACCGGAAAATGTTTGAATTTTTAGTGTTGGAAAGTGCGCAGGCGGGATTGAGTTGGATAACAATCCTAAAACGGCGCGATGCCTACCGGAATGCTTTTGCCGATTACAATGCAGAAAAAGTCGCCGGAATGACCGAACACGATGTGGAATGTCTGATGCAGGACAAAGGCATTATCCGCAATCGGAAAAAGATTGAAGCAACGGTCACGAATGCACGGCTTTTTCTGGAACTGCAAAAAGAGTTCGGCAGTTTCTGCAGTTATTTGAAATCGTTCCTGCCGGAAGGGAAACCGGTTATCAATCACTGGAAATCATTAAGCGAAATTCCTGCCTCGACGCCATTATCCGATGCCATCAGCAAGGACATGAAAAAACGGGGCTTCCGGTTTTTCGGCACGACAATCTGTTATGCTCATCTGCAGGCTACCGGCTTCGTGAACGACCATCTGGATGAGTGTCCGTATAAATATCGTACATGAATACAAGGATTAATGTATAAACTGGCTTGGAGAAATATTTGGCGCAACCGCCGGAGGGCTGTGATTACGATGGGGTCAGTCTTCTTTGCCGCCTTTTTTTGTATCCTGATGACGAGTTTCAATGAGGGTACATGGGAGGTTATGATTGACAATTCGCTCAGAACGCAAACGGGTCATATTCAGATACACGGTAGGGGTTATTGGGACGACAGGGTGGTTGACAACTTCATGATCATGGATGTCAGGCAAATAGACGCGATCAGCCGGATTGGTAATGTAGAAAATGTATCACCGCGTCTGGAGACCTTTGCGATGGCATCTTTCGGATCGGTCAGCAAAGGAATAGCTGTGATTGGCATCTCGCCGGAAAAAGAAGCGCAGAAATCAAATTTACCGTCGCACATTGTGCAGGGTGAATATCTTTCGGAAACCGACGACGGAATACTTATTGGCAAAGGACTGAGTAAATATCTGAATGTCAACATCGATGATACGCTGGCGCTTATCGGACAGGGTTATCACGGTGCAAGCGCCGCACAATTATTCGTCGTTCGCGGGATTTTAAGTTTCGTAATGTTCGATATGGATTACGGAATTGCCTATATCACCTTGCCGACTGCACAACAATTCATTGATATGCCCGACGGTTACAGCGGGATATTGATTTCAATCAAAGACAACAACCTTTTATACGAAACGATGAACATGGTTAGCAGTCAGTTATCAGTGGAAAGTGGTCGATTTCCGGAGGTCGATGGCAAAGAAAATGAAAATAACGAACTGAAAACAGAAAACTATGATATCTATTCATGGCATTTCACGATGGAAAGATTGTTGAAGTCGGCAGAATCGGACAAGGCGTTTAGCCTTATATTGATGTATATCCTGTATCTCATTGTAGGATTTGGCATTTTAGGTACAGTCATCATGATGACCAACGAACGCAGGCGGGAATTTTGTATGATGATTTCACTGGGTATGACGCGGATGAAACTGGTAGCAGTCATATCGGTTGAATTGACTGCAATGAGTCTGATGGGTTTGATATTAGCTCTTGGGGTAACGGTACCGGTTGCACACTGGTTTGCCGCTCATCCGATAAAAATTTCCGGCGAAATGGCAGATATGTTTATCAGTTACGGAATGGATCCGATCATGCCAATGTCAGTCCATCCTTCCATTTTCACTACTCAAATCATGACTGTTTTATTAATCGCCCTGCTTGCCATGATTTACCCTTTAAATAAGATATTAAGATTGAAGATAAATAAAAAATGACCTATAGATTGAGCGCATTGAATAATTACGGTGAGAAAGCAAAGCGAACATCAAAGTTGCTGGTAGTGCGTCTTGCCTGGAAAAATATTGGACGAAACAAGGTTCGCAGCGGCGTCATTCTCGGTGCCATTGCCGTCGGACTGTTTGCCGGTACTTTTACGATTGCTTTCATGACCGGATGGATCGTTGGAACGGTAAACAGCGATATAGAAACCCAATATTCGCATGTGCAGATACATAACACGGCATTTCCGGCCAATAACGATATCAACGCATTTTTTATCGGAGAAGATGTGAAGGATGTAATTGACAGAGAGATTGCAAGCAACGTATCCGCACAGGTATCCTGCCGCCTGAACCTTACAGGCATGCTGGCGTCGCCTTACAATGCCGTTGGCGTGAACGCCAAAGCCGTCCGCGAAAGCGAAGAACGGCAAGTCTCCACTATATGGAAACAAATCCCCGATTCTCTGGGTTCCTTCCTGCCGGACGGTAGCCAAATGGCAATTGTTATCAGCCGGAAAATAGCTGACAAGCTGAAAGTGAAACTGCGGTCAAAAATCGTGTTCACTTTTCAAGATGTTCATGGCGACATGCAGAGCATTGCCTTTCGTGTGTGCGGTATTTACAAAACCTCTAACGGGATGATGGACGATGGACATGTATTCATACAGTATTACGATGTCTTCGATTATACCGGATTGCCTCCCGGAGCGGTTCACGAGGCAGCTATCCGTGTGCCCGACCTTGAAACTTGCGACATCGTGTCGCCACAACTGAAAAACCTGTTTCCCGACATGGATGTACAGAACTGGAAGGAAATGAATCCGGCTATTAACATGACTTTTGTCTATACGGATTTTTTTGGCGTTATCATCATAGGGATTTTCCTGTTAGCGCTGTCATTTGGCATCATCAACACCATGCTCATGGCAGTACTCGAACGGACGCGCGAACTCGGAATGTTGGGCGCCATTGGCATGGGTAAGGGAAAGATATTCAACATGATTATGTTCGAAACGGTTTTCCTGACCATCTTTGGAGGTATTGTCGGCATCATTTTGGGAGTTGTGTTTATCATACCGACATTGAAAACAGGCATTGACCTGACTTTTTTCATGGAAGACTATTTTGAAGATTTTGGATTCGCTTCCATCGTCTATCCGGTACTCAACGCAAAAATGCTACTGCAAATAGTTGTGCTGGTGCTGCTCACAGGCATATTATCGGCTATCTATCCCGCAAGAAAAGCGCTGAAACTGAATCCGCTTGAAGCAATCAGAGAAGAGTAACGACTATATGACATGAAAATATCCATGAAAAACACTTTATATTATATTTTAAATGCTTTCATTGTGTAATGTGGCATATCATCATGCCTCAATGCCGCTCTCGCAGCAATACGGTTTCCGACAGCATTGCTATCAATACATAGTATTTCAGTCATTTGCATTTCTTTTCATTCGTCAAAACCGAAAAAAATGTACCTTTTCCCGGCTGCAAATGTAAAATAATTATTTCAAAATGTCAAAGATCGCTGGTGAGTTTTTCAAAAAAAGTGTTCTTTTTTTTTAGCTCAATGTCGACGTCCATGGCCGGATGTTG
>Ga0082212_10003003_pt1 | contig 24134 bp, 19 predicted proteins | sample TergutNt197P3_FD_71548 | JGI IMG/M metagenome (GOLD analysis project Ga0082212, IMG submission 71548) | Neocapritermes taracua P3 segment gut microbial communities from Petit-Saut dam, French Guiana - Nt197 P3 | ecosystem: Host-associated > Arthropoda: Insects > Digestive system > Gut ... | reverse complement strand
TAACATATCTTTACAAATAAGGGTTATTCATTTTTTCATTGCCAATGGTCGTGGTTTCAGCGTGTCCGGGAATTACCAGCACATCATCACCAAGTGGAAGCAATTTTTCTTTAATATTTTGTATCAGTTGGTGAAAGTTTCCGGTGGGCAAATCGGTTCTGCCGATACTTCCGGCAAACAGTACATCGCCCACGATAAGCAATTTATTCTTTTTATCATAAAAACAAACGCTGCCGTCTGCGTGCCCGGGCGTATATATCGTTTTCCAGACTTGATTACCAAAGGTCAAATTTTCATCGTCATTTATAAAAAAATCATATATCGGAAAATCGCATATCTGAAATCCAAAATGGTTTGCATCCGTGTGTGCATTTTTATAAATCGGCAATCCTGACTCATGCGCCACTAGAGAGGTATTAAATTCTTTTACACAAAAAGCATTGCCAAGAATATGATCAATATGTGGATGAGTATTGATAATATACTTAACCACAATATTTTCTTTTGCAATGAAATCGAGCAATATTTTTTCTTCCTCTTTTGAACTCATTCCTGGATCAACGATGACGCCGTTTTTGGTGTCATCATAACAAACCAGCGTATTTACTTGAATCATATTAAAATGAAAAATTTTAATATTTAAATCGTTAATTTTAAATTTCATCATTTCAAAGTATTCTTGCAGATTTTTTTTTTTCATAGATAGCGATATGGAAGCATTATTTTTTTATCATTTTTTGACAATCTCAACCGTTTCATCCAAAATAAATTTCTATTTGTAAATGTAAAATCTCTATTTTTATTGTGTACGAGTGAATATAACACATTTTGAGCCATTTATAGGTTGTCTGTTTTTACGTGAAATAACAATACTTCTGTTTTAAGCCTATTAAAAATTTTAACACATGATAGGGTTCTGATAATTAACCGAAAAATATAATTTTGCCAACAAATAATCCTTGTAAAGGAATTTATCAAAATGCAAGTAAACCTCCTTGAAACCCCGATTGAATACCTAAAAGGTGTAGGTCCTAAAAAAGGGGAACTCTTAAAAAAAGAGTTTCAAATCTTTACGTTTCACGACCTCTTGCATTATTATCCGTATCGGTACGTGGACAAATCGCAGATTCACACCATTAACTCGTTGGAGGCGGAGGGCGCCTTTATGCAGTTTAAGGGAAAAGTTACCTCTTACGAAATTTTGGGAGAACGCCATAGCAAACGTTTGGTGGCGCAGTTCACCGACGGCACCGGTGTGCTTGAGTTGGTGTGGTTCAACTCGCTAAAGTGGGTAGAAAACTTGCTTGCCGAAAAACGCGAGTTTATCGTTTATGGTAAACCTACTTTGTTTAACCGCCGCTGGAATATGACACATCCGGAAATGCTTGACCCTGAAAAACAATCGAATAGCGGTGTGTGTATGGCGTTTCAACCGCTGTACAATACTTCGGAAAAAGCCAAAAAAGCGGGCTTGGATTCGCGCAACGTTTCGAAATTGGTAATCACGTTGTTAAACCAAATTCAAGAAGTGATTACCGAACGTTTGTCTAACGATATTATTCAGAAATATAAACTGTTATCATTAAAAGAGGCTTTACTTAATGTGCACTATCCGGCTTCGCAGGATTTACTTTCCAAAGCGATGTTGCGACTAAAATTTGATGAACTGTTTTTTGTGCAACTCAAGTTGTTAACCCAAAAAATGATTCACACACAAAGAAGCACGGGACATCTCTTTTCTACTGTGGGCGAAACGTTTAACACTTTTTACACGCATTATTTACCTTTTGATTTAACCAACGCGCAAAAAAGGGTGATTAAGGAAATTCGCGCCGACGTGGGCAGCGGCAAACAGATGAACCGCCTGCTGCAAGGCGATGTGGGCAGCGGCAAAACCATTACCGCACTGCTCGTTATGCTCATTGCCAAAGACAACGGCTTTCAATCGTGTTTAATGGCGCCTACGGAAATTTTGGCCACACAACATTTTGAATCTATCACCAAATTGCTGAAAGATATGCCGGTGAAAGTGGGTTTTTTAACCGGTTCCACAAAAACCTCCGAGCGCAAAGTTTTGTTTGAAGCATTGCAAAACGGAGAAATTGATATTTTAATCGGCACGCACGCTTTGTTGGAAGACAACGTGATTTTTAAGAATTTAGGTTTGGTGGTTATTGACGAGCAGCACCGTTTTGGTGTGGAGCAGCGCGCCGCGATGTGGAAAAAGAACAGCATATCGCCCCATATTTTAGTGATGACTGCCACGCCCATTCCGCGCACGCTGGCGATGACGCTCTACGGCGATTTGGACGTTTCTATCATTGACGAACTGCCGAAAGGACGCAAACCGATTGTTACCAAGCATTTGTACGAAAAAAATCGTTTGGGAATGTTTGGTTTTATGCAAAAAGAGATTGCTGCCGGTCGCCAAGTGTTTGTGGTTTACCCGTTGATTAAAGAATCGGAAAAAATGGATTTGTTTGATTTGATGGCGGGCTATGACCTTATGGCAGATTGTTTTCCCATTCCGAAATACCAAATTGACATTGTGCACGGCAAAATGAAAGCGAAAGATAAAGATTTTGTGATGAATCGTTTTGTGAAGGGCGAAGTAAATATCTTGCTCTCTACCACTGTGATAGAAGTAGGGATTGACGTGCCCAACGCTTCAGTGATGGTAATTGAAAACGCGGAGCGGTTTGGTTTGTCGCAGTTACACCAGTTACGCGGGCGCGTTGGGCGCGGCGCCGAGCAGTCCTACTGTTTGCTTATGACCAAACACGAACTCTCTACCGAGAGCAAGCAACGCCTTAAAGCGATGACCGATACAAACGACGGTTTTGAGATTGCGAATATTGACTTGCGGTTGCGCGGTCCCGGCGATTTGCAAGGCACCCGCCAAAGTGGTGATTTGGATTTTAAGTTGGCAGATTTGGCAAAAGATGAAAAGTTGGTTGTTTTTACCAGAAATTTGGCTAAAGAAATTTTAGAAGAAGACCCAAACTTGCAACTTACTAAAAATCAGGCGATGCAACAACATTTACGGGAAATAATGAAGAGGCATCAGTTTTTTGGGAATATTTCGTAACTACCAATCCTTCTCCTGTTTCCCCTTTCCCCCCTTTTTCATCTCTTCTTCCGCTACTTTTTGCTGGGTTTGGCGCTCGTTCTGCTGTAAGGCATCCAACTGGCGTTTATCTTGTTGCTGCTGCTGGCGCTGTTGCTGTTGCTGCTGTTGCTGTTCTTGCTCTTGATCTTTATTATCCTGATTTTGTTGCTGTTGTTGTTGCTCTTGGTCGTCTTTATTTTCTTTATCGTCTTTATTATCGTTATTTTGTTGTTGCTGTTCTTGCTGCTGCACTATTTTCCTTCGCGCATACTCTAAATTATACTTGGTATCTTGATCGTTAGGGTTCAGTTTCAGCGCACTTTTATAAGCATCAATGCACTCCTTGTATTTTTCCTGTTTTAACAACGAATTGCCGTAATTGTGAAATGCCTTTGCCCGCAGCGATTTGTCGTTTTCTTTTTGTTCTGCAATGTATTTGAACGAATTGCCGGCATCTTCATATTTCTCTTGACGATATAAACTGTTGGCTAAATTGTAGTTGGCTTTGGAGAAGTTTTTGGTGGTTGCCATTCCTTTTCTGTAAGAAATTTCGGCATCTTGGTACAGTTGTGCGGCTTCCTTAAATTTTTCGTTGGCTAATCGGGCATTCACTTCGCCGCCTTTTTCAATGAGTTGCATCGCTTCGGCGCGCACTTTCTCTGCCTGCTGAAAAGCGTTGTTGCCCTTGCGAACTGCGGCAAGTTCATCAATCGTTTGGGCGTTTAAAAATAGGATACTAAATATTGAAAGGAATAGAAAAGCCAATCGTTTCATTTTTGTTTTTGTTTTTATTAGCCGTTGGTTTCAACCAACGGTTTTAGAGTTTAATATTTTAAAATTGGTAAACAAACGATTTTTTTTATAAGAAAGTATATTATTATTTCAATTTTTTATATGAAGTTTTGTAAGACTTTCTGCAATTTTCTCCATTAACCAAATCGGTGTGGAGGTGGCGCCGCAAATGCCAATTGTTTTATAATTATGCAAATCAATATATTGTAATTGATTAATAGAAGAAATGAAATGACTATTGGGGTTTTGTTTTTTGCAAACCTCGAAAAGGTACAGTCCGTTGGAACTCTTTTCATCGGAAACAAATACAACGGCATCAAATTGGGAGGCGAACTCTTTTATTTCTTCGGCTCTGTTGCTCACCCGTTTACAAATAGTATTATGGATTTCAATTAAATGTTCGTTTTTTCTTTTTTGGTAATTTTCGCGTATTTTTTCTGCAATTTCTTGGTACTTTTCTGCACTTTGGGTGGTTTGTGCATATAATTTTGCAGGTTTTGTGTAATCAATATGCTCTAAATCTTGTATGAAAGAAATCACTTTTCCATTGCGTTCGGTTTGCCCTAATAACCCTTCAACTTCTGCGTGTCCGGCTTTGCCTACAATAAGCATTTGTGTTTGAGGATGTTTTTCCACTTCGGTTTTCAGTTTTTTTTGCAGTTGCGCAACCACCTGACAAGTGGCGTCAATCAGAGTAATATTGTTCTTTTTTGCAATATCATAAGTGGAAGGCGGTTCGCCGTGCGCCCGAATTAAAACAGTAGTATGATGTAATTTCTTAAACTGTTGCGGCGTAATGATTTTCAACCCCAAATTGGTTAAACGCCCCACCTCTTCGTTGTTGTGCACAATATCGCCCAAGCAATACAAGGTATGATGTTGTTGCAGATATTGTTCTGCCGTTTTAATGGCTTGGATAACGCCAAAACAGAACCCCGAATTTTTGTCTATGGTGATGGTCATTTTATTGTTTTTACAACAACGCAAATCGTCCTTTTTGCAAAATATCCGTTTCAATATCTGCCGGGATACGCGCATAACGCAGAAACTCCATGCTGTAAGTGGCTCTTCCCGAACTGATGGAGCGTAAGCCTGTAACGTAGCCAAACATTTCTGCCAACGGTACTTGGGCTCTGATAATTTGAAATCCGATTTTAGCGTCCACTTGTTCCACTACGGCTCGGCGGCGGTTGAGGTCGGCAGAGACATTGCCCATATATTCATCTGGGGTAACCACTTCCACTTTCATAATCGGCTCTAAAATACACACATTGGCGTTTCGTATCGCTTCGCGGAAGGCTATTTTTGCGCAAATTTCAAACGAAAGCGCATCAGAATCCACAGAGTGCGTACTTCCATCTAACAGAATAACATGCAACGATTCTAAAGCAAAACCGTACTTCCCATTGAGCATCGCCACTTTGAAACCTTTTTCGGCGCCCACCACATATTCTTTCGGAATAGCGGCTCCTTTTATTTGATTATCGAGGGTAAAACCTCTGTGTTCAAGGTTCGTGGGTGAAATGGCAAATTTCATAGAAGCGAACGAACCTTTGCCGCCGGTTTGACGTTTGTAAGTTTCCGTATGAAAAATCTCTTCCAAAATCGCTTCTTTGTATGCCACGCGCGGTTTTCCGTTGTTGCACTGCACGTTGAACTCGCGTTTCAGTCGGTCTAACAAAATCTCCAAATGCAATTCGCCCATGCCGCTAATGAGCAGTTGCCCCGATTCTTCATCTTGCCGCACCACAAAAGTGGGGTCTTCCTCCGACAGCTTCGCCAACGAGGTCATTAATTTATCGTCATCATCTTTCGTTTTCGGCTCAATGGCAATTTGAATTACAGGTTCGGGAAACGTAATATTTTCTAAAGAAACCTGATGTTTTTCATCACACAACGTATCGCCGGTTTTAATCTCTTTCATACCCACTAACGCTACAATATTTCCTGCCGTAACTGTTTCCAACTGTGTTTGTTTGTTGGAGTGCATCTCCAAAATTTTGTTCACGCGCTCGCGTTTTTCTGTAGTTACATTAAACACCGTTTCGCCGGAATTGAGTTTTCCGGAATATACTTTAATGAAAGTAAGTTTTCCCACAAACGGGTCGGTGGCAATTTTGAAAGCGAGCGCGGCAAACGGCTCTTTTTCATCCATATTACGCAGTTCGGTGTTGTCGTTTTTTGGGTTAATACCTTCCACCGCAGGTAAGTCCAACGGCGAGGGCAAGTACATTACGGCAGCATCAATGAGGCGCTGCACGCCCTTGTTTTTGAAGGAGGAACCGCACAACACGGGGCACACTTGTTGCGCAATAGTTGCCTTACGCAAAATGGGAATTAAATCTTGAGGCGTAATAGAATCGTGGTCTTCAAAATATTTGAGCATCAAATCTTCATCCAATTCGGCTAATGTTTCCACCAAGAGCTTGCGATATTCAGCCACTTCCTCCAACATCTCTTCCGGAATCGGCACTTCTTCATAGTGCGCGCCCTGTTCTTCATCTTCCCATTCGTAGGCTTTCATTTCGATGAGGTCAACCACACCGTAAAAATAATCTTCTGCACCGATAGGCAACTGAATAGCAAGCGGATGCGCTTTCAGTTTTTCTTTAATATCATTTAAAACATTGAAAAAATCGGCACCGGATCTATCCATTTTGTTTATGTAACAAATTCGGGGAACGTTGTATTTATTAGCCTGTCTCCAAACGGTTTCCGATTGCGGTTCCACGCCGCCCACCGCACAAAAAATGGCAACGGCTCCGTCAAGAATCCGCAGCGAGCGTTCCACTTCTACGGTAAAATCCACGTGTCCTGGGGTGTCAATGATATTGATTTTAAAATCTTCAGACTGATGTTTCCAATACACAGTGGTGGCAGCGCTGGTAATGGTGATGCCGCGCTCTTGCTCTTGCACCATCCAGTCCATCGTGGCGGTGCCTTCATCCACTTCACCTATTTTGTAATTTTTTCCTGTATAAAACAGAATCCGCTCCGTAGTAGTGGTTTTTCCCGCATCAATATGCGCCATAATGCCAATATTTCTGATGTTTGCAAGTTGCATGGTTTCTGTTTTTCAAAAGGGTGGCGAAAATATAGTTTTTTTTGAACGAAAAATCTTTGTTAATCTGTTAAATCTGCGTCATCTGCGTGCTGAAAAAACTCAATATCTTCCAAATCCTTTTCCTCCAAAATCAGCGGCGGCGCCACACGCATTGCCGTATCGCACCACAAAAACCAATCGGAAAAGATCCCTTTTTCTAATAAAGAATGTAAGGTTTGAAAGTTGGTTTGTGTATCGTGAAAATCTACGGCAATCATCGCCCCTTTTCTGCGAATCTCTTTAACGTGTGGAATTTTCCAAAGAATAGTTTCCAATTTTTCGCCGATAGTTTCGGCATTTTGCCACATTTTGTTTTCGGTAATTAATTTAAGATGTGCTAAACCGGCGGCGCAGCAAGCGGGATGCCCGCCAAACGTAGTGATATGTCCTAAAACGGGATTGTGTGTGAGTACGTTCATCACTTTTTTGTTGGCAATGAAGGCGCCCAACGGCATACCGCCCCCAAAAGCCTTTCCGAGAAGCAGAATGTCGGGAGTAATATTGTAATGTTCAAAGGCAAAGAGTTTTCCGGTGCGCCCGAGTCCTGTTTGTATTTCATCAACAATGAGTAGTGTTTTTGTTTTTTCGCAACGTTGTTTCAGTTTGCGCCAATAATCGCCAGATGCTATGCGCACCCCTGCTTCACCCTGAATGAGTTCCACGATAATGGCGGCGGTTTTCTCTGTAATTTCTTGTATATCTTCTTCAATGCCAAAACGAATGGCTTTAGTATCGGGCAGTAACGGTTGAAAGGCATTTCGGTACGACTCGTTACCCATCACACTCATAGAACCGTGCGAACTGCCGTGATAAGCATTTTCGAAATGAATCAGTTCGGTACGACCGGTGAAACGTTTTGCCAATTTCAACGCGCCCTCTACTGCCTCTGAGCCTGAATTGACAAAGAACACGGAATTTAGCGAATCAGGCAAAAAAGAGCAAAGGCTTTCGGCAAGTTCCACTTGGGGTTGCTGAATGAGTTCGCCATACACCATCACGTGCATATATTGGTCTAACTGCGCTTTAATCGCACTAATAATTTCAGGATGCGAGTGTCCCATATTGCAAACTGCAATTCCTGCAATGAGGTCTAAATATTTCTTACCGGATTTATCATAAAAATAAACGCCTTGCGCCCGCTCTACTTCAATCCCCACCGGCGCATCGGAAGTTTGCGCAATGTGTTTGTAAAAAGAATTTGATAAACTGTATTTCATTTTTTTAGATAGTAATTCTTATGATTATCTTCTCTGTGTCACTCTGTGTTATCTCTGCGAAACTCTGTGTTATTTTTTCACAGAGAACCGCAGAGACAGCACAAAGAACCACAGCGTTTTTTTAAATATTTTCGGCAAAAATATATAAATCAATTTCTAAAACCTAAAAAAGTATATTTTTGCGCCTCCTTTTAGGGCGGGATGTAGCGCAGCCCGGTAGCGCGCTTCGTTCGGGACGAAGAGGCCGCAAGTTCGAATCTTGTCATCCCGACTACCGAAAGGTTCCGTAGCTCAATGGATAGAGCAATTGCCTTCTAAGCAATAGGTTACTGGTTCGATCCCAGTCGGAATCACTTCTCTTTGTGTTTACTCTAACCTAACCTTAAACTTCTTTAAACTGATAATCAGTAACACTAACGTCATCAAACAAAGAATAATAAACTCTTTGTAGATATACACAAAATCTAATCCTTCAATCATTACTTTGCGGATGGCGGAGATGAACCAGCGCGCCGGCAAAAAAGAAGATATGGTGCGCAATAGCCATGGCATGTTATCCACCGGAAAAATCATACCGGACAGCAATGCGGTGGGCATCATTAATCCCATACCTGAAATAAGCAATGCAATTACTTGATTATCAACCAACGTTGAAATCAGCAAGCCCACGATAAGCATAGCAATTACGAAAATGAGTGAAATAAAACTGAAAGTAACATAACTTCCCGCCATAGGAACCCCCAACATAAAAATGGAGAGTAAAATGATGAGCAACATGATAATTCCAGAAATTACTAAATAAGGCAACATCTTGGCAATCATAATATAAATAGGCTTGCCCGGAGAAACTAAAAGCACTTCTAAGGAGCCGCGCTCTTTTTCGCGAACAATGGAAACGGCGGTCATCATGGCACATATTATTGTCAAAACCAACCCCATAACCCCTGGCACAAAATTAAAAGCCGAGTTCATCTGCGGATTATATAACAATTTGATTTGTGGTATAATAAAATGCCCGCTCGAAAATTGTGCAGCTGTTTCCCATTGATATTCTTGAATAATCTGGTTGGCGTAATTAGCTATCGATGTAGCGCTGTTAGGGTCAATGCCGTCTGTAAGTATTTGAATATTAGCCTCCCCTTGATGCGCAAGTTTGTATTCAAAATGATTATCAAACACTAAAATCATATCTACTTTATCTTGTTTAAAATAAGTATCGTAATGATTCGGATCAATCATTTTACCTACATAAGTAAAATAATGGTTGTTCTTAAAATGTTCTACCAATTTAACAGAGGTACCGTCTTGTGAGGGATTAAACACGCCGAATCGTACATTTCTGACTTCCGTTGAAATAGCAAATCCAAACAAAATCATCTGAATTACAGGTAACCCAATTACTACCAAGATGGTGCGTTTATCGCGCCAAATATGCATAAACTCTTTATGAACAAATGCAAGAAACTGTTTCATTCTGTTTTATCTAAAATACGTTGACCTTTTTTCCCATGTCATCCTATCAGACTATTCCTTGCCGGGTGGTCGTTACCAGAGCTTGACAATGCTTCATCTGACGGTTGCAAATTAACAATTTTTTTCAACGCATTCTTTTGTTTACTATTTAACTCGCTAACTCTTGAACTCCTTTAACTCCTAATTTTTAGTTAAGTTTTTTAATTGCCTGTGTGTAATTTCAAAATTTCATGTTATTTCGCGGCTAATTATTAAAATTCAATAATTATGAAAAAGCCGCACAATACCCGCCGCCCACCCCATACCTCCTTTTCACCTTTCTCCTTTTCACCTTTCTCCTTTTCACCTTTCTCCTTTTCACCTTTTCTCCTTTTCTCATTTCTCCTTTTTTCCCTATCTCTTTTCGCCCAAAAACACGAATCGAAACCCCTTAATCATAAAATAGTATTTAACATTAAAAATTGTGACGATAACCAGATGTTGCTGGTAATCAATTTTAGAGACAAGTTGATGTTGAAAGATTCTGCGTATAGTAACGGTAAATGTTCTTTTATTTTTGAAGGCGAAGGCAGATATGACCCCGGCATGTATTCGTTAGTGTCAGGTAAAAAAAATCTTCTGTTAAATTTTATTATTGATGAAAGTCAAAACTTTACATATAATCTTGCCACCGATGGCAATGTAAATGACTTTTCTGTTGTGGGGTCGCCCGAAAATGCGGAAATGTTACGTTTTCAACAAAAAACGACCGAAGCACAGAAAAAAATGATGGAATGGGGCACCAAAAGAAAAGAGTTTGAAGATCAAAATAAAACAGACAGCGCCGAGTATTATTTAGAGAAGATGAAAAATGTTCATACAGAAATGGAGCACTTTATCGCTGATTTAATTGATGAAAATCCGACATTTTTATTTTCAAGATTACAAAAATCGTATCGTGAAATAGAGATCCCCGATCCACCGGTTTATGATGACGGCTCAATAGATTCCTCATTTCAAATGGTCTATTACAGAACTCATTATTGGGATAATTTTGATTTGAAAGACAGCAGATTTTTGTTTCTACCTTCTTACGAACCTAAATTGAACGACTATTTTAAAAAGATACTGTGGCATCAGGAAGTAGATACTATTAATAAATATATGGATTTAATGCTGAATAAAACCGCTTCCGACAGTTTGATGTATCGATTTTTGGTAGAGTACTTAACCGGCGAGTTTGATCAAAGTAATGTTATAGGGCATGACGCCGTTTTGGTGCATTTAGCAAAAAATAACCAACTTGCGGGAAAATGTACATGGATAGATGAAGATTTTTTAAAGAAAATAAAGATGCGTATCGAAGATTTGGAGCCGGTGCTGATTGGAACAAAATCGGTAGAGCTAATTTTGCCGGACACTTCGGAAACCAAATGGTTTTCTTCTTATAATATGCCGAAGAAATACAGAGTGTTGTGGTTTTACGACCAAGCCTGTCCCACTTGCACCAAAGAATCAAAAGCATTGAAAGCAGTGTGCGACTCTTTGGAGCATCTCGGGCAACTTAATTTTGATGTGTATGCCGTGAATAGAACGGACGATTTTGTTCGTTGGAAGAAATATATTCAAGATAACGGTTTTACATGGATTAACGTGGGAGGAAAGCAGGGCAATGTAGATTGGACGGAAGTGTATAAGGTAAAAACCAATCCTCAATTTTTTATTATTAATGAAGAGAAAAAGATTATCTTAAATAAAGATATTCCTAAAAATATGATTCCGCAGTTTTTAATAGAGTATGAGAAAGTGGAAGCGGAAAGAGCACGACTTAAAAATAAAAAACGATGAATTTTGTAGATGAATTAACATGGCGCGGCATGTTGCACGATGCGATGCCCGGTACTGCCGAACAATTGCAAAAAGAGATGACTTTAGGATATGTGGGCATTGACCCCACCGCAGACTCTTTGCACATTGGTCATTTGGTAAGCGTAATGATGTTGAAACACTTGCAACTCTGCGGGCACAAACCTATTGCGTTGTTGGGCGGCGCTACCGGCATGATTGGCGACCCCTCCGGTAAATCACAGGAACGTAACCTTTTGGATGTAGAAACTCTCAGAAAAAATCAGGAAGAAATTAAAAAACAACTGAGCAAATTTTTGAATTTTGAAGATGAACTGCCCAACGCAGCAATGTTGGTAAATAATTACGATTGGATGTGTAACTATTCGTTTCTTGAATTTATTAGAGATATAGGGAAACATATTACCGTAAACTACATGATGGCAAAAGATTCCGTAAAAAAACGCCTCTCCGGCGAAGGCGAGGGGATGTCGTTTACGGAATTTACCTACCAGTTGGTGCAAGGTTACGACTATCTGTTTCTGTATCAAACCTACGGATGCAAATTACAAATGGGCGGCAGCGACCAATGGGGCAACATTACCACCGGCACGGAACTTATTCGCAGAAAAGCCGGCGGCGAAGCGTTTGCGCTCACTTGTCCCCTCATTACCAAAGCAGACGGCGGCAAATTCGGAAAAACCGAAAAAGGGAATATCTGGTTAGACCCCGAAAAGACCTCCCCCTACCAATTCTATCAATTTTGGCTCAATTGCTCCGATGAGGACAGTAAAAAGTATATCCGCATTTTTACGCTACTAAGAGAAGATGAGATTGTGCAAATGGAAAAAGAACACGATGCTGAACCGCACTTGCGTATATTACAGAAAACGTTGGCGAAAGATGTAACGTGCCGTGTACACTCCGAAGAAGAGTATAATGCAGCGGTGGTAGCCTCCGAAATACTGTTTGGAAAAGGCACCGCTGAGTCGTTGGCAGCACTGCCGGAAAAAACTTTTCTCTCTGTGTTTGAAGGCGTGCCACAAGTAGAAATTAACAAAACTATTCTGAATAATGGAGTGAATATTGTAGATTTCTTGACCGACTTCACGCAAATATTTCCATCCAAAGGTGAAGTTCGCAGAACTTTAAAAGAAAACGGCGTCTCTATAAATAAAGAAAAAATACCGGAAATTTTCGTAGTAAATACTTCTTCGGTGTTAAATGATAAGTATATTTTAGTGCAGCGAGGGAAGAAGAATTATTATATTGTGGTATTGAAATAATCTTTCAAATACTCAATCTGCCGTCGGTCGCGTTTAGTGGGGCGACCGTCTCCATGCTCGCGGTATTCAAAGGTGGTACGCAACGATTTCACACGGTTATATTCCTCTTCGGGGGTTAAGTCCGTATAATAATTGGGTACTAACCCCGCACTAACCCTGCTTTTCGGGGCGTCAATCACCTGCACGGTTTTGTCTAATTGTCCTATTTTTACGTTGTAAATCTCCTCTGTTTTCACCTCTTTTGAAGGTTTAAGATTCGTGCCGTTCATTTTCACTTTTCCGGCATTGCACGCATCAGTAGCCATAGAGCGTGTTTTGAATAAACGCACGCTCCATAGCCACTTGTCAATACGAATTTGTAGTGCTTTCATGTATAAAATCATTGCATAAGAATGGTGTACATTTTCTTTCTGTATTATTTCTATTTACCGCAAACTCCCAATTCTCTATGCATTAGCACCACATTTACCATTGGGTAGTGCTTTTTAAGATATTCTGCCGTTTTTTCCGCAAAGAAAACGGAGCGGTGCTGCCCGCCGGTACACCCGAAATTTACTGTAAGATGCGAAAATTTGCGCTCTAAATAATTATCAACAGACTGTGAGATAAGTTGGGTGGTAAGATGCTGGAAACGTTTCGCTTCTTCAAAATCTTCTAAATACGCAATAACACTTTTATCTTTTCCGGTGGCATTTTTGTATTCAGGAAAACGTCCCGGATTGGGTAAAGCACGGCAATCAAACACAAAACCTCCGCCGTGAGAGGTCATATCTTGCGGAACTCCTTTTTTGTAGGAAAAACTGGTAACGGTTATCGTTAAAACATTTTCCGGAAGTGAACAAGAGGCTACGAACTCCGATTCGGTAATTTTTTTAATAATACCAATTAACGTAGGAATCTGAGGAGCAAACTCAAACCTCTGTAGCAAATATTTTAAATTTTTTATGGCATACGGAATGCTTAACAAAAAGTGGCTTTTTTTCTCATAGTAACCTCTAAATCCATACGTTCCCAACGCCTGCAAAATACGTATCAATACAAAACCGTGATAATATTTACAAAAATCATCTTTGTTAACTGTAATATGTTTTGATAACTGTTCTAAATAATAGTCCAACAATTCCAATCTCAGTTCCGGCGGCAGGTCGGCTTTTCCGTCATACAACAAAGAAGCCACATCATATTGCAACGCCCCTCTCCTACCCCCTTGATAATCGATGAAATAGGGTTCATCGTGGCAAAGCATAATATTCCGAGACTGAAAATCGCGAAACATAAAATAATCGTGCTCCGTTTTCAATAAAAAGTCTATTAAACAATGAAAATCATCTTCTAACCACTGTTCATCAAAAGGAATATTCGCCAATTTCAAAAAATAATATTTAAAATAATTCAAATCCCACAACATAGATTGTTTGTCGAAAGCAAATCGCGGATAACATACGGAAAAATCTATTCCCTTTTTCCCTGAAAGTTGTAACAGAGGCAGTTGTTGTAACACTTTTTTATAATAAGCCATTACTGTTTCATCAATCTTTTCCTTATCTCTATGCGCAGTTAAAAACGCAAACAGCGTTTCATCGCCCAAATCTTCTAACAGATAATATTGCTGATTATCATCAATGGTAATGATTTTTGGAACATTTATTTTTTGAAACAAGAAGAAATTGGTAAAAGAAAAAAAGGCATTATTTTCTTTTATATCCTGATTAAAAACACCAATAATGGTTTCTTTTTCTGCATAAATTCTGAAATATTGCCGATTAGAACCGGATTGTTGCAATTTTTCAATGCGATAAAATTTGGAGTTTATTTTTTTTGCAAGGAGCAAGAGGGTTTGTTCGGTGTCTTTCATAATTATTTCGGCGGAATTTTTAATTTTTGCCCTATACTTAATGCATTGATATTTTTCAAATTATTATAATCTGCAATTTTGCGTGCGGTAGTGCCATATTTTGCCGCAATACTACTAAGGGTGTCGCCGGTTTTAACAACATATACTACCGAGCTACTACCGGCTTGATTTACAGCAGAGGTTGTATTTTTAACTACGGTTTGGTTTGTAGCAGGTGCAGCGTCTTTCGGCTGCGCGGCAGGGGCAACATTATCCTTTTTCGAATATTCATAGCCTACCAAAAGTTTTTGTTTCGATTTTACGGCATTGCTACTTAAATTATTCATTTTCTTAATTTCATATACCGACAATCCATACTTGCCGGCAATCGTAGCCAATGTTTCTCCTGATTTTACCGTGTGATACACTTTATTATAATCGGATGTGCTTACAGGAATTCCGGTAAATAATCCTTCATACACTTTCATAGGAATAAAAAACTCGTGGTATTTATAGGCGTAAATTGAGTCTTCCAATTCGATAAAGCGCACGATGTCTGCATTTTTTAACCGCAATGGATAGGGGTCGCTGTATGCCGGAATTACCAATCTTTTATACTGCGGATTTAACAGTTTCAATTCTTCCAAATCCACTTCCAACACTTCGGCTACCTGTTGAAGATGCAGTTCTTTCTTAATCATAATGGTATCCACAGCAAAAGGAATCGTGAGTTCTGCAAAAGGAATGCCGTGTTCGTGATGGTAATTTGCCAAATAGAGTGCGGCAGCATAGTAGGGAAAGTAGTTTTGCGTTTCTTTGGGAAGAAACGGTTTTACGCCCCAAAAATCGGTTTTGCCACCACTGCGGGCAATCGCTTTTCTAACGCCGCCTGCGCCACAATTATAAGCGGAGATGGCAAGTCCCCAATCGTTAAAAATGTTGTACAAATCTAATAAATGCCTTGCCGCTGCATCCGTAGCCTTGAACGGATCGCGGCGGTCATCTACAAAAGTGTTCACTTCCAATTGATACGCTTTCCCTGTGGCGTACATAAATTGCCAGATACCGGTGGCACCCGCACGAGAAACGGCGTTGGGATTAAGTGCCGATTCTACGATTGTTAAATATATCAACTCTTCGGGGACATCGTACCGGTTGAAAATCTCCCGCATCCAAGGGTAGTAATACTGCGAAAGCCCCAAAATAACAGATGATGTGCGCTGTCGTTTGCAAACATACAACTCAATTTTGTTCCGGATCTCTCTATTATAAACCAATGGAATAACAGTATGTAAATTTTGTAATCTGGTAATAACCACAGAATCAATCAAACAATCTTCTTCGCTGCTATCGCTAAGCATACCGGCGTTAATACTGCTTACTTGCTTTTTAATGTACCACAAATCAAGTAGCGCATCCATCTCTTTAAGCATATTTTCTTGAAACATCTCTTCCGATTGAAATTCTAAAGAATCAACGGGTTCTTGTTCCTGTGAAAAAACAAAAAAAGGAGAAAGGAGAAAGGAGAAAAGGAGAAAAATTCTATTCATTGTTCATTATTCATTAATCATTAATCTTATAGTCATTCCATTGTATTTCACGTCCTTCGGAATACACAGTGGTCAACAGCAATTCGCCTTCGTCGTCATATAAATACCAAACTCCAACACGTTCTCCTTCGGAATATTTTCCGGTTTCCCGAATTTTACCGCTATGATGATACACTGTATATTTTCCATCAAAAACATCTTGTTCGTATTCAATTTCAGAGATTAGTTTTCCGTCTTGGCGCCATTTTGTAATCCATATCCCTGTTCGCAAGCCATCGTAATAAGTTCCTTTTTCAATGGCGTTGCCTTGTATATAAAACCACTCCCCTTCTTCGGTTCCCTCTAAATATTCGCCTTTTGCAGTAATCTCACCGTTTTCATTGTATTCAACAAATATGCCGTCTAATTTTCCGTTGTTCCAATTCTCCTCTTGCAGAATCTCTCCATTGGGATAATACCAAAACCAAGCCTCCTCTTTTTTTCCATTTTTGTAACGACCTTCCACTTCAATTTGTTGATTTTCAAAATAGAACTTCCAAACGCCATCCTGATTTGAGTTGATATAATGTCCTTGCGATTTTAATTCGCCTGTGGGGTAGTATTCTTTCCAAAGCCCTTGCCGTTTGCCGGCTTCATCGGTAATACCTTCATATTTTAAGATGCCGTTTGTAAACACATAGCCTTTGATTACCGTTCCGTTTTCGTCAAATTCGCGCCGAATTCCATCGGGAACACCTTTGTAATAGGTGGCGGTAATGGCAGGTTTTCCATTAGGATGATACACCGTTTTGATGTCCATTTGGCGGGTTTCAGGCGCATCTGTTACCACATTATCTTTATCATATTTCTCCACATACTTAAAATTCCCTTCTTCATCGTAATATTTAAAATATCCCTGTTTTTTGTCATTTTGGTAAGTGCCCTCCTCTTTCAAATTTCCGTTTTCCCAAAAATATTTCCAGTTGCCTTGTTTCAAGTCAAATTTATCGGTGCGGTTTATAAATTCACGTTTTCCCATAATGCCGGCGTAATATTTAGCCACCGCGATGACCAATCCGGTTTTGTTAAATTCTTTCTCTAACCCGTGAGGTTTTCCATCTACTATGGGCGTTGTCCGTTTTAACTCGCCTGTCTTAAAAAATGTTTGAACAAAATTGATTAAAGTATCTGTTTTCCATTCTTCTACAATCGTTTCATCTTCCAAATATTGTTTTTTAAATCCGTGTTTTTTACTTTCTAAGTACGAAATTTCCATACTCTTTTCGCCGGAAGCCGCATAAAACACCCACACACTGTCTAACATCAGATTTTTGCGATTCCCTTCCGAAATTAATCCTCCTTTTTCGTTATACGATTTCCAATAGCCGTCCGGTTTTCCGTTTACCAAAGTACCTTCGCTCGATTTTACACCATTAGGATAATAGAAGATATTGTAGCCGTTGGGGTTGATGTTTTCTTGTGCCAACGCAGAAAGGGAAAAAAGAAGAAAGGAGAAAAGGAGAAAAGGAGAAAGCGGTATGTGGGGTTTCATTGTTTACATTTGCAAGGGGGCAAAAATAGGAAAATAGTAATGACCGAATTATTATCTTTAAAAAATCGTTTCTTTGCGGAGACTAAGAAAAATTATCAAATGACATACGAACAAGTAATTACAAAACTTCACAGTAAGCAGTTTGCGCCGGTATATTTTTTAATGGGCGATGAACCTTTTTATATTGATGAAATATCTGATTACATTGAAGATAACGCGATGCCGGAGGAGCAGCGCGACTTTAACCAAATACTGCTTTACGGCAAAGAAACCAACGCCGATGAGGTAATTGCTATGGCAAAAGAGTTCCCATTCGGCACAGAAAAAAGGGTGGTTATTGTAAAGGAAGCCAAAGAGTTGAAAAATATTGAGCGGTTGATTAAATATGCGGAAGCGCCATCGCCCACAGCCATTGTGGTAATTTGCTATAAATATGCTACCATTAGAGCCACACAATTAAAAGCCATTGACAAAAACTGCGTGATGTTTCATTCCGAAAAAATGAAAGATTACAAATTGCCGGCTTGGATTCAAAGCCATGTGGGAAGATATAATTTTAAAATACAGCCTGCTGTTGCGAATTTATTGGCGGAAAATATCGGCGTTGATCTATCGCGTATGGATAATGAGTTTAAAAAACTCACCATCTTACTGCCGCCCCACAGCGAAATTACTGCCGATATTGTTGAAAAACATATTGGAATAAGTAAAGAATACAATGTGTATGAACTTCAAAATGCGTTGGCTGAAAGAAAAATGGATAAAGCCTATAAAATTGTTCACTATTTCTGTCAAAATATTAAACTAACTCCCAATGTGCAAACGATAAACAGTTTGGCAGTGTTTTACTTAAAATTATTAGCCTATAATTTATCCGACAAATCGAAAGAAGTCAAAGAAAAAGTGTTTGGAAAAAACGATTATATACAAAAGATCAATGTGGGATATGCGCAAAACCATTCGGTGCTGGAACTTCAAAAAATTATCGGCATTTTGCGCGAATATGATGCCAAAAACAAAGGCGTAGATTGCGACCTGCCCGATGAAGAGTTGCTTAAAGAATTAGTGTATAAAATTACGCATTAGAGGGTATACTGCTCACCGTTTGTTGCCCCACTAGGATTCGAACCCAGACATACAGAACCAGAATCTGCGGTGCTACCATTACACAATAGGGCAAAATTTTCGGTTGCAAAAGTAACAAAAAATAGAAATTGTTTTACTGAATTGAAATATTACGGCAAATATCCTGGTTACATCTTCCGTGGGTTTAGAAGGGACTACGTATCTATTGTTATTGGTTATGTCTCTAAGAATACTCTCACACCTCAGTAGCACAGAGATTTCCCTACACCCCTTAGACCTTTCCATCGCGAAAACACAGCACCGCCAACCCTTGCCCGAAAAACGGATTTTGCGACCTTAGTGTTTTCCGCCCTCTGACCCGTCATTGCGGGTACAGAAACAGACAATTACCCACATTCGTAATGGATAATCTTGGATAAGAATGAAAAAGACAAGAAATGGCGAGAAAGAGGCTGAAAGAATAGTGGTGGTCGCTCAGCCAAGTTGTCAAGGTTTTTAGTAACCAGTACCGAATAAAACAAACTTTATACGAAAAGCAGAACTTTTACGTTTGCATTGCAACTTATTAATATTGTTCTATTATGAAAATTAAACTATCCTTATTATTCATTCTAATTTCCGTAACTGCTTGGGCGCAAAACAATTCCTATCCGACACATTCGCAAAAAATGAATATGTTGTTAAGGTCTATTAACGATTTGTATTTAGACACCGTAAATTTTGACCCGTTAGTGGAAAAAGGAACTATTGAAATGCTAAAAGAACTTGACCCTCATTCTGCTTATATTTCCAAAAAAGATGTGCAGCAGGCAAACGAGCCGCTTATCGGTTCTTTCGACGGCATTGGCGTAACATTTGCGCTGGTGAAAGATACGATTAATATTACGGAGGTAATTGTGAACGGACCTTCTGAAAAAGTGGGCATTAGAGCCGGTGATAAGATTGTTAAAGTGGACACGGCAATCGCGTGTGGCAAACATATAAATAATAAATGGGTGTTTGACCATTTGCGCGGTCCAAAGGGAACAAAAGTTAATCTTTTTATAAAGAGAGGAAAAGAATCGGAACTGTTGGAGTTTAATATTACCCGCGATAAAATTCCCATGAATAGCATTAATGTGTTTTTTATGGCTGATAAAACCACCGGATATATTCGGTTAGAACGCTTTGCACAAACTTCTACCCAAGAACTGCGCGAAGCCCTTACCCGATTAACAGCACGCGGTATGAAAAATCTTATTTTCGACTTGCGCGGCAACGGCGGCGGCTACCTGCAAGCCGCTTTTGAAATTGCCAACGAATTTTTGAGTAACGATAAAATGATTGTTTATACCGACAACTTCCGCAATACCGGCGAAAAATTCAAGTCAACCAATCATGGGGATTTTCAAAAAGGGAGGCTCATTATTTTAGTGGATGAAAACTCTGCCTCTGCCAGCGAGATCGTTTCCGGCGCTACGCAAGATTGGGACAGAGCGCTCATTATGGGGCGCAGAACCTTCGGAAAAGGGTTGGTGCAAAAGCCGATAAATCTTCCAGATGGCTCGCAAGTACGGCTCACAATTTCAAAATACTACACCCCATCGGGCAGGTGTATTCAACGCCCCTACGATGACGGCTTAGACAGTTACTTAGATGATTTGAATGTCCGCTCCAAACACGGCGAACTGCTAACGGCAGACAGTATCAAATTTCCCGACTCGCTTAAATATCAAACGGCAAAAGGAAGAGTGGTGTATGGCGGCGGCGGCATTATGCCCGACATTTTTATCCCCATGGATACCACCCGATACTCTTCTCTTTGGGGGGAAATGTATAGAAAAGGTATTTTCAGCGCTTTTGTTTTAGAGGAAATGGAACAAAACAGAGCCCAATGGAAAGTCAAATATGAAACTGTTGAAGATTTTAAAAATAATTTTGAAGTTTCCGACCTGCTTTTTCAAGAATTGATGGCGTATGCGCACAAAGAAGGAGTTAAAGACAGTGTTCCTTTTCAATTCTCAAAACGCGCCGAACAGTTTCTCAAAGAGAAAGCCACCGAATTAGATTCTTTATATTATTCGTTTGATGACTTAAATAGTTCTACACAATTTCAGGAAATGTTTATGCAATATATGACAGATTCTTATAATGAATCTATGCGTTTACGCAACTTAAATAAAGCCAATGAATTGATAAAAGATTGGTTGAAATATGAGATAGCAAAAATTCTCTACAGTTTTGGCGATGCTTATCAAATTTATTTAATGAAAGATGATGGCTTCCTAAAAGCATTGGAAGTGATAAGCAATGACAAAATTTTCAAAAAATTTAATGTAGAATACTAATTAGTGATTACCATAAAATTTTCTAATTTCGCAGCCGAATTTGATATTTGAAATATTCATGCGCTTTTTAAAATTCTTTTTATTGTTTGTTTGCACTGCTTTAACACTTCTTTGCAGCGCACAATCCAGCGACCAGTTGAAAGCCAATAAGAAAACCTTAGAGTCGGAAATTGCAGATACCAAACGTTTGTTGCAGGAAACACAAAAAAAAGAGAATACTTCATTACAGCAAATTTCATTGTTAAGAAAACAGATTAACAATCGTGAAAAATTGATTACCGAACTGAATACGCAAATCTTTAATCTTGAAATTGAGTTGGATCTGAATATGAAACTTTCACAAAGTTTGGACAAAAAGTTGGAATACATGAAAACCGATTATGAACGGGTGGTTTATTTAGCATTTAAAAACAGACGGTTAATGGATAAAATAATATTCATACTGTCTGCCGATGATTTTGCTCAAATGTATCGCCGCTCGAAGTTCTATGCGCTTTTTTCCGAAAATGTAAAACATCAATCAGACGAAATCAAAAAAACACAGCACGAAATAGCCAATAAAAATGCCGAAATGATTAGCATTAAGGAAGCGAAACTATCCTTATTGGATAATAAAGAGAAAGAAGTGAAGTCGTTGGAAAAAGACCGCGCTTCAAAATCCAAAGTGTTAGATGATTTAAAGAAGAAAGAGAAACAGTTAGCCGGCGATTTAAAAGCCAAACAGGCAAAACAGAAAGAGATAGAAGCTGCCATTAAAAAAGCGATTGAGCAAGAAATTCTGGCTGCCAATAAGAAAAAAGCGGAAAAAAATAAAACGACCTCCGGTTCTACCGCAAAACCTTCATCTACGGTGTTAGAATATACTCCGGAAGAAAAAATGACCAGCAACTCGTTTGTGAATAATAAAGGAAAACTCCCTTGGCCTGTAGCAAAAGGAAGCACCATCACCAATTTTGGAAAATATAGAAATCCGGACGTACCTTCCGTAATGATGGAGAGTAAGGGAATTGATATTTTAGTGGAATCAAACACCTCTGTTCGCTCCGTTTTCGATGGCGTAGTATATGGCATTTTGGATATGGGGAGTGTGGGAAAAGTAATTATTATTCGACATGGCGAATATATTACCGTCTATCAGGGATTGGCTGAGGTAGCCGTGAAAAAAGATGATAAAGTTACTACCAAACAAAACTTGGGTACGATTGGAAAAGCTATGGGAAAAGGGTCTTACGAGTTGCATTTTGAAATTTTAAAAGAGTTTACCCACCTTGACCCCGAAATGTGGCTTTCACAGAAATAATACAATATGAGTGCATTACAAATTGATGTAAAACAACTTATCGCATCAAAGAATAAAAAATTGGCAAACATGTTGCCCCGTTTTATGATTCGTTGGATTGAAAGACTGATTCATCAAGATGAACTGAATTACTATTTGGCAAAATATGAGCAGAATACCTCTATTGAATTTGCCCAACATGTTATTGAGGATATGTTGAATACTACGATTCAAGTGGTTAATGAAGAAAAAATACCCAAAGAGGGGCGTTATATGGTGGTATCCAATCACCCGCTGGGCGCTATTGACGGGCTGGCGCTCATTGCATTACTAAGCCGATACCGCGCCGATATTAAGTTTCCGGTAAACGACCTGCTGCTGGCAATTAAACCGATGAACGACATCTTTATTCCGATAAACAAACACGGCAGAAACGATAAGGAAGCCGCTGCGGAATTGCACCGCACTTTTGCCTCCAACGAGTTGGTGCTCTATTTTCCGGCGGGTTTGTGCTCCCGAAAAATTAACGGCATAATTCAAGATTTGGAGTGGAAAAAAACGATTGTTCAAAAGGCAATAACGTACCAACGCGATATTATTCCCGTTTGTTTTGAGGGTAAAAACAGCAATCGTTTTTATCGCATTGCCAACTGGCGCAAAAGGTTGGGGATAAAAACAAACTTGGAGATGCTCCTCTTGCCTGATGAAATGATAAAACAGAAAGGAAAAACGTTTACATTAACCTTCGGCGAGCCGGTGTCTTATACTGCTTTCGATGCTTCCAAAACCCATAAAGAGTGGGCGGCATGGCTGAGAGGAGAAACGATGAAATTGTAATTTTGTGTATAAGTGTATTTAATCACTTACCAAACAATCTCCTCTTTCCCTAATTCTTTCAATATTGCATTGGTTTTAGAAAAATGCTTTGAGCCGAAAAATCCGGCGTGCGCCGATAGCGGCGAAGGGTGCACGGTTTCTAAGATATAGTGTTTTTCTCGGTCAATGAGTGTGGCTTTGGCGCGGGCGTAGTTGCCCCACAGTAAAAAAATCAGTCCTTCCCGTTTTTGCGAAAGTTGCCGAATGACCGCATCGGTAAACTGCTCCCAGCCGCGATTTTGGTGCGATCCGGCTTGGTGCGCCCGAACCGTTAAGGTTGCATTGAGCAAAAACACCCCCTGTGTAGCCCAGCGGGTTAAATTCCCACTTACGGGAATAGTAACGCCCACATCATCATGTAGTTCTTTAAAAATGTTAATCAACGATTTAGGGTGCGGTACACCGTCCGGAACAGAGAAGCATAAGCCATGCGCCTGCCTAAAATCGTGGTACGGGTCTTGTCCTAAAATCACTACTTTAACCGCATGAAACGGTGTTAGATTAAAGGCATTGAAAATAAGATTTCCGGGAGGAAACACTGTGTGTTGTTTCTTCTCTTCCATTAAAAATGCTTTTAACTGCGCAAAAGAGGGTGCGGCAAACGCTTCGCCAAGAACCTCTTTCCACGATTCTTCAATTTGAGGAGTAATGGTCATGATTTTAATAATATTAAACCGACTGCAAAAATATTAAAATTAAAACTTTGATTACTTTACCCCTCAAATCTTACAGGGAAAAATCATTAAAATATTTTTTTCTTTGGCGCGCCGAAGGTGCGCGATGTGAATAACCCTGACCAAGCGTAGCGCAGGTCGGGGCAAAACAAATACGAGACGTCTCGGTGGCT
>Ga0082212_10003002_pt1 | contig 24136 bp, 18 predicted proteins | sample TergutNt197P3_FD_71548 | JGI IMG/M metagenome (GOLD analysis project Ga0082212, IMG submission 71548) | Neocapritermes taracua P3 segment gut microbial communities from Petit-Saut dam, French Guiana - Nt197 P3 | ecosystem: Host-associated > Arthropoda: Insects > Digestive system > Gut ... | reverse complement strand
AAAAAAGAAAATAGAAAAAATCATCTAAGAAAAATCACAGATAACCGAATTGAATAAAGGCCTGTCCGGCGCCGGATAGAATTTCGGGTTGACAAAGAGGCATGGCGCTATGGTATAAAGGTCAGCAGCATGCCTTGCCTCACGGTATTGAGTCTGTACTTAAATCTTGTTGACAAATTGCCCGTTCTTTTGATGTATTAGAATACGGAGGCCCTATATGAGTAAAAAAATCCTGATTTTAACCGTATTTTCACTTTCCGCGATATTAAGCGCTTGCTCAAGTTTTATGGGGTCAAAGACCGATGACGGCAGAAGCCTGTACTCGCAAGGCGGCGATATAGGAGGAGATGTTGTCCTGCAAGGCAGGGTTTTCGAGTACAAGACCGAAAAGCCGGTAAAGAATGCCTTTGTCGAGATCAAAAATTCCAATCTGGGAGTTGGCTACTATTCGACCCAGACCGACGCTTCCGGAAATTTTACCATCAAGAATTTTATTCCGTTTATTCAGTACGATATTGAGGTAACCGCCGACGGCTATGTCACGTATATTTCCAACGAAAAGCTGGGCCGCGGGAAGAAAGAAATATCCCTCGAAAAGGAAGCTATTATAACAGGAACCATACAGGATTCGGCAGGGAGACCTATCAATAACGTGGATGTCTCCCTTGAGTATGGAGAGTACGGCGGAGATGACAGGCCGCTTACCGCGTCCGCTAACGGTTCGTACAGCTTCAACAAGCTGAGACAGGGCAGCTACAAACTTGTCCTCATGTCGCCGGGTTATATATCCGAAACCATGTATATAAAAAGCGTAAGAACCGGCTCTGAGTTCAAACTGCCGGTAACGCTCTATCGCCCCGCCTCAATATCGGGAAACATTTTAATCAGCGGCGCGGATGTTCCGGCGGCAAATATCGATGTTATAGCAAAAGGCCAGGTTACTCATTCCATTTCAACGTACCAGGACGGCAGCTTCAAGTTGGATGACATGAAACCCGGCTCTTACGAATTCTCTGTTCAGCACATGGGATTTCGCGAGCCCGCGAAAAGGACGGTTGCCATTAAAGAGGGCGAATCCAAAACCGGCGTCAATTACAGTTTGGACGTAAAGAACCCTGAGGTTCAGTTGTCGGCGTACAGGTATACTTTCGCCCCCGGTAACAGCCTGACCTTTAACCTGCGTACATTCCGCCTTGAGAGCGTGACGGTTACTGTGTATGCGGTCCCTGTCGAAGTATTTTTGCGCGGCAGAAGCGATCCCGATTCGGCAGATCCGGTCAGGGACAAGCTTAAAAAGGTTGCCCAGTGGGATGAGCCCATGAGCAATTTCGATCCCTATACATGGCTCTACGGAGAACTTACCATAAAAGACCCTCTGCCTACAGGCGGCTACCTTGTAGAGGCGAAGGGCGCGGGTTCTGTCATAAGCCGCAAATATTTTACCGTAACCTCGATTGGAACCGTAGTGAAGCGTTCCGAGAATAAGATTTTCGCTTATGTCTCGAACCTCATCACCAATGAGCCTGTGAAAGACGCGTCAATAGCGGTTTTTGAAAATACCCCTGTAAGAGAGAACAATTCGAGATACGAATACTATAGGGTGCCCGGTTCTATCGATGAACTTCCTGTAAAGATACTCGCGAAAGGGAAGACCAACGAGGATGGAATATATCAGCAGCAGCTTAAAACTCAGTACCACATGGCGTTGATCGCGATATCTCCGGACGGAAGCTATGCTCTCTGTGACGCCGGTCTGCCGTCCGAGTTCCAGAGAGAGAAAGACAAGTACATGGTTTATACCGACCGTCCGGTATACCGTGACGGCGATACCGTCTTCTATAAAATAATAGGCAAGGAGAGAAAGGAAGGCTTTGTCCCTCAAAGCGGGAAGGTATATTATAAAATCATGAATAACAATACCTCATTGGTGTTGAGCGAGGGATGGACCTCTTTGGACGATTGGGGAACGGCTAACGGCAGCTTTGTTGTAAGCGGTGCGGGTCTCGGGCCGTTCACAATACGGGTCGGGGCAAGCGAAAACGCCGCCTATGATTCCGGCCTGTTCTATGTCGAACAGTACCGCAAACCCGAGTACAGCGTCGAGATCGTCCCGTCGAGAGATTTTTTTATAAACGGCGATGAGCTTGAGTTCAAGGTTGAGGGACGCTACTTCTTCGGCGCTCCGGTAAAGGGGGCTCTCGTTTCGTACCATTTTTATGAAAAGAAAATCGATGACAGCGATTCATATTGGTGGGAGGATGACGCCCCCCGCGATTCATATAACAGGCTCAAATTAGAGGGCGTCAAGTATCTTGACGATAACGGCCTTGTCTCCCTTAAATTGGCAGCGGGCTCTTTTCCCTTTGACAGGGAAATAACGCTTGAGGTAAGCGTCATAGACCGTTCCAATGTAAGCATAACATCGCGTAAAACCGTAAGGGTAGGCCGCGGCGAGTTCTATATAAAGATAAATCCGACCGAACAGTTTTTCAGGACCGACGGCAAAAAGTCGGTTCAAATAAAGACCCTGAAGCAGAACGGCGAACCCGTAAAGGCCGATGTAAAATTAGAACTCTTCCGCTATATATGGAAACCTTACCAGAGGGTGTATGTGCATGAGGATAAGCCGCGCTATTCCGAAAAAATAACCACCGATTCAAACGGCGACGCGGTCTTCTCTTTGCCGGCTAAACTATCCGATTCGGGCGAGTACGATATAGTGGCTACCGCTCTTGACCGGCGCAGCAACCGCATAACCGCCTCAAGGGTTATATGGATATACGCTCCGGACGGTTCCGGGAACGTCGCCTCAAAGTTCCGCAATCTTGAGCTTGTCGTAAACCGCACCGAGTTTACGGGCGACGGCGAGTTGACCTGTCTGGTGAAAAGCCGCTATGCCGACGCTTACGCCTGCATAACCATTGAGGGACGCGATATCTACCAGTCAAAAGTAGTGAAGATGAGCGGCAATATTACTCCGGTTACCCTAAAGATTGATTCGGCTTACGCCCCTAATTTCTATGTCTCGGCTGTAATGCAGCGCAAGCGCGCGCTTTATACCGAAACTCAGGGAATATCGATACCTGTGAAAGGAACCCGGCTTAATGTCTCAATCAAGCCTGAGAAAGAGAAGTACGCGCCGGGAGATACCGCGTCGATTTCTCTGAACGCGACCGATGAAAACGGCAAGCCGGTTAGCGCCGACCTTTCGCTTGGCGCGGTTGACGAGGCCATTTACAGCGTACGCAGGGATCACACGCCCAAGATGCGCGACTTTTTCTACGCGCCTATATCGAACTGGGTACTCACAAGCTATTCATACCCAATAACTCTTCTTGCCGGCGCCGGAAAGGACGCCGAATTTAACGAGGTGCGCCAGAATTTTAAAGATACCGCTTTTTGGCAGGCGAATATACGCACCGACGCGAACGGAAACGCGAAGGTGAGTTTTAAACTGCCCGATAACCTTACGACATGGCGCGTTACCGTTCGCGGTCACGACAAGAGCGGGCGCGTAGGCGAAAACAAGAACACCTTCCTTGTTACGCAGGACCTTGTCGCGCGCATAGCCAAGCCGCGCTTTTTGGTGGAGGGCGATTCGGTCTCTCTGCTTGGAATAGTGAACAGCAATACGGAGCGCGGCCTTACCAATGTCAAAACCGAAATGAAGGTGAACGGCAAAACAGTTTCTCCCGACAAGGAGATACCGATAAGCCTTCCCGCCTATGCCTCGGAGCGTAAGTCTTATACAATAAATATACCGTCTGAAGAAAAAGAAATTTCTCTTCTGTTCAGCGCGGATTCAGACGCAAAGGCAAAGGATGCAGTACAGCTTTCGGTAGGCATTGAACGCAGGGGCGCCGCCTTCAAACTCTTCGGCATAGGCGATATGAGCGCCAACCGCTCGTTGAATCTTGCCCCACAAGGCGGCAGCGACTTTGAGTTTGTACCCGAAAGCGTAAGCGTTGTGGTAAACCCGACGCCGGTGACGCAAATAATAAAGGCTTCGGATTACCTTGTGAAATACCCGTACGGCTGTGTTGAACAAACTACGAGTTCATTTATGCCGGTATTCGCGCTTCACCGTTTTTTAAAACAGCAAAACATGCTGTATTTGGTAAAAGATGAATACGTCCAAAAAATAGAAGAAAAAACCGACGGCGGTTTAAGACGCTTGGAAAATTCGCAAAACTATGACGGAACATGGGGCTGGTGGGCAGGCGGTGACGGCAACGAGTATCTCACCGCTTATGTGATGGAAGCGCTTTGGAAGGCCCGGCAATTAGGCTGCCGCTTGGACGCGACAGTAGTTGCAAAAGGGATGCAGGCGGTAAACAGAATGCTTGAAAACGACAACGATTTTCACGCTCTGGCCTATCTGCTGTACGTATCGTCGCTGCACGGCAATTTTAACCGTCAGGCTTTTGAGAGATTAAGGGCGCTCTCCAATCCTAACGCTTACATTTCGCTCTATATCCTGAAGGCATTGTCGGTATGCGATAAGCCTGTTTTTTCAAACGATAAAAACACAAGCGAAACCGAAAGGAAAAAATATATCGCCGCGTACACGGCTTTGCTTAAAAACAGCGCCCAACGCGACAGCAGCGGAATATTCTGGCAGTTAGACAATAAGAGCGGCTGGGATTACAGCGGCTGGGAAGGCGGCAAGGCGGAGATGACTGCCAACGCCTTGAGCGCGCTCTCGCTGGCAGGCGATACATCCGCCGTGACCTCGCAGTCCGTAAGTTCCATATCAAAAAGAAGCCGGGGCGGCGAGTGGCGTTCGACTAAAGAGACGGCCTTTATAATATACGCCTTCATTGATTATATGGATCGCTCAAAGGCCTTGACCGGAGAGCCGCTCAATGTGAAATTTACGATGGACGGAAAAGAATTCGCTGCCGTAAAATATGACCCTAAAACCAAAGATCCCGCTTCCGAACTTGTAAAGACGGTTGAACTGGAAGGCTTCAAGGGGCAAAAAGCGATAAACATAACCGCGAACGGAGAGGCCGGTCCTGACGTTACTTTTGACGTGGTTGTAAACGGTACGTTGTATTTTAAGCCTTCCGGTATATTATCCGTTTTCAAAAGCGAGGGGCGCGGCCTCGCGTCACTCTCGAACGGAATAACCATGTACAGAGAGTTTGCCGCTCTCACGCGCGTACAGGATGTCAAGAGACGAGAATACCTTGTTCCGGCCGCGCTTAAAGAAAACGCCTTGATAAATGTCGGCGACGAGCTTTTGGTAAAACTGCGCTTTAAGGCAGAGGATGATTTTGAATTTCTTGTCCTTGAGGATTACCTGCCGTCCGGATTTGAAGTAGTGAGGGAAAGCGCCTATGGCAGCGTTTCGTTCGACCGCCTTGAGAGAAGAGATAACCGGATGGTATATTTTTTCTCGAATATAAGAAAGGGCGAAACCTGCGAGATCGCCTATATCGTAAGGGCGGAGCTTGCCGGAAAATTTATGGCGCGTCCCGCGAGAATGGAATGTATGTATGAACCGTCGATACAGGGCTGGTCTATGCCGGTTGTTATTGACGTTAAGGAAAAATGAAGTAAACTTTTATAAGGACGGCGGCATGGTTCACGCGCCGCGCCCTTATAAAACAGTATTTGCTGTTTTCAAGCGCCCGCGGCACAGCGGGCGCTTGGATTAGTGAATCGCTATTTTTCTGCTCTGCTTTGATTCCTCCAAAGGAATCTCGATGTTTAAAACGCCGCCTTTGAATTCGGCCTTAATCTTGTCGGCCTGAATGCCGGCGGGCAGGGTGATGCTTCTGCTGAAACTTCCGAAGAAGCGTTCGGATACGATGCAGCGCCCGTCTTTCTCCTTTTTTTCTTCTTCCTTTTTTTCGCCGGCTATTGTGAGCACCTTGTCTGTGACGGTTACGTCAAGGTCGCTTTCGTTTATGCCTGGCAGTTCGGCTTTTACGGTAATGCGGCCCGAATCTTCCTCGACATCTATTTTCGGCATCCATTTTGATTCAAATAGCGCCGACGGTCTGACCGGTTTAAGAAAGAAGTTATCAAAAACCTCGTCAAAGTCTCTTTGAAAGGCCCAGAACGGGTTTTCCGGTCTGTTTCTAAGAATCATGCTTCGTTTCATGTGCGTCCTCCATAATTTTAATTTTTTTTGTTGTTAGCACTCACTTTTATTGAGTGCTAACAACTTGGGTGTGAGTAACCGCCAGAAGTTACAAAACAGGAAATTTTTTGTGGAAATTTGTATTTTTTTAGGAAAAATTGGCGGTGTAACCCAAATTTAGGGCTTAAAGCCCTTTTTTAATGAGAAAGGCCTGTCTACCCGCATTGTTGCAAGATTTTCATTTAAGCAAAATTTCAACGCTGTCATCAAACACATCATTTTCAACCTTGGTAGAACTTGGAATTATAACATTTTTAATCCGGTTTTCTTTAAACGCGCTTCCCGCAATATATTTAACGGAATTAAGAATAGTAAAGCTTGTAAGCCGATTATTATAAAACGCTTTTTCGCCGATAGTTTCAACCGAATTAGGAATAACAATATTTGTAAGTTGATTATCCATGAACACCCCTTCTCCGATAGCTTTAACGGAATTAGGAATAACAACGTTTGTAAGCCGATTGTCATAAAACGCGGAATCTCCGATAGCTTTAACTGAATCAGGAATAACAACCTCTGTAAGTTTATTTTCCATGAACGCTTCTTTTCCGATAGTTTCAACGGAACTGCCGATTATAACATTTGTAAGCTGATTCATAGCAAACGCGAGATTTTCAATAGTTTTAACTGAGTTGGGAATAACGACATTTGCAAGCTGGTTTTCTTTGAATGCGCTTTTTCCGATAGCTTCAACGGAATTGCCGATTATAACATTTGTAAGTTGATTCATGGCAAACGCAAGATTTCCGACAGCCTTAACTGAATTAGGAATAACAACGCTTGTAAGCCGGTTATTATAAAACACAGCGTCTCCGATAATTTTAACGGAATTGCCGATTACAGCATTCGCAAGTCGATTATCGTAAAACGCGCCTGTTTCAATAGTCTTAACGGAATCAGGAATAACAATTTTTGTAAGCTGATTTTCTCTGAATGCGTCTTCTCCGACAGTTTCAACTGAATCAGGAATGATAATGCTTGTAAGCCGATTGTAAGCAAACGCGCTTGCCCCGATAACCTTAACGGAATCAGGAATAGCGGCGTTTGTAAGTTGATTTTTATAAAAGGCGTCTTTTCCAATGGCCAGCACAGGCAAGTCGTCTATTTTTTCCGGTATTTTAACGTCTGTAATGCTTCCGCTGTAGCTTGTTATGGTTATACCGCCGTTTTCAATTTTATAACCGAAATCGCCGCTCGTTTTTTGGCAGGAAACCGAAGACACAAGACCTGCAAACAATACGGCAAACAATATTTTCTTTTTCATTTTTAAAACCTCAAAATTAAGTATTAACAGAGTATAAGCAACGGGTACGTAGATAACGCGGATTGAAAATATAGCAAACAAAAAAATGCGTCAACCCTGATTTTTTCGTGTCATCTGCTCATCCGCATTTTAAGGCTCTGACCCCGGTGTGCCTTTTCTCTATAATTTTAATTATTGACAACATAGTTCTCCTTAATTTAGTTTGATATACTTTGTGTATCACAATAGGAGTGTAGTATGAAAAAAATAATTGCTATCTTTATTCTGGTCTCGCTTGCCGCGGCGTTCGGCTGCAAAAAGAAACAGGAAGAACCAAGGCTTGCTTTTCTTAATTTTATGAACGGCGAAGTCTTTATAGTTGACGCTCTTTCCAAGTCAAGGACAGCGGCTAAGGTCGGCGACCAATTGTCACAGGGCAGTATCGTTGAAACAGGCGCAAAATCGTTTGCCGATATAATGTTTGGAACAAATGCCATAAAACTATTGGAAAATGCTTCCTTTGAAGTCAAGCTGCTTACTTTAGATTTGGCAACCGGCGCCGAAAATTCACAATTCTTTATACAGAACGGCAAGGCTGTTTCAAGGATTGCTCAGAAACTCGGCAAAAACGACTCTTTTAAGATAAGTACGCCTACAAGTATAGCCGCTGTGCGCGGTACGGATTTTCTTATAGATGAGGAAGACGGCAAAAGCTATATAGCTTGCAGCGACGGAAAAGTATCCGTTGAACGCGTCTCAGACAAGTCTACTGTGGAAATTGACGCCGGCCAGGAAGTTTATGTAGAACCAGGCAAGCCGCTTGAGGTAAAGAGCCTTTCGGAAACTAACAAGGATAATATTAACAGGATACTTGAAGACATAAAGGATATGCGCGAGGAGATAAGAAGGCGTTTTGAGGAAGAGCGCGACAGGATGCGCGAAGAGGTGCGCACCCAAAAAGAGGCTAACAAAGAAATGGTTCAAAAACAGCGCGATGAAGACAAACAGCGCGTTGAGGATCAAAAAGCATCCGATAAAGCGAATGTAGAGGCCATAAAAGGAAGCGTCAAAGCTCAGGATTTTAAACCCAATACCGATGAACTTAAACCCAATATAGACAGCGTCAAGCCCGATATAAAAGGGATTAAGCCCGAGATAAAGAAGCCTGCTTTGCAATAATTATAACTTGAGGTTTAAAACGCGGACGGCGTTTGCGGTTGCAGCCGCCGCTACGCGTTCTCTTGTTGTTTCAAGAATTTCGGCGGCTGCCGTCAGGTTGTGTACGATATTTGCCGGAGTGTTAGGCGCCTTGGCCTCAACCGGCGTTATGTCTGGACTATCGGTTTCGAGCAGAAAATGCGAAGGGTAAATAAGTTTGAGCAGCTTCGCTCTCTTGGGACTGTTCCTGTATGTTAGTATTCCCCCCATAGAAAAGGAGAACCCCAATTTTATAAATTTGTCCGCTATCTCAAGGCTTCCGCTGAAAGAATGGATTATGCCCCTTACCTTGCCGAGCCTTTTGATTGAGCTTATCATCTCGTAGAAGCTCCCTCTGCAATGGGCTATAACAGGCAGGTCAAGCTCCCTTGCTATGGCGAGTTGATCCTCGAAGAAGGTTTTTTGTAAATCTATCGGGGTAGAACCCGTTTTTGAGTCGAGCCCTATTTCTCCTACGGCAATAGCGCCTTTTTTGCAAAAAGAGGCGAGGCGAGGCAGTTCATCCGCGTGTTCGGGCAATATATACCAGGGGTGTATTCCGAGCGCGCATTCGGTTTCCTCAAAGCGCTGCGCTATATTGAGCGAAATATCCCACTGCGCGGGCTCAATTGATGACGTTACCATTTTTACGACGCCCGCATCCGCGGCCTCTTTGACTATGCCGGCGAGGCTGCCGCCGAGATGCCATTGCTCAAGGTGGCAGTGGACGTCAACGAGTTTCATTGGAAATTCATTCGCCTATTATTTTTATTAAGACGCGTTTAGACCTTCTGCCGTCAAATTCTCCGTAAAAGACCTCTTCCCATGGACCGAGGTCGAGTTTTTTGCCGGTTACGGCAATCAGAACCTCTCTGCCCATAATTGTCCGTTTTATGTGCGCGTCGCCGTTATCTTCTCCGGTATTGTTATGCCTGTACCGGTCGATAGGTTCGTGCGGGGCAAGCCTTTCGAGAAAATCGTCGAAGTCGCGCAAAAGGCCGCTTTCGTTGTCGTTTATAAATACGGATGATGTAATATGCATAGCGTTTACGAGGCAAAGCCCTTCCGCTATGCCGCTCTTGGCGAGCGCCGTGCCGACCGCATCGGTGATTCTTATATATTCTCTGCGGTTTTTTGTATTAAATGTCAGGTATTCCTGATATGATTTCATTAGTCTAATGGTAGCGCGCTGCTCTCTGCTTGCATTCGTTTACGCAGCGTCCGCACAGGGCGCATCTGCCGGAGTTTACTACTGCCTTGTCGTCCATCATACTGATAGCGCCCATAATGCAGTTGGTTATGCAAGTGCCGCAACCGTCACATTTACTTTTATATATTGTAATAGCCACAATTTTACCTGAGGTTAAAATTAAGATAGTGAGTAAAAAGCCGTACCCCGTGGGTACGGCTTCAAGCGGTATTATTTGGGAACCACGACAAAGGAAACGCGTCTCTGTTTTGCATCGGTTCCTGCTACGCCCGCGAGAGGCTGCGAAGAACCAACGCCTTTGTAGGTCAGCTTATCTGAGGTTATACCATGTTTTTGCAGAGCTCCATGAACGTTTTTAGCGCGGTCCGTAGAAATTTTTATGTTGCCGGGCTTTGAACCTACAGGCTGTTCGGGACCTGATGAGTCGGCGTGACCGGTAATCTGAAGAACATATCCATCGGGAACCTGTGTAAGAGTCTCCTGAACTAAAGGAGCGCTGACTTTTGCCCAATTGTCATACTGCCAAGATGGAACTTCGGAATCCTTATAGCCAAAGCCGCCTATGGATACTTGTTCAAGGCTCTTATTAAGGGCTATTACTCCCGGAGAACCGACTGATTGTACCTGCGCTGTTTCACACGCAAGCATAAAAACTGTTGCCAAAAGAGTGCAAATTAATGCTATCCTTTTCATATTTAAACTCCTTACCTGTTTTATTAAATACAATATTATATAAGCTACTCAAAAAATCAACATTAAAAATTAAAAAAATTTAGCAAGAGCCGGAAGCGCCACAAAAGTTCCTATGGAAGAGCCTATTGAGGAACAGAGAAAAACCAAAAATACGCGGGTCAGTCTGTTCGACCACCATTTTTTCAGCGGAAGCGAATGGTTCTGTATCTCTTCCATATCCATCACTCTCGGTTTTACAAGAAAGGCCTGAACTATTGCGGTTACAAATCCCACGCCGATTGTCGGGTTTAAACTTGTGATGGGAGCGGCTAAAAACCCGGCCAGCACCGTTAAAGGATGCGCTGCCGCTATGACGCATCCCAGCGCGGCGAGTATCCCGTTTATCATGATCCAGTACACAATAATGTCTTTGGCAGTATCTTTGTTTCCGTTCATGAATCCCCATGTTATAAGGCCTATAAATAGCGCCGGAATCAGCCATGGCAGCAATTTCCCGACAAGAGAAGGGGGGGGGATGACATTGAGGCTTTCCCTGCGTTCACGGTCGGCCGGATTTGGAATTTGCCTTAATATGCCCGGAACATGCCCCGCGCCTACGACCGCTACTGTGGTTTGACCCATATTTTCATGTATTTCGGAAGCGAGGTATTCGTCTCTCTCGTCGATAAGGATTTTTTTTGTAACAGGCAGTTCTTTCGCGAAGTTGTTTACTATATTTTCAATGGCGTCATGCTCTTTCATTTTTTCTATGTCAAATTCGCCGTCGTCTTCTGACGAAAACAGGCTCGACAAGAGAAGCATTTTATGTTTGAACGGAGTCAGGCGGAAAGCCCTTTTTAAGGTGGCGCCGATATTTCTATCGGCAAGCACAAGGCGCGCCCCTGTCTCGTTTGAGAGTTCAATGGCCTTTTTGAATTCAAGGCCGGGTCTGCTTCCGGTTTTTTCGGATATTTTCTTTTGGTACGAAGCGACTATAAATTGCCCTATGAAAAAGAATAGCTGCTTTTCTTTTATTATTTGGAAGATATTGATGTTTTTGTACGAATCGGCATCGGCTATGCCGCGGTATCTCTTTTCGTCGAGTTCAACGCATATCGTGTCGGGTTTTACCTCAGAGATGATTTCTTCCACTAATTTCACCGAATCGGCCGAAACATGGGCGGTTCCTATGAGGTAAAGGGTCTTGGCGTCAGGAAATGTCAACAGGTGGACATTTTGCCTTAATTCTTCAACGCGCGGATTTGCTGTTTCTGTGTTCAAGGTATTTTTCTCTGCAAGAATGCTACTTCTTAAACGAGGCCAAATTTGTCAATATAATTTGACCTCTGTCTTCTTTTTTATTGACAAGGCGCGATTGGTAAATCAAAATCATATTATTAAAGAGAATAATTTTAATTGTCATAAAAAAAATTTCATCTACAGGTTTTTCAATTCGTATACCATATAGGAGAGATTATGAAAAAGATACTGCTTGGCTTGATTGTTATATCTGTTTTTGTGTTTGTTGGCCTTAAATTCGGATGCGGGGATATCCTGATACCCGGGGCGGTCAAAAAGGTACGCACATCCGATATTGAGGAGATGCAAAAAGAGGCCGATGAATCGGCCAAACGTTACCGCTCCCAGCTTGAATCGGCCGAAAAGGTCAAGACTAATTATGAAAAACTTGGCCGCAGATATGCCGAGAACGGAAACTGGACGCCGGCAATTGAATGTTTTACTATTGCCATCGGCTACGGCAGCGTCAGCGCCGATGTTCATTACAGGCTTGCCGGCGTTTATGCCAACAGAGCCAAGGAGACCGGCAGTAAGGACGATATTAACATGGCCGAGAGCCATTACGGCAAGGCGATAAGCAGAAATCCTGAATTTATAAGCGCGCAGTACGGGCTTGGCCTTCTTGTTTTCTACCTTAAAAAAGACCAGGCCAAGGGCATTGAGATTATGAAAGAACTCGGCGTCCGCAAGCCCGATTTCTTTGAAGGAAGGTTTGCTCTGGGGCGTTTCTACTATGAAAACGGAGAGGCTGCCCGCGCGCTTTCGGTATATGAAAATCTTTATTCGGCTCTTCAGGATAAAAAAGATTCGAACGCGACACAGGAGATGCGCAATAACTGCAAGGCAAATATTACGCGCATTATGAGCGAGCTTCAGGTAAAAAGATAAAATGGCGCTCAATGACGACCTCTGCGCCGTAGCTCTTTCGATAGCCTCCGGCATAAGTTCCGCGCTTCGCGATAAAATGGAGACGCGGCCCGCGGAACTTTTCGAAATGCTTGGCGGGGCGTCTCTGTCTACGCAGCCCTTTATCGCGGCGAATTATCCTTCATCCGCGATAGAGGCGGCTGATGCCATATTGGAAAAACTTGAATATGCGAAAGATATTCATCTTCTGCATTACTGGAATGAGGCTTACCCTAAGCTTTTGCGTCAAATAAGCAGTCCTCCTGTTGTTCTCTACCATAGAGGAGCGGTTCCGCCGGAAAAATCGGTTGCCATAGTCGGCTCCAGAAAGCCTTCCGAGTATTCGCGCCGTGTGACGCGCGTTGTTGCGGAGAACCTTGTCGGCGCCGGTTTCGCGATCACGAGCGGCATGGCGCGCGGCATTGACGCCGAGGCCCATAGCGCCGCGCTCGCCTGCGGCGGAAGCACAGCGGGTATTCTTGCTAACGGAATCGACATAGTGTACCCCGCGAGCAATCGCGACATTTATTACAAAATAATCGAAAACGGCTCCTCATCGCTGATATCGGAATACCCGCCGGAAATATATTCAGGCAGGTGGACATTCGTAAGAAGGAACCGCATCATAAGCGGCCTGAGCGCCGCTGCCATAGTAATACAGGCCGGAGCCCGAAGCGGCGCGCTTATTACGGCCCGTTACGCCGCCGAACAGGGAAGGGATGTCTTTGTCTGTCCGGGCGGCGCGTTAGATGAGGATTTTATCGGATGCCACAAACTTATAGATGATGGGGCGCGCATACTTTATGACCTTGACGCTCTCACGGCAGCGCTTACGGATGAGTTCCAGTTGAATCTTTTTCGCGCGAACGTCGCGCCCCTTACAGGCTGCGGTTCCAGGATTATGCAATACTTGTCGGATAAATCTGCCGATATTGATACCATAATAAGGGAATGCGCTATTCCCGCGCGCGAGTTTCAGGAAGCCCTTGTGCTGCTTGAAATGGACGGGCGCGTCAGACGTAAGGGGAATATCCTTTCCGCTGTATGATTTGCCGGGGGAAGACATATTGTGGGAGTGAAATATTTTTTTATATGCCTTAACGCGCTCTTTTTGCTTGCCTCGCTTTCCCAAACGCTTCCTATCCCCTTTTATACCGACGATATGGACGGCTTGTACAAGTCGGGCTATTTCAAAGAGCTCGAGAAAGAATGCCTTATTGTAACCGATTCCTTTATATCAATCAAATCCATGTCGTCCAATCCGGCATACGCCTGGATTTTCCTGAAGGAAATTGAGAAAAGGGGACTTACGGTGTATGCCTGCGATGCCGAATCACGGATAGTGAAGGCGCCAGGTATAATGACGGAATTGTACGGCAAGGGACGATTTTTTCCGCTGTCCGACGATGTTATAGAGTCTTTTACGCGGCTGGGGAAGTATTACGCGCGGGTCAATTGCGTAAAAAAAGCCGAATGTTCGCCGTGCCATTCAAGGGCGCGGGAGGGCGGCCTTATAGGGTCGCTGTATTTTGAGACCGACTATGACGCGCATATATATAATTCGCTTGAAAGGACGCTTATTTTTGGGGTATTGTCGGTTTTTTTGAGTCTCACCCTGTTTTTTCTTTTTAGGTGGGTTCCGGCAAGGCATATAAAAGAAATGTTTGACAAACATTAATTGTCTTATTCAAAAGGTCAAGATTAAATTTTGAGCAGGATTAACGTATGAAAGATAAACCTATGACGCTTGTCATTGTTGAATCGCCGTCCAAGGCTAAAACCATAAATAAATATTTAGGCTCAAGCTATACCATATCTTCGTCCGTTGGTCATATAATCGATCTCCCCAAGTCAAGGCTGGCTATTGACGTTGATGACGATTTTAAACCTGAATATATAACCGTCAGAGGCAAAGCGAAAATACTGAATGAGCTGAAAAAGAAAGCATCCTCGGTATCGAGGGTGCTTTTGGCGACAGACCCCGACCGCGAGGGCGAGGCCATATCGTGGCATCTCGCTAATGTGCTTGCCTCAAGAAATGACAATATACAAAGAATAGTCTTTAATGAAATTACCGAAGCCGCGGTCAAAGAGGCTGTCGTTAATCCGCGCGACATTGATATGGACATGGTGAACGCTCAGCAGGCCCGGCGCATACTCGACCGCATTGTAGGCTATAAAATCAGCCCTATTCTATGGAAGAAGGTAAAGAGAGGACTCTCTGCCGGACGCGTTCAATCGGTGGCGCTTAACGCTATTTGCGCGAGGGAGCGCGAAATAAGCGGTTTTATCCCGAAAGAATTTTGGACTATAGACGCGCAGTGCCTGTTTAAGAATAAATCTTTCACCGCTTCGCTTGTTCAGTATAAAAACGAAAAAATAAATATAACCAACGGAGAGGATGCCGCTGCCATAGCCTCCGGTCTTGAAAAAAATACGCTTACCGTATCCGAAAAAAAGATAAAGGAAAAAAAGCGCAACCCGCAGCCTCCTTATATTACCAGCAAACTTCAGCAGGAGGCAGCTACGCGTCTTGGCTTTACGTCGCAAAAAACGATGATAGTCGCGCAGCAGCTCTATCAGGGAATCGAGTTGACCGGACGGGGGCCGATGGGTCTCATTACTTACATGCGTACCGATTCTACCCGCGTATCTGACGCGGCTATAAACGCCGTGAGAAACTACATCCGCTCCAATTTTGACGAAGGGTATCTTCCGAAAACTTTCAACACTTACGCTAACAAGAAGAACGCGCAGGACGCGCACGAAGCCATAAGACCTACGGACGTGGATTTAACTCCCGAATCCGTAAAGAGCGATCTCACAAAAGAACAGTACAGGCTGTATGACCTTATATGGAAACGCTTCGTCTCTTCGCAGATGACGCCCGAAATAACGGAAACCACAACGGTCACTCTTGTATCGGGCGACTATGTTTTGCGCGCCTCGGGAAGCGTGGTATTGTTTAAAGGTTTTTCTGCGCTTGACAAGGAGGAAAAAACGGAACGTTCCAACCTGCCCGAACTCAAAGAAGGAGACAATGTATCCGTGCAGGCTGTCATGCCAGAGCAGCATTTTACGACTCCTCCCCCGAGGTTCAATGACGCCTCGTTAGTGAAATTTCTTGAGGAATCCGGCATAGGGCGCCCTTCGACTTACGCTCCGACCCTTGAAACTCTCCTGAAAAGATACTATGTGTCCCGTCAGGGACGGCAGCTTGTTCCGACCGTTTTAGGGGAACTTGTAGACGGCATAGTGACGGATAATTTTCCCGATTTTGTATCGGTTGATTTTACGTCTACTCTTGAGGAAAACCTCGACCAGATAGAAGAGGCCAAGAGGGATTGGGTCTCCATGCTGCATGATTTTTACGGGCCGTTTATTCAACTCGTGCATGACGCTGAAAATAACATATCCGACATGAAAGGCATTCTTGACGAAGAGACCGACATAGTCTGCGAGAAATGCGGAAAAAATATGCTGAAGAAACTCGGCAGGTTCGGCTACTTTCTGGCCTGCTCCGGATTTCCCGAGTGCCGCAACGCAAAGCCGATTCCGTTGGGTAAATGCCCGCACTGCCGTACCGGCGATATTGTCAAACGCGCGTCCAAAACCGGAGGTTTTTATTCCTGCACCGGCTACCCGTCATGTTCGTTCTTGACAAGGGAGACTCCCTCGCAGCACAACTGCCCGAATTGCGGAAGCATCCTCTTTGAAAAGAAAATCAAAGGCAAGGGCGCTCAGTTGAATTGCCTCAATCAGGAGTGCACCTATACCGTTGATCTTCCCGATGAGGAAAGAGCGTGATATCCGCTATAAACAAGTTTGAAGACTATTTGCGCTATGAAAAAAATTTCTCGGAAAATACCGTTAAGGCCTACATTACTGATCTGAGGTATTTTAACATATTTCTTTGTACGGATGAAAAATACGGAGTAGAGGCCGTTTCAGAAAAAGGTTCGGCGTTTCCCTCTTCCGTAAGCAAGGACGACATAAAGGCCTATATAGAATATATGTTCGACAAGGGGATGACAAAGGCTACGATGGAGCGTAAGATAGCCGCCATACGTTCGCTGTTTGTCCATATCGAACGCAGCGGCCTCTTAAAGGTAAATCCGGCGCGGAATATAATTTACCCCAAAAAGGGGCGCAGACTTCCGCGCTTTTTGCGCCCGGGCGAATTTGACAAATTTACGGATTTCGAGACCGTAACTTTTAAAGATTACAGGGATATTGCCCTTATCCGCTTATTTTACTCAACGGGCTGCAGGGTAGGCGAGTTTGCGGCAGCCTCTATTGCCGATATGGATATTGAAAGCAAAAGGCTTAAAGTGACGGGCAAGGGGCGCAAAGATCGCTATGTCTTTATCACGGAGGAGACGGCATCGGCCATGTCGGATTATTTGAAAGAAAGGCTTGCCAAGTTCAAAATTTTGACCGAACCGCTCTTTGTAAATGACAAGGGCGGGCGAATAACAGAGAGAGGCATTTTCTATGTAATCGTATCGAGGGCAAGGGCAGTCTTTGACGCGTCGGTTACGCCTCATACATTGAGGCACACCTTCGCGACCGATCTCCTCAACAACGGGGCGGACATCAGGGCCGTTCAGGAAATGCTCGGGCACAAGAGTCTTTCGGCAACCCAGCTGTATACTCACACTACAACAGAGCGCCTTAAAAATGTTTACAATAAGGCTCATCCGCACGCGTCTAAAAACAAAAAGTAATTTAGCGTTTGACAAACTCGGCTCTTAAAAAGACTGTGCAAAAAATTGAAATGGGGTTGATTCAATGGGAAAAACAATCGTTGAAAAGATTTTTGACGCTCATCGTGTTGAGGAATTGCCGGGCGGAACGCATGTCTTGCGCCTTGACGCTGTTTTTGCCCACGAAGTTACCACTCCGGTAGCCATAAATGAACTTGTTTCTTTAGGGAAAGACAGGGTATTTGACGCGTCAAAGATTAAAGCCGTTATAGACCATGTTACTCCGGCTAAAGACAGCAAAACAGCCGAACAGGGTAAGGTTTTAAGAGATTGGGCGCGCAGGAACAATATAGAAGATTTTTTTGACATAGGGCGTAACGGCGTATGCCATGCGCTGTTTCCCGAGAAGGGTTTTGTGCGCCCGGGTTCTACAATAATAATGGGCGATTCGCATACATGTACGCACGGCGCTTTCGGCGCTTTTGCCGCCGGAGTCGGCACAACCGACCTTGAGGTAGGCATATTGAAGGGCGTGTGCGCCTTTAAGACGCCGCTTTCAATGAAGTTCAATATAACCGGTTCTTTCAGAAAAGGCGTTTTTGCCAAAGACCTTATTCTATCAATTATAGGAAAAATCGGCGTAAACGGGGCTACGAACAGGATAATGGAGTTTACGGGCGAGCTTATCGATTCTTTAAGCATGGATTCGCGCATGACCCTCTGCAATATGGCTGTGGAGGCCGGCGCGACAAGCGGCGTCTGTTACCCCGATATGACGACCGTCAACTATTTATGGCCGTTCATACAAGACGCCTATGCCTCAAAGGAAGCCGCGCTTGCCGATTATTCAAAATTGGTATCAGACCCTGATTCGGTTTATGACGCCGTAATTGATGTGGACGCGTCGGATATTGAACCGCTTACCACTTTCGATTATAAGCCCGACAATATAAAAACCGTGCGCGAGATGAGCGGCGTTCGCGTTGATCAGGTATATATCGGTTCGTGCACTAACGGCCGTATTGAGGATTTGCGCGAAGCGGCTGCCGTACTCGAGGGGTATGAGATTGCCGCGCATGTAAGGGGAATTCTGTCTCCGGCTACGCCCGCAATTTTCAGGCAGGCGCTTGACGAGGGGCTTATTGCGGTTTTTATGGACGCGGGGTTTGTCGTTACGAATCCCACTTGTGGCGCCTGCCTTGGAATGAGTAACGGCGTTCTTGCCGAGGGCGAGGTAGCCGCCTCTACCACGAACCGCAATTTCAACGGAAGGATGGGCAAAGGGGGCATGGTTCACCTTATGAGTCCGGCTACCGCTGCGGCTACCGCTGTAGCCGGGCATATTGCCAGTTCGCCGTTTTTTGAGGGGTAGTTATGAAGAGTTTTGCGGGTAAAATCCTGTTTTTAGACAGGTCTGATATAAATACGGATGAGATTATTCCGGCTAAATATCTTACGGAGATTACGAAAGAGGCGCTTAAACCCTATCTTCTTGAGGATATGATTATTGCAAACTTTAACCCGGCAAGCGATATAAAAGGAAAGAGCGTTGTAGTGAGCAGGGCGAATTTCGGATGCGGTTCTTCAAGAGAGCACGCTCCCTGGGCGCTGGAGGTGAACGGCATAAATTTGGTCATAGCCGAGAGCTTTGCAAGAATATTCAGGCAAAATATGTACAATTGCGGAATGATGGCGGTAGAACTGCCCGCGAAAGATATTGATTTGCTTTTTGAAAAATTTGCCGGCCTTGACGCGGGCCTTGAGACCGACATGCAAAACAATAAGTTTACGGTTACGGCCGGCGGCAAGAAAGAAGAATTTACTTTTTCTATATCGGATTTTGACCGTGATCTGGTCGTCTCGGGCGGCTGGCTTGGTTTTGCCGAAAGCAGGTATTGAAGATGAACGGCGGAATGATCTCTATATTTGATTCCATACCCACATGGGTTATGCTGCTTCCGATATTTATATGTTCAATAATCTTTCTCGCTGTTTTTATTGAACGCATGATTTTTTTCAGAAATATAAAAATAGATTACAGGCTTCTCATTGCGGGCGTATCGGCGGAGCTGAAAAAATCTTCCGCCGACAGCGCGGTGGTTTTGTGCGCGCCTTATAAAGGGCCGGTTATAGAGATGATAAAAAAAATACTCTCTTCATGGGACGATTCGGTCTCGCTTGAATTTCGCGTAAAAAATATTTCGGAAGACACTATCAGGAACATCGAACGCTTCGCCAATTTGACCGCGACAATAGCTACTATTTCCCCTATGCTGGGTCTTTTCGGCACCGTTACCGGCATGATGAAGTCGTTCAGCGGGCTCTCGGGTTCGTCGCACCTCTCTAACCTTCTGGCGCAGGGTATAGCGGAGGCTCTCATAACCACCGCTCTTGGGCTTATGGTCGCGATTCCCGCCGTCATATTTTATAATTACCTTGTCGCGAAGGCCGAAACCTATGCGGGCGAGATAGAATATATAGCGAATACATTTTTTGAATTAAAGCTTAAATGAGTTCGATGAAATTCAAAACGAGACTTAAACCGAAAGCTTTTATCGATATAACGTCGCTTATTGACCTTGTGTTTCTGCTGGTGGCTTTTTTTATGGTTACCTCAACTATAGGGCGCGAATCATCCATAACAATACATCTGCCGAAAGCCTTTCAAACGGCAGAGTCCAAAAAAGACAGCATCATTGTTTCTGTTAACGAGAATAACCGTATATTTGTAGGCGACGCCGAGGTTGCCAAGGAGAACTTCATCACCGCCCTGAAACAAAAAAAAGAGAACCTTGAATCATGGGATGTCCTGATCAGAGGCGACCGCAAGGCGAATTACGAAACGATAGTCTTTGTTATGGATTCCCTGAATCAGGCAGGAATAGCCGGGTTTTCAATAGCGACAGAGGATTAACCTGTATAGATGAGACATTATATTACAACAATCCTTGCGCTTCTCTTGGGCCTGTTTAGCCTCTCAATAGTTTTTTCCGAACCATCCAGATTTGAAGGCAAGATCGTAAAAAAAATAGAATTTATTGGCCTCAAAAATACATCTGCCGACGAGTTTCTGTACGAGATGATTACGGTAGATGGGCATCCTTTGAAGGCGTTTGATATCAGAAGGGATCTCAAACTCATTTTTGAAAAAGGCAAATTAGAAAACTTAGAACTTGAGATAGAAGATTTTGACGGGGGGGTGAGACTGCGCTTTATATGCGTCGAGAGGCCTCTTGTTGATTCCATTGTTTTTAAGGGAATCTCCGAATTCGGCTCGGAGGAATTAGAGGGCGTGATTCTTTTGAAAAGGGGGGATGTTTTGCGAACCGACCTTATTGAAAAGAGCGTTAAACTCTTGCGGGAAAAATACGAGACGAAAGGCCTCTTTAACGCGGTCATATCGTATAAGGTGCGCGATATTTCTAACAGCAAGGACGTAATAGTCGATATTATTGTAGACGAGGGAGAAGAAATCAAGGTGGCCAGAATAAACCTCTGGGGCGCCGAAAAACTCTACTACAAACAAATAACAGACCTGATGGAAACCAAAGAAAAGGGCATGCTGGAGACCGGCTCGTTCGATAAGGGTAAATACGAAAAAGACAAGGCGAAAATATTGGCTTTCTATAAACAGGAAGGTTACCTCGACGCGCAGATTTTATACGATCGTGTCGAATATGAATGGAAAGATAAATCCCAGAAAGAAAGAGTTCTGTTTCTTACTATAGCTATCAGCGAGGGCGAAAAGTACTACTTTGACGGGTACAGCGTTGAAATAAGGGGAGAAAAAGAAAAAACCGTATTTACTACCGAAGAGATTATGCGCGATTTTATGCTCCCCGAGAATAGACCTTTTTGGGGAGATCAAGACATCATTTTTAACAATACTACTTTTGAAAATGACCGCTACTCAATAGAGTTTAAATATTCGTCCGAAGGCTACATATTTGCGCGCGTAATTCCGCAAAGAACTATAACCGAAAGAGAGGTTACGGTAAAAGGGGTTACCGAAAAGCGGAAGTATGTAAAAGTGCATTTTTCTGTTGATGAGGGAACTCAGGCTCATATTGAATCCATAATAATCAAGGGACACAAGAAAACCAAAGAAAAAGTAATACGCCGTGAAATTATATGCAAGGAAGGCGAACTCTTTGACGCAAGAAAAGTCACGCTTTCGCGCGAGAGAGTATCTAATCTGGGTTTCTTCAAAGAAGTAAACATTGACGCCAAACACGGAAGCCGCGACGGGCTTATGAACCTGATCATATCTGTGGAGGAACAGCCGTCGGCTACTATATCGGTAGGCGGAGGTTACGGGACATCATCCGGATTTTCTATTTTTGCCGACGTGACCGAAAGAAATTTCAGAGGATTGGGACAGACGCTCGGCGCTAAGGTCGAGTACGGGCCATTGCGCTCCTCAATCATGGTATCTTTCGTTGAGCCATGGCTGTTTGACGATTATCCGCTCTCTTTTAACGCCTCGCTTTTCTTTAACCGGTACACAATAGAGACTTCATCCTTGTTTTCGTCAAAAGAGACAGCCAGATATGACCGTCAGGGAGTCGGTTACTCCCTGGGCCTTAGTTACAGGTTTTTCTATTATTATGTTATAGGGACAACGTGGATTCATGAATTTAAAATGTATTTTAACCCTACCGGAAATAACACCGATATGGTCTTTATTGCCGTAGCCGAAGGATTGCAGGAGAAACGCACACAACGGTTTTACCTGTACAGGGACACAAGGGATAATTATCTGAATCCGACATCGGGAACAAGAATCGGCTCGTCGGTAAGTTTTACCGGCGGCATACTGAAAGGCGACGACCATTTCACGAAATGGGCGCCTGAAGCGGCTCTTTATTGGTCGCCCTTTCATTTACCTTTTTTAAAAGAATGGAAATGCGTTATTGAGCTGTGGGGGAACGGTACGTTCATTACCAGACCTTTGGGCAGGGTAAATCAGGACCCCGAGAAGAATCAATGGATAGAACCCGAAGACAGGCTGCTCATAGGCGGCCCCGAGACAGTGCGCGGCTGGGACTACTATGATTCGAGTCTGCCCGATTCGTGGGCGTCAACCGGGCTTTTTCACCGCATACTATACGGCGCGGAGTTTAGAGTGCCCCTGCATCCGCAGATGTTATGGATGGCTTTTTTCTTTGACGCGGGCGCGCTCTTTACCGATGACCGCTGGGAGAAACAGATCGATCCCGACACTCTCGCTTATGAGGAGATACGCAAAGACAAGGCTAACGGCGAGCTTTATAGTTTCAGAGATTTCATCCACGGCAATACTCATCCTTCAAAGTATTTCAAATACGGGTATGGCGTAGGTTTCAGGATACAGATACCGATGATGCCGCTTCGTTTCTGGTTCGGCAGAAAGGCCATCTATGAAGACAGGGCGTTGAAAAATATTAGCGGTATGACTTTCCAGTTCCAAATAGGGGATTACAGATATTGATGAAACGCTTCGCTGCATATTTATTTCTTATCGCGGCTTTGTTTGCGGTCTCCTGTTATAAAGGCAAATTAACAGATAAGGAAAAACAACAGCTAAAAGACGTTGAGGCGTTTAACAGAGATTACGGCAGTAAGGGTGTAACAATAAAAAACCTGAAAATAGGCTGGGAAGAAAATTTTGTATGCAATGGTTTAATATTAAAGAATTCAGTAATAAAAAATGTTGAGTTGCAAGATGTGAAATTAAAAAATATGTATATAGAAAACAGCACGATAGAAAATGTGAGTGTAACATGGGGATCGGATTTAAGCGGTTCTACATTTAAAAATGTCAGGTTTAAGAATTTTAAAAGTATTAATCATTATGCTACGCCTAGTGATTTAGATGATTCAATATTTATAGATTGTGAATTTATAAATTGTGAGTATAGTGATGTAACCCTTGGAAAAGAGTATAGGAATTGTAGATTTAATAAGATAAAAGAAATAGGAAGTGTAAGTTATTATAAGACGGTAGTAATAGACTGCACTTATACAAACTGCAAATTAAAATCGGCTTATCATAATGCAAAGTTTGAAAATGTAATATTTAAGGATAGTGTAGTAAAAATAGCATGTGATTTGGAATATGGCAAGAATATACAATTTGCAAATTGTTCAACAAGTTTGGCTATAAGAGGCAAGGCAGAAGATATATTAGTTCAGGATTCCATACTTGATGGTGGGGTTAACATGGGATTTTCATACGGAGATATGAAGAATATTGTAATTAGAGATTGTTTAGAAATTAGTCATCTTGGTTTTTTTGAGGGTGCTTTTGATAATATATCAATAATAAATTGTAAAAATCCTATTGTAAGATTTTCGCATGGAAATTTTAGCAACATTTTAATTAAAGATAGTACTGTTGCTCATTTAAAATTTGACGAAACAGATGTTAGCGGAGATAACAGAATAGAAAATTGTGTAATCTGGGGAAACTTTTATGGGCAGTCAAAGGTAAGGGATTTAACAATAACAGATTGTGTATTTGAGGATTACGCAGATATAGTGTTCTCAGAGTTAATCAGATTCAAATTAAGTAATAATACGTATGAAGGTGAAGTAAGGCATGCTGTTAAGGGTGAAAGGTTTATAGATTCGGACAGATTTCCATTGAAGTCAACCCCTTTCCCTGAGAATTCGGATTACCTTAAAGGATATATTAAAGAAAAAAAAAAAAAACAAAATAAGAAAAGAAAAAAAAAAAACCCAAACTTTGATGGGGGAAAAAATATAAAAAT
>Ga0082212_10003001_pt1 | contig 24136 bp, 25 predicted proteins | sample TergutNt197P3_FD_71548 | JGI IMG/M metagenome (GOLD analysis project Ga0082212, IMG submission 71548) | Neocapritermes taracua P3 segment gut microbial communities from Petit-Saut dam, French Guiana - Nt197 P3 | ecosystem: Host-associated > Arthropoda: Insects > Digestive system > Gut ... | reverse complement strand
TCAATCTGGTCCATCCGTGAGCGAGCTGCAGGGAATAGAGAATGATCAATACTCCGTGTACGGCGAACCCTGCCGCCAAAAACCGGGCGATTGGCGCGGCGGTTTCGGCGGTTTCCGGGTTTCCCGTCCATGCGAGCAGCGCTTCTTTCGGAAAAAACAGCAATACCGCGGCGACCGGCATTACCAACGCCGCGACGAGCTGGTTGCTTCGGCGGTACAGGTTTCGGATTCCATCTTTGTCGTGGGAAGCGGCCATGGCGGAGAACTGCGGAAACGATGCGTCGAATACGGGCCGGACCATAAGAACGATGCAGCTTCCCGCCGCGGTCGCTATCGAATAATAGCCGAACATCTTTAGAGTCAGCATCTTGCTGAGCAGGATCTTGTCTATATGAGAGAGGATGGCATAACAGATAGTGATTCCTCCCATCCCCGCGGCGAAATGCCATGTGCTCCGAAGGAGCCTGAGCGAGAAGCCGGGTTTTTCTCCCTTGCAGGCAAGATAGCGCCACAAAAAAAACCTCAAAACAGCAATTTGCATGACCGCTACCGCGAATTGCCAGGCGAGAAAGGCGGTTATGGTGGGAGAAACAAGCCAGAGAAAGAGAACCGCTCCGCCGCTTCCAAGAAATGACATCAAGATCTTCACGCAGTTGAAAAGAACCTGGCGCTGGAGTCCCATCAGCCCGCCCTGGTAGAACCAGAAAGGCAGTTGCAGCGACGCGGTTCCTCCTATAAGCATCAATGCGCGGATGATAGTGTCCCGGGGCAAGGCGTCGGCATTGACCCATCTGTCGGCAATGAATGGGGCGGCCGCGACGATGGCAACGCCTGCCGAGATCCCCAGAACCCAGTACACGATTTCGAGCGTAAGGGCGAAATCTCCGGCTTCCCGCGCGTTGCTGGACGATACGGAGTAGCGCGCCATTTCACGGTTCATTGTTGTTCCAAGGCCCAGATCCAATATGGGCATGAGACTCAAAATCATTATCTGAAAGCCGACGAGTCCGTATGACTCCATCCCGAGGAATTTGATGTAAAGCGGAATAAACGCCAATTGAAACAGGGCGCCTGTTCCTGATCCGGCGAAGTTGGCAAGCAGATGTGATCGGTACCGTGTCATTAAATAAGGCCGTTAGGTGACCTATTGCTCCTTACGGTTTTGAGGAGGTTCTTCCGGGGGCAATGAAGATTTGAGCAGCGCGATCTCTTGTATAAGCCTTTTGTTCATTCTCATGAGCTTTGAGATGACGATAGAAAAATGGATAAGGATCATGAAGATAAAGAACATGCCGACAAGGAAGAGGAACGAGGGCGGGTAGGAAATGCCGACCAGTGTTGAAATCCAGTTCAGCCAGCTCTGTTTTACGGACAAAACGAGAATAATGACGCTTCCAAAGAGCCACAGGATGGAATATTCCTCCCGCAGCCTTCGGCGTCGCACCAGTTCCAGGATGCCCAGGAGAAACAGGGTTGAAGTGACCACGGAAAGAATGGCGAGCCGGTTCATTCGATTCTCCCGATGCGGTTGATCAAGAAGGAGAGAGTTACCTTGACCATATAATAGATTGCGCGAATTGGAGTGATGGAGGATTTTCCCTTTTCTCGCTCATACATGCGGACCGGAACCTCGACCGCCCGGATCTTCAGCCGGTGCATAAGGATATACGAATCGACCTCGGGATAATCGGAAGGGTACTGCGCCGAGTAGAATTGCATGAGATGCCGGTTGATGGCGAAGAAGCCCGATGTAGGGTCGGTGAATTTGCATCCGGTGAACAGGTTTACGAGAACCCGGAAAAAGCGGATTCCGGTCATTCGAAAGAAGGAGGCGCGGTAGGTTGCCTCTCCAAGAAATCGGGAGCCGATTACGGCGTCCGCGGTTCCGTCGCGAAGAGGCTCAAGAAGGCGTTCGATATCGGCAGGTTCGTGCTGTCCGTCAGCGTCGAGCCGCACTATGGCGTCGTAGCCATGAGCGATAGCGTACATATAGGCGGTCTGCACCGCGCCGCCGATCCCCAGGTTGCAAGGCAGGTCAAGTGTGATCGCCCCGGCTTTTCTGGCGGCCTCGCCGGTGTTGTCCGTGGAACCGTCATTTACAACAAGTATGTCGTGATGAAAAAGATTGCGGATGGAGCGTACAACAGATCCGATGTTTCTCTCCTCGCAATAGGCGGGGATGACCACAAGCACGCGGATATCCGGGCTGGAGCCCGGTGTAGAGCTTTGCATGTTGGCCTCTACGGTAAAGATAAAAACCGAAAAGTATGGTATTTATAGCACATATGAGTACTAACCAAATGAATCGAAGAGAGTTTTTGAGAAAAGCGGGTATTGCCGCGGCATTATGTTCCGTCCCTTCGTTTCTCGAGGCCGGGACCGCGCCGTCAGGGCCGCAGGTTTCTGTCTCTATGGCGGAGGGAGGATCTCCCGGAAGTAATGCTGAAAAAGCGGTGGCCGCTCTTGGCGGCATGGGCGCTTTCGTCTCGCGTGGCGATGTTGTGGTTGTCAAACCCAATATGGGATGGGATCGCACCCCCGCGCAAGCGGCAAACACTCATCCCGATGTTGTGGTCGCGGTGGCCTCAATGTGTCTGGCTGCCGGCGCAAAGGCCGTGCGCATTTTTGATCGGACATGCAATGAGTCAAGGCGATGCTACGTGAGCAGCGGAATCCAGGAAGCGGTGGAGCGCTTTGCGAAGAAAAACGGCGTGGAGGACGCGTTGCGCGTCTATCATGTCGAGGATCGCAAATTCGTGCGCACCTCTATTCCAAACGCGTTGGTGTTAAAAGACTGGGAACTGTACCGGGATGCTCTCGATGCGGACAAGATCATAAACGTACCCATTGCGAAGCATCATTCCCTCTCGCTTGTTACGCTTGGCTTGAAGAACATGATGGGGGTCATGGGCGGAAACCGTGGACAGGCCCACTTTCGGCTTTCCGAGTGTCTGGTTGATGTGAACCGTCGGGTGCCGAGCCACCTCACTGTCATAGATGCCGGTATGGTTCTTGTGCGTAACGGTCCGACCGGCGGCAGCCTTGCTGATGTAGAGAAATTCGGAGCGGCTTTTGCCTCGTCCGATATAGTGGCGGCCGACGCTACGGTTGCGGAAAAGGTATTTAAACGGAAGGGTGAAGATGTGCCCCACATCCGGAAGGCGATGGAGTCCGGGCTTGGAATTGTCTCCTCCTCGCAGATCCGCTTGCTGCGCGCATAAACATTATCAATAACAGGTACGAGGAGAAGTAACGTGAAGATGTCCGCTAAGGCTATGCGTATTGTTGTAATGACGGTGATTCTGTTCGCCTTGATGATCGGGGGTTGCTCAAAGAAGGACTTCAATAAGCAGATCGTCGCCGATGTGAACGGGGAAAAGATTTCCGTTCTTGAGTTGCGAGAATACCTTGGCGCGCCGAACGGAATCATGGCGTTTGATAGCGTGCCGCTGGAGCAGAAAAAAAATGTGCTTGATCAGTTAATCGGGATCCGTCTCGTGGTACAGGCGGGGAGGGTTATGGGGATCGACAATACCCCGGCATACAAAGATGCCGCCGAGAAGGGCGAAGAGGCTGTCATAGTCGATGCCATGATCCGAAAGGAAGCGCAAGAGAAGCTCAAACTCGACGAAAAAGAGGTGAAGGAAGAAACGGACAAGATCAAAAAGGAAAATGAAGGAATCTCCGACACCGACGCGGCGGTGCAGGCTTCGAAAGCTATCATTGACCGCAACCTTCGCCAGATTCAGAAGGATCTGGTTGAGACGGCCAAGAAGGAGACGGAAGCCTCGATTGACAACAACGTGCTCGAACAGATCGGCAAAGGAAAAAAGATTTCCGACGACACCGTTCTTGCCTCCGCCGGAAGCGAGAAGATTTTGTATAGCGATGTAAAGAAGATCATCTCCGAGACGCCGATGCTTTCCTCGTTTAATAGTCAAAAAGATCCGGAAATGGCCATGGCGTTGGTCTCCAAAATTATCGAGCAGGATATCGTTCTGCGGGCGCTGAAAGCATATGCGGCGGGAAAGGGTATGGAAAGCTCGGAGATGTACAAGATATCCAGGCTGAATATGGAACGCGCTGTCATCGCAAATATGATGTTTGATAATGTGGCTGTCGTTCCTCAGGTGTCGGACGAAGAGGTTATGGCGGATTACAATCGCCGTGCCCAGATGATGCAGGGTGACAAGTCGCAGGTGCCGTCCTTTGGCATGGTGAAAGAACAACTCCGTGAAATCCTGAAGAACTATAAGCGCCAGGCTGCGTTTGGTGAGTATGTGGAGGGTCTGCGCAATCAGGGCAAGGTTACGGTGAATGAAGACGTTCTCAAGAAGGTGTGATCCGGCGCGCGCCGGGCGCCGTTTGTCTTGCGTCCCGGCTTCGCTGGCCTTCTTGGCGTTGTTTTTTTCGGCGGGGAACGTTTTTCCGCAAGAGAATCCGGATGCTTTGTTTCTCCCGTCAGGCGGAACGGTTGCGTACGGACAGCTTGGGCCGGGAATGAACGCTCCCGGCTTCGCGTTGAAGGATATTTCGGGCGCGTCGTTTGATTTTGCGGTTGAGAAGACGAGATCGCCCGTGCTTTTGGTCTTTTTCTCGATATTTTGCGAGCCGTGCCGCCGTAGTTTGGCCGATGCCCAGAGGCTCCAGGACCGGTTTGGTAGTGCCGGGCTGCGTGTGGTGGGGGTGGCGCTCGATGGCGAACCGTTCCGGAGCAGCATATCGGGGGTAGCCAGGCAGGAAGGGTACGGGTTTCGCATTTTGATCGACGAAGTTGATTCGAACAATCGGTTTAGGGCGGCGGACCTGTTCGGAGTGACCGAGATTCCCGCAAACGTCCTGGTCAATAATAACGGCCGGATTGTCTTATTCAGAAAAGGGGCGATTCCGGAAGGAGAAGTCGAGAAATCCCTGCCAATGGCGAAGAAGCCGTAACCCGAACGTGACGTTTTCTGGAGCGAAATTCCTTCTGTTTGATCCGGTTGGGAATGCGTGGCCCAAAGTGACCCTCCGGCAAGTTGCTTTCGCCGGACGTTCCAACGCCGGGAAGTCATCTTTGCTGAACGCGCTGACCGGCAGCGCGCGGTTGGCCAAGGTCAGCAACACCCCCGGACGCACCCGCGGCATAGTTATCTTTGAGGTGATGGGCCGTTTTGCCTTTGCCGATCTTCCCGGATATGGGTTTGCCAAGGTTCCAAAGTCGGAGCGGGAGGCCTGGAAAACGCTTGTCGAGGGCTATCTTTCCGGATGCGGGAAGCTGTTGCGGGTTTACATAATAGTGGACCTTCGCCGCGGTCCGGGGGAAGACGACCGTTTGCTCGCGGAGTATCTTGCCGCGCGCTCGATGCCGTACCAATGGGTGGGAGCCAAAGCGGACAAGCTGTCTTCCAGGGAATTATCCGCGGCGCTTGCGGCGTTTTCCGGAGAACCGTGGCTGGACGCCGGAGGAGAAGTCGTATGGACCTCCTCGCGGACCACGGCGGGCATTGATCGTCTCCGAAACGATATCCGGACGGTTTTCCATTCCGCAATCAAGACAAGATGATTTTTTGTTTTATAAAGATGAGATAGACGCAAAAACCGTGATGCCCGCGCTTGCGAAACTTACCCTGACAGCATCTCCACGAACGCCTGAATGCGGATCCGTGTCCGTTCGTCAACTGACGCCGGAGATTCTCCCTCCAGCGTAAGGACCGGAACTCCGACTTCCGCGCGCAGCAGAATGTCTTCTATCTGGCGGAAACAGAACGACTGGACGTAATGCACGACTCCGCGGGCGCCTCTTAGAGCGATTTCTTTTTTGATGTCGCGTATGCGTTCGAAAAAGGAGTAGGGATATGTGTAAGAGAGGTACTGTTCAACCAGCGAACTGGTTGGATAAGGCATTGCGAACTGTCGCTGGACTTCGTTTAGTACGACCCGCGCACCGGCTTCTTCGAAGCAGGCGTGGAGACCTGAGATTATGGGAGGGACGCCCACAAACGCCACGGGCGCCGCGTTCTTGTTGCCGGGACGCGCCGAGGCTTCTGAAATAAACCGCTCCGCCCGCCTTGCGTAGTCATCCGGATCTCCCTCGAAGTCGGAGCAGGAGACAAGCCATAGATGGTTTTCTTCCCCTGTGACTTTGCCTTCTTCCCATGTCAGCCGGTCGATCCTGTTTGCAAGATTTCGAACTTCGTCGAGGCGTGCTTTCCATCGCTGCGCTTCGGAAAGAGTTGTGCCGAAGCGTTCGGCTGTCTTGGAAAGCTCAAGCGAAAGGGCGTTCGGGTCACGGTCAAAAGGAAAGGCAAAGGGTAAAACCGATATTCCGCGGTAATGCAGCACTTCCATAAGCGCCTGGGTGAAGCTGCAATCGCCTTGCGTGACAGCGATGAGCTGACGGAAACCGTGTCGCAGCGCGACGCCATAAATTCCCTTGATCCACCCGCAGCAATTCCGGGGGAAACCGTCGGTTTCAGCTTGACGGATATACTGTGAAGGGTCGCCGGATCCTATAAAGACATTGTTCAGGTCAACCGGGGTGAACCCGCCGGCATAAAGGATCTCGACGGGGATAGTGGTGGTGAATCCGACTCGGGAGTTTGAATCAGTCACTGCGTATGAACATGAAATAGATCAGAACGACGAAGATGGCAATTGTGCCGAAAGCTAAATACATAATGCTGTGGTCTATCGCGGCTCCTTCTTTCATGTTCATATAACGGAGGATGGTAACTGCTCCCGCGGAAGCGAACAGAAGCAGGAGTACGGACTTCCATCGGAAGAACATGGCGAGCACAAACAAGACGCCCGCGGCGAAAATAACCCTGATGTCTTGAGCCAGATCCACAATCTTTGCGTTAGAGAGGGAGTCGAGTATCTCGCCCAAATGTTTTCTCCTGAAATCTTTATAAGTTTTCCGAACTCCTGTCGGTTGACATAATAAGTATAGCGTTTATATTGAGGAAATTCAAAAAATACGGGAGATGGTGTGGAAAATTCGATCGGCGTGTTTGATTCGGGGCTGGGCGGACTGACTGTTTTGAAGGAATTGGCGCGAGTTCTTCCCTCGGAGCGCTTCATATACCTGGGAGATACGGCCCGCGTTCCATACGGCGGCAAGTCGGCCGAGACAATTATCCGGTATTCCATGGAAATAGCGAACTATTTGATACGGACCCATGACATCAAACTGCTGGTGGTCGCCTGCAATACCGCTTCGTCGCTGGCTTTGCCGACAATGCGTAGAATCTACAAGATTCCGGTGGTTGGGATGGTGGATCCATGCGTGCGCCGCGCCGCCGCGCTTCGCCGGAAGTCAAATATTGGCGTCATAGGAACGCTTGGCACAATCCGGTCGGCGGCTTACGAGAAGGCGCTGCTTGCCGCCGTTTCATCGGTAAAGGTTCGCTCGGTTTCTTGCCCGCTGCTGGCATCGCTTGTAGAGGAAGGGTGGACGGATAATGACATAACACGGGCTGTTATCGCGGAGTATCTGTCGCCATTTCGGTCAGATCCGCCGGATGCCTTGATTCTTGGCTGCACACACTATCCCGTATTGAAAAAGGCGATTCGTGAATTTATCGGCGAGGAAACGATACTGATTGATTCCGGTGAAGAGGCGGCGGCGGTCGTCGATATACTTCTTTCCGAAACCATGACACGAAGCAAAAAAAAGAGCCGTAAGGTAGAATTTCTGGTGACGGATGATCCGGAACGGTTTGGGCGCATCGGAAAAAGATTCTTCGGCAGGGAGATCCGCGGCGTCCGGTTGGCAACCTTGCAGGAGTGAGGGGACGGATGGTATCGAGTCGATCAAAAATGCTCTCTGGTTTCAATCACAACATCAAGTTTCGCGGGAAAACGTACCATGTCCAAACGGAAGATGGAGGGCGCTCAAACCCTGTGGTCAAAACCCACATCTTTCTGGGCGGTGTTATCCTCGACAGCGTGCAACGGCCTTATGATGAAATTATCGGCCAGCCGTCCTGGCAGGATATCCTCAAAAAACGCATGAAGGCGCAGCACCTTAATGAAATATGCCGGCTTATTGCGGGCGAGGTGGCATCGGTTGACGACCTGCTTGGCGGACGATGATCGAGGCGCTCCGGCTTGGTATAGTTTTCTGTGAAGCGACACTTTGGGACGGTCTTGACTTTGCGTTCGAGGATGGCAGTGCCACGGTGATAGTGGGGCCTCCTTCCTGCGGAAAGACGCTTTTACTCTCCATTCTTCGGGGCGAACGGAAGCCGGATGCGGGCGATGTGCTTGTTTCCGGGCGGTCGCTTTACAGTACTGACAGATCCGCTGTGACGGATTTACGGGCGGTATCCGGCTTTGTGCCAGAGCGGTTTGAGGCCGACGGGAAGCTTACCGTTAACAATCTGTTTACGCGATCCTCCATGGTTTGCCATGAGATAGATTCCACGGAACAGAAAGACCGGTGGGAACGGCTTCTGGCGATGGTAGGTCTAACCAGGAAAAAAGACGCGCGTCTCTCCACGCTGTCTTCCTCCGAGCGGGTGCGCGCCGCGCTTGCGGCGGAATTGCTGAGGAGCCCAAAGGTTTTATTTATGGACAGCGCGGTTATGATGGCCGGGACGCCATATACGGGAATGATGGGAAACCTGTTACGCGTGCTTGCGGGGGCTGGAAACATCGTCTTGGCGGCGGAGCGAAAGCTGCCGCAGGGCTGGGAAAAATTCGCGAGCCAACGCAAGCCCAAAGGTCCCTTCTTTGAGTATCGATTGCCGCCGATCGTCACAGAAGGAGAATCCGATTGAAAGAAAATGTTTCCCTGTTCTGGATAGACTGGAGACTCGCCAGACGCATGACCGTGCTTCAGTCGTCTGGCCGGTTTGCCCTGCTTTTTGTGATGGCCTGCGCTTTCTTGCTGCTTTTGCTGTCGCTTGGGGCTTCAAGATATATCGCCTCGAACTACATCATCACGGCGTTACTGAAAGAGTCCGTGTCCGATGAGGAAGCGATAGGCCTGGCCAGGCAGATTTCGGCGCTTTCACCTGTGCGCCACGCGGAGTATCTGGATTCCGCCGCGTCGTGGAAGGAATTCATTCGGGCATACCCCGGCGTCGAATCGATTTCGAGCATTGAAGGCAACCCGCTTCCCGGGTACATAGAAATCCGTATGCGGCACGATCAATTTACCCAGGCGAATATCCGCACGGTGACGTCCGCTCTCAAGCCTCTTGAACAAGTAGATAAAGTGCTGGCCGGAGAGGAATTTTTGCGTGAGGCTTTTAAGGTAAAGCGGGTGCTTGGCGCGTTTTTTCTCGGAGGATTCGCTCTGTTCGTCGCGCTTTTTTTCGCCATTTGCCGGTTACAGGAACGGATTCGCTGCGCCGCCCTGGCCGGAGATTTTGAGTTCATGAGGGGACGAGGGGTGACGCAGAAAAGAATCGCGTGTTCCCGGGCTGCGGGGGCGGCGGTTCTGGGCGGCCTCCTTGCGGTCGCGGCTGTATGCATAGCCGCCTTGTTTCTTAACCTTCTCGTCGGAAAGTATCCTTTGCTTGCAAATGTTGTCGGTCCGCAAGAGGAGCTTTTCTCGGCGCTCACCACGACTGCGGCCGGCGTATTCGTCCTTGTTGCCGCCGTTCTATTTGCCGGCGCGTCCCTGCTCGGATGGGCGCCTCTACGACCGGCCGGGGATCAATGATAGAAACTGGCCGTGCCATAGTCGTCTGCCTTGTCTGCCTGTCTATCCTGTTTTTTTCGCAGCGTCAGGCGGTTGCCGCCCAAAGCGGATCAGCGCAGCTTAAGCGTGAAAAAGTCAGGCTTTTAGAGATGAAAGCCCAGGAGGAAAAGACGGAGGCGGAGCTTACCGAGGCGCTTCGGAAAGAAAAAATGAGCAAGGAGCGCGTAAGCGATCTTCAGGAGCGTTTGAGGAAGCAGCGAGCCTTGATTACCGCGATCGACCGGCGGATTTCAACCTTGGCTGAACGGCAGGACAAAACGGAAAAACAGGTTCGCAACCTCGTGGAAGCTCACGGTAAGGCAAAAAGCAGGCTGCGGCAGGAGACCGTGACAGCCTTTGAGGGGCACCGGCGAAGCCTTGTATGGTCGCGGGCGGCATCCTCCCCGGAGCGGGCCCGCTTTATGATGAACGGCTACCTCGATGATGACCTGCAAGAGGTCAAGCGCCTTTCCATGGCGCGGGATCGCAAGCGGCAGGAGTTGTCTGGAATAGAAAAACAGGTTGTGCTCTCGGAGAAGCAAATGGCCCGGGAGCAGAAGACGGGGGAGAGGCTTCTGTCGAATCAGGAAGCGGAGCAGAAACGTCTTTCCGAGATAGCCAGGGAAAAGGAAGCCAAGCAGAGAAAACTTTTGACTTTGCGCGAAGGGATCAAGCGGATGGAGTCGCTTGTGGCCCGCGTGGAGCGGCAGGCCAGGGAGAGAGAGCGGCAGCTACAGAAAAAAGCGAAAGAAGAGGCTGCGCGGGGGATAAAACCAAAGCCGGTTCCTCAAGCTCCGCGACGGTTTGCCTCTCTGCCAGGCGGGATGTCGGCGCCTCTTTCAGGAAAAGTCGTAACCCGGTTCGGGCAGCAGTATGATCAGACATTTAACGTGACGATAGAGAACAGCGGTGTGGGGCTGGAAGCGGAATCCGGCGCGCAGGTAAAGGCTGCCGGTTCGGGAGAGGTTGCTTTTACGGGAGCTGTCTCTGGCTACGGAAACGTGATTATTCTCCAGCATGGAGCCGGTCTTTTCTCGGTTTACGGCAAACTGGATAGCTTCATGGTGAAAACCGGTCGTAAAGTGTCAAAAGGCGATGTGGTTGGGGCGCTGCCACGATCATCGTCAGGGAAATCGGTGCTATACTTTGAACTGCGTGCGGGAGGCGCGGCGATAGATCCCGCATCTGTAATCGCATTCAATTAATCAAGGAGCGGCTTCTTAAGAATATGGAAAAAGACAAGAAGCAAAGCGAGAAAGACCGGGGTAGAAAGTGTGCCGGGACAGCGGCTGTTATTGTGATTTTTCTCCTGGGATTTATCGTAGGAGATCTGTCAACCTCTAATCATTCGGTGCAGGCGACGGTTGCCTACAGTAAACTCAAGATTTTTGGGGATGTTCTCTCGCTCATCCAGAGCAGCTATGTCGAAGAAGTAAACCTGGACAATATAGTTAAAGGGGCGATCGACGGAATGGTGCATTCCCTTGATCCCCATAGCAGTTACTTGACGCCGGAAATGCTAAAGCAGGTGGAAGTCGAAACGAAAGGGATTTTTGGAGGGCTAGGCATAGAGATCGGCGTGAAGGACGGCGTTCCTACTATCATTGCGCCGATCGAGGATACTCCCGCGGCCAAGGCGGGGCTTTTGTCTGGCGACAGGATTATCCGCATTGAAAAAGAACTGACGAGAAACATGACCGTAATGGATGCGGTGAAGCGGCTTCGCGGGGAGCCTGGGACCAAAGTGACAATCACGGTTTCACGGGACTCGCAGCCAGAGCCCAAGGTGTATACGATTACCCGCGAGCTTATCCGAATCAAGAGCGTCAAGCCCAAGCAGATGTCCGACGGCATCGGCTACATCCGGCTTACTCAATTTCAGCAGGATTCGTATCATGAAATGGAGCGGGCGCTCCAGGAGTTCAAGAAATCAAAGGAAGGATTGAAGGGGCTCATCCTCGACTTTAGGAATAATCCGGGCGGCCTTCTCGACCAGGCGGTCCGGGTGGCGGATGCGTTTGTCGAGTCAGGAATTATCGTTTACACCGATGGCCGGATCGAGGCGCAAAAAACCAAGTATATAGCGCACAAGGATGGAACCTGGACCGGTTTTCCCATTGTGGTCATGGTTAACGCGGGCTCCGCTTCCGCGTCCGAAATCGTGGCCGGGGCGTTGCAGGACCATAGCCGGGCGATTGTCATCGGGCAGCGGACATTCGGAAAGGGCTCTGTGCAGACAATCCTGCCAATGGAAGACGGCTCCGCGCTACGGCTTACGACCGCAAGATATTACACTCCCAATGGTCGCTCGATTCAGGCCAAGGGGATTGATCCGGATATCATTGTCAGCGACGGCAGGGAAGAGTCGGCGGTGTTCCCAACGCTTCGCGAAGCGGACATCGAGCGCCACTTGCGTGGAGAAAACGAGGAGGCGGTTCCAGAGACGCCTGTTCCTGAAGTGAAAGAGGAAAAAAGAAAGCCAAAGAAACCGGAAGCTGAGGCCCGCAAGGATGACCAGAAAGACCAGAAGGACCCGCAGCTTGATAGGGCAATAGAGTTGTTGAAGGGGTGGGAAATTTTCAAAACCCGGTTCATAGACAAGAAGGCGTCTTAAGGCGCGATTGCGTCCCATAGAATGCAGCGGAGTATTGTTAGAGAAAAAGATAACCCCCGGAAGCGGTGGGACTGGCTGCTCCTGATCGCAGGATCGTTTTTTTCCGGCCTGATTCTGGTGGGGGTCTTGCTGTTTTGGCCTGTAACGGAGAAGACCGCGACAGCGCGTTTTTCTCCGTTTGCCATTCCGGAGCCGCCGCCAGCGGCCGCCCCGAGCGATAACAATGTCGCGGAGCCGACCGAGGCCGATTCCAGGCCGATGCTTGCCATAGTGGTGGGTGATCTTGGGTATGATCCGGTGCGTGACGCCGACTGGCTCAACGTCCCGATACAGGTTACGCTGGCTATCCTGCCGTATGGGCCTTCTTCAAGCACTATGGCGTCGTCGGCGCGAGACCGTGGGCACTGCGTAATCCTGCATGTTCCCATGGAGCCGCGCTCTGCCGTCGCCGACGACCAGATAGAGCCATACCTCATGCGCGTGGGCATGGAGCGCGACGAAATAGTCGGTATGCTCATGCGGATGGTGCAGGAAATCCCGCATGTCGCCGGCGCGATGAATCACATGGGGTCCGCTTTCACCACCGATCAGGAATCAATGGAACTCTTTGCGGAAGCGCTTAAAGAGGCGAATATTTTTTTCGTGGATGGCGTGACGGCGCCAGGTTCGCTCGGGCAAAGTGTTTTACGCAAGGCAGGGGTTCCGGTTGCAAGTCGTGATGTCTTTCTTGACGATGACCCTTCTCCGGCGGCGATGCGTCGTCGCTGGAACGAGGCGGTATTGCTTGCGAAGAAAAAAGGAAGAGCCTTGCTGGTATGTCAAAGCCGCCGCGAAACATTGAATATGCTGTCCAGCCTGCTGCCTGAGGTTGAGAAGGAAGGTATCAGGCTGGTGGCCGTAACGGAACTGCTTGATAAGCTTCCGTTTGCCGACGTCCTGGCGCAGGAAGAATAGGATGCCGCATACCCGTGAAGAGCTGTTCGGCTCTTTGCCCGCTCCCGACGAAACTCTTTCTGTCTCAGAACTGACCTCCCGGATCAAGCGGACGCTTGAGACCGCCTTCCGGATGTTTTGTGTTGAGGGCGAAGTGTCGAATTACAAACTTCACCAAGCATCCGGACATAGATATTTCTGTCTGAAAGACGATGGCGCGCAGGCGCGGGTAGTTATGTTTCGTGGACGCGACCGGCATATTCGCGGAGAGATCCGCGACGGGCAGTCAGTGATTGTCACAGGTTTTCTGGGGGTTTACGAGAAGCGGGGGGAGTACCAGATATATGCGCAATCGGTCCAGGTGCGCGGCGAAGGAAACCTTCTCGCCGAGTTGGAGCGAAGGAAGGCAAGTCTGGCAAAAGAAGGGTTGTTCGATTCCGCCATAAAACGCCCTCTTCCACATTTTCCGCTTCGGGTCGGGATAGTTACGTCACGCGGCGGCGCTGCCCTTCGCGACATGGTGCGTGTGGCGCGGTCGCGGTATCCAGGGGTGGGGATCGTGCTTGCGCCCGCCCTTGTGCAGGGAGTTGGGGCGGCGGTGGACATCGCGGCGGCGCTGGACGCGCTGTACAGACGCGGGCGGGCGGATGTGATCATTGTGGGAAGGGGCGGCGGTTCGATCGAGGATCTGTGGGCATTCAACGAGGAAGAGGTCGTTCGCGCGCTGGCGCGGTCGCCTGTGCCTACGATCAGCGCGGTGGGACATGAAACCGACTTTACCCTTTCCGACCTTGTCGCGGATATGCGCGCGCCAACGCCTACCGGCGCGGCGCAGATGGCTGTGCCGGACCGCCTGGAACTTATAGAGCGGGTCGCCACGCTTTCGTTGAGGTTTCGCAGGGCGGAGGCGCATACGCGGGAGACCGCGCGTCGTGAATGGCGTATAGCCCTGGGCATGTTGTCCGATCCCAGACCTCTTTTGCAAAGGAAGCGGTACGCTCTTGCGGAGCATGAGTCGTCCATTGCGGAATGCGCGAAAGTCGCGGTCCGCAAGCGCCGTGAACGGCTTGAAAAGCTGTGTTCTTCCGTGCGCGCGCATGCGCCGGCCGCGTGGGTGTCAACCCGTCGCGGCGAAGTCGCGGTTATCCGTTCCAGGATGGAAGCCGGGATCGACGCCCAAAAGCGGAGTCTTCGCGCGCGGCTTGATTTTTTTTCGGGAAAGCTGGCCGTTCTGAATCCGAAGACCGTCCTCAAGCGCGGTTATTCCATTACGCTTGACCGCGCTACCGGCAAGGTTGTGCGTTCCGCGTCAGAAACATGTTCCGGCGCTGCGTTGGATATACATGTGTCCGACGGCTCCTTCGGCGCAATAGTCGAATAAGGATGAATATATGGCCGGTTGCCGCGTGTTCCTGTGCATCATGTTTTGCCTTGTTGCGGGTTTTGCCGCTCCCGCCGCCTCTATGACGGTTTCCGTGAGCGATGTTGCTCCCGCCCAAGGCGTGCCGTTTATAGTGTCGGCGTCAACGTCTGGGCCGGTTGACAATCTTGCGGTCGTATGGAAGGGCGTGTCATGGCCGATGCGAAACACCGCTCCCGGCCAATATGAGGCATTGGTAGGGATCGACCTTGCGGCGTCTCCGGGATCGGAGTCGCTTGTGGTGGAGCAAATGACGGAAGGGGTATGCCTCCGGCGCAATGAAACGATCCGGGTTGTCGAGAAAGTGTTTCCTGTGCAGCGGCTTTCACTGCCGAAAACGATGGTCGAATTCGACAAAGCGACGCTTTCGCGTATCGAGAAGGAAAGGCTGGCGTTGACCGAGAGGTTTTCACGGGTAACTCTTCCCGTTTTATGGTTGTTTCCTTTTCTTCCCCCTGTCGACGGATACCGTCCCGAAAACTTCGGTGTACGCAGGGAGATCAACGGAGAAAAGAAATCGCCGCATACCGGCGTGGATATTCGCCTTCCGGCGGGAACGCCGGTGCGATCGATCGCGGACGGAGTAGTGGCGCTGGCAGAGGAGCAGTTCTTCGGCGGACGGACGGTGACGATTGACCACGGCGGCGGGGTCTTCAGTGTCTACATGCACCTGCAAAGCTATTGCGTCAAAGAGGGGCTTCGTGTTTCAAGAGGCGAGACGATCGGCGCTGTTGGGGCCACAGGGCGCGCTACCGGCCCCCATCTTCATTTTGGCGTCCGTGTCCCGGGTGGCCGGGTAGACCCTTCGCTTCTGTTTGCGCTGCCGGGGAAATAATGTCTGGAATAGTTTAAACTATTATATTTCATCGTATTTCCAGGGAGATGTCATGGCGGGAAAGGGTAAGGAACCTCCTTTTGAAGAGGCGATGAAGGGGCTTGAGTCTGTCGTTGCACGCCTGGAGTCGGGCGAAGTTCCGCTTGATGAATCCATCCGGCTCTTCGAGGAGGGGATGAAGCTCTCCGAGATCTGCAGGAAACGGCTCGATGAAGCCGACCGAAAGATAGAGGTTTTGCTTCGCAAGCCCGGAGGGGTCGAGGCTGTAACGGAGGATGAAAGCGATCTCCTTGGAAAAGAAGATTGAATTGGAAAATCCGGCCACGCAAGAATTTTCCCGCCTTCGCGGAATGGTTGATGATTCCATGGCCGGGCATATTTCCGCCAAGGCGTGCGACGCTCCGCCGCTTCTGCGGGAAGCCATGGAATATTCCCTCATGGCGGGGGGGAAGCGGGTGCGCCCCATACTTCTTCTATGCGCCGGGAAAGCGGTTGGCGGTGAAGAGGAAAAGCTTTTGCCGTTTGCCTGCGCTGTCGAGTTCATTCATACATATTCGTTGATCCACGATGATCTTCCGGCGATGGACGACGACGACTTCCGGCGCGGAAAGCCCACTTCGCACAAAGTTTTCGGAGAGGGGATGGCGGTGCTTGCGGGCGACGCGCTTTTGACGGAGGCGTTTCGCATCATGGCTGAATCGCGGATCGCATCCGGCGATCCGGAGAAGGCGGTGAGGGCCATCGCCGATATGGCGCGCGCCGCGGGAGCGGAGGGAATGGTCGGAGGCCAGCAATTGGATCTTGCCGCCGAAAAGGATAACGCGGCGGCGGCCAAGGCGGAGGAGATAGCGCTCAAGAAAACCGCCGCTTTACTTGCTTCCTGCGCGAGAATGGGAGGAATTTTGGGCGGCGGCGCTCCATCGCAAATTGCCGCGCTTGGAGAATTCGGGACGCGCTTGGGACTGCTATTTCAGATTACCGACGACATTCTGGACGAGACATCCAGCTTCGAGGAAATGGGAAAAGGCACAGCCAAGGACCGGATCAAGGGGAAGCGCACCTATACTGTCGATTACGGGTTGGATGCCGCCAAGGAGCGGGCGGATAAATTGGGCCGGGAGGCGCTTGAATCGCTTGCCGCTTTCGGCCCGGAGGCGGCCCCGCTAAAGGAATTGGCTCGTATGGTGCGGAGCAGGAGATCTTGACGCATGAAAGAACTATCGCTTCTTTCTTCAATTGATACTCCGGACGATCTGAAGAAAATTCCGCCGGAAAAGCTGGCCGAACTGGCGTCGCAGATGCGGGAAAAGATCATCCGCGATGTTTCGCGGACAGGCGGCCACCTTGCTTCCAGCCTGGGCGTGGTGGAGCTTACGATAGCTCTGCATTATGTGTTCGATTGCCCTCGAGACCGGATTGTATGGGATGTCGGCCACCAGGCCTACGCCCACAAGATTCTCACAGGCCGCAGGGAAGCTTTCGGAAAGCAGCGGACTCTCGGAGGAATATCCGGTTTTCCTCGCATAAGCGAAAGCCCGTACGACGCGTTCGGAGTGGGACACTCCAGCACGTCTATTTCGGCCGCTCTCGGGATGGCCGCGGCCAGAGATCTCGATGGAGAGAAGCGCCGGGTTATCGCGGTCATAGGCGACGGGTCGCTTGCAAACGGGCTTGCCTTCGAGGGAATGAACCAGGCGGGACACCATGACCGTGATCTCATAGTTATATTGAACGACAACGAGTTTTCAATTTCCCCAAACGTCGGCGCCATGTCGCAATACCTGAACCGGATCATGACCGGGAAGTTTTATACATCTTTTCGTAAAGGCGTAGGCAAGCTGCTAAAGGCAATGCCGCGGGGCGAATTTTTATCGCGCATAGCAAAAAAATCGGAGGAGCTTACCAAAGCCTTTATCGTTCCGGGCATGCTTTTCGAGGAGCTCGGATTTACATATATAGGTCCCATTCCAGGGCACAGCGTTGAGGCGCTCTTAGGCACTTTCCGTAACCTGGAGAATCTCGATGGGCCGCTGTTTGTTCATGTCGTAACGTCCAAGGGAAAAGGTTACGCGCCCGCCGAGGCCAACCCGGAGTTTTTCCACGGCGTGGGAACGTTTGATATGGAGACTGGAAAAAGCACAGGCTCTGCCGAAATCACGACTTATACCGACGTTTTCTCGGACGTCATTGTCGAGCTTGGCAGGGAGAATAACAAGCTGGTGGCTATTACCGCCGCCATGTGCGCGGGGACCGGGCTCTCGAAATTCAGGGAAACGTTTCCCGACCGTTTTTTCGATGTCGGAATCGCGGAATCACACGCGGTGACCTTTGCGGCCGGTATGGCCAAAGAAGGAAAGATTCCGGTCGTCGCGATCTATTCGACCTTCCTGCAGCGCTCTTTCGACCAGATTATCCACGATGTATGTCTGCAGAACCTGCCGGTGGTGTTTGCGGTGGATCGTGGAGGCGTAGTCGGCGCGGATGGCGCGACGCACCAGGGACTCTTCGATTTGTCGTTTCTCCGCGAGATCCCCAACATATCCGTGATGTCGCCGCGCGACGGGGCCGAGATGGCAAAGATGTTCCGTACCGCGGTTGAGTCCGGCCGGCCGGTTGCGATCCGGTATCCGAGAAGCGCGGTTCCTGGCGTTCGCTTGCTGCCGGAATCGGCTACGATTCCCTGGGGGGAAGGAGAGCTTCTCCTGGATGGGCACGATATCCTGCTGATAGGGATAGGCACGACCGTCTCCATCTGTCTGCTTGCGGCCGAAGAACTGCGCAAAAAAGGTGTTTCCGCCGCTGTCGTTGACGCCAGATTTCTAAAGCCTATGGATGCCGGGTTGATCCTGCCGCTTGTTCGCCGGATCGGGCGGGTAATAACGGTCGAGGAAAATGTTCTGGCTGGAGGCTTTGGCAGCGCGGTTATGGAGATGCTGGAAGCTGCCGAGGAATTGCCCGCGCAATTTCGCCGGATCGGGTTTGAGGACCGGTTCTTTGAGCATGGCACGATAGAGGAAATTCGTGCCGTCGCCGGCGTTACCCCGTCTCATGTGGCGGAGGAGGCGGTTCGGATGTGTTCTTCCGGGAGGTCGCTGCTTCCGTCAATCCTGTACGGCATTCGATCCCGCCTCGAAAAGATTGTCTGACAGGAGACCATTTTCCGCTCAGGGACGCTCCCGGCTCGACGCGGAACTGGTCGAGAGAGGGTTTGCGGAAAACCGCGCGAAAGCGCAGGGACTGATTTTGTCGGGGAAAGTTCTGCTTTCCGGTGAAATTTGCGCCAAGTGCGGCGCGTTTGTGAAACCCGGCGCGGAGATTTCGCTGCTTGCGCCGGAGCGTTTGTTTGTTTCCCGTGGAGGAGAGAAACTCGACGGTGCGCTTGATGATTTCAGAGTTGATGTGTCAGGACATGTTGTTCTTGATGTAGGCGCTTCCACCGGCGGGTTTACCGATTGCCTTTTGCGTCGCGGAGCGCTGCGGGTATATGCCGTCGATGTGGGAGAGCGCCTGCTCGATGATCGCCTCCGGAACGATTCGCGGGTGATTTCTAAAGAAAAAGTGAATTTTCGATACGCTGTTGCCGATCTTTTGCCGGAGGAGGTATCTTTGGCTGTAGTTGATGTATCCTTCATTTCTTTACGCCATATCCTTCCTGCGCTCTCGCGGTTTCTCGCGCGCGGCGCGCAAGCGGTCTGCCTGGTGAAGCCTCAGTTCGAAGCCGGAAAAGGAAAGGTGGGAAAAGGCGGCGTGGTGAGGGACGAGGCGGTGCGCAAAGAGACGGTGAAAAGCGTTGCCATGTTTGCCTCGGAGTTTGGGTACGATGTTGTCGGGGAAGCGGAAAGCCGGGTGCGCGGTCCGAAGGGGAACCGGGAGGTATTCCTTAGGTTGTCGTGGCCAGGCGTAAACATATAAACCTTTTCTTGACTTATAAGGGAAGCTGAACTTTAAATGAGATTTGATTTTACGCCCTTTCCGGCGGGAGACGAGGTGTTGTGATGATGCGGCGGACTTTGTTTGGCTGGATGATGGCAATTGTCGGGATAATGCTCATTCTTCCTTACGGGGTATTTGCCCAGGAAGAAAACGCTGCGCCTTTAGAAGCGCCTCTGGAAACTCCCGCAGAAGCGCCTTTGGAAGCTTCTGCGCCTATGGAAGTTCCTTTGGAAGTTCCTCCGGGAGGATTCGTGCATACGGTAGTACAGGGCGACACTTTGTGGGATCTCTCCGCGAAGCATCTTGGTTCTCCGTGGAGATGGACCGAGATATGGGAGCTTAATCGTTTCTTGACCAACCCGCATTATATTTATCCTGGCATAAAGATCGTGATCGTTCCGTCTGGTCCCAGGGAAGCGGATCTCTATTTAGATACTTCCGTGGCGCAGGAACCGGTTGCGGCGTTGCCTCTCGCTTCGGCGGAGCCGCCAAAAGACAGGTCTAGAGAGTATCTCGGTGTTACCGCCAAGCAAATGATTCGCGCGGGACAATACCTGAAAGAAAAACCGGTCGGGATTGGGAGTATCGAAGAAGGAAAGGATCCCAAAGAAGGATTCTCCACAGGCGATGTTCTGTTCTTGTCGCTTGACCGGAACATTCCCGAAGGACAACTCCTTGCCGTGTACCGGGTCCGCGGGCCTCTTAGCGTTTTAAAAAACAAGTCGAGTTCCGGTTACGTCAAGTATCTGATCGGCATACTCCAGATTGACAAGACCGAAGAAGGGCGGCTTACCGCGAAAGTGCGTGAATCGTTCGAAGATATTACTCGTAGCGACCTTGTTTCCGACGAGATCCCCGCGTTCTCCCGGATAAAATTTATTCCGGTCAACGATGATATGCGTTCGACGGTGATCGCGGGCCAGTTTATCAACGAGGAATTGGCTACCGGAGATTTCGTTTTCATCGACAGCGGTTCCGTTGCGGGCGTCCAGGCCGGAAACGTGTTTCGTATCTACAAGACGCTCGAGTTTGAGGCCGGGTCGGGCAAGCTGGGGCGCAGCGAAACAATGGTTGAAGTGGCCCGCGCTGTGGCGGTCCGCGTGGATGAGGATTTCTCCACGCTATATGTAAACAAAAGCGAGAAGTCGTTCGATGTGGGGTCTCAGGCGCGCAGAGGCGTTGTCGCCGAATAGATCTTTGGCCTGATCGCCGTTTCGCGCGGCATAATTTTTGATTTGCCATGGGGGAATCCTTTAAAGGGGTTCCCCCATGAACATTCAGGATAGTTCTTCTCCCGTTTGCGACACGCTCCTTCGGCTCTCTCTGACCGAAGGCTTCACTGTCGCTGGCTTAAGGCGCCTGCAGAAGTTCGTTTCATCTGGCAAAAGCTTTACGGGCGTTACGTCCGGCGGTCGTGATTCTCTGTACTTGAGGGCGTACGCTTCCCTTTCTTCCGAAGAAGCAAAACACGGTGCGGACGCTGTGCGCGAAGCTTGCGCGCGATCAGGCGTGGCCATTCTCTCATTTATGTCCGATGAATACCCGAAGGCGCTTAAGGCAATTCCCGATGCTCCCCTGGTGCTTTATCGCGCGGGTGTTCCATGGCGGGAAGGGACAAGCGTGGCCGTTGTGGGAAGCAGGGCTCCAACTGATCCCGGAGCGCGGTTTGCGCGCCTGCTTGCGGCGGATCTGGCAGCCGCAGGGTGTGTTGTCGTCAGCGGTATGGCGCGTGGGATCGACGCGGCGGCGCACTGGGGGGCGCTGTCCGCCGGAGGTAAAACCGTAGCGGTTATGGGCTGCGGTCTGGATATGGTATATCCGCCGGAGCATGCGAAACTCAAAAAAGAAATCGCCGGGAAAGGGACGCTGTTCTCCGAGTATCCGCCCGGATCACAGCCTATGGCTCACAGGTTTCCGGCGCGCAATCGTATAGTAAGCGGCATCTGCCGCGCTGTTATCGTTGCGGAGGCGCCTGAGCGAAGCGGGGCGCTGATTACGGCCAGACTTGCGCTGGAGCAGGGAAGGGAAGTGATGGCGGTGCCAGGCAACCCCTGGTTTACCCATACTGCCGGGAGCAATCGTCTTTTGCGGGATGGCGCTTCTTTGGCATGTTCCGCCGCCGATGTTCTTGGAGCGCTGGGCGTATGTTTGCCGGCAAGTCATGGCAAACTTGCGTCCCGTATCCTTGATTTTCTTGACAAGGAGCGGCATGCGGAAGAAATAGCTTCCGCTCTCTCTGTGAAAATGCCGGAATTGCTTGCGGCGCTCATGGAGTTGGAGTTGACGGATCTGGTTGTAAAAAGGACCGGAAGTTATTATAAAAGAAAGTCTTGAAAATCCTTTATGCCAGATTGCAATCAAATGTAATGTGAATTAGCCGCCATTACTGATCGGAGTTTCTGTTTTTGGCGGCGTGGAGGAGAAGTGAAGGAATACGTGCTTGTGGTTGACGACGAACAGAGTCTTCGCCAGCTCCTCTCTATCTTTTTCAAAAAAGATGGGTTTGAGGTTGATACAGCTTCTTCGTTGGCGGAAGCGGAAAAGGCGATTGAAGAGAAAGCTTACGATCTTGTTCTTACCGATCTTCGCATGGGCAAACCCGACGACGGGCTTAATGTTTTGCGGGCGGCTGTAAGTAAAAACCCGTGGACCCAGGTGGTGGTGATGACCGCGTACGGGACGCTTGATACGGTGAAGGAGGCTATCAAGCTTGGCGCCTACGACTATCTGACCAAGCCTTTCGATAACGCGAACCTGCGCGAAATTGTCCGCTCGGCTTTGGCCCGCAAGGAGGATGACGCCGGTAAACGGAAGGCGCTGAGGGAATCGGTGCAGGGCACCTCCTCCTTCGAAGGGATCGTTGGGCGCGGCGACTCGATGCTTCGGATCTTCGAGCTTATCGACCGCGTGGCGCCTACCGACGCAAACGTTATGATCCTGGGGGAGAGCGGTACAGGCAAGGAACTGGTGGCCAACGCTTTGCACTCCCGAGGCTTGCGTAAAGAGCATCCTTTTGTTCCCATCAATTGCGCCGCTATTCCCGATACCTTGATAGAAAGCGAACTGTTTGGCCACGCGCGCGGAGCGTTCACAGGAGCTGTACAGACCAAGAAAGGGCTGTTCGAGTCGGCCCACCAGGGGACGCTGTTTCTGGACGAGATAGGGGAATTGCCTTTGCCCATGCAAAGCAAACTGTTACGCGCCTTGCAGGAGCGGGTGTTTCGCAGGGTTGGCGGAAACGAGGATATCTCGATTGATTTCCGGCTTATTTGCGCGTCAAAGCGCGACTTGAACCAGGAAATGGAGGAAGGAAGGTTCCGGGATGATCTGTTTTTCCGCTTAAACGTCATACAGATCGTTGTTCCACCTCTACGTGAGCGGCGAGAGGATATCCCGGTGCTGGCCGCCTATTTCATGGAGAAGTTTTCGCGCAAACATGGGAAATCCATCTCCCGGATCGATGGCGAAGCAATGCGTATTCTCCTTGCCCATAACTATCCCGGAAATATCCGGGAACTCGAAAACATTTTGGAGAGGGCAACGATTATGGAGAGCGGAAATGTCATCTCTACTGGTTCTCTTCCTCCGAATGTGACAAAAATTGTCACGCCGATTGGTTCCAGCGACACTTTTGGGCTAGATCCGCTGCCGCCGGAGGGGGCGTTTCTGGATTCGGAGATGGATGCTTTTGAAAAAAGTTATATTCTAAAAGCGCTTGAAGCCGCCAATGGAAATCGTACAGAAGCCGCGAAATTATTGAATATTTCCTTCCGGTCTCTTCGTTATCGTTTGCAAAAGCATGGCATAGAATAGCCGTTGTTTGAAAATTTTTTGATGTTTGGCCCGCCACTTGCTATTAAGAGAGCCATAAGATTTTGGATCTCCAAAACCCCAAGAGGAGGAAACAAAATGTTGAGCAAACTGAGAAGCAACAAGAAGGGCTTCACCTTGATCGAGCTTATGATCGTTGTCGCGATCATCGGTATTTTGGCCGCGCTCGCCATCCCGAACTTCCTTAAGTTCCAGGCGAAGTCGAAAACCTCAGAAGCCAAAACGAACCTCAAGGGTATTTACACCGCGCAGGCTTCGTACTACGGCGAGTTTGGCTCCTTCTCGACCTTCCCGGTAATAAACTGGATTCCGGTTGGGAAAACCCTTATTTACGGGTATTCTATTGACGGCAACATAACTGGTGTTCAGACGGTTAACCAGCCTATAATGAGTAACGCTGCCGGCACCATGTATGCGCCGTCGGTTGCGCTTACTAACGGGCAGGCTTGGGTCGCGGTCGGCAACTATGCCTTCCTGGGTACTATGACGCCGGTTCTTGATAATCAGTTCTTTATCGCCGGCGCCGCTGGCCAGGTGGCTCCGCGTGTTCCGCGTTCGGATTGCTGGGTAATCAACGATAACAATAACTTGATCAATACCCAGGACGGTGTCTAAAGAGAGTAGCTTGTACAAGGAATGGGGTCGGCGGGGTAACCCGCCGGCCCCTTTTTAGTATTAATGTTCATTTTTTGTTTCTGATTTTTGTCATCCCACATGTTTATACTGTTGTATCCTAAACCATCTTTTGCCGGTTGATGTGAAGCGAGGATTGCGAATACAATCTCATATTTACGGGAAAACTGATCGTTTGGTCTGTGGTTTTCCTTTATGGCGATGCTTTCTGGAGTCTTGTCGCCGCATATTGTTGACAAGCGATCATTGCTTGTCCGGATAATGAGG
>Ga0082212_10003000_pt1 | contig 24140 bp, 21 predicted proteins | sample TergutNt197P3_FD_71548 | JGI IMG/M metagenome (GOLD analysis project Ga0082212, IMG submission 71548) | Neocapritermes taracua P3 segment gut microbial communities from Petit-Saut dam, French Guiana - Nt197 P3 | ecosystem: Host-associated > Arthropoda: Insects > Digestive system > Gut ... | reverse complement strand
GCGCCGCTTTCTCGAATTTCAGCCGGATGCGGCCCGCATTTGCGCCCTGGAAAAGCACTACAAGCTGGAGATCCTGCACCCCTGGGGCCGCCACACCTTGACAGGCGTCGTGGATCGCCTGGACATGCGAACGGATGGCGCATTGATTCTGGATTACAAAACTGGCTCCCTGGCCCGGCTTGATCCGGCTGTGTGGGAGGACGCGCCTTTCTGGCAAGGTCTTGAAAACTGGGACGGCAATCCGGATGACGATCCGCTGCCGGAGATACTTGAACGCCTGCCGGACATACAATTGCCGTGTTATCTGCATCTTTGCGGGCAGGACGAATTGATCCCGCCCGATGCCGGGTATAACGCGGCCTGGGTCGAATTGCGTGAAAACGGGGAAGAGCGTCCGCTTTTTAGGGAGAGCCCGCGCGGAGAGGCGCGCGCGCGCCTGATGCACGAACAATTGCCTTTGCTTTTCGGGACCATATTGCGGCATATGGCGTGCAGCCCGGTATTTTTGCCTCGCGAGGGCAGGCATTGCGCGTGGTGTCCCTATGGGAGTCTGTGTCTGCGGTGAATGCCCCGGATCGGCATGGCGTTCTTTTGCCGTGACCGGCAATCGGCCGGTGTTGTGTTGACAATTCCCGGAAAATATGCTTTCCTATAAAATATCCAGCCGCGCACAGGCAGGAATGGTGTTTTGCTTTACGTGACGCGGCGTTATCAGTTTTTTCGAGAGGGTGCTGTTACATGTCCAAGTCTATTTATGTAGGGAATCTTCCTTGGAGTGCCACCGAGGAGCAGGTGCAAGATCTTTTTGCCGAACACGGCAAAGTGATCTCGGTCAAGCTTGTGAGCGACCGCGATACAGGTCGCGCGCGGGGCTTTGGTTTCGTGGAAATGGAAGATGCGGATGCTCCCGCAGCCATTGAAGCGCTTGACAACTTTTCTTTCGGGGGCAGGACGCTACGCGTAAACGAAGCAAAACCCCGTGCTCCTCGTCCGCCTCGTTACTAGCATTTTCCGGATTTTTCCTCTACAAACCCTCTGGTTCGCGCCGGAGGGTTTTTTCACGACAAAAGGCATTTCTGTGTTTTCACCCAATACATGTGGCGTTCTTGCCGGAATCGGCGCCTCCACCATCTGGGGATCGCTGGTTCTTTACTGGTACGCGTTACAGCAGACGCCCAGCCTGGAAATCCTGGCCCATCGCATTGTCTGGAGCCTTGTGTTCATGGCGCCTGTCGTGCTGTGTACGCGGCGCATGCCGGAAGTGCGCGCCGCGTTGCGCGACAGGGGAACCGTGCTGCGTATTTTTTGCAGCGCGGCGTTCATCGCCTGCAATTGGGGGATGTACATCTACGCCGTCACGTCCGGACAGGTGCTGGAAGCAAGCCTGGGATATTATATCTACCCCCTGGCCAATGTGTTGTTGGGTTGTGTCGTCCTGCGCGAGCGTCCCAGCCGCCTCCAGTGGTTTGCCATAGCCCTGGCGGCGTTGGGGGTGCTATGCAGCCTTGCGGCCGGGGGGCGTATGCCCTGGCTGGGCCTGTCGCTGGCTGTTTCGTTCAGCATGTATGGCCTTATCCGCAAGACGGTGCGGGTGGACTCCGCGCCCGGGCTCTTGTTGGAAACCTGCCTGCTGACGCCCTTCGCGCTTGCCTGGCTGCTTTGGATGCACGGCCAGGGCGCGCTTTTTTTCAATCCCGTCCAGGAAACGCAAGCCAGCCTGATGCTTGTCGGCGGGGGCGCCGTTACCGCCGTGCCCTTGCTGCTTTTCGCGTATGCGGCGCGGCATGTTTCCCTGATTACCCTGGGCCTCTTGCACTACGCGTCCCCCACCGTCACATTGCTGCTCGGCATTTGTGTCATGGGGGCACAGGTGGATCGGGCCACGCTGCTTACCTTCGGCTGCATCTGGTTGGCGCTGGGAATCTATACCTGGTGCGGGCTGCGCAGGGTCAAAAACATACAGTGACGGGATGTGCCCGCTGGTACGCGGCAACTTCAGGCGTAAAATATGCTATCTGCCCAAGTCGGACTGCCGTCCGCCGGCGTCCGGCAGAATGGCGCGGCCGGGACCTGCGGGTTGGCCGTCAAAACGCACCAGGAACATGCCCGCAAAGCGCTGCCCGCGGTAGACTTCCACCCGGTAGAGCGTGGCGCGGGTGTCCAGTGAAAAGCGCGGTCTGAAGTCGCTTTGGCGGATGTCCAGGCCGCTTTTGTCGGGGGCTTGGGGGGCGCTTTTCGCGCTGAGCGGTTTCGCGCCTATCGCGTTCACCCGGTAGGCGGCCATCGGCAGCACGTGGAAGCTGTCGCGCACGGCGAGGACCTGGCCGAAGGGCACTACCTGTTCAACGCCGTCCACCTTCACGTTGACGCTGTGTATGCCGTTGTCCGTATCGCGCCAGTCGGGATGGATGCGGGTCAGGCGGCGGTTGCCGTACAGGACGGAAAGTCCGTCCTTTTCGCGCAATACGTCCAAAATCGGCTTGGATGCCGTTGTTTTCAGATCGCCCCTGGGCAGGGGCAGAAAATTGACGCGCGGACGGGCGTCTTCCAGCGGCAGGACGACGCGGTTATCCGCAAAGGCCACGCGCACATCGCTTTGCAGGGCGGCAAGCACGCCGGGGGCCGTGAGTTCAAAATCCCGCGTGAATTCGACGCCCGCCTGGCGCAGGAAGGATTCCACCACAAGCAGGTGGTAATAGACGCGCGCCTCAACCGGGAACTCCTTGCTGACTTCCAGGCCGAAAGCGGCTTTCTGGTTGCGCACGGCATACCAGGAAAGGGTTTTTTCCATCTCGCGGTCGCCGTCGCCTGTCTTGGTGTTTTTCAGGTAATAGTTGTGCGCCGGCGACAGGAGGCGGGAGTTGGCGTCGTCGCAGGCCTGTTGGGCCATGGCTTCAAGATTGCTGTGCGGCAGATGTTCCGGAATGGCGCTCTGGTCAATGATGACGCATTGGCCCCAACGCCTGGGGTTGCGCAGCGCGTCTTCATAGCGCGGGCGGAAAAAACCGCTGCCGTCATGCAGGTTGAGCACGAGCTTCACATCGGGATGGCGGATAAGCTCCTGAATGCGCGAGACCGTGGAGTATTCCGGGTCGTTTTTGTCCAGGCGGAGGAACTTGCGGTTCATGTCTCCGTGGAGGCCCCGCGAATTGCGCACAATGCTCGGAAAGTTCAGGTTCGGCACGATCCATACCGCGCCCCTGGTGATGGTGTAGTGCGTGGCGAGCAGGGTGGCCGCGGAAAAGCCGCCGGGTTCGTCCCCCTGGATGCCGCCCACGACCAGTACGGCGGGCGAGTCGTCGCCATGCCGGTACAGCGTGAAACGCATGCACAGTTCACAGTTCAAGGCACTGGGAAGGAGGGGCTTTGGGGGAGCCGCCGCCGCCCGCTGGGGAAGCAGCAGCAGGCAGAGGAGACAAACATAGAGCGTCCGGCGGAGGATATGACGGGGGAAGACAAGTCTTGTTTGCGCTGTACGGTGGTGCCGGATCAAAACTCTCTCCTTTGTTTTTCAAAACATACCATGCGAATAGGAAAAAGTATAGCTGCGCTTTTTCTTGCCAGGCGGCGTCCTTTCTGGCAAGGAGAAGAAAACGGAAAGAGGGGGAAGATATATGGATTTGTTGCCGGTGCGGCGCGCTCTTCTCAGTGTGACGAACAAAAGCGGGCTTGTCCGTTTCGCGGAGTTTCTGGCAAAGACATGGAAGGTCAGTCTTGTGTCCACCGGCGGCACCATGCGAACGCTTGCGGAGGCCGGCCTGCCGGTGACGGCGGTCAGCGCGGTCACGGGCTTTCCGGAAATTTTGGACGGGCGCGTGAAAACGCTGCATCCGCATATCCATGCCGGCATCCTTGCCGACAAGCACAGGCCGGAACATCTGGCCACGCTTGCGGAAAGGAAGATAGAGGCTTTTGACCTCGTATGCGTGAATTTATATGACTTTGCGGGCGCGGTTGAGCAAAAGCTTTCCCTGGAAGCGGCGGCGGAGGCGATTGATGTCGGCGGTCCCTGCATGATCCGCGCGGCTGCCAAGAATTTCCATTCCGTTCTCGTGGCGCCGGGGCCTGAGTGGTATGGCGAGATCATGGAGGAAATGGACGCGAACGCAGGCTGCGTCGGGCTTGCCCTGCGCCGGCGTCTCGCATCGCGCGCCTTTGCGGAAACCTCTCGCTATGATGCGCTTATTTCCAGCTATATACGATAGTTGACCAGCAAGGGCTTCGACATCGCCAAAATTGAAGGAAACACGCAAGGCGTAAAAGCGCACCAGATCAAAGCGTTGCAACGCCTGAGCCAGCGCCGCTATCCCAGGCATGAAGCGTATACGGCGGATCAGGCCCATGAGTTGGCCGCGCTTTCGCGCGCCACCGGGCGGCAGATCGGGCTGCTCATTGACCGGCTGGGCAAGGTGGAACTTGTCATGCTGGGGGATGCGAACGCCATCTTTATTCCGGAACTCGCGCGGGGCCGCGCGGGCGCGGAACGTTTGCGCGGCCTGCGCCTTTTGCATACGCATCTGAACGCCGAGGGTCTTTCGCAGGAAGACCTGATGGACCTCATCTTTCTCCGCCTGGATGCGGCGGCTGTCCTGACCGTCAGCCCGGATGGGCAGCCCCTGCGTTTCCAGTACGCGCAGCTTTTGCCGTCCAACCCGCAGGATGATCCCTACCGGGTGTCTCCGCTTGTTCCCTGGGACAGGGGCAGGGTGGATTTTGCCGCTGAAGCCGAAGCCCTGGAAGCGGAGCTTGCCCGTGCCCGGCCGGAAGGCAGGGAACTCGCTCAAAGCCCGCGCGCGCTGCTGGTTTCCGTTTCCTCCTTGCCGCGCCTTGTCCAGGAGCGGCATATGGAGGAACTCAAGGAACTCGCCCGGACAGCCGGTTTGCATGTCGTGGGCGAACTCGCGCAGCGCGTTGCCAGGCCAAACCCGAAATTCATCCTCGGCAAGGGGAAAATGGCGGAACTTGAGGTCTTGGCCCTGCGCGGGGATGCCTCCCTGGTGCTTTTTGACGGGGAGCTGTCTCCCGCTCAGTTGCAGAACCTTGCGGAACTCACGGAACGCAAGGTGCTTGACCGCACCCAGCTCATTCTGGATATTTTCGCCCAGCACGCGGTGAGCAGCGCGGGCAAACTCCAGGTGGAAATGGCCCAGCTCAAATACATACAGCCGCGCCTTGTCGGAAAAAACCGGGCCATGGACCGCCTGATGGGCGGCATAGGCGGCCGGGGACCGGGGGAAACCAAGCTGGAAACCGACCGCCGCCGCATCCGCGAGCGCATAGCCCGCATCAAAAAGGAACTGGAAGATCTGCGCAGGCAGCGCGCTTCCACGCGCAGGCGGCGGACCCGCCAGGGCATGCGCCTGGTCGCGCTGGTGGGCTATACGAACGCGGGCAAGTCCACCTTGCTCAACAGCCTGACCAAGGCCGATGTGCCGGCTGAGGACAAGCTTTTCGCCACCCTGGACCCAACAACCCGCAGGCTGCGTTTTCCGCGCGAGCGCGAACTCATCCTGGCTGATACCGTGGGTTTTATCCGCGGGCTGCCCGCTGAACTGAAGGACGCCTTCAGGGCCACGCTGGAAGAGCTGGAAGCCGCGGATTTGCTTGTCCATGTCGCGGATGCCTCGCATCCTGAATTAGCGCACCAGTTGGCGGCTGTGGAGGACATTCTCGGCGAGATGGGGCTTGACGGCATGCCCCGCCTGCTCATGCTCAACAAATGGGATAGGGTGGCGCCGGCGCGCCGCGTGGAATTGCTTACGGACTACCCGCGGGCCTTGCCGATTTCCGCCGTGGCCGGCGAGGGCCTTGAGCGCCTGACGCGGGAACTGGCGGAACGTCTATTATGATTTGCGCCATGAGGCTATTTGTCTGTCAGTCCGTTAGGTCGGCAGCAAGCCGTTGTATTTCTTCAAGGGACAGGCCGGTGAGCTCAACGATTGCTTCATGAGGCACTTTTTTTCGCAGAGCATTTTGAGCTACGCTGTATATACCTTCCAGCCGTCCTTCCTGCCGCCCGTCGTCGCGGGCATCACCAAGCCAGGAATCCAAATCCATACGGGCCTTCCCGCGAAGGCGGGAATCCAGTTGCCCGCGAAGCCTGTCCCCGCGCAGGTGGGGAGCGGGAATCCAGGCTTAAAAAAAGCCGAGGCGGCCGGGCGGCCGTTTGGCCGGCCCGTGCCGCCTCGGGAGAGTGTTGCAAAAAGGTTTGTCAGGCTTTCAGGTTTATCGTGATGTTTCCGGTCCAGGAGCCCATGGGAGTATCTTTCTTTCCTGGGGGCAGGAGCCTGCCAAAGGTGAGTGCGGTCATGTCGGCACTGCCGGTGCCGCTTGTAATGCCGACGTTGGTCAGGGCTTGTCCCTTGTCATTCTTAAGGGCTTCAATTGTGTTTTCTCCACCACCCATGACAAAGGAGCTGTTTTTGACCGCGCCGCTGAGCTTTATGGTGTCATTTCCGGCGCCTCCGGTATAGGTCAAGCCCTTCGCCGCGCCGGCCGTAATGGTGGTGCCGTCGCCGCTGCTGTCGCCGTCGCCGCCTGTAATGCTGACATTGTTCAGAGCTTGTCCCTTGCCCTTGGCGTTTACTGCTGTCAATGAGTTTTTCCCGTCGCCAAGGTCAAAGAAGCTGTTGCTGACGCTGGCGAGGAAGGTCAGCAGATTGTCGCCCGCGCCCGATTTGAAGTCGAGGTACTTGGCGCCGCCGTCGACTTTCAGCGTCTGTATCGCATCGCTGGTGCTGCCGGGGGTGGCGGCTTTGCGATCATAGCCAAGGTCAATGGTCACGCCGAAGCCGGTAGCCTTGTTGCCGGCAATGGACTTCAGGTTCACCACGTTCGCGCCTTCTCCCAGCAACTGGATGGAACTCGCTTTGGCCGCGGTGGATTTCAGGACGCCGGCTGTAACGGTTGTGTAGTCGCCGTCGCCGGAGGCGGCGCTGAGCGACGAAGTAATCGTCACGCCGGTCAGGTTCATGACCTTGTCTTTGGCGTTCTTTGCTGTAAAGGTGTTGACGCCTGTGCCCAGATCAAAGGTGGAATTGGTCACCGCGCCGTAAAAGCGGACGTCATCATTGCCGTCGCCGCCTGTGTACGTCACGTTGTTGCCGCTCTTGGCGGACGTCGTGTTCTCTCCGTCGGTATATGTAATTATCGTGTCTTTGGCGACGCCTTTGATTTCCAGGACGTCGTTGCCATCGCCCAGGTGAATTTCATTGCCGGTGCTTTTGCCGTTGATGATCACGGTGTCGATGCCATCACCGCCTTTCACTTCGGCGTTGATCATATTGCCGACTTCAATTTTGTTGGCTCCGTTGCCCAAGGTAATACCACCGGTAGTGAGAGAGTCATTCTTGATGGTTTTTGCGGTGATCTCGGTTTTACTATCGGTTTTGGTGGCATTAATGGTGACATTGTTCAGGGCGAACTTATCGGCCTCAATGAAGTTGTCGCCATTGGTCTTAATGGTGCCGCCGTTCATGTTGCTGACGACCGTGAGGGTGCCGCTGGCTCCGTTGCCGACTTCAAGGGTTCCGGCGCTGATGCCTATCGTCCTGATGTTGCCGCCGCCCGCCCCCGTGGTTGCGGTTATGGTGCCGACTGTGGCGGCAAAGTTGAAGATGCTGGCGTCTCCGGCCCCGCCCTTAATGTCTATAGCTGCGCCTGAATTGGACGCGAGGTTGACGATCATACCGTTACCACTCAACAAAGAGTCCGCGTCGGTGCCGTCGAAACCCCCACTCTTGAGGACAACGAGGCTATCGTTAGCGGCGACATAGGCGGTAGCGGGATCCTCTATTTTTTTGCCATTGCTGCCCAGCCTGACGCCTGCGGAGGTGTCGCTGGCGTCGAATACATTAAAGTTGGCGCCGTCAGCCTGGATGATGACGTTCGTGAAACCGGTGCCGCTCAGGTCCAGCTTTGTTGAGCCCCAGGTGACAACACCGGCGGACGTGACGCTAACATCGGCCGATCCCACCTTGCCGGTCGCCTTGGCCGCTGTCATCTTATCATCGGCTGCGTCGAAGACGGATATGTCTCCCAAGGCGCTCAACTGCAGAGCCTCCTGGGAAAAGTTGACCGTGTCGCCACCGGCTCCCGGCGCGCCGGCTGATCCTGCCATTGCCCCGTTTTCCGTGCCGACTGTTCCATTTTGCGCGCTCGACAGATAGTCGGGCACAAGTTCCATTGGGTTAGTCGAAGTACCCAAAATTTCCATAACACCCTCCTTGGTATTGTGGTTGTTTGGTAAAAAAGTTTTTCATTATAGCAACATTTATGTGTTACAAACCTGTTTATCGGCAGAAAATGGAGGGAGTATAGGGCAGTTTTTCAAAAAAATAGCGCATCCGGTTTGCATGACACAATGCGCTGATGGATTCCCGCTCAAGCAATCAGGTTTATTGTGTTGTTTCCGGTCCCGAGATCGAACACGGCGGGAGGGTCATTCCGTTTTCCAGGCAGGAGCCTGCCAAAGGTGGCTACGTTATCGCCGTTGCCGGCTGTCATGCCGACGTTGGTCAGAGCTTGTCCCTTGTCTTGGCCCTGCTTGTTTTGCTTCACCGCTGTGAAGGTGTTGTCCCCGTCGCCCAGGTCAAAGAAGCTGTTGCTGATGCTGCCGAGGAAGGTCAGCATGTCGTTGCCCGCGCCCGATGCAAAGCTAAGGAATTTTGCGCCGCCGCCGACCATCAGCGTCTGCTTCGCGGAACTGGCGCTGATTACGCCGTTGCGATCATAGCCAAGGTCAATGGTCACGCCCTTGGCCTTGCTGCCGGCGATGGACTTCAGGTTCACCACGTTCTCGCCGGCTCCCAGCAGCGCAATGGCGCTCGCATTGTTTTTGTTGGATTTCAGGGCGCCGGCAGTAATTATGGTGTAGTCTTTGTCAGGATCAGCGCCGTTGGCCGTAATCGTCACGCCGGTCAGGTTCTTGAGAGCGGTATCAACGCCTTTCGCATTGACGGCCTGGGCTGTAAAGCTGTTTGCGCCCGCCCCGAGAGTAAAATCGGAATTGGTCACCGCGCCGTAAAAGCGGACGCTGTCATCGCCCGCGCCGCTCGTGTACGTCACGTTGTTGCCGCTCTTGGCGGTCAAGGCGTTGTCTCCGCTCATCCCAAAGTCGAAGCTGGAGTTTTTTACGGCGCCGCCGATGTTCACCGTGTCGTTGCCCGTGCCGGTGACTATATTGGCGTTGGTCATGGCGCCCGTGATGGTGATGAGCTGATTGTTCAAGGCGGCACTCAGATCAATACGCGCCTGGGCGGCTTTGACCGCGGCGATGGATTTGAGCCGCAGCTCGTTTGCGCCGCTGCCCAGTTGAATCTGTCTTTGGGCGGCTGTGGCGGCGGCGGTCGTCTTGTACGCGCCGGCTATGATCTTCGTTGTGCTGCTGCCCGTGGCGATAATGCCCACGTTGGTCAGGTTCTGGACAGCGGCGTCAAGACCTTTCGCATTGACGGCCTGGGCTGTAAAGCTGTTTACGCCTCCGCCCAGGTCAAAAGTGGAATTGGCCACCGCGCCGTAAAAGCGGACGCTGTCATTGCCCGCGCCGCTTGCGTAGGTCACGCCGTTGCCGCTCTTGGCGGAGGTCGTGTTGTTGCCGCCGGTAAAGCTGATGAGGTTGTCTTTGGCGGCGCCTTTGATGTCCAGGACGTCGTCGCCGTCGTCCAAATGAAATTCATTGCCGCTGCTTTTGCCGCCGATGATCACGGTGTCGACGCCCTCGCCGCCGTACACTTTGGTGTTGGTCATGTTGCCGGAGACCCTGACTTCGTTGGGTCCGTCGCCCAGGGCAAGAATGCCGTCGGTGATGTTTTTTGCCTTGATCGTTGTCGCACAGGCGGCCACAGTGGCGGCAATGTAGACGTCTTTCAGGGCGGACTTTTCGGCGTCAATGATGACGTTGCCTCTGGTGGTAAGGTAGCAGTCGCTCATGTTGCCGAGGATCGTGAGGGTGGAGCTGTCGTCGCCGGCTCCGTTGCCGACGGTAATGGTCCCGGCTGTGAGGCCCACCGTAAACACGTTGCCGCCGCCCGCCCCTGTGCCCGCGCTTATGGCGCCGACCGAGTCGGCAAAGTTGTAGATGGCGGCGCTTCCGGTCCCGCCCGTAATGCTTGCGCCTGTATTGGCCGCGAGGTTGACTATCATGCCGCTTCCTTGCCAGGCGCCGGTGTAATTCCCGTTCCCGACGACAAGCAGGCCGGGGCCGGAAGCATCATAGGCTGTATGCGCAAGGGGATCCGCTATGTATTTGCCGTCTTTGTCCAGTTCAATGCTTTGGGCGGAGGTATCGTCGGCGTTGAAAACATGAAAACCGTTGCCGGCGCTGTCGGCCTGGATGATGAAGTTGTCGAAGCCGATCTCGCTCAGGTCCAGTTCCACGCCGTCATTATAGGGATCCCAAGGTCGATCGGGTTCGCCCGCGCCCCAGGTGACAAGGCCGGTGGACGAGACGAAAACCATGTCGTATGCCACCATGCCGGTCGCCATGTCCGCTGTCATGGATTCGAGCGAGATTGGCAAGGGGGCTATGCCTGCCGAGGCGCTCAACTGCAGAGCTTCCGGGGAAAAGTTGACCGTGTCGCCGTCGGCGGCGGGCGCGCCGGCTGATCCCGCCGTTGCCCCGTTTTCCGTGCCGACTGTTCCGTTTTGCGCGCTCAACAGGTAGTCGGGCACAGCTTCCATTGGATTCGATGACACACCCAAAATTTCCATAACATCCTCCATCATAGCAGCATCTATGCGCTGTAAGTGTGCTTATCGGCAGGGAATGGAGGGATCATAGGGCGGGCCTTCAAAAAAATGAGAGGAGGGGGAGCCTCGCGGCCCCCCCTCCTCATGGCTGTGTTTTACAAAGCTTGTCAGACTTTCAGGTTTATCGTGATGTTTCCGGACCAGGGGCCCATGTCAGGAGCATTCTTTCCTCCGGACAGGAGCCTGCCAAAGGTGATCTCGCTGCTGCCGGCGCCGCCTGTAATGCCGACGTTGGTCAGGGCTTGTCCCTTGTCTTGTCCCTGCTTGTTTTTCTTCACTGCTTCAAATGTGTTGGCTCCATCACCCAGGGCAAAGGAGCTGTTTCTGACCGCGCCGTTAATCTTTATAATGTCATTTCCGGCGCCTCCGACATAGGTCAACCCATTCGCCGCGCCGCCAATAGTCAGGGCCTGATTGCCGGTGGAAGCGGGATCAATCTTGATGTCCACCGTGCCTTTTTTATAGGCGGAGATTGCGCCCAGGGTGATGGTGTGGGCGCCATCGCCGAGTTCAATACTGTTGTAGTCCGCGCCGGCCTTGTACGCGCCGGCCGTAATGGTGGTGCCGCTGCTGTCGCCGTCGCCGGCTTTGATTCCGACATTGGTCAGCTTCTGTCCCTTGTCTTGTCCCTGCTTGTTTTTCTTCACTGCTGTAAATGTGTTGTCCCCGTCGCCGAGGTCAAAGAAGCTGTTGCTGATGCTGCCGAGGAAGGTCAGCATGTCGTTGCCCGCGCCCGATTTGAAGTCGAGGAATTTTGCGCCGCCTTTGACGTCCAGCATCTGCGTCTTGGTGCTGGCGCTGTTGCCAAGTTCAATGGTCACGCCCTTGGTCACGCCCTTGGTCCTGTTGCCGGCAATGGACTTCAGGTACACCTCGTTCTCGCCGGATCCCAGCAGCTTGATGGAACTCTCTTTGTCCTTGGTGGATTTCAGGACGTTGGCCGTAACGATTGTGTAGTCGGCAGCAGTACTGCCGCCGGCCGTAATAGTCACCCCGGTCAGGTTCTTGAGAGCGGCGTCAAGGCCTTGTTTATCGACGCCCTGGGCTGTAAAGGTGTTTGCGCCTGCGCCCAGATCAAAATCGGAATTGCTCACCGCGCCGTAAATGCGGACTTTATCATCGCCTGCACCCAAGTCAAACTTGTTGCCGGTGCTTTTGCCTTTGATGAGCACGTCGTCGACGTTCGCGCCGCCTGTCACGTCGGCGTTGATCATATTGCCGGACACCACAATTTTGTTGGGGCCGTCGCCCAAGGTAATAGTAGCGGTAGAGCTAGGGTCATTCTTGATGGTTTTTGCTTTGATCGTGGTCTCGCTCGTGGAACTGGCGGCAATGGTGACATTGTTCAGGGCGAACTGCTCGGCCTCAATGATGAGGTCGCCGTTGGTATTAATGGTGCAGTTGCTCATGTTGCCGAGGATAGTGAGGGTGGCGCTTTTGGTGACGTTTGCTGCGGCGCCGGCCACAATGGTCCCGGCGCTGAGGCCCACTGTAAAAATGTTGCCGCTATTATTCTTCTCTGCAATTATTATCGTCGCCGTCCCATCGCCTGCGGTTATGGCGCCGACCGAGTTGGCAAAGTTGTAGATGGTGGCGCTTCCGGTCCCGCCATTAATGCTTGCGCCTGTATTGCCCGCGAGATTGACGATCATGCCGGGTCCGTGCCAGGGGCCGGTGTAATTCCCATCACCGACGACAAGCAGGCCAGGGCCTGCTTGATTATGGGTATAATGGGTAGCATCGGGATCCACTTGGCCGTTTTTGTCCAGCTCAAGAAGGCTCGGGGTGCTGGAGTTGTGAGGTTTGTCGGCATCCCAGACACTAAAGCCGGTGGAGCCGCTCTGGATGACGAAGTTCTTGACGCCGAGGGCGCTAAGGCTGCTCAGGTCCAGCGTCACTGCTCCAACATATCCTAAAGCACTATCACAATTCCAGGCGACAACGCCGGTGGACGAGACGCTGACTAAGTCGTATGCCACCACGCCGTTCGCCTCTTTCGCCGTCATGGATTCGAACGGGCTTGCCAAGGGGGCTATGCCTGACGAGGCGCTCAATTGCAGAGCTTCCGGGGAAAAGTTGACCGTGTCGCCGCCGGTCGCCGGCGCGCCGGCTGATCCTGCCGTTGCCCCGCTCTCCGTGCCGACTGTTCCGTTTTGCGCGCTCGACAGATAGTCGGGCACAGCTTCCATTGGATTCGATGGCACAGCAAAAATGTCCATAACACCCTCCATTATAGCAACATCTATGTGTTGCAAACGTGCTTATCGGCAGAAAATGGAGGGATCATAGGGCAGGCCTGCAAAAAAATAGCGCATCCGGCTTGAGTGACACAATGCGCTGATGGATTCCCGCTTTCGCGGGAATGACGTGCGGGGACGCGAAAGCGCGCTGCGTTAGCAACAGTCATCCCCGCGAAGGCGGGGATCCAGTATTCTCTGCCTTGACCAAGGCTTCCGCAGGCGGTCATCCCCGCGTTGAAAAAGTTCGTCAGACTTTCAGGTTTATCGTGATGTTTCCGGACCAGGGGCCCATGTCAGGAGCATTCTTTCCTCCGGACAGGAGCCTGCCAAAGGTGATCTCGCTGCTACCGGCGCCGCCTGTAATGCCGACGTTGGTCAGAGCTTGTCCCTTGTCTTGTCCCTGTTTGTTTTTCTTCACTGCTTCAAATGTGTTGTTCCCGTCACCCAGAGCAAAGGAGCTATTTCTGACCGCGCCGCTAAGCTTTATAACGTCATTTCCGGCGCCTCCGAAATAGTTCAACCCCTTCGCCGCGCCGGCCGTAATGGTGGTGCCGCCGCCGCTGACGCCGTCGCCGGCTTTGATTTCGACATTGGTCAGAGCTTGTCCCTTGCCCTTGTTCTCTGCTTTCAATGTGTTGTTCCCGTCGCCAAGGTCAAAAAAACTGTTGCTGATGCTGCCGAGGAAGGTCAGCATGTCGGAACCTACGCCCGATGCAAAGGTGAGGAATTTGGCGCCGCCCCCGACCGTCAACGTCTGCGTCGCAGAAGTGAGGCTGATTAAGCCAAGTTCAATGGTCACGCCGTACTTCTTGTTGCCGGCAATGGACTTCAGCTTCACCACATTCTCGCCGTCTCCCAGCAGTTCAATGGAACTCGCTTTGGTCTTGCTGGATTTCAGAACGCCGGCCGTAACCGTTGTGTAGTCGCCGTTGGCGACAGCGCCGTCGGCCTTGATCGTCACGCCGGTCAGGTTCTGGGGCTTGTCCTTGCTGTTCGCTGCTGTAAAGGTGTTTACGCCCGCCCCGAGATCAAAATCGGAATTGGACACCGCGCCGTAAAAGCGGACGGTATCATTGCCCGCGCCGCTTGTGTAGGTCACGCCATTGCCGCTCTTGGCGGTCAAGCTGTCGTCGCCGGATTTCAAATGAAACGCATTGTTGACGCTTTTGCCGCCGATGCTCACGATGTCGTTGTTCGCGCCGCCATTCACGATGGTATTGGTCATATTGCCGGATACCGTAACAAAGTTGAGTCCGTTGCCCAAGGTAATCTTGCTGTTATTGGTAATGGTTTTTGCCTTGATCGTGGTTGCGCTCCCGGACGTATAGTCGGCATCAATGGTGACATTGTTCAGGGCGCACTTTTCGGCGTCAATGATGACGTTGCCGTTGGTATAAATGGCGCCGCCGGTCATGTTGCTGATGACCGTGAGGGTGGCGTTGACGGCGCCGGTGCTTGCGGCGCCGACGTTAATGGTCCCGGATGTGAGGCCCACCGTAAAAATGTTGCCGCTGTCCTCCGGCTTCTCTACTCCTGAAGCCACCCATGTCCCCGTGGATGCGGTTATGGCGCCGACTGAGGCGGCAAAGTTGAAGAGGGTGGCGCTTCCGCTCCCGGCAGAAATGTTTGCGCCTGTATTGGACGCGAGATTGACGACCATGCCGTCTGGTCCGTGCAAGTCGTGGGCGAAATTCCCGCTGCGGACGATAGTGAGGCTGCCGGACGCATTATTATAGCCGGTAGGGAGATCCGTCAGGGGTTCCGCCACTTGTTTGCCGTTGCTGCCCAACTTGACGCCGCCCACGGTGGGATTGGCGGCGTTGAATACATTGAAGCAGTCATTGGAGTCGTCCCGCTGGATGATGAGGTTCGCCGCATTTGTGAAACCTTCGAGATTGTTCAGGTCCAGCTTTATTCCATTCCAGGTGACAACGCCGGTGGATGTGACGGTAACTGTGTCTTCATTCATTGATGACGACAAAATCGTGCTGGTCGCCTTGGCCGCAGTCATGGAGCTGGTTGGGGCTGCCAGGGGGGCTATGCCGGACGAGGCGCTCAACTGCAGAGCTTCCGGGGAAAAATTGACCGTGTCGCCGCCGGCGGCGGGCGCGCCGGCTGATCCCGCCGTTGCCCCGCTCTCCGTGCCGATACTTTCATTTTGCGCGCTCGACAGGTAGTCGGGCACAGCTTCCATTGGATTCGATGGCACAGCAAAAATGTCCATAACACCCTCCATCATAGCAGCATCTATGTGTTGCAAGCGTGCTTATCGGCAAAAAATGGAGGGATCATAGGGCAGGTCTGCAAAAAAATAGCGCATCAGGCTTGAGTGACACAATGCGCTGCGTTAGCAGCAGTCATCCCCGCGAAGGCGGGGATCCAGTATTTATCTAGACCGGATGCATTTTTCCTGTTGCCTGCTGTAAGTATTCCAGGTGTTCCCTGGCGAAGTCCAGGCCGGGATCGAGTTCCAGGGCGCTGCGCAGGCAGTGCGCGGCATCACGCGCATTCCCCATGAATTTATGGCACAGGCCGAGATTGGCAAGGTCCAGGGCGGATCCCTTGTCCAGGCGGAGCGCCGCCTCAAAGTCCCTGGCGGCCGGGGCGTAGTCTTTGAGCTTGAAATGCGCGACCCCGCGCAGGTTCCAATATTCCTTCACGTCCGGCGCATTGTCGAGAGCCAGTTCGAGCAAGGGCAGGGCCTGCCGCCATTCCGCGTTTTGGGTGTGGGTATAGGCGGCGTAAAAGGCGGCAAGTCCGCGCGAGTCGGCATCGGGCTGCGCGGGGTATGCCTCTTTGAAGAAAGCGCGGGCCTTCGCAAAGTTCTCCCGATAAAGTTCAAGTAGTCCTTTAAAGAAGGGGATGAAGTGCGCCTGCGGATACAGATCGCCAAGCACGGCAAGGCCGTGGGCCGCATGTTCCGGATCACAATCCTCCACGAGCATGCGGCCGATAAAGAGCCCCAGGCTTTGGTTGCTATCCCGCTCGCGGAAGGCGAAGCCGGGGATCATGCTGTAGTGCGCGGGAATTTTCAGGGCGGGATGCGTTGTGGCGATGCTGTAGACGCGGAAGTTTTGCGCGGCAAGTCCGGCTGTCAGGCTTGTGAGTTCGTCGCGCATATCGGGGGCGTCAATGGAAGGCAGGCTCTCCAGCGTAATTTCGGGGCCTTGCAGCAGCCAGGCTGCCTCTTCCAGTTTCGAGAACTTTGGCAGGCCCGAAGCTTCATAGCAGGCGCCGGTGCAAAAATCGCCCGCGAGCTGCGCCACTTCGGTGATCGCCCGGATGGCGGCCTTGATTGGCGAGGCGGCGGTTCCGGCGGTAAAGACCAGTTCGGATCGTTCCGGAAAGGTGGCGGGATCCCAGGCCAGCGCCGCAATAGTGGGCACGGGCAGCCCAAGGGAAAAGTCCTTGAGCACGAGCATAATGCCCTCACGGGCAAAGGCGTCCATGAGGCGTTGCAGCACGGGGTCACCTGATGCGCGGATGGTCGGCGTCGTCAGGCGTTGCCTGTCCGCCAGCGCGCATACATGGCGCTCCGCCAGTTCGCATACGCCCTGCAGGAGAGATTCTTCCTGCGTGTTGCCCGCGGAGGAGCCGTTGAATTCTCCGAGCTTTTTGAACCAGTCCAGCGGGAGGCGGCATTCGCGGCCCGTGGTCAGGCAGGTGGCGGGAAAAAACTTCCAGGGCAAAAGGTCGAGCGCCCGCCGGGCCTTGTCCGGCGGCAGGGGATCATGGACCGAAAGCAGAATTTCCTCGACCGGGATGAGCGCGTCGCCCCACAGGCCTTCCGCCTCGCTCCAGCTCGCGTGTGTCATGCCGGGCATGCTTTGCCAGAAGCTGAAAAAGGAAAAGCGCTCGACAAGTTCCATCAGCGCGGACGCTTCCGCCTGCTCAGGGCTTGCGCCCTTGCCCATTTGCTTGCGGGTGGGCATGCAGCGCCTGGCGTCGCTGCCGCACGCGCTGAGATAGACGGGGATATCCAGCCTGCCTGTGTCAATGCGCCGGGTGTGGGCCAAAATGTCGAGTTTGGCGCGCTTGAGGCGTTCATGCACGCGAACGAGGGTGTCAGCCGGAGAGACGGCTTTGTCCTGATCGAGGGTGTAGCGTTTGGGGCAGGGGGCAAGGCGGATCATCTCAGCTCCGGGAAATCCTGTATGTCATGGCCTATCAGGTACAAAAAGCGGCGCGGCTGCGCAAGGACATTTTTTATGGCCGCAACCGCTTGACATTATCTTGTACAGCCTGTATGGAAACGGAAATAAGCGGAGACAGCCTGCCGCGAGCCGGCATTGTGAACCTCAGCAGGAGTGTCCTATAGATGAAACGTATGCTTTATGCATTGGTATTGGCGTGCCTTTTTGTAGCCGCAGTGCCTGCATACGCTTTTTCGTAAAGCTGCCCGTCTCCGCCTGACGGGCATTTTTTTCGGATGCTTATCCGTTGTGATATCCTTGCCGCTGAGGATATAGGCGATTTAGTCTCTAGTCTGCTTGCCGTGCGCGTTTCATCCGGTTGGGAGGAGCAGGATCTTCCCGGGGGGGAAACGCGTTTTGTCGTCTATGCCCCGGATGCCTCTTTCATTCAGGGCCTGGCGCAAGAGATCCAGGCTCTCCACCCGTCGCTTGCCGTCACTGTCTCCAGCGTGGAAGAACAGGACTGGCAGCAGGCCTGGCGCGAATATTTTACGCCTCTTCCCTGCGGCGAATGTTTTCTGGTGCTTCCCCCCTGGCGGGAAAACGACACCCCGCTTGACGGGCGTTTGCCTATAGTCATCGAGCCCCGATCCGCCTTTGGCACCGGGCACCATGAGAGCACCGCGCTGTGCCTTGAGGCGCTTTGCGAGCTGTATCGAACCGGGCGCATTGCCCCGGGCATGAGCTTTTTGGATTTGGGAACCGGATCCGGCATTCTCGGCATCGCGTGCTGCCGGCTCGGCCTGTCGGGCGTCGGCCTGGACACCGACCCGCTGGCGATTGAAAACGCCCGTGAAAACAGGGAGCGCAACACATGCCGGGAATTTGATCTTGCCGTGGGCAGCCTGGAACATGTGGCCGGCCGGCAGTTTGATGTGGCGATCGCCAACATTCTGGCCGGGCCGCTTCAGGAATTGGCCCCCGATATGAAGCGCGTGGTCAAAGATTCCGGCTGTCTTGTGCTTTCCGGCATCCTCGCCGGCCAGGCGGATGCGGTGGAAGCGTCCTACAGAGGCGCGGGCTTCGGCGCGGCCCGTCGCGGGCGGTCGGGCGAATGGATCGCCCTGATCTGGGAACCGCCATAGGCAAAGCCGCGCTACGCGCGCTTGATCAACTTGTCCAGGTACAGCGAATCCAGAATGGGCGGCAAAAAATCCGCCTGTCCCCTGGCGCGGCGCAGCCGGCGCATCAGCACGTCAAGCTTGCGCAGCTTGCCGTGCGCGCTTCCTTCTTCCGGGCTGGTTCGCTTGAACTCCCTGTCCGGCGACAGGGGGCGGCGCATATCCTGCGGCTCATCCACAAAGCCGCTGTTTTTCAGGATGGTGTACGCCATGCGCGCCTCGGGCGGCAGATGGGAAAGGTCTTCCATCTCCAGGGGCTTGCCCGCGCCGGGAAGCCGGTCAAAGTCCCCGTTTCGCAGGGCTTCCTGAATCTTGCGTTCAGCCACAAGGGCAATGGCGTCGTGTTCGAGCATAGTTCTCTCAAGAAAAAGGGGGGCATCGCGGCCCCCCTTCCCGTATTTTTTATGGGAGCGCTATTCCCATTTGCTCATATCCAGCGCCTTTTCGTTCTTTGCAACAACGGTAGCGGCCACGATGTCGCCGGTGACGTTCAGGCAGGTGCGGCCCATGTCGAAGATGGCGTCAATGCCGAGCATCATGGCGTATGCGGCCGCCACGGCGGTGCCGGCTTCCACCTTGAGATTGACGGACTCAAGCACCATCAGCATCATGATGGCGCCCGCCCCGGGCACGCCCGCGGCCCCGATGGAGCCGAGGGTGGCGGTAACCAGCACGAGCATCTGTTGGTCCATGGTCAGGGGTTTGCCCACGGCAAAGGCGATGAACATGGAGCCGACGGCAAGGTAGATGGCCGTTCCATCCATGTTGATGGTCGCGCCGATGGGCAGCGTGAAGGAGGAGATGGAGCGGGGAACGCCCAGGTTCTCTTCGGACACGCGCAGGGAAATGGGCAGGGTCGCGCTGGAGGAACGGGTCACGAAGGCCGTGATCATGGCCTCCCGCGCGCCGCGCAGGAACTTGATGAAGCTGAGCCCGAACAGCGTCAGCGCGCCGCCGAAGCCGAGGATGACGTGCAGGATAAAGCCGACATAGGCAATGCACAGGACGAATACCAGGGGTCCGATCACCTTCGGGCCCTGCGTGGCGAACACGCCGGAGATCAGGAAGAACACGCCGATAGGCGCGTATTGCATGACGCCGCCCACGATCTTGTACATGGTTTCCGCCGCTGCGGTAACCACTGCGAACAGGGTGTCCCCGCACTTGGCCAGGTTTGCGTCTGCGGCATGGCGCAGGTACGCTAGGCTGATGCCGAAGCAGAGGGAGAAGAAAATGATGGGCAGCACCTGCCCCTTGGCCAGGGCGTCAAAGGGGTTGCTCGGGATGATGTTCAAAAGCACGGTGGCCAGGGGCGGCGCGGTACGGGCCTGGATTTCCTGCCCGGCCAGGCCCACGATGTTGAGGCCGTCGCCCGGCTTGGCGATATTGCCAAGCAGAAGGCCGATGGCAATCGCGAACACCACCAGGCAGCCATAGAAAAGCAGCGTTTTGGCGCCGACCCGGCCAAGCTGCGTCGGGGCGACGCTTGAAGCCCCCATGATGAGCGAGAAGAAAATGGTCGGCACAACGATCATCTGCAAAAGCCTGATGAATATGTCGCCGAAAAATTTCGTTTTGGCCACGAAGGGGCCGCCCAAGCCGGGCGAATACGCCAGAAAGATGCCGACCACCGCGCCCAGGATCAGGCCGGCGGAAATCCGCATAAGCAGGTTGGCATCAAAGTACCAACTCAGAATTCCTTTGCTTTGTCCAGTGTGTTCCGCCATGTTCCACTCCTCGCAAGGGGTTCGTTCTTGTTTATGCCGGGCATTGCGCCAATTGCCGGAAGACCGGGGCCGTCAAGATAAAAAGATGACGCCAATTATGTCCCAACCGTGCTTTGATTGTCAAGGCATTTGCCGGAATGGCCTCAGCTTTCCCGCTGCCGCAGGCTGTCGCGGATGATGTCCGCGTCCTGCTGCCGGGCGTGCAAATCCAGTTCAGCATGGCCGCCGAAGCAGCGCAGCGCGCCGTCCTGCAATTCCACATAGCCGGCGGAAAGCGCCGTTTTGTAGGGAAGCTGCTCACGCATGTCGAGATGGTCCACGCGGCGGGGAAAGATAAAGGCAACGGGCTGGCCTGAAAAATCTTCCATAATGAGGTATTTCACGGCGTTTTCTCCCTGTTGCGCTGTTCGCGCTGTACCTGCACCCATTGGCGCACGGCGCGGTTGTGATCCGTGAGGTTGGTGCTGAACACGTGCCCGCCGTCGCCTTTGGCGACGAAATAGAGGTAGTTGTGTTCCTCCGGCGTGAGCACGGCTTTGAGCGAGGAAAGGCCCGGCGAGCAGATGGGGCCGGGCGGCAGGCCGGGAATTTTATACGTGTTATACAGATTGTTCGGATCATCCAGGTGGACGCGCCGCAGGTTGCCGTCGAAGCTTGGGCCGAGGCCGTAGATGACGGTGGGATCGGCTTGCAGGGGCATTTTGATGCTCAGGCGTTTGGCGAATACTCCGGCGATACGGGGGCGTTCCTCGGGCACGGCGCTTTCTTTTTCCACGATAGAGGCCAAGATGACGAGTTTCCGCAGTTCCTGGGCATTCGGGCGCTTGCCGTCAGGCCATATCCGGGCGCTTTTCTGCCAGAAAGTGTCCGCCAGGCGTCCGGCCACCGCGCGGGCGGCGGCAAGATCCAGGCTTTCCGGCTTCTTGATCAGGTAGGTGTCCGGGTAGAGAAAACCTTCTGCATTGTGAAAGGGGATGCCGTAATGCCTGAGAAATTCCGGGTCAAAGATGACGGCGCGGAAGTCCTCGGCGCGCGCCAGGCCCTCCTCTTCCAGAATGCGCGCCACTTCCCACCAGGCAAGGCCTTCGCGCAGGGTGACGCGGTAGAGCACGGGCTGGCCGTTGACAAGCTGATCCAGGATCCGTTCCGGCAGCCAGCCGCTGTGCAGTTGGAAGCGGCCGCTCTGCAGGCGCGTATCCCACTTTTTGTACCGGGCAAGCAGGGCGAACTTCGCGGCGTCGGTGACAAGCCCCTTATTCACAAGCTGTTCAGAGATTTTTGCGAGGTGCGCGCCGGGTTCCACGTCAAAGAGCTGTTCTTCGCCGGGACTGGCGGGCGGCGTATGCAGAAAGCGCCAGGCCTCATACCCCGCAAAGCCGCCCGCGCACAGCGCGAGGAAGAGGCAGAGGAAGGACAGGCGTATGATCGTTTTCATGGCGGTCGTGTCCGGGCGGCGCTTTATGCCGGCCTCCGGCGTGATTCCGGTTCGTTCAGAAAAGCTTCCAGAATACGCACGGCAGCTTGCTGATCAAGCTCTCCCTCTGCGGGCCGGCGGCCTGTTTCACGAAAATGTTCCCGCGCCTCGTGCGTGGTGAGCAGTTCGTCCATGTAAAAAATAGGCAGATCCACGCGGCGCTTGAGGCTCTGGACAAAATTGCGCACCTGCCTGGCGCTCAGGCTTGCGCCGCCGCCGTCCGGCAGCGGCAGCCCGACCACGATCGCCTGGGGGGCTTCCGTGGCGATCAGGGCGCACAGTTTCGCAAAAAAGGCCTGGCGCGTGTCCTTGCGCAGCACGCAGCGCGGAAAGGCCATGCGCCCGCCCGCGTCCGTGATCGCAATGCCTGTGCGCGCCTGCCCGTAATCAATGCCGAGCAGCTTCATGCCCGTGTTCACGGCAAGCCCATGCGGCGTCGCGCTTCGGTCATGGTGGCTTCCGCGAAGGCGCGGGCCTTGGCGTTTCCCTCGCGCAGCACGTCCCGGATATGGTCCGGGTTGGCTTCCAGCGCGGCCCGGCGGGCCCTGAGCGGCGCCAGGAATTCCACAAGCTTTTCCATGAAAAAGCGTTTGCAGTCCACGCAGCCGAGGGTGCTCGTGGTGCAGCCCCGGCGGATTTCCGCCTGCCTGTCCTCATCGGAGAGCAGCAGGTGGTAGGGAAAAAGATTGCAGACGTCCGGATTCCCGGGATCGCTTTTGCGCAGGCGCTGCGTATCGGTAAACATGCCGCGTATTTTGGGCGCTATGTCTTCGTCGCTGTCGCTCAGGGAGATCGCGTTGCCGTAGCTTTTCGACATCTTGCGTCCGTCCAGGCCGGGACATTTTGGGGCGTGGGTCAGGCGGGCAGCCGGTTCCGGAAAGAATGCGCCGTACAGGTGGTTGAAGCGGCGGGCGATTTCGCGCGTCAGTTCCAGGTGCGGCAGTTGATCCTGTCCCACTGGGACAAAGTCTGGCAAATACAGGAGGATATCGGACGCCATCAGCACCGGGTAGCCGAGAAAGCCGAAGTTGCCGAGGTCCTTGTCGGCGATTTCCTGCCGCTGCTCCTTGTAGGTGGGGTTGCGCTCCAGCCAGGAGACAGGCGTTATCATGCCCAGCAGCAGGGTGAGTTCCGCGTGGGCCTTGACTTCAGACTGTTGAAAAATAACGCTTTTTTCTGGATTCAGGCCGGCGGCGAGCCAATCCTTGACCAGTTCCGTCGAATGGGCGCTGATCTGTTCCGGCGCGGCATAATCGCTGGTCAGGGCGTGCCAGTCGGCGACGAAGTAATAGCATGCGTCCTGCTCCTGCATGTCGATCCAGTTTTTCAGCACGCCGAAATAATGCCCGAGATGCAAAGGGCCTGTGGGGCGCATGCCGGAAACAGTGCGTTTGCGGGCGTCAGCCATACTATACTCCTTAGGTCAGCGAAGTCCGACAAGGCTCAGGGCGAATTCCGCGGAACCCAGAACCAGCGGTCCGAGAATGGAACCCAAAGCGCCCGTGGCAAGCAGCAAAATGAGGACGACAAAGCCGTAGCGCCCAAGGCTCTGGTAGCGCCAGCCCAGATCGCCCGGCAGCAGCCAGGCCAGAATGCGGCTGCCGTCCAGGGGCGGGATGGGCAGCAGGTTGAGCCAGGCAAGGCTGAAGTTGATGATCACGCCTGTCTTGAGCATGCGCAGGACAAACTGGTAGCCGCCAACTTCCAGCCATACGGCGGGAGGAAAGAGTTGCAGCGTGCCACGCAGGGCCACGGCGAAAACGAGGGCCAGCAGCATGTTGGTCAGGGGGCCGGCCAGGGCAATCAGCGTCATGTCCCGCGCGGGATTGCGGAGATAGCGGGTGTCTATCGGCACGGGCTTGGCCCAGCCGAAGACAAAGGGGCTGGAAATGCTGGTAAGCGCGAAGACGAGCAGCCCCATCGGGTCAATATGGGGAATGGGGTTCAGGGTCAGGCGGCCCAGAGCGTGCGCTGTGGGATCGCCGCAACGCTTGGCCATCCAGCCGTGCGCCACTTCATGCAGGATGATGCCCAGCAGCGCGGGCAGGCAGGCGATGGCGAAGCGGTTGAGTGACGCGGCTATGTCAATGTTCGGCATAGTGCTTGCGCCTAACATGTTCGCCCCGTAAGGGCAAGGCCGTATCTTGCCTTCTTGCGCAAAACGGGTAGTCTTGCGCCATGTCCATGAAAGATGCCCATGTCCAGGCCACGGTCAGCGTTTTTTTACAGCCCGAAGATAAGGAGCTGACCCTGCCGCGTCCCAAGAACGCGCAGCAACTGCTGAAGGCGCTGGCGCTTCCTTCCTGCACGGCCCTGGTGGCGCGGGACGGGGAACTGCTTACGCCCGATCGCGCCATTTACCCCGGCGACCGGCTCCTGGTGCGCAAAGTGACTTCAAGCGGGTAAGCATGGAATACCACATTCGTTACGATGCCTCGCAGGAGGCTTTGCTGCTGCTTGATCAACGCCTGTTGCCGGCGCGCGAGGAGTTTTTCGTCTGCCGCAGGACCGAGGACATTGTCGCTGCCCTGGCGGCGATGGTGGTGCGCGGGGCGCCGGCTATCGGCGTCACCGCGGCCTGGGGCTGCGTGCTGGCCGCCCTCGAGGTGGATATGGAAGTGGAGCAGGCATCCGAT
>Ga0082212_10002998_pt1 | contig 24156 bp, 19 predicted proteins | sample TergutNt197P3_FD_71548 | JGI IMG/M metagenome (GOLD analysis project Ga0082212, IMG submission 71548) | Neocapritermes taracua P3 segment gut microbial communities from Petit-Saut dam, French Guiana - Nt197 P3 | ecosystem: Host-associated > Arthropoda: Insects > Digestive system > Gut ... | reverse complement strand
TTGCGAACGATGAATGGCACGAAGTTTTGCCCGCCGCTTGATTTCGCTCGGCTTTTCAAAGTGTTCCCGCCGACGCATTTCCTTTTTAAGACCGCTTCGCTCGATTAGTTTACGAAACCGGCGAACCGCTTCCTGAATGGACTCTTTGTCCCGAATCATTATTTTGACCACAAACGCTCTCCTTTCCTCTTCATTTAGGCACAACTTGGTTAGACACAAACTCGTGCCGCAAATTCTAGTCGGAAAACGCATTTTGTCCAGTAGGGGGACGTAAGAGAGAGCGTTGCTGAATCTGTTTGCGTTCTTCCACATTTTTCCGCACCCTCTCGAACAGTTCCCGCTGATTCGGTCTCGTTTTTGCCCGCTCCTCGTCGTAGAGATAACTGCTTGCGTTGACCACAACCGCCGGAACGTTGAGTTCCGTTTTGTGCCGATCCAACTCGCCTGCAAGCCGGGCAATTTCCTGTGCATATTCCGGCTTGGAGTACACGTTCAGCATCTCGTTTGGGTCGTTTTTGATGTCAAACAATTCCCACTCGTCAATGTCGTCGTAAAAATGGATCAACTTGAATCGACCATCATAGACTCCCTCGTGCCTCTTGACCATGTGGACGGCAGGAAACTCGTAATAGTGGTAATAGAACGATTTTCGCCAATTTTCTGGGGTTTTGCCTTCAAGGATCGGAACCAACGAACGTCCCTGCATGTCCCCTGGTATCGGAATCCCGGCAATTTCAAGGAACGTTTCCGGGAAATCAAGATTCGACACAATGTCGTTGTTGACGCTTCCCGGCTTGGTATGTCCCGTCCAGCGGACGATCAGCGGAGTCTTGAACGACTCGTTGTACATAAACCGCTTGTCAAACCAGCCGTGCTCGCCGAGGTAAAAACCTTGATCCGAGGCATAAACAACCAGGGTGTTGTCCGAAAGCCCTTCGTCGTCGAGGAATTTTAGCATTTTGCCGATGCTGTCATCGACGGCGGCAACGCAACTCATGTAATCTTTCATGTAACATTGGTATTTCCAACGTTTCAAGGCGGCGGGATCGTCTTTCACTGCCTCGTATTCTGTTTTGCGGTCGGCAAACATTTTTTGCCAATCGGCTTGTTGCTCTGGAGTCAAAGGACCATTCGCGGACGGTCCACCGTTCACCTTAATGTCCCGAAGGGTCATTGTTTCGGCAATGGTCATGTCTTGTTCCAAAGCGGCACGCCCCCGACCGGTATAATCGTCGTTAAACGTTTCGGGATAAGCGAAGACGGTGCCTTTGTATTTTTCATAATACGCCGGCAAGGGATCCCACTCACGGTGCGGTGCCTTGTGTTGCGTCATGAGCAAAAACGGCTTCGACTTATCTCGATTTTTCAACCACTCAATCGAGAGATCGGTAATGATTTCGGTCGTGTATCCCGCGTGCTGGACTCGTTGACCATTGCGGATCATTGCCGGATTGTAGTACGGTCCTTGTCCGATGAGCACTTCGGAGTAATCGTAGCCCGGCGCGGCATCACATTCGAGGTGCCACTTGCCCACGACGGCAGTTTGATAACCGGCTTGCTGCAACAGTTTCGGGAACGTCTGCTGCTGAATGTTAAATTTATCGTTATTCGTTTGAAAACCGTTGATGTGCGAATACTTGCCGGTTTGAATCACAGCCCGGCTGGGACCGCAAATCGAATTGGTAACGCAACAGTTGGTAAACCGCATTCCTTCTTTTGCGAGGCGGTCAATGTTCGGCGTTTCATTCCGATTCGAGCCGTAGGCACTGATCGCCTGATAGGCATGATCGTCGGTGAAAACAAATAAAATGTTGGGGCGAGTATCCGCCGCAACGGCAAGTGATGCCGAAAGGCAAAACACAAGGGAAAAGGCAACTCGCAACATGATTCAGTTCTCCTTCTTTGAGTGGTAGGACTGATTTTCCTCTATTTTTCATGGTTCGTCAAACCAGTCCGTTAACAAGTTTTCCATTTTTTGTTACGATTGCAAACAGAACGAAATTCCGTAGAATGACCTCTCTGGCAAAAATGGGAACTGACACTACCAACAAAGAGCGCGACTTCGACAAAATTTACGCTCCGCTCCACCGTTCGATCTTGGCGGGCAACCTCTCCGGCATTGCACAGAGAGAAAACCGTTTTGAATACAACGTCGGCGGAGGCGGAAAGTTCGTGCTCTGGCCCGGCAGCGGCTTGCATAAAAAAAACGTCAGCAAAAAGAAAGAAGTCCGCACCGACACCGAAAAATCCGGGCTGCCCCATTGGATTGTTGCAGCAGAGCGGTTGGAAACATCACGAAAATACCTTCGCACAGCCGCTCACATTGATGCAAGTTGGATCGAACCTCTTGCGAAACATCTCATTCAGCGTGTCTATCTCGAACCCCATTGGAACGGCGAAACAGGCTACGTCCACGCTTTTGAAAAGGTCTCCCTTTTCGGAATCGTGCTTGTGCCCAAACGCCGAATCAATTTTGGTCCAATTGATCCGAAAATTTCACGCGATATTTTCATTCAGTCCGCCTTGGTCGAAGGGGATTTGGACACCCAACTAGACTTTTTCGTTCACAATCAATCGGTACTGGACGAGGTGCGAACAATGCAGGACAAGGTGCGCCAACCCGACATGATCAAGCCGGAATCAATACGCTATCAGTTTTACCAAGAGCGGATTCCCGACGAAGTGTTCGACAAGCGGTCATTGGAAAAATATGCCAAAAACCATTCGACGCAGGATTGGTTCATGACGCTTGCCGATCTTTGCGAAAAACCTGCCGATGTGTCGGCGTTTCCCGATAAATTGCAAACGTTTGACATCGAATACCGCTACGCACCGGGAGAGTCGAACGATGGACTCACTCTTGTCGTGCCGCAAGACAACATTCAGCATCTGGAACCCGCCCGGATCGGTTGGCTTGTTCCCGGCTTGATTGCACGAAAAATTACGGCACTGCTCAAATCGCTCCCGAAGGAGATACGCCGCCAAATCGTGCCGATTCCCGATACGGTCAAGGAGATGATGAGCAAAATCCGGTTCGGCGAAGGCGATCTCGAAGGGCAAGTTTGCAAAGAGGTTACGCGGCTTGTCGGTCGCATTATTGTTCCGACGGACTTCAACGCAGCGCAGTTGCCGCCGGAACTGCGGATGAGCATTCGGGTTCTCGATTCCGGCGGAAAGGTACTGGGCGAGAGCAAGGATTTTCTCTCGTTGCGCAAAGAATTGGCACCGGAAGAAACCGTCGTTACCAAACAGCGCAGGGCGGGAAAAGAATTTTATGAAACCCACAAACGGGAAATCAAAACACACATCCGATACTTGCCGAATGTTGATAAAATACGATTGTATGCGAAGACGCTCCCGAATTTTGATTTTGACGAAGAGATCGGTATGCTGATAGCAGCCAGGGCGTTGGAGCATGGTGAAATCCAGGAAAATTGACACGGCACTTGACAATCCGATACTTTAGGACTACACTGCGTCTATCCTGTTATGTCGTTGAAAGGAGTCGTCATGCCACGAACGAGCGTTTTAGCCATCATTCTTGCAGGAGGGCGCGGCGCACGGTTGGAGCCGCTTACCAGAGACAGAGCAAAACCTGCCGTCCCTTTTGGCGGGGCTTATCGAATCATCGATTTCACGCTTTCCAACTGTTACAACAGCGGATTTCGGAAAATTCTTATGCTGACTCAATACAAAGCAATGAGTCTGGACAGGCATATTTCGATGGGGTGGTCGCGGTATTTTTGCCGGGAAATGGGAGAATTCGTCGATGTCGTCCCGCCGCAACAATACGTCGGCGAAAGTTGGTATCTCGGCACCGCCGATGCAGTTCACCAAAATCTGTTTGCTGTTGACACAGAAAATCCCGATTACGTTGTTATTTTGGGAGGCGATCACATTTACAAAATGGATTATTCCAAAATGCTCGCCTTTCACATTGAAAACAACGCCGATGCAACAGTGGCGGCAATTCCGGTTGCCCCTGAAACTGCGGCAGGACAGTTCGGCGTGATGGAAGTCGATCACGAATTTCGAATCGTCGGATTCGAGGAAAAACCAGCGGTGCCTAAGTTAATACCGGGACTGACCGACCGATGTCTCGGTTCGATGGGAATCTATATTTTCACAACGCAATTCTTGCGTGACAAACTCCATCAGGACGCTGCGGATTCGGCGAGTCAGCATGATTTTGGGGCAAACATTATTCCTTCGGCAATCGCTCAACATCGGATTTTTGCGTATCCCTTTATGGATGAGAACCGAAAAACCGAAGCCTACTGGCGCGACGTCGGAACATTGGATGCGTTTTACGATGCCAACATGGATTTGGTCAACGTCGATCCGCTCTTGAATCTTTACGATGAACAATGGGCAATTTACACGCTTCATCCGAACTATCCGCCGACGAAGTTTGTATTTGCCGACGGCGACCGCACCGGTCTTGCGGTGGACAGTATTATTTGTCCAGGCAGTATTGTTTCCGGCGGTGTGGTGAATCGTTCGGTATTGGGGCATCGGTGCCGGATCAATAGTTTTTCCCGTGTCGATGAGTCGGTGCTGTTTGCCAGTGTGAATGTAGGACGCGGATCGAAAATCCGCCGCGCCATTATTGACAAAGAAGTCGATATTCCGCCGTACACTTCCATTGGTTACGATCAGGAACATGACCGTCAACGCGGCTTTACCATCACGGACAACGGTATTGTCGTCGTTGCCAAACAAGTACACATGTAAAACATGCGACGGATTCTCTTGGGAACGGACGAAGCCGGCTATGGACCGAATCTGGGTCCCCTCGTGGTTTCCCTGACCGCTTGGGAAGCGGATTCGGAAAACCTCTCGTTCCTATTAGAACCGCTCAAAAAGGAAGGTTTGCTCATCGGCGACTCGAAAAAACTCTATCACGGCGGATCGCTTGCCGCTCTGGAAACCGGCGTGCTTGTGCCACTCCGAACGCTTCGTAGAAATGCTCCACCAACCGCAGACGATGAAGAAAAAATGATCCGACTCGCCGAAAAATTTGAAGCGACATTGCAGCAACATCAAGTGAGGCTTCTCGACATGAAGTACCGAACTGTAGAACCGAATGAATTTAATCAACTTTTGGACAATCTCGGTTCCAAAGGGACAGTGCTCTCCCATCTTACGCTCCGTTTGATTGCCGATCAACTGGCAAAATTCGCACAAGAGAAGGATTCGTTGCCGGTGCTTGTGCTTTGCGATAAACATGGCGGACGGAATCATTATCTTGATCTTTTGACCGAATTTTTTCCGGGAGACTTCATTCAAACGATTCGGCAGAGTCGGGAAAGCAGCGTGTACCGGGTGACATCAACGGAGAACGAGCCCGAACGTTCCCTCGAATTCAGATTCCTAGCAAAGGGGGAGTCGCATATCCCGATAGCACTGGCATCCATGCTTTCGAAATATCAACGGGAATTGGCAATGATTCAATTTAATGCTTTTTGGCAGGCTCACCTTCCCGATTTGCAGCCGACGGCGGGTTATCCAGAAGATGCCAAGCGGTTTCGACAACAGATTGCCGACGTTCAAAAAAAACTCGGAATTGCAGATGAGGTTTTGTGGCGAAAACGGTAATCCTTCGAGAAACAATATGTTTTCCTAATTTGTAAGCAAGTGGTATTACGTGATTGGGGCGAGGCGTGGACGGTATTGACGAATATGGCTTTGTCTTTGGGACAGATGCTATGGCGGGGAGAGCGGACATTGAAGGAAGTGCGGGAGCGGTGCTACATCGGTCCCGTGACAACGGCGAAGAAACTCGGATGGAAAAAACAAACTTGTTAACGGTCTGCCAACTCACATGCTTCCATGCAAACGGTTACACAATTACCAACGTCACCAGTTGCTCTTGGATTTCCTCAAGACGCTCGTGACTTGGCATTGCCACGGGCACTTGGTAGATCGCATCGCTATGAAAAGCATAAACTTCAAGAACTCTGCCGCCCTGCTCGTCGGTTGTCTCTTTTTCGTATCGCAGCAGTTTACGACGAAGCAACAGCAGAGTCAAAACGTAGAACATATCCGCCTCGTCCGGCAATTCTGAAAGTTTCTCGAATAAACTTTGCAATGTCTCGCCGGAAACCTGTTGCGAAACATTTTCAGCAACATGTTTGACGGTCGATTTCCACCAACCGAAACACTCTTGCGGCGGTCCCTGCCAGTGTTCGGCGGCAATGTCCGCTCGGACGAACGATTCTTGTTCTCCCGCGAGCACCGAAAAGAAAGACTCGTTCGGATGAAACTCTCTGCGTGAAATCGAACAGGTTCGTGAAGGACGTGGGATTTCCATGGTTATTGATCTGATTCTGTGAAATGTACTTCGCTCCATTTTCGGTTTATTTCAACGAATTCCCTGCCAAAGCGGGGATTCACGCGGGCTTGCCGTCCGAACCGGCATGGTTGTCGGCGACGACGACACAGCCGGTGCAACGCCTGCCGACGCACATTCAACAAAGATCAACACATTGCCCCGTCGTGCCGGATTGATCCCCCTGGAAATTTCCGACAGGACATTCCGTGAGTCGCCATCTGTCGTGTTGGGTAGCGGGATCGTTCCCAAATCCAAGAGCAAAACCTTGTTTTTTGGGAAACCAACCACTTCGTCCAACTTGAAATATGCCATCTGTGGCGATTCAACTTGAACCCGCTGCCTCGGATTCGTGGACGTTGCAACTTCTATGGTTGTGGTGAGCATCCGCTCAATTTGGACAACATCCAACTTTATGGTTGCTGCCATGTGCTGACTGTCCAACATTGCCAGCGGTGTTATGGAAAGCCCAATACCTTCGTCCACCGAGGCTCGGTCTTCGGCATAACCGTTCAGAGCCGACGGATTGGACTGAACGTCCCGAAGAAATTGGCGTTGTTTTTTTGCCGTAACGTTGTGCTGAACACCATGAACGATGAGCGGTTGCGGCGGCAGCAATTCCTTAAAATCTCCGCGACGACCAAGTTCCTGCAACAGTGTTTGTGCCGTTACCTTTTCCAAAATCCATCCCTGGACTCCTTGCGACGCAATCGGAATCGGCTGGAGTTGCGAGTGTCCTTTGTTGAGCCAGTCCGAACGGGGAGTGGAAACGATTCGAAGCGAGCAGGCTTCATTCCAAAGTTGCGGACAAACGAATCTGTCCACAATGTCGGCGACGATAAGTTGCATTTCTTTCGTGTGATAGACGTACAATTTTTCGGAGTCCGCCGTTAGAATACCGAAAGGAGCGGTGTGCCATCGGGTAGCACCGGTCTGCCGCAAAATCCAGTCAACCAACATTTGCTCCGGGGGAGTCGAACCTGTCGGCAATTTTCGTCCTTGTGTAAAAGGGGTAATGTCATATTCCCGCCAAATTTGTCCGTTCTCCTGGGGAATTTTTTCCAGTTTTGCCGAAATTTTCGCAATGCGGTCGCCGAGAATGCTGTCCCGGCTGGCAATGATGATGCTGTCATTGACAGGAGCAACCGTTGCGGCAACATTTTCTGTCGGAGATGGCGGAACGAACACTGTATCTTGAGCAAGCAATAAGGGCGCGCAGAAGAGCAGAAACAGACAACAGACAAAAGTCTGCAGACGGCTGAAAAACTTGCTGTTTCTGTTGGTATTAACGATATTTTTTTTGTAATGTTTCATATTTTACTGTCTCGGTTGTAGTGCCGGTGGAACAAACGTATTCGGGTTCGACGGCGGACTTTGTTGAGGGGTAAAAATCAGTTCGTTGGGGACGATCGGTGAAAAATTGGAGGCGGGAGAGTCTAGTGAACCGATATTGCTGGGCGGAGCGACAATAGCGGAACCGCCACTGTTCGGCACGCCATCGGCATGAGCGGTTTGCCGGAATTGTTGTGCCCTGGCAACGATTTCTGAACCGGGGACGGCTTGTTCCGGTTGCAGGTCGAACTCGTAATACTTGTGATCGGTCAACTTGCCAGGCACCAACACTTCGGCAACGAAGTCAATCCCGACCCATTGATACCAAGGAGCACGGACGGGCACCAATTCGGTTTTTGTTTCGTAACCTTGTTTGACGATTCGGAATTCCCGCTTGCCGTAGTGGTCGAAATTGGTCGAAAAGGGAGTGTGTCCGATTTCCTTCTTGTCGAGATAGACAGTCGCGCCGGGAGGATTGCTCATGACAGTCATTCTCCGCCGAACGCAACCGCATAGCGTCGGTACGACGAGTAGTATGACAATAAAAAGGCAAAAAAACCTGCGCATGCCGGATTAGTATAGAAAATGAGAGGAAAAACATCCAAACCAGGTTCTGACACGTTCTAGAGCATACTCCGAATTGGTCTGGAATGACATTGCTCATAAAGCCCTCACCCGCCCTATTTTAATTAACATGGCTCTCCCAGCGGGAGAGGGAACATTATTTTATGGCGAGAGCCTTACCGTACTGCATTTGGATCAGGCGTAGCAACGGTAGCACCATTCGGATAAACGACTGGTGCCGTTGAATTAGAATTATAGGAACCCTGCTGCGGCGGCTGTTGCAACATCGCTTGAGGGTTCGCCGCCGCCGTGCTCATCAACATCTGCTTCTGCATTTCCGAAAGACCATGATTGATCTCCAGCGGACTGCGGTTTACATTATTGAGAGCCAATATCTGCGGACGGTGTTCGGGATCGTAACCCATGCGGAACAACGCTCCGTTGTTTGTCGGTCTGTTGACCGAAGCGGCACCTTGGGCATTCCGAACGACGATCTCGCCGCCTGCTTCAAGGGACGAACCGATTTCCGCAAAGAAACGCCAGTTTTCCATTGGTGTTGCAAACAAATCATCCGGCGTGGTAAACACCCGGTTTGCCACAACGGCATGTCCCTGCATTTGTCGGGCAATCACCTTCTTTCCGAAGATCACGTTTTCCGCCAAAATCGAGCCTTCCTTGAGAACGACATCGGGATTGCCCTCTTTGTTGAGCAGGGTTGCCTGGTCCGTGATGGTCAACTTTGCGACCTCAAGTTCTTGCATTTTGACTTTTGTGAGGTCTTTTTCGCTGGTATTACCTGCGAAAAAGACCACTGCGGCTCCAACTATTCCGCCAATGATGGCGGAAACAACAGTATTCATCATTCCTTGATTCATTTGGAAACTCCTTTTTTGGGGTGAAAAAACTATGAACCGGTTTGATTTACTCACCGGTATCGTTCTGTATTGCGGGGAGTTTAGCATTTATCAAGAAATAAATCCAGAGCAATTTCAACAAAAATTTGCTGGCTGAATGGTGCAGTAACAATGTTTTGAGGAACCGAGTGCGGGAGCCCCGCTGGAACCATTCCCGGGACCACCCGATCTCCTACTGGAACAATCACTTAACCTGCTTTCCCATTTCGGCAAAATATCGGATTCTCTCCGGCAGTCCCGGCATTTTCGCTATGGTCTCCTGTGAAAACATTCCATCCTCTTGCCGTAACGTTGCCGCCTTCTCATGACCAATCAACGCCCAAGTTGCCGTAATCAAATTTTTGAATTCCGGTTTTTCCAACGCATCACAGATAAAAGGTTGGAACGGCGAATTGATGTCTTCGCCGGAAATCTGAAACAGTCCATGCCGGTCGCACAGAGACATAAGCCGAGTAATCTGAGCGTAAGTGTTGCGGGTGGGCGTGTACGTCACACCCTTGAATCCCATCGTTGCCAGATACGCTACAAGTTCATCCAAATAGGAATCCTCGTAGGCATGATCTTTTTTGTCTCCCGTGACGGAATTGGCAACATCTCCCAAATAGGGATACGTGGGAACCGCACCGATTTCTGTCCCAAATTTGACAAACTCCGCAGGAACAGAACATTCCTCTGTTGCGTTGACATAAAAACGCTCGACCAGCCCGCCTTTCAGAACGTTGAGCAGAAAATAGGAATACATGTTGTTTTCGGCATCCATGAGCCTGTCCAGATTGCCGCCCGTTACCGGAATGGACAATTTTTCCTTTAGAAAATCGACCATTGCCTTTCCGGCACCGATGCGTTCGGTCATTTTTTTTGCCAAGGCAAAAAGGATATGCCGCTCCGTAACACCGCCGCCATCGTGATACAGCGAGACGGGAAAAACGTCCTTGTCAAAATCGAGTCCTATTCCGCTTAATTCGGGAATTTGGTTTATTTTTTCGACCATCGCCCGATTGCGTTCGATGCGTTTTTCCCGGTAAGGGCGTATGAATTCCCGAACCTTCCCGATATGCTGATGCGGAACGCCATGCATAACGAGATACGCCACGGATTTTTGGTCAGGATTGTTCATCAACCGTCCCTCGAAAGGGGTGTTTCGCATGTCGCATCGGTGCTCGAAGCCAATGGTGGTGGCAATGTCAACGATTTTGCCCGCCTCGATGAATTCTTCTGCGCCGGAGATGCTGTCATGATCCATGATTCCGGCAGTCATCAATCCGCTCTGCCAAGCGGTGTACACGGCTTTGGTCGGCGAATAGGGGGAAAAAGAATAAGTGGTGTGAATGTGGTTATTCACTTGGTTGGTTTTGCGTGAAATACCTCGCGTTCCCTCCGGCTGTTGCTCCATCAGGCGGCGGAGAGCATCCAACCGCTCGGCTTTGTCCGAGGCGTTCAAGGCTTCTACTAATTGCTGAGTCATAGTTTTCTCTCTGTTGTTAAAGTTAAAAATGTGAGTACCTAAAGGAGCATCTCCAAAAATTCTTCTGGCGAATGGACGCTCAAGCCGGAGTCGAGGAAGCCTGTCTTGTCCCGTGTAACGACAATGTCGATACCGAAATCACGCGCTGCAGCGGCTTGAACAGCATCCTCGAAGTCTATCATGCCGGAATCGATGGCGGCTTCAATCGTTTTACGATCAACCGCGAGAATTTTGAGAATTCTGATTAAATTTTTTAATAGCGTGATTGCAAATTCGGTATCCTTGTAACTTTTCAACAAAAAATAGAAAATGTCAGTTACCGCCGAAGCGGAAACACAGCCGATTACCTTTCTTTGCATTATGATTTCGAAAACCTTTTGCGCCGCCTCGAAAAAACCTTCTCGTTCATCGGCATAATCCAAGACGATATTCGTGTCGATCAATACGGAAATCATTCTTTGTCTCCACGTTGCCCATATTTCTTTTCCAACCGTTCGGCACGTATTTCCTTTGCCGTCATGTGCGGCACGCCCTTCAAGCAGCCCTTCCAGGATGCCATGAACGTTTCAACAGCAGCCTGCCACTCTTCCGGCGTTTGATCGGCAATTCTTGCCTTTTCCGCCGCTATTTTTTGTCGACGTTCTTCCTGTTGTAGATCGTCGCCAAACGGTTGAGCAACATTGACAACTACGACTTTGCCGTAGAGTTCTTCTGCTTGCGGCGGGAGCGAAATCACTCCGCTTTCCGATACATGGGTCTGAAAATGAAACATTGTCATTGTCGTTCTTCCTCTTGGATAATTTATTTCATAATTTGTCCGCCGGTTACAGGAATTGCCTGACCGGTTTCATATTGTTGCTCCACAGCGTAAAAAATGGCTCTTGCCATGTCCTTTGCCGTACAGCCTCTTTTCATCGGTACTTTCGACTCGTAAAACGCCCGCACATCTGCAAGGGTTTTCGCTCCCGGTACCTTGCCAGTCTCCAAATATTGCCGAAAAAGTCCTCTTTCCGGGTCTGACCATAATGGTCCGTCCAGAAAATTGCCGGGGCATACCGCATTGACCTTGATTCCATATTCCACCAGTTCGAGGGCAAAACTCTGCGTCAGTCCGATGCCGCCAAACTTGCTGCCGGCGTAGGCAAAGTTTTTATTGCTGCCGCTCAAGCCGCTTTTGGAGTTGATTTCGATAATATCCGCCGTATAACCGGGACTGCACTTCCGCTGAATTTTCATCGGAACACTGGCGTATTTGACGCAGAGGAAATATCCTGTGTAGTTGACCTTTGTGACCAAATCGAAATGTTCCCGAGTCATGTCCTCCAGACTGCCAGCGAAGAGGACACCGGCATTGGAGACCAAAATGTCCAGCCCTCCGAAAGCCAAGACCGCCGCATTCACCATTGCCTTGACCGATTGCTCATCAGAAACATCAGCACGAACAGCCGCCGTCCTGTTGGCACCGAAGGTTCGATTCAATTCTTCCGAACATGCCTTTGCACCTTCCAAATTTAAGTCTGCCACGACGACGTATGCACCTTCGGCGGCTAATTCTTGGGCGATTCCCGCCCCGATGCCTTGGGCACCGCCGGTAACGAGGGCGATTTTTCCCACAAGTCTCCCCGCTTTGGCAGCACCGGCAGCCGCTTGTTGCCGGTAATTCTCCGCTTCCCAATTCAGAATGAATTGAGTGTGTTCGTCCGACATTGGATTTCCGCCGCCGAACGATTCCGCATAAAGTGCAATCCGCATGGCATCCAGAAACAACAGTCTGGCATTGTTCGACTCCCGAATGTTTTTGCCCAAACTAAAAAAACCTAATCCCTTTACCGCAACAATTTTAGGTGAATAGCCCTTTTCTTTCCGATAGGCATCAAATGCCGCCTTCAAATTGTCATTTTGCTCGACGAACAGCGGTGCGTCTTTGTAATAGACGATATGATCCGGCGTAAAAGGCTTCATCAACGGTTTCATGGATTCGTGAGATGCCGTAAACTCATCGGACAGTTGATTGGCGCAAAAGACGACGGTGGACATTCCCTCCTCGGAATAGAGCATTCTCAATACCGGTGCGATGCGGCAAGCCAAATCTGCGTCGAAATGGGAGTCCGTTGCGTCAGGCTTTCGTTTCAACCGTTTTTCCAGAGCGGACATGACATCGTCCATGATTTTGTCGATTTCTTCCACTGTGTCTGCCGCTACAAAAACACCGTGATTTTGGAGGAAGGCAATTTGCGGGAACGACTTTGTTTCCGCCATGCAATCCACAAATGCACGGTAGCACGTCAATGCCAGTACGTAGCCGGGTTTTGTCAATGGAACCCAAACAGCCTTTGCACCGAAGATTTCCCGGCACAATTTTTCGCCGTCTGCTCCGCAAGTCAGTCCGTTAACCAGTGCCGGATGCACATGAAGCACGTAGGCTTGGGGAAAAATTCCATGCAAAAGTGCCTCCACGCTTGGTCGCTTACGTTCTTCGCCGGGCTTTCGGGCTGCCAACATATCCGCCAGTGCCGAAGCCTCTCGTGCGGTATCGTCTTTGGGGTATTCCTTGTGCAGCATTTGGGCGAGTTTCGCCAAATCCATTGCCACAAACCCTTCAGGCTTGATGTCGATCAGCGATGTGCCCGAACCTTTCACGTATAAGGTTGTTTGGTCCTTAAACGAGGTATTTCCGCCTCCAGCCAGCACATAATCATCGGTGCCGTAACGGCGGGACATTTCGGTCAGCACATTCAGGCTCACTTGCCTCTCCTTTCACTTCATAAGCAATGGAACGAGGCGATTATAAGGCAATCACGTCCTTTTGTACAGGGCAACACTCGACTGGGATTGAATTCATGGTGAGCGGGGCTTTATTGCCTTCCAATTTTTTGGTAAAATGTTGGACGCTGGTAATACATATCATTCACAATAAAGGATTCACAATGGGCATTATGGTAGACGAGCAATTTTTCTTTCCTGTCAGCGAGGCTGCAAGACCCCTTTTCGTCGGCATGAATTTCGGTGGAGCCTATTTGAAAATCGGTGTCATTGACAACGAAGGGCGCACTATTTCCTTTTTTGCAACGCCCCACCACGGCGAAAAAGGACCCGAAGAGTCGATGAAACATACAGCGCAAGCCTTACAAGAGGCTCTCGAAAAGACCGACACAAAATTGTCTTCCATCGTTGCAGCCGGGTACAGTTTTCCCAGTTCGGTCGATCCCAAAACGAACCTAATGCACCGTCCGCCGAATTTTCCCAACTGGGAGGGCTACCCGATTGTTGCCAAATTGGCGGAATACACCGGATTGAAGTCGATATCGTGTTACAACGATGCCAACGCGGCAGCCTATGCTGAATACTGGGTGGGTGCTTCCAAAGGGTCGCACAGCAGTTGTTTGTTGCTGCTCGACAGGGGAATTGGTACTGGTATCATTATCGAAGGTCGGGAAATTGGAGGAGTCACCGGTTGCGGCGGTGAATTCGGACACATGATTGTCGATCCCTCTCCGGGGGCAAGGTGGTGCAGTTGCCTCCAACAGGGACATTTGGAAGCCTATTGCAGTTCAACGGCAATTGCCAGACACACAAAAGAATTGGTCGAAATAGGACATGCAACATCTCTGAAGGATAGGCTTACGCCGGAAGACGAACTGTTCACTGTTGCCCGTAAAGTCTATGAAGAAGCGGAAAAAGGAGACAAACTGGCAACTCATATCATCCTTGAATGTGCCCGCTTTTTGGGATTGGGAATTGTAACACTACTGCATACCATAGATCCCGAATATGTTCTGATTGGCGGCGAAATGATGTTCGGCGGCAAAGGTTCCAAAATTGGAAACATGTTCATTGCCCGGATTCGAGAAGAGATTGAATCCAAATCAATCAGACGGATGGGGCAGAACCTCAAATTGGACTTTGCTGCTCTCGGAGCGTATGCCAGTACGATTGGAGCCGCCGGACTCGCTCGAGAAGAAGCTTCGCTCTTCTCGGTTGTCGAGGAGTAACCTATTCAAAAATTGTAAACATATAGATCGCGCCCCACCACAAAACTGCGTTATTCCTGCCTTGTAGTCCCCGGCGAAAATTTGTTATCGGACCGCTGATGGTGCAAAGTGGGGGCTTGCAACGTCCCTCCATGATCGTTAGAATGGTGCAAAGATGGAGTCCTTGGATGACTCAAGCCTAAACTAGATTATGTCTATGCCCGCATCTGACCCAGTAACAAGCGAATCTTCTGTTCCTGAACCAACGTATTCCGCTTCTGACCAAAAGCCGAAACAGATTGCTGAACCCATCTATACGTATTCGGTGTCGTGGACTTGGCTCCTCGTCGGCATGATCTGTGTGTTCGGGACCGGCGGAGTTGTCGGTGGAATCTATTTCATTCGGTCGCAAGATATGGCAACCAAAATCCTGGATGTTGTTGAGGATATGGTCAAAAAATCTGATGCCCGCAAGGAAGAAAGGGAGCAAACAAATGATTTTGCCGTAAAAAACGAACTGATGAACGAATCGCTCAAATTACGCGTCGATGCAGCAAATCTATTGAACAATTACAGGCAAGCAAATCCAGGAACAACAAGCGGAGCGGTTCTAAAAAAATTATACTCCGTTATAGAAAGCCTTTATGAAGATTATGGCACAGGAACGACATCATTGGGACTCCAACGCGGTGAGCAGTTGAGCAAACTTGCCGTCGAACTTTCGCAAGACCCTACCGCAGGCGATCCGATCCCCTACCACACTCGGTTGCTCGAATTGGAGTGGGACCGCCACTATCTTCAAGGAATTATTGATCGTGGTATGGAACTTCTTGCCGCCAGTCGAAAGGCAGGTAATCCCGAAAACTACGATGCCATGCGCTACATCGCTATGGCACTTTATGACTATTTGACTGTAGAACCCTATAACCCAGCGGCATACCGATTGCCGACCGCGGTGTTTCCAGACACGATGGATGGTCTGCTGACCACACTTTATGCGAAGAAACCGAGTGATATTGAAATCGCAAAACGCTATGCGGAATTCATCGTTTGTCAAGACCACCAGAATCAAGACAGACGAACCGCTTTCGCTCGGTGTGCCAGCGAAGAATTACGCAACAAAACAACGGAGGTCAGGTCTGCTGAAGCCAAAAGAATCATTGATAGGATGGTCAGCGACAATGAGCGAAATACAGCCGATGTCAGTGCTGCCGCCTACCTAGCGCGCTACTTTTTTAATGCACGTTATGTACCGGGTAGTGCTCCCGAGAGTCAACCGAACCCTGATTTGCTCAAAGTCTTGGAACTGGCTCCCAACCATAGCGATGCGCTGATTTTAGCAAGCCTGGATGCACTTCGACTGGCGGACAACGCCGCCAAAAACGACCAACCTGCCCTCGCTTCGGAGTGGCAAGAGAAAGCCGAATTTAACCTGCGTAAGACGATCCAGCATAGTCCTTCTGATCCGCTCGGCTACCAATATCTCGGCGATTATCTTTTGTTAATTAAAGGTGAGCCGATGCAAGCGGTTGCGGTGTGGGACGAGGGAATTACCAACTCAAACCATCGCGGCGATGAAGAATTGATTGGTAGATTATCATTAGTGCTTCTTGATCAAAAAAAGGTTGATGAAGTACGTGAAAAATTGTCCTACCTCGAACGGACGCTGTCGGAAATTCGGCTTATCCGACCGGGCGATTACAAAAGAACCGACGATATGCGGCTTTTGCTTAATGCCCAGTTGGCAAATACAGAGGCTGCCATTGCCCTTTCCAAAGTAGATGCGGCGCAACGGGAAAACAGACCCGAGGAAGTACGGCGGCTCTACAACATCATCCAGTCAAAAAAGGGGGAAGCTATGCAGACGTACGAGCAGGTACTCCGAAATTGGGGTAATGATCCGAACGACTTCGTTCTGTTTCTCAACGACAGCAAAAGTGTTTATAACATATTGCTTCCAGAGGCTCTGATGCAACTCGGCGATTTGAAGTTAGATTGGAACGAGCCGGATAGTGCCGCAAGGTACTTTGAACGAGTTGCCCGTATTCCTTCTCCCGCTATTCAGCGGGGGGCTCTTCTCAGACTGTCCGTTGCGCGGCAACAGGAGGGACGATTAGACGAGGCGGCAAAGGCGTTAAAAACTGTGGCAGATCGGTATCCGCAGGACTTATCGGTCCGCTACGCCTACACAACACTCATGTTCCGTACGCAAATATCGTCAAACGCCGCAAATATGGCAACGTTCGATGAAATCGAAAAAGAATTGAAAACTCTTGACGGGCACCGCAGTGAATTACCCGAACCGTGGGCGCTCGATATTCGGCTGATCCATCTAGGGGTTGCCCGGGCAAACCTTTCTAACGATGCAGACACCATCTTGGAGGCAATAAACGAGGCTACCCGAAAATTTCGGGCACTCGAAAAAAAATCATTTCCTCCTGATAAAGAAGGTAAGGAGCGACCCTACATGGACGATCCTGTCTTCGTTGCCGAATTGGTTGGAATTTACAGCAGTTTAGCGGCACGTTCCGATTTTGACCGTCTTTTGGAAACATTGAGGGAGTTTCCCGAAGGAGAGGACGCTTATTATCAGGCTCGTATCAACGATTGTCTCCGCCGGGACGACAAAGAAGGTGCTGTTGCGATCATTGACGAGGCGAGTACAAGCAACCGGCTGTCCACCGTCAAAAAAGAACGGTTTATTGCTCTTCTGCAAACTTTACGTGGCGAAAATTTGGAGAGCGGTATGTCGTTTGACAAAGTTTATTCGCAGTTGAAAACGACGTTCGATGACTCCCCGGAAACACTCAAACCGCAGGCATTTTTTCTATTGGCAAATATGTCGCTGGACAGAGGCGACGTGGAACAAGCCAAATTGGTCAGAGATCGCCTGGAAAAAATTGAACATTCCGAGGGAACGATGTGGCGGTATCTTGAGGTAAGAATTATGTTGAGCGACAAAGATCCCGATTATGTGCAGATGCGGCAAATACAAGAGACGATTGTCGGATTTCGCCCCACCTGGGACATGGCGTACATTTTACGCACCATGATCGAAGAACAATACTTGGCGGCGAACCCTGATGACCCGGAAACCCTCGCAACGCTTATCAAAAACTATCAGGATGCAACACGTCACGGAAATAATCGTCCTGAAGTTTGGCAACGGCTTGCCAGCCTGCTCGAAACCGTTGGGCGTTCTGACGACGCCAGAGAGATCGTACGGTCGGCTGCACTTAAAGGAGTGATGCTGTCTGCCCAGTCGGGGCAACTCCCGCAGCCGTATGGACGCATGTACACGCAGGTTACTGAGGCGATCCATAAAGAGGATGCAACGGGTGCTGACATGATCGCAAAACAATGTTTAATACTGGCAAAAAGGCGTGGAGAAAAGGAAGCATTGATACACGCTCTGAACCTGACTTTAGGGAAGGTGTTTGTCGATGCGTCTCTATTTGATAGTGCGAAACGGCATTTGGAAGAAGTTGCTAAACGGGGAGGCACCAACGTCTTTCCGCTTGCTCTGTGCGAGGTGAAAGCCGGCGATGTTGACGCAGGTTTCCAGCGGCTTTTGGACGAAATTGATGCCGTACCCTCGGCAGTGCTATCGCTATTACCCACCGTTCTGGTGCTGTTGGCTCAAGCGCAGCCCTCCGAATCTGTCTATACGCGGATTGACCGTTTGATGAACCAAATTGAAAAAGGAGAGCGATTGACTCTCCGATACACGTTGAAAGAGTCGGAAGACGACAACTTTATTTCAATCGGAACAAACAGGGTTCCGTCTCGAAAAATACAATCCTTTGTCATTCGGTTTCCCAACATGACAGAAAACCTTGATCCAGCGATGATTCAATTTTTCTCCCCAGAAGATACGGGAGAGGAAGAATAGGGGTTGATTATTGCATCGAGATAGGTACAATAGAAGCCTTGAAAGTTCCTGAAAGAACCGGGGGTGGATTCTAGCGAAGCCCCTGAGTAAGTCCCATTTTTCGCTCTGCAAATGAGCAAAAGGAGGTTATCATGACACGTAATAGTTTTTGCACGCTCTGCCTTTTTGCGGCGTTGCTTTGTCCTGCCATGCTTTTAGCACAAGGCTTGAGCAAACCTGTAATCACGAACATCCCTGGAGGATTCTTCGTCGAATGGGATACGCCGGTCGATGTAGCGGAAGTCCAACTTAATAAAAAATTGGCAGGTTCATGCGAGGTGATGTTCGATGTCCCTTCGGTGGCTTCTCTTACCGAAATGCTCGGCAAGAAGGCATCTCCCATCGGCAACGCTGGAATGGTTGCCGTGCTTGCCGACTATTGGACTTTACGAGGCAAGCCGGAACGTGCGATTCCGCTCTACGAAGAGTATCTGAAGCAGGAAACTATTGAGGAATCGAGGGCGTGGATTTTCCAGAATAATCTGGCGATGCTCTATTCGCGGGCATCACAACACGACAAAGCCTTGGCGATCGTAGAAAACGCACTGAATTCGGATGCAGACAACGTCATTTTGCTAAACACAAAGGGGCTTGTCTTGCTGAACAGCGGCAAGTCGGCAGATGCCATAGAACCTTTACAGCGAGCCGTCGAATTGTCTTGCCAACTCCCTCTTTATTGCATGCACCTTGCTTATGCATTTCATCAAGAGCAGCGTGCTGGTCAGTCGCGTCGATGGTTTGATCAGGCAAGGGCTCAGTTGACCGAAATTGCCCCCGGCATGAATAAAGACAACAAGGCAATGTTTGACACTCTCCAGCGGGCACTCCCGCCGCTCAATGAGTAAGACACAGCGAAACAAACACGTCTCATTATGAACAAGAAAATCTCATCACTTTTAATCGGAGTTGGCGTTGTCCTTGCGATGACGGTAGCGGTTACGCTTTATGTTGGAATCGAGTTGTCAGGTCGCTGGAAAACGTTTGCCGGACTGGACGAGGCCCGTGCCGCTTTGAAAGAATTGCCAATGGAGATAGGAAATTGGCGGGCAGAGAAGGAAAGCGAGTTGGATGCGACTTCAATCACGATGCTCCGAATACAAGATTCGTATGTGTATCGCGTGTATAGAAATACGGCAACTCAGGCGGTCGTTCACCTAACCATTATGGTTGGACCCACTGGAATAATTACGGTACATACGCCGGAAATTTGTTTTGGCGGTAAGGATTACGACAAGGATGAAACACGCACTCGTGTTCAAATCAATGTGCAACGGGAAGAAGATGAGGTTGACGATTTCTTTTGGCGGACGAATTTTACAGGACGGTCTTTGGATACGAACAACCGAATTTCGTTTTATTACGCAGTGAGTCCGGGCGATACTTGGAATGCGGTGGAGGTTCCACGATCAACCTACCAGACCTACCGTTTTGTTTATAAACTTCAAGCCGAGGCGCACGCAGGGACGGACGGTAGCGGCGATAACGTTAAAAACTTTCTGGAAGACTGCTTGCCGACCATTCACGAGTACATGCGTCCGTGTCACTGAAGAGGCAATCTGCTAGGGGGTGTCCCGAATTGGCTGGACACAGCCCGTCATTCCCGCAAAAGCGGGAATCCAGAGAAAACAAGTACAAAACTTCACACATGGATTCCTGCCTGCGCAAGGAGTGATAAAAAACGTCAAAACCAAATCGGGACACGCTCTAATTTGAGAATCGACGTGCGTCCAATTCGCCAACGTATTCCGTTACCGCCTTAATTCCGGTTGCCGTACTGGTGCCGGTTAGTCCGCGTAACCGAATTTCGTTACAGCGTCCTGCCTCATTTTTCAAAATAATTGCCGCCGTCGATGTTGCACCATCGGGATAGAAAAAAATCGGTGTTGACCAAACAGTTCCATCAGAGCCGGGGGACTCTCCCAATCGAATTTCACCGGTCAAAAGAGATTCGATGTTATAATTTTCAATATATTCAGCATGGGCTGTTTCCATTTCTCCAGGGGTGCTCAGTCCCAGATAGAAGGCAGACCGTTCCTCCGCAACTGCAATGACATCGGCAATGGTAACGGTACTCGGCAGTTCGATTTTGACAACACCATAATACCCTACCGCCGAATCGGGATCACGCAGAATAAAATCCTGTACTTCACCAGCGAATCCCCCTTTTTCAAACGGATCGTATTCGTTAACGGCATCAAACCGAGTCGTCGTTTGCCGAGAAGAAAGTCCTGCCGTAAAGTGGGAGTCAAGAACACGGTCGATGATAATCGTAGAGCCGCCGATTTTGCAGCGCATACAAAAAACTTGCCCTTCTTCCATTGCGCGGACATTGGCATCACGCCATTCCCCGCGTACACGGTTTGCGGAATACTTCAATTGTTGTTGTGCGAGCGTTCCACGCATTGTGGAAATTCCCAATGCCGTTATAAGGATCAAAATGAAGAGTACCAGTAGGATTTCGACTAGCGTGAAACCAATTCGATGGAACATTAGAAAAGGTGAGAACGAAACTTGTACGCTGTTATTTTATCATTTTTTTCGTAACATATCAGCCGAGTGTAGCGATTTTTTCAAAAATTGCTCTTGGTGCAAATGGGCTATCGAATGTTTGCCATCGTTGCAAAGCCGCAGTATGAACGTGGATCAGTTTTATCCGCGTGGTGATCAAACCGATATAGGGTTACGGCGCAACAACTCAAATCCAGAATTGTTGTGTTAATCTTGCATTGTTATTTTAATGCGAACTGCTTTACCTACATCGAGCGTATGGTCGGGCGTTCCTTTGGCAACTTCAATCTCGAGGGATGTCTGTTCTAGATCACTGAACTGCGGCTCCACGAGATTGAAAGAAGCAACAGACATATCTCGCCCTAGTGCTTGCAATCTCTGGAATTCTTCCGAGGACAAAACTTTACCTGGATCGTTTTGTTCGGTTTTTCTTACGACGACCTTATATTTTCCGGGTACAGCCCCCTTATATCGATCCATTGTATAAACGGTTGCTTTTCCAGACGTATCCGTACGCCCCACTGCGTCCCAAGTGTTACCGTCTATGGGCGCAAGCCTAACTACTGCACTTTCTAGGGGCTTGCCTCCCTGGGTCACAAAGATTTTACAGGGAACGGGGCGCGGCATCCCGGGCGGGAGCCTCTCACCGCATCCGACAAGGGACAATGACATCGTGCCCAAAATGAGGAGTATTTGCAATTCGCGGGTTGCTCTCATAAAAGTCTCCTTATGAACTATGATATTTACGGAAGTGATACGCTCTCGTCGCCTTGCGGTGAGCCAAGAGCACCCCAAACACCAAATGCACTTGGACCGCTAGCCACTTGAGCCGGGGTAGTAACACCTGGTGTCATGTAGTTGATGGTGTCCGAAATAAATCGTCCACTTCCATCGAAAAGACCGACATTGACACCGCCAGTATGGTTGCTCTGCGGCGGAAGCATACAGGCATTCGCATTGTCACCAGTACCTGACGGCTGTAAACAAGCCACAGAATTTGGGGGCATAACGGTACTGAAAGAGGAGTGCATAACGCGTCCTTCCCAAAACCGTCCGCCGCGAACTGCCGAGTTAGGTTCACCATTGGAGATGGGAACTTCGACATCAGATGCAATAACAGTCCTGTCGCCGGCGGTCGTCAGTGCCGAGATGGAACACCTCGACGTTGTGCTATTATTAACGCTTGCCACAAAAGCAATACCGCCTTTGATCAAGCGGCTCCCAGGTTGCCCGGTTTCGGGACTAATATCACTAATGATTGCTTCGCTGATCGCAACAGTGTTAGATGTTCCGTCGGAAATAAATCCGAAATCCCGCGTCCTGTAACCCGCAAAAACGGTACGAGTGGGGCACTGATCTGCGGCATTATCCGGCGGCACTTGTGGATTCCACATGCAATCTCCGATGGAAACCATGTAGTTGGTCGGTGCATATTGCTTACCACCACTGTTTCTATCGGAAGGACAAAGCAGCGAGTCAATGTGGGCTTCAAAACTCACATGGGTTCGCCATGAATAGTCTGGTCCGTTGTCGATTTCTGCAAGTCTCGCCTGTTGCTCGAAATACGGCATCAACTCCAATATCGTACCCCAATAGGGCGTTCCGATGCCGCCTGCTGGAAGGGTGTTACTAAGGGTGGGGAAGGCGAGCCTTTTTCTATTGTGCCGCAGTCCTGGGAATTCTTGATGCGCATCATGGTGACTGTGCAGGGCAAGCGACAACTGTTTGATCTTGTTGGAACATTGCATGCGTCTTGCGGCTTCGCGGGCTGCCTGAACAGCGGGCAAAAGAAGGGCGATTAACATTCCGATAATCGCGATGACAACAAGGAGTTCAACGAGGGTGAAGGCGTGATTTTGTTTTTGCCGAACGGACATGTCCACACTCCGTACAGTTTTGTAGCCGACTTACCGCTCTCCAATGTACCACACACGGTATCGAATATCAAGCGGTTACAGCATGCCGGAGCCGGTACTCCGGTGCAACTGCTACTACTACTGCACAAACGGTTCAGGCTGCAAAGACCAGAGACGAATTCCGCAGTTCGACGGATTCGACAGATGTTCGTAACTGAAAATCAACAGTTGATCGTCTGAAGTAATCAAACTCTTGGAAATCGACAACCGGCTGTTGCGGAATGTTACCGCCCCGACATGGTCTTCGGGATTCTCTCCCAACAATGAAGGCAAATGGTAAATTCCCAAACTGCCGACATTGCCCAATGCTACCATTTTGTCGCCATCCCGTGTGATGAGGAGAGATTCTGGTACGCCAAGACCTGTTTCCAACACGAGCGGTTCCTCGTTCAGTGCCGAGCCGATGCGGTCGCGTTTAACGTTCCAAATCCGAATCGTCTTGTCATAACTTCCCGAAAAAATGTGCTCACCCGACGAGTCGATTGCCAGCGAACTGATCCAACCTGTATGTCCGTACAGCGTTGCCGATTCTGGAGTGGCTTTGGAAGTCGCAAGATTCCAAATACGCACCGTATTGTCTTGACTTCCGGTCGCAATCCATTGTCCATTCGGGGCGAAGGCAATCTGTGTAATGCTGAGTTGGTGTCCGCGCAGAACAAAGGGATCATGACTGACTCCTTTTTCGGTTACGTCATAGACACTGACGACCGCATCTTTTCTGCCGACTGCCAATCGGTTCGAATTGGGACTAAACCGGACCGCTTGGACTGGGCAGGGAAGTTGAGACGTTGAGGGAACCAACATCGCCAGTGGAACAACACCGGATTTCATTTGACGCAAATTCCAAAGCAAAACAGGATAGGTAACAGTGCCGTATTCCCTGTAACGCTCTTGCTGATAGCCGACCTGCTGGATTGATTGATGAGGTTGTTGATTTTTCACAAGCGTTACCCCCTTCACGGCATTACCGTAGGCGGCGAGCCATTGTCCGTCCGGCGAGATTTGCAAATCCTGTAGGTCGAGAATACGTTCCGTAAACGTAATGACTGCATGCGACGGGTTTTCGAGCGACATATCCCAAATTCGAACGGCACCGTTTTTTTGTCCGCCGATAATCCAACGCAAATCCGGTGTGAAAATAAACTTGACGTACTCCGCCGACCCTGAATCGAGGCAAAATCCCAATCGCTCACTCGATAATTCCTGTAAATCCCAGAGCCAAAC